>Ga0172373_10012025_pt1 | contig 10225 bp, 6 predicted proteins | sample Lak10m_2_FD_114546 | JGI IMG/M metagenome (GOLD analysis project Ga0172373, IMG submission 114546) | Freshwater microbial communities from Kabuno Bay, South-Kivu, Congo - kab_092012_10m | ecosystem: Environmental > Aquatic > Freshwater > Lake | place: Democratic Republic of the Congo: South-Kivu...
CTTCTGGATCTACGCTGGCTACAAGAACTACATCCGGCCGCGCACCAACCGCGACCACCGCCCCAGCTCCGCCAGCAAGCTGGGCCTTCTACCCAGACGCCTCAGCATGGCGGAAGCGATCGCCTGGAAAGGACGTTTTTTGCTTACCGCCTAGGACATTGCAATCAGGAGACGATGTCCCCGGATGGGGAGCAGTATCCCCCGCGGTTGGGAATGGCCGGTATGCTGGCATCATGCTGCGGTTCGCCCCCATCCTGCTGCTGACTCCGACCCTGCTGGCCTCCGATCCGATTTACGTGACGGACAACGCGACCTCCGCCAACGAGGCCATCTGGAGGCTCGAGGACCTCAACGGTGACGGTGATTACAACGACGCTGGCGAGGCGTTCAAGTTCTACGACGATACGCTCGCGGGTGCGATCGACCTCAGCAACAACTCGGGCGTCAAGGTCGGCCCCGATGGTTCGGTCTACGTGTGCGACAGCACGGTCGACATCGTGCTGCGCATCCGCGATCTCAATGGCGATGGTGACGGGAACGATGCCGGAGAAGCGGCGGTCTGGTTCAACGGGACCCCCGGTGGCAACGGCTCCGGCATCGTGATGGCTTCCTCGAACAACCTGTTCGTCGACGGCAGCGGCGTGGTTTGGGTGGCGACCGCGAACACCAGCGGCGGAGGCAACGACGCGATCCTGCGGCTGCAGGACAACAACAGCGATGGCGATGCCAACGATCTGGGCGAAGCCGCGGAGTACCACACGATCCAGCCGGGGGCCTCGACGGGTGCCTGGATCCCCAACGCCGTGGCCCAGGGTCCCGACGGCCGGATCTACTACACCGAGAATGGCAACGATGCGGCGCTGGTGAAGGGCGTCTACCGGCTCAACGACCTCAACGGCAACGGCGTGATCGACGCCGCCGGGGAGTCCGCGCCCTTTTTCCTGCCCACGCCCGGCCCGACCAACAACAACTTCCACTGGAATCTCGCCTTCGACGCCAACGGCTTTGGCTTTCTGGGCGACGTGACTTTCGAGCAGATCTGGAAGTTCAAGGACCAGAATGGCGACGGCGACGCGCTCGATGCCGGCGAGAGCCTGATCTGGTGGACCGGGCCCGCCAACTCCAGCCTGATCTGGGACTTCTGCTTCACTTCGGACGGGGCCATGCTGGCCTGCGAAACGCAGACCCCCGACCGCATCGTGCGACTGTTCGACGAGGACTGCGACGGGTTGATTTCGGCGCTGGAGTTCCTTGCCGTCTACGACGAGACGCTCCAGACCGCGATCGGCGACGTGCGCGGAATCTCGACCACGGGCCTGCTCGGCCGCGGCGCGAGCGAGTTCTGCTTTGGCGATGGGATCCTCTCCACTCCCTGCCCTTGCGGCAACTTCGGCACCTGCCGGCGCGGCTGTGAAAACTCGGGCGGCACCGGAGGAGCCAAGCTGCGCTTCAGCGGCGCACTGTTCCCCGACAGCGCGGTCCTGACCTGCGATGGCACGCTGCCCACCGCGCTGTCGATCGTCCTGCAGGGCAGCAGCCTGCTGCCCGGCCCGACCGTCTTCGGCGATGGCGCGCGCTGCGTCGGCGGGTCGCTCAAGCGCCTCTACGTGAAGAACGCGGTCGGCGGCGTCGTGACCGCGCCGGCCGCCGGCGACAACTCGATCAGCGCGCAGTCAGCCCTGCTGGGCGATGTGATTGCCCCGGGCTCGACGCGGGGCTATCAGGTCTACTACCGGGACCCCAATCTCACGTTCTGCGCGGCCCCGCCGGGCAACAGCTGGAATGTCTCCAACGGCGTGATCCTGCGCTGGTAGCCAAGCCTCTTTTTTTCTGGATTCGGCGCGCGCTCCGCGGAGCACGGCAGCGTCCTTTCGGGTGGAGGGACCTTTCATCCCTCTCCAGCCCCACGCTGCCCCCACTCCGTTCCCACCCTGCACGCACGCAGCCCCGAATCCGCCATGCCGCACAAGCGCAAGCCCAACCAACGCCGTTCCAAGCCCGCCCCGGCCACGCTCGATCTCGAGCGAGTCGATCGACTGGCCCTGTCCCTGCGAGAACTCGCACCCTGGAACTGGATGACGCCGGCGCAGATCTTTGGCGTGCAGGACCCCTCCAGCGGCCAGCGCGCCTGGGTGCAGGTCCATGCGGGTTCCTGTCCCGGCGTGTCGGCATTCCTCGGGGACGCGAGCCACGAACAACTCCTGCGTCGCCGGGCGGGCGAGCTCCAGCATGAGGACGAGTTGCACGACAGCGATCAGCTGATCCTGATGCTCGATCCCGACCCCCGGGTGAAGCTGGCGGAGTCGACCCGGCCGACCCTCCGACAGCCGGATTCCAAGGACGCCGCCGCGCCTGCGCTGCTGCTCCACCAGCGCCCCGGCTGCCCGGCCGGGGCCCCACAGGCGCAGGACGCCGAGCGCATGGCGGGCGTGCTGGAACAGTTGCTCGAGCTCAGCCCCCGCCTGCGCGTGACCCCCGGACTGCTCGACGCTCAGCATCCCGAGGGCTGGCTGGTGCGCGTCCCCGAGGCGACGAGCGGAGGACTCGTCTGGCACGACACGCGCATCTCGACGCCCACCCCCGATCCGATCCCGGTGGCGCAGCCGGATCCGGAGCATCTGGAGTATCTGGGCGCCTACTGCTGCTCCTTTGAGGGCACGCTCGACTGCGATGTGTTCTTCCTGCCCATCCCCTGGCGCGAGCGGGGCCGGCACCACGATGAGTTCATGGTGATGTTCGCCCTGCTCGACCCGGAGAGCGGCATGATCCTGTTCCAGGAGCTGCTGCACTGCGGAAATCGCTGGGCCGAGGCGCAGGCTGCGTTGCTCCACTGGATCGAGCAGCTGCAGCGTTTCCCCGAGCGCCTGCGCGTCCGACGCAGGCAACTGCACATAGCGCTCGCGCCGCTCGCCGAGCATTTCGGCATGCAGCTCGAACTCGCGGCCGAGCTGCCCGATTGCGATGTCCTGCAGAACGACATGTCGCTGCATTTCCAGTCGCTGGGGCCCCGACATCCGCTCTTTCAGGAACAGCAGCCGCGTCGGCGACGCGCGCGCCAGATCAAGACGCGCTGAGGATTTCTTTCCATCCTGTTGATTTGCATGCGAAAGCTTCGCATGCGCTTTGACGCGCTCTTGATCGCGCCCTTCGGGTTCTCCTTGCAAAGCACGGCAACTCTCTTGGCGACGTGCGGGTACGCGACCCGCACGCATTCGCCACTGCCTCGGATGCATCCGCACCGAGTCTCAACCAAGGACTCCCAACCATGCTTCTCGACGAGAATCCGAACGGATCGAACCCCACCTCCAACCCGTCCCTGCCGGAAATGATCGAACAGCAGATGAGCCGCCGCAGCGTGCTTGTCGGCACGCTCGGCGCCGGCGCCGTCTCCTTCCTCGGCGGCAGCCTGCTGAGCAACCGCGCGGGCGCCAGCTCTTCGAGCAGTGCCGGCCCCGGAGGCTCGGGCTTCCTCGGCTTCACCGAGGTCCCGCCCAGCAGCGCGGACACCATCGTGGTGCCGGCCGGCTACACCTTCAAGGTGATCCTGCCTTGGGGAACGCCCCTGTCCGGCAGCGGACCGGCCTTCCAGGAAGACGCATCCAACACCGCGGCGGATCAAGCCGAGCAAGTGGGCTTCAACCACGACGGCATCCACTACTTCGGCTTCCCCGGTCTGGAAAACCGCCGTGCTCTGCTGGTGATGAACCACGAGTACACCGACGCCTCCCAGATCTACACCGCAGCGCAGGGCTCCACGATCACCAACGACGCCGCTGGCCGCGAAAAAGTGCGCAAGGCGGTGGAAGGGCATGGCGTCACGGTGTTTGAACTGCGCCGCGACAACAACAGCAGCTACCGTGGTCTGCAGGGCTCGTCCTTCAACCGTCGCATCACGGGCAACACCCCGGTGACCTTCTCGGGTCCGATCACCAGCAGCCACCCGCTGCTGCAATCGACCGTGACGCCCGCTCCGCTGGGCACGCTCAACAACTGCGGCAGCGGCTACACGCCCTGGAACACCTACCTCGCGTGCGAGGAGAACTTCAACGGCTACTTCGGTGCCAACGGCGCCTTCACGGCCCAGCCGATCGAAAGCCGCTACGGCATCACGTCCTCGGGCTTCGGCTACAACTGGCACATCGCCGAGCCGCGCTTCGACCTCAACGCCAACCGCAACGAGCCCTACCGCTTCGGCTGGGTGGTCGAGATCGACCCGTTCAGCCCGCAGTCGGTGCCCGTCAAGCGCACCGCGCTGGGCCGCTACAAGCATGAAAGCGCCTGCTGCACCGAATCGGGCGGCCATGTCTGCGTCTACTCGGGCGATGACGAAAACGGCGATTACGTCTACAAGTACGTCAGCAACGGTCCCTGGGCTCAGATGTTTGCCAACGGCCAGCACCCGCTGGACTTCGGCAAGCTCTATGTCGCCAAGTTCAACGCGGACGGCACCGGTCAATGGCTGCTCGTCGAGCATGGCAACGGCCCGCTGACCGTCGCCAACGGCTGGGCGGATCAGGCTGATGTGCTCTTCCGCACCCGCCAGGCCGCCGACGCGCTCGGCGCCACGAAGTGCCACCGCCCCGAGTGGGTGGCGGAGAACAAGAACTCCCAGGACGTGTTCGTTGCCTTCACCAACGGCACGGGCAACAACTCGCCGGTCAACTCCAACCGCGACCCCAACCCCTACGGCCACATCGTGCGCCTGCGGGAGCCCAACGGCGACCACCGTCTGACGACCTTCAACTGGGACATCTACCTCCTCGCCGGCGACAACTTCTACGATCCGACCGTGCCTGCCGCGCAGTCGATCTTCGGGTCGCCGGACGGCCTGTGGTGCGACGACGACGGTCTGCTCTGGATCCAGACGGACATCTCCAACTCCTCGCAGATGCGCGCCGATCGCGGGTACGACCGCATCGCCAACAACCAGATGCTGGTGGCCGACACCAACACCGGCACGCTCAAGCGCTTCCTGACGGGCCCGCGCGGCTGCGAGATCACGGGCGTGATCATCACCCCCGACCGCCGCACGATGTTCATCAATGTCCAGCACCCCGGTGAGTCGACGACCTACTGGAACGGCCTCAACGGCGCACCCACGAACGCCAACCCCTCCACGGTCAGCAGCTGGCCGTACGGCGGGCGTCCGCGCCCGGCGACGGTCGTGATCCGCCGCCTCGACGGTGGCCGGATCGGCACCTGAGCCATCCCGAGACAGGACCTGCGCGGAGGATCCTTCGCGCCATCCGGTCGGCACCTGATCTGGGAATCAGGTGATCCAAAGGGGGCGTCCCACCGGGGGGTGGGGCGCCCCCAGCTTGTTAGGCTCTCTGGCATGACGATGCCTTCCGATCTGTTCTGCCTGCTGGCGACGGTCCTTGCCCCGAGCGCCGCCGAGGATCCCAAAGCCACCGAAGCCCCCAAGGCCGCCATCACCATCGTCGACGGCGAAGCACAGGTCGTCGAAGCCTTCAAGGATCAGAAGGAGTGGATCCGTGAGTTTCTGTGGGTCGAGACCAGCTTCGATTCCGATGGCGACGGCAAGCTCGACCGCATGCACGTCGATGTCACGCGACCGAAGCAGACCGCCACGGAAGGGCTCAAGGTGCCCGTGATCTACGAGACGAGCCCGTACTTCTCGGGCACCGGTCCGAACGGTCTGGAGTTCTTCTGGGACGCGAAACAGGAGGTCGGCGCACCTCCGCCCGCTCGCAAGCCGATGCCGGACGTGAAGCGGCCGGACAAGCCCGGCATGATCGCGCAGTCCGAAGTGCGCACTTGGGTGCCGCGCGGCTTCGCCGTCGTCCACTCCTGCTCGCCGGGCACGGGCTACTCCGATGGCTGCCCCACGGTCGGGGCGGACAACGAATCGCTGGCGCCCAAAGCCGTGATCGACTGGCTGTGCGGCCGCGCAAAGGGCTACACGACGCAGCGTGGCACGGAGGAGATCAAGGCCGATTGGTGCACCGGCAAGGTCGGCATGATCGGCACTTCCTACAACGGCACGCTGCCGCTGGCGGCGGCCACCACGGGCGTCGAGGGGCTCGAGGCGATCGTCCCGATCGCTCCCAACACCTCGTACTACCACTACTACCGCTCCAACGGCCTCGTGCGCCATCCGGGCGGATACCTCGGAGAGGACATCGATGTGCTCTACGACTTCATCCACTCCGGCGACCCGGAGAGACGCGACTACTGCAACCAGACGGTGCGGGAAAAGGAGCTAAAGAAGCGCTTTGACCGCCAGCACGGCGACTGGAACGAGTTCTGGGCCGGACGCGACTACCTGCTCGACCTCCAGCCGATGAAGGCCGCGACGCTGATGTCGCACGGGTTCAACGACTGGAATGTGATGCCCGAGCACTCCAACCGCATCTACCAGGCGCTGAAGAAGAAGGGTGTCCCGAGCATCATCTACTACCACCAGGGCGGACACGGCGGACCGCCGCCGCTGAGTCTGGTCAACCGCTGGTTCACGCGCTTCCTGCTCGGCGTGGAGAACGGCGTCGAGCAGGGGCCGCGCTCCTTCATCGTGCGCGAGCAGGACAAGTCCAAGGATCCCACCGCCTATCCCGACTACCCGCACCCCGATGCCCGGATGGTCGTGCTCAACCCGACACCCGGCGGCACCAGACTCGGCGGACTCGACCTCAAGGGCGTCTCCAAGTCCACCAAGGAGCAACTCGTCGACGATGTGGCTCGCTCGGGCGCAGAGCTCGCCATGGCCGAGGAGTCGAGCCACCGTCTGCTCTACGCCAGCGCGCCTCTCCGCCAGCCCTTGCACATCTCCGGCACGGCCAAGCTCTCGATTCGCCTCGCGAGCAGCAAGCCCGCCGCCAACCTCTCGGTCTGGCTGGTCTCGCTGCCCTGGACCGAGAAGGCCAAGATCACCGACAACGTGATCACGCGCGGCTGGGCCGACCCCCAGAACCACGCCAGCCTCGAGCAGGGCGTGCCGCTCAAGCCCGGCGCCTACGTCGACCTCAGCTTCGATCTGCAGCCGGACGATCAGATCATCGCGGCGGGCGAGCGCATCGGCCTGATGATCTTCTCGAGCGACCGGGACTTCACGCTCTGGCCGGAGGCCGGAACCGAACTCTCGATCGATCTGGACGCGACGCTGCTGGAGCTGCCGGTGGTCGGCGGAACCCAAGCGTTCCAGAAGGCCATCGCCAACTAGACGCACAGCCGACGGACATGCCCCACAACACGACACTGCTCGCGCTGCTCGCCGCAGGACTTGGGCTAGCCTTTGTTTTCGGCCTGCTGGCGGCGCGCGTCGGCCTGCCGCCGCTCGTGGGCTACCTGCTGGCGGGCATCGCGATCGGACCCTTCACGCCCGGCCCGGTGGCCGACGCCGGGCTCGCGGCCCAGCTCTCCGAAGTCGGCGTGATCCTGCTGATGTTCGGCGTCGGCATCCATTTCTCTCCGCGCGATCTGCTCGCGGTGCGCAAGATCGCGCTGCCCGGCGCGCTGCTGCAAATCGCCGGCTCCACGCTGCTCGGCGCACTGCTCGGGCTGTGGTGGGGCTGGTCGTGGACGGCCGGCGTGATCTTCGGCATGTGCCTCGCCGTCGCCAGCACCGTCGTGCTGCTGCGCGCGCTGGAAGATCAAAACCGTCTCGACAGCACCGAGGGCCGCATCGCGGTCGGCTGGCTGATCATCGAGGACCTGTTCGTGGTCCTGATGCTCGTGCTGCTGCCGCTGTTCGCCAACCCAGGAGAGGGCGCCAGCGCCGCGGAGCACTCCGGCTGGACCACGATCGCCGTGGAGATCGGCCGCACGCTGCTCAAGGTCGCGGGTTTCGCGCTGCTGATGTACTTCGCCGGCCGCCGACTCGTGCCCTGGCTGCTCCAGCAGGTCGTGCAGAGCGGCTCGCGCGAGCTCTTCACGCTCGCCATCCTCGCCGTCTCGCTGGGTGTCGCCTTCGGAGCCGCGGCGCTCTTCGATGTCTCGATGGCCTTGGGCGCTTTCGCGGCCGGCATCGTCGTCGGCGAAACGGAGCTGAGTCAGCGCGCAGCCAAGGATGCACTGCCGCTGCAGGAAGCCTTCGGCGTGCTGTTCTTCGTGGCCGTGGGCATGCTCTTCGATCCACGCGTGCTGGTCGAGAACCCCTTGAGCGTTCTGGCCGTCCTGCTGACGATCCTCGTCGGCAAATCGGTCTTCGCCTTCCTGATCGTCGCCCTGTTCCGCTACCCGCTCTCCGTGGCGCTGACCGTCCCCGCGGCGCTCGCCCAGATCGGCGAACTCTCGTTCATCCTCATCGGTCTGGGCATCGAGCAAAAGCTCGTGCCCCTCGAGGCCCAGAACCTGATCGTCGCCGGTGCGCTGCTCTCGATCACGCTCAACACCTTCGTCTTCAAGGGTATCCCGCGCATCGAGCGCAGCCTGCTGCGCATTCCGTTCCTCGCGCGCCTGTTCCCGCCCGATGCCCAGCCCCAGCCCCCGCAGTACCCGCGTCCCCACGTCGTGCTCGTCGGCCACGGCCGCATCGGCTCGCCGCTGGTCGATGCCCTGCACGCAGCCGGAATTCCGCTCGTGGTCGTCGACGCACGGCGCGAGGAGGTCGAACGCCTGCGGGCGCGCGGCATCGACGCGCAGTTCGGCGATGCCAGCCGACCGGCAACGCTGCGCCGGGCAGGCCTGGAGAACGCTTCCCTGCTGGTGATTTCGATCTCCGATCCGCTCGCGACGCGCATGGTGCTCGACGCCGCGACCGAGCAAGCGCCGGACCTGCCGACCATCGTCCGCTCGCAGAGCGAGTCGGAGCGTGAGACGCTGCGCGCGCGGCCGAGCACGCAGGTGCTGCTGAGCGAGGAGGAACTGACGAGGGCCTTGGTGCGCGAGGCGCTGGCGCGCACCGCCATGCTCCAGCAGGCGGCAACGGCAGGCGCAGGGGCGGCGGGAGCGGCGGGATCGGGACCGATGAAGGGCGCTCCCCGTTCGGATTCCGCTCCTTGAGCGGCCTGAGCGCCGCGCATCCGCAACCGGGCAGGGTTTCAGGAGCGCCAGACCACCGGAAGCAGGCCAGGAAGTACGGAGAGACAGGGCCCCGCTCGGTCACGGCCCAACGCGCCTGCCAAGCCCGGACCCGAGGGGGGCCTGTGGAAAAAAAGTCGGAATCGTGCCAGGCACCGTATACGGACCACGGCCCATGTCGCTCGGAGCCATCCTCCGGCGATACTTTCTTCATGCGCACCTTGGACAGACAGCGACTACCGAAGGCCTTCCTGGACCTGCTGGAGCCAGAGTTCGTGCAGCAGTTGGAAGCGCGCCCCGACGCAGCCTGCGGCCTGTGGCCGGATCTCGCCATCGCGTATGTCAATCCAGCCTGGGGGCGCTTCGCGCGCGACAACGGCGCCTCGAAGCACTTCACCGGGCGCTGGGTCGAGGGTTCCGCCTTTCTCGATGGCGTGGGCAAGCCCCTGCGCGAGTACTACCGCTCGCACCTCGTCGGTGCGCTGGAGACCGCCCAGCCGTGGATCAGCGAGTACGAGTGCTCGAGCGCCACGCACTTTCGTCTCTACCGCATGGAAGTGGCCCCCGTCGGAGGGGGGCAGGGCCTGCTCGTGATGCACACCCGCCTGCGGCAGGAGCCGCACCAACCGGGTCTGGCGCGCGAGGCGGTCGATGCCCAGCCGTGGCTGGATCCGCACGGACACATCCCCCAGTGCATGCACTGCCGCCGCGTGCGGCGCGCGGGACCGACAGAGAGTTGGGACTGGGTGCCGCAGTGGGTCGAGCGCGTGCCTGAGAACGCCACCGGCAGCCTGTGCACCAACTGCCTCGCCACGCGCTACCCGGATTTGAGCGCTGAGACGAGTTGAACCGGCCTCGGACGCTGAGAGCTCCGGCTTGCCTGCTGAAGCGCTCAGGATGAGGCGCGCCGGAAGCCGCGCCCCGCCTCACGCCTCACGCCTCACTCGAGCGAGTTCATGGTCCGCACCACATGCGGCCACAACACGATCGACACATCGTCATTGCTGGACATATCGGACAGAGCACGCTCGCCCAGCAGCACCACGCCAAACAGCGCGTGGTACGCCAGTACGGCACTCCCGACCCATCGCAAACCGGGTGAGCGCACGCGCACCCACACCACCTGCGCTGCCCAACCGAGCAACAGCGACACGCCGGCCAGCACGATCCCGATCACCGTGTGGGGAATCCAGTTGTGCGGATCCCGAGCCACCGAACGCACCAGCGCCCCTGCCAGGCACAGCAC
>Ga0172373_10012026_pt1 | contig 10221 bp, 9 predicted proteins | sample Lak10m_2_FD_114546 | JGI IMG/M metagenome (GOLD analysis project Ga0172373, IMG submission 114546) | Freshwater microbial communities from Kabuno Bay, South-Kivu, Congo - kab_092012_10m | ecosystem: Environmental > Aquatic > Freshwater > Lake | place: Democratic Republic of the Congo: South-Kivu...
CTTTTCATTGTTATTATATCTTTATGTTGCGCGGCTTGTTCAAGGGCATAAAGGATTTAATTTATCCAAATTGCTGCCTGGCCTGCAAAAACAGGATAGACCCGGCTGAAGCCCGAGATTTAGTCTGCCTCCGGTGCTGGGAGAAGATTGAAAAGAATCTTCCCCCCTTCTGCGCCTCATGCGGCAGGCGGATGGATAAAGCAAGCAGGGCCAAGAACATATGCTCAAGCTGTCTAAAGTTTAGATTTCATTTTGACCGGGCCTTTAGCCCCTGCGCTTATACAGGGACAATAAAACAGCTGATTCACGAGTTTAAATACTGCGGCAAGGACTATTTAGGGGAGCCTCTTGGCTCTTTGATGAATAAATTCATCAAAGATTACCGGCTGCCTATTGAATACCTGGATTTTATCATCCCTGTGCCGCTGCATAAAATCCGGACAAGGGAAAGAGAGTTTAATCAGGCACAGCTCTTGAGTGATCAGATAGCTAAAGAGTTTAATAAAAAGGTGCTCCCTGATGTTTTGCTGCGCAGCAGGCCGACCAGGACCCAGACTGAATTAACTTTTGAAGAGCGGCGCAAAAATGTCGAGAGGAGCTTTACGGTCAGGGATGCGGAGTTAATCAAAGATACAAACCTTTTACTCATCGACGATGTGCTGACTACGGGAGCCACCTCAAGCGAGGCGGCCAGAGCCCTGAAAGATTCCGGGGCAAGAATAGTTTTTGTGATGACCCTGGCTAGTTAATAATGAAAATCCTGCGTAACTATATCTTAAAAGAATTTTTCTCCCCCCTGTTACTCTCACTGGGAGTGCTTACCTTTGTGATGGTCTTAATCGGCAATTTAAAACGCATTGCCGACCTGGTAATTAACAAAGGAGTGGATTTATTCAGCGTACTGCAAATCTTTATTTACCTCACCCCTTATATAGTTACCTACACCTTGCCCATATCGGTGCTGGTAGCGGTATTGCTTGCTTTGGGCAGGCTTTCCAGCGACAATGAAATAATTGCTATACGTTCAAGCGGAGTAAGCCTGTTCAGGTTAATCATGCCCTTGTTAATCATCAGCCTGCTCTTGAGCCTGGGGCTGGTAATCTTCAATGACCAGGCAGCTTCATACGCGCATTTTGCTTACCGCAAGACTTTAAAAGAAATGGGGATAAAAAACCCCACTGCTGCGTTTGAAGAAGGGGTATTTATTGATTCCTTTCCAAAATACATCCTTTTTATCTATCATGTTGACCAGAAGAAAAACCGCATGAACAATATCCGTATCTATGAACCCCAGGGGGACGATAAGCCCACGCGTACGATCGTAGCCAAGTCCGGGGAATTTATCAGTATCCCGGAAAAAAATATCGTAAAATTAAAACTCATTGACGGCACAAGCGACGAGCCTGACCCGGAAAACCCCACTAACTTCTATAAGCTTAATTTCCGCACCTATTTTATGAACCTGGATATGGGCCAGATGCAGGATAAGGTAGTGGATAAAAAATACAAAGAAATGACCATCCGGGAATTAAGGAAAGAGGCGGAAAAGCTTAAAAAAGAGGGCATCAGCCCCGCCCCTCTTATTACAAAAATCCATGAAAAACTGGCCCTGGCCTTCTCCTGCTTTGTATTCATGCTTCTGGGTTCATCGCTTGGAATTATTACCCGCAGGCGCGAGAAATCAATCAATATCGGCATAGCCGTATTAATCATCATCTGCTACTACCCCCTGCTTATCGGCTCTGAGGCGCTGGCGATCGAAGGGCATCTGCCTGCCGCCCTTGCCCTCTGGATACCTAATATCATATTCGCCGGTATAGGGATATTTTTAACTCATAAACTATGCGCATCTTAGACCGCTATATCTTAAAATCAGTTATTTATATATTTCTTTCCTGTATTTTCAGTTTTCTTTTTCTCTACATTATCATTGACCTGCTTTCTAATCTGGACGAAATACTAAAACACCGCGCCACCTTGATGCTTTTGACGCGCTATTACCTTTCATACCTTCCGGTGATGTTCGTACAGGTCTCCCCTTTTGCCTGTCTCTTAAGCACCGTATATACATTCGCCAAACTTAACCATAATAATGAAATAATCGCCATGCGTTCAAGCGGCTTGAGCATATTTGAAATTGCCAAGAATGTCCTGATCTTTGGGTTATTTATCAGTTTTCTGGTATTCTGGGTGAATGACAAGTTTGTCCCCGCTGCTTTAGCCGAGAACCAGAAGATTAAGATACAAATAGAAGAAGGCTCAGGCAGCCATAAAGCCAAGAAACTCGAAGTAATCTTAAACCTTTCCATGTACGGCTCAAGGAACAGGCTGTTTTTTATCAGCAAATTCTTTCCTAATACCAAGACTATGGAAGGCATTACTATTTTAGAGCATGATGATAACCAGAATCTGACCAAAAAGATCGTCGCGGATAAAGGGACTTACGTGGACGGGTTGTGGAGATTCTCCCAATGCATTACATATGATTTTGACCGTAATGGCCAGGTGATCGATGAACCGTCTTATTTCGAGGAAGAGATTATGACAATACCGGAAACCCCCCGGGATTTTGCCAACCTCAGGCAAAAACCCGAACTGATGGATATACACCAGATGCAGGATTATATCTGGAGAGTTTCTAAAAGCGGGGCAACTACTGTGATCCGGAATTTAAAAGTAGACCTTTACCAGCGCTTTACCATGCCATTTACCAGTATAATAATCATACTCCTGGGGATCCCTTTTTCCCTTATGACGGGCAAGCGCGCCACAGGCATGGCGTCTATCGGGATCTCAATTATTGTGGGGTTTCTTTATTACATCCTGGATGCGGTATTTCTGGCTATAGGGAAATCCGGGCTGCTCATGCCTTTTGCGGCTGCCTCAATGAGCCATTTAATCGTCCTCTCAACCAGCCTTATCCTTATCGCAAGATTGCCCTAAATATCCAGGGACGGTTCTCAAAACAAAGGAAAAGTGTCCCTTTTTAGGGGACAGTTCTGCTTTGTTTTGAGAACCGTCCCTAATTTTCAGGAGGTATAAATACGCGGGATGCGGCTGCCTAAACCACAGACAATCTCATAGGGGATAGTGCCGGCTAAATCCGCCAGCTCTTCAACAGTAATCTTTTTCTTACCCTGTTTTCCTATTAAAACTACTTCATCGCCAAGCCTGGGCCTAAATTTGCCCACATCGACCATTATCTGATCCATGCAAATCCTGCCGCTGACATGAAACCTCCTGCCGCCGATTAAAAGCGGGCCAAGATTAGAAAGATTGCGCGGATAACCATCTCCATAACCAACGGGTAAAGTAACAACGTAAGCCAACCGCTTTGTTATATAAACATGCCCGTAGCTTATGCCGTAACCCGCGGGAACCTGTTTAATAAAAATCACGCGGGTTTTAAGGCTTAAAACAGGTTTTAAATTTATACTCATACCGGGTTTAGGATATAACCCATAAACTACCAGCCCCGGCCTGACCATAGTAAAATGGCTATCCTGATGGCTGATCAATCCGGCGCTGTTAGCGGCATGCACCAAAGGGATAACAATGCCGCATTCTCTTAAATCACTGACCAATTTGTAAAATAGTTTGATCTGGAAAGCGGTAAACCTGCGTCCGGAATCCGCAAACGGAAAATGCGTAAAAATTCCTTCAATTACAACATGTTTAAGTTTATGTATTTTCTTTATTAACTCAAGGGCGTCCTGGTGCGCGACCCCGATCCTGCCCATACCGGTATCTACTTTTATATGCAGGCGCATATGTTTGTTTAATGCGGTTGCTTTTCTGCTTAGCGCGGCAGCTAATTCGTAATCGCAAATAGTAGGGGTGAGTTTAAAAGTAAAAAGCGACTGGATATCCTGTTTAAGGATTAAACCAAGCACAAGAATAGGTGTTTTTATGTGCGCTTTTCTTAATTTTATTCCTTCATCGATAGAAGCGACACCCAGATAATCCACGCCGCAGACGGACAACCTGTGAGAAACGGGGATTAAACCATGGCCATAAGCATCGGCTTTTACAGTAACCAAAACTTTTATCTGCGGCTTAAGCTGCGACCTTACCTGCCTGAAATTATGTTCTAAGTTCCCCAGGTTAACCTCTGCCCAGGTGGGCCGGTAACCTATCTTGTCTTTATCTGGCATTCTTGAGGGTATAAATAAATTGGCTTGATGGTTTGTGCTGAGCTGAATTGCCTGGCCCTTATTTTGGCTAACGCAAGCTTAAGAAGATTATGCGCCTTAGGAAACCAGTAATCCTTATCCAATATAATTGCGCCTTTTATCCGGGAGAGCATCTTATCCCTGTATAAAGCTGCGGCATCTCCTATAATTACCGGTTTACTGGCGAATTTCTTAACAAATTCATCCAGGTTTAAAAGCTGATACTCGCTTTTACGCCTCAGGAGGCCGCGTTCTCTTTTATAAGAACCGCAGTAAATAAGGTCCCTCCTGGCATCTATCGCCGAAACAATCAGGGAATTATTAACCGGGGCATTTTCCGCAAGGATATCCAGGGTAGAGATCCCGGCCACCGGCTTGTTCCTGACGATACTTAATCCTTTTATCGTAGCTATGCCTATGCGCATACCGGTAAAAGATCCCGGGCCCAGGCCACAGGCAAAATAATCGATATCCGGGATTTTTAATCCCGCCGCGGTAATAACCCTTTGTATCGTCGGAATCAGCAGGACAGAAAGGCTTCTGCCTGTTTCAAGGTTGTATTCATAAAACTTGCCGTCTGCATACAAGCCTAAACAGAGAAATCTGGTAGTAGTATCAATCGCTAATATTTTCACGGATCCCCTTTAATAGCTGTTTATACCTGGCGCCTTTGACAATAAACTCCAGCATCCTCTGATTCCCGGGCCTATTAGATAGCTTAATCTTTAAGAATTCCTTTGGCAAGAGGAATTTTAGGCGCTCCGGCCATTCAATAACGGTTACGCAGTCAGAATAAAAATATTCCTCGTAACCTAAAGCCAGGATTTCTTTAGGGCTCTTGACCCGGTAAAAATCAAAATGATTTAGAAGGTGTTTTCCTTCATATACGCGCAGCAAAACAAATGTAGGGCTGACGACACTATGCTTATCAATACCCAACCCCTGCGCAATACCTTTGGCTAAAACCGTCTTGCCCGCGCCAAGGGAACCGGATAAAAGAATGATCTCCCCTCCGCAAAGTTTTTGCGCAAGTAATTTGCCTATTTTTAATGTCTGATTAACCGACGTAGATAACTTTTTCATTAGAAATGCCTGTACCCGCCCTTGCTGGGCCGGCCGGTACGCGCCTCTGCGCTGTACCTGCCCTTATTAAATTTTAATATATTAGAATACCTGCTTTTATGGTCAATTAACCTTAAGCCGAATGATCCGGGCATTATTTCTCCTATGGCCCTGAAATGGTATTTTGAACATTTAATAATCTTATTGGCCTCTCCTCTTGAAACAGTAAAAAGCAGCTCAAATTCTTCTCCGGAACAAAGCGCCTCATCTACCCCCCCGGCCTCCCTGCTTAAAGGGATAAGAGTTTCAAATAGAACAGCTCCGGCAGAACTTTGCTCTAATATATGCCCCAGGTCCTGAATCAGGCCGTCGGAAATATCAATCATGGAATTGATCTTAAAATTATCCACTAAAAAACGCGCCTCTTTTAAACGGGGGGTAAATTTTAAATGTTTGCCCTTGATTGACCCTCCGAAACTGCCTGTTACCATAATAATATCGCCGGTTTTTGCCCCCCTGCGCAGGCAAAGCTTATGCTTTTCAACTTCTCCCAGCATACTCACATCAATGATTAATTCGGCGGAAGCGCTGATATCTCCTCCGACAATGTTGATTTTATTTTTCTTTGCCAGGTCAAATATCCCTTTAGCCAAAAGATCTACTTGATTAACCTGCATATCTTTTGGTAAGCCTAATGATACTACCGCATGCCGGGGGAGACCACCGCAGGCGGCGATATCACTTATTGATATGGCCAGGGCCTTTCTGCCCACGGCCTCCAGATTATCCGATTTCCTGAAATCCACGTTCTCAACGATCATATCGCAGGTAAATAGCTGATAACTGGATTTATTCAGGCGTAAAACTGCGCAGTCATCTCCGCTGCCCCTAAAAACAGAGCTGTCGGTCTTAATCTGCTTTTGAAACCTTTTGATTAAACCAAACTCGCCGATTTCTTTCAAATACATTTACTTATCCCCGATAATGCTTCTGATATTTTTAATATAGGGCGGCCGGATAATCCCCTTATCTGTGATAATCCCGCTGATTAGCTGATGTGGAGTAACATCAAAAGCAGGATTGACCGCCTTAGCTCCGACAGGAGCAATACTTTTCTTAAGCAAAATACTGGTAACTTCCCGGATATTGCGCATTTCAATTTTAATGCCTTTGCCGTTTTTTATCCTGGAATCAAGGGTGCTTATGGGTGCCGCGATATAAAAAGGTATTCTATGGTATTTACACAGAATTGCCAGGTTGAATGTGCCGATCTTGTTAGCTGAATCGCCGTTTGCGGCAATACGGTCTGCTCCGGCAATTACCAGATCCACTTTTTTTTCAGCCATAAGCGAAGAGGCGGTATTATCCGCGATCATCGTAACATCTACGCCATTCCTGTAAAGCTCCCAGGCGGAAAGCCGGCTACCCTGCAGCAAGGGCCGCGTTTCACAAGAGAATACCTTGATTTTCTTACCCTGGGCGCAGGCAGAATAAATAACCCCCAGGGCAGTGCCATAATCAATCGTCGCCAGTATACCGGCATTACAGATTGTCAAAACCCTGCTGTTATGTTCAAATAATTTAGCGCCGTAAGAACCAATTCTGCGGCAAGAAACAGCATCTTCCCGCATAATTCTCTTTGCCTCATCCAGAATAGCCAGCTTAATTTTGAGAACAGGCTGTTTATTATTTTTTAAAGCAACGGCGCAGACCCTTTCAATACCCCAAAAAAGATTCCTCGCTGTGGGTCTTGCGCTGGCAATATATTTTGCCGTTGCATTTAATTTACGGCTAAACCCGCGCCAATCAACCCCCGGATAACTCCTTATCCCTAAATACACCCCTAAAGCAGCGGCAGCACCCAAAGCCGGAGCTCCGCGCACCTGCAGCTCTTTAATCGCCTGCCACAAATCAGCCGGCTTATCAATATCAAGATAAACTAATCTCTGCGGCAATTTAGTCTGATCAATTATCCTGACCTTGTTATTCTTCCAGTCTATTGTGCGGATATTCATCTTATTAAGAGTACTACATCCTTCTGCCTATTGTCAGATTCGACCGCCGGATGGGGCAGGCTGTCGAGACTTGATTCGAGCAGCATCTCAAAAATTGAGCGGGCATGGTTGCCCGGATATAAACACCAGGCAGAGCGAAATTTTTGCCGAAGCGAAACTCGCCACGCTGGGGTAAGCAAGCGGTGATGCGAGAACAAGGCCCGGCAACCTGCCAATCATAATCCTATAAGTCTGGCTAAAATACTTTTCTTTACTGATATTGCTGCCGCAGGACAAGCCTCCTGGCAGCAAAAACAGGCAATGCATTGTTTATAGTTAAAAACAATGCCCTTCTTCAGGCTGATGCATTTCTTCGGGCAAATATTTACACAATGCCCGCAACGCGTGCATTTCAAATACAAACAATAAGGATAATACTTAATGAACGACTTAAGTATTATTTTAAAAGCATTGGGCAGTTTCTCTATTTTAGAAACCTCCGGTATGATAAAAGGGCGGATATTCAGTTTATCGATCTCCTCCCCTTCTATTTTAATCTTGCCAAGTTGCCCTTCTCCTAAACCACGCAGAGCTGCTTCCTTGGTAGATAAAACCTCCTGGTGCTTAATACCCATTATCCTGGCCATTACCGTGTCTAAGGCCACACAATCAGAACCGCCTAATAAAAGATTAAGCTGGCGGGGCCTGCCGCTAGTACCCGGGCCGTCACCTTCCATAGCCAGTATTCCGTCAATAATCGTCAGGGCGGGCCTGGTCTCCTGGTATATATCCGCCAGGATTTTTGCGAATTCAGATGGCTTGAAATAATTCTTATGCAGCTCGGTTTTGTATGTGCCTGAAACCAAACCAAAAAGATTCTTAATTGCGCCTGTAATTAAAGTAAGCTCGTGAGTCTTAAATTTAGGCAGGTTAATCAGATAATCACACTCATCCAGCCAGGTAGTAAGCGGAAACTTGTCGCGCATCCTGCGTTTATCAAAATTAACCAGCTGGACCCCTTCATCCCGGGCAACCTTTTTTATGCCGGTAATCTCATAAACCTCGTCTACATTTTCAATATATTGGTCCCAGACACTTGGGCCATCGCCGATAATAACCTGGCAATTAATCTCCTTTAGAATATGAACTACCGAGCTGACCACTTGCGGATGCGTAGTGATCGCGTATTCAGGCCCCTTGGACATCAAAAGGTTAGGCTTGACCAGTACGCGTGAACCCGGCTTGACAAAACAGGTTATCCCACCCAGGAGATCAACCGTCCTCCTGACTGCCTGCTCTACAGCATGCGGCTCATAACTATTGCATTTAACTACGGAAACTTTAGCGCTCATTATAACTTAAAAAATTCTTTCGCATTCTTAGTCGTCTTTTCCGCGATCTCATCAACACTGATACCTTTGATCAAACTGACCGCCTCTGCCAGTAATTTTACCTGCATCGGCTCATTGCGCTTACCGCGGAACCCTTCGGGAGATAAATATGGCGCGTCAGTTTCAAGCATCATCCTGTCAAGCGGAGTAAGGCTGACCATATCCCTTAGCCCCTGGGACTTTTTATAGGTAACATTGCAGGTAAAGGAGATAAAAAAACCTAAATCTAAACATCCCTTTAAGAAAATTTCATCCCCGGAAAAACAGTGTATTACTGCCTTGACGGGCATAGCGGTTTTTAAAACCTGCATAACCTGTTCTTCCGCCTGACGGCTATGTATTACCAAGGGCAGTTTTAAATCTTTAGCTAACCGGATCTGCCTGTTAAAAGCAGACAATTGGTTCTCCTCGGAAGATAGATTGCGGTAAAAATCCAGCCCGGTTTCCCCGATAGCCACAACCTTATTCCTTAAAGCCAATTCCCTTAATTTATCTTCCGCATTCTGATTAAATCCATCCGCTTCATGTGGATGCACGCCTACGCCGGCATAAACTTGCCTGTATTTTACGGCCAATGCGCAAGCAGCGGATGAAGAATCCAGGGTAGCGCCGATATTTACCAGATAATCTACGCCAGCATTCTCTGCGCGCTGGATAACCTGTTCACGGTCCGGCTCAAACTGTGGAAAGTCAAGATGGCAGTGGGTATCAACTAGCATGTGATATGAAATTACTTATTTTTGGTCTCAATACGAGGAAATAAAGGATTGCCTTTTTTTATTTTTTCACCGGCAAACTGCTCTTGTATCGCAAGGGCGGTCTGCGGCATAAAGAATTCCAGTTGCCTGGAAACTGCCCTGATCACATCCACTAGCAAGCGGATAAACTCTTTTAGCTCTTCCTGTTTATTTTCTTTGGCTAAATTCCAGGGCTTGGTTTCTTCAACATGTTTATTAGCCATAGCAATTAATTCCCAGATAGCTTCCAAAGCCAAACTAAAATCCTGCTTATCCAAAGCTGAATAAACTCTCAAATCCAAATGCTGGATTTTAGCTAAGATATTAGCGACCTTCTGGTCATTCTTGAGCTTATTAAAATCAATGCGGGGAATATTCCCATCAAAATACTTCTCAACCATAGTCAAGGTACGATAAACCAGATTCCCCAGGTCATTTGCCAAATCGCTATTGTAGCGCTTGATTATCCCCTCTTCTGAGAAATTTCCGTCCAAACCAAACGGCACATCCCGGAGAAGAAAATACCTATAGGCATCCAATCCATATTTTTCTACCATCTCAAGCGGATTAACTGCATTACCGCGTGATTTTGACATCTTATCCTCATTGATCATCCACCAGCCATGCGCAAACACTTCCCTGGGAAGCTCTATATTTAAAGCATGTAACATAATCGGCCAATAAACCGTATGCTGCCTTAAAATATCCTTGGCCATTAAATGCAATTCCGCCGGCCACCATTCAGACTGATACTTATCCTGATTATCAAATTCGCCAACCGCGCTGATATAATTGATCAAGGCGTCAAACCAGACATAGGTAACATGCTCCGGAGCAAAAGGCAAAGGTATACCCCAGCTAAGCC
>Ga0172373_10012027_pt1 | contig 10221 bp, 9 predicted proteins | sample Lak10m_2_FD_114546 | JGI IMG/M metagenome (GOLD analysis project Ga0172373, IMG submission 114546) | Freshwater microbial communities from Kabuno Bay, South-Kivu, Congo - kab_092012_10m | ecosystem: Environmental > Aquatic > Freshwater > Lake | place: Democratic Republic of the Congo: South-Kivu...
CACTCGGGCCGACGGCACCCGTTTCCCGTTGTGGCGGCCCGAAATGACGATGCCGCCGGACGTGGCAGCCAGCGCAGGAATTTCCCGACGCGGCGAGCCCTTGGGCTTCGGGCCGGTGGCCTTTTTTCCGTGTGGTTGCCGCCGCGAATGCCGCCGCCTGCTCGGCCAGGGGGGCATGGCAATTCATGCAGGCCCGCACCTCATCGCTCCCGAAGGTGAGCAACTGCCCGACCAGGCCGGGCGAGAACGCCTGAGCATGCACGGAGCTTCGCCACTCTTCCAGTTTGTCCACATGACAGGTACCGCAGGATTCGGGCGCCAGTGACCGCTCAAGATCGCTCCAGCCAGCGGGGGGCGTCCTTGCGGCGCCAGCGGCAGGGTCCAGTAGCCGGGGGGCAGATTTTCCGCCGCGCTGGCGGCAGCGGTCGCCAGCAGAAGGGCGGCGAGGGCGAGGCTGCGCATCCTATGCCGCCGTGAGGTGGCGCCAGCGCAGCAGGCGGCGGGCACAGCAACCGCTGAGCGCCGTCAGCGCGGCCACCGTACCGAACTGCCACGCCAACACCATCAGGCTGGCATCCTGGGGATGGAACAGGCGCAGACCGACATTGGCGAGTGCCGCCGCCGCCAGGGCTCCCAGCGCCACGGCGAGGCGCGGGTGCAGCGGCGCTCCCCGCCGCAGCATCACGGTCATGGCGGCAGCGGGGATAGCGCCGGTCATGGCGATGACGGGGATGCACTGCCAGTCCGGTTCGAAGATCAGCTCGGCGGTCCCGGCATCCAGCCAGCCCGAGATACAGCCCTGCCCCAGGCTGCCCAGCCAGAGGGCCAGCGGAGCCAGCGGCAGGAGGGACATCCGGCGAGACCGTCCCGGCACGGTGGCCGACAAGGCGGCGAAGGCCGCCGTCAGGGCTGTGGCGACCGCCGCCCCCTGCTCGGTCAGGTAGCGGCTGTCCGTTATTTTTTCCATGAGATCAGGCCGCGGCGACATCGCCGCGACCACCATCGCCACCACCGGCACGGCGATCACCAGCCACGACACGACCCGCAGACATGGCGGGGGCAACGGCCGCACCGGGGCGGCATTGTCGGCCAGACGTCCGATCAGCTCTTCGGTTCTCATTCCCGGCCCTCCCGGCCGAATGCGGTTTTCAACGCCTTGAGCGCCCGGTGCATCGCCACCTTGAGGGCGGCGACGCTCTGGCCGCTGGCGGCGGCGGCCTCCTTCAGCGACATCTCTTTCAGCCTCAGCAACTCGACCGCCTGCTTCTGGCCCGCCGGCAGGGCGGCGATGGCCTGGCGCAGACGGTCCGCGTCTTCTCCTATGTTCGTTTGATCCTCGGAAAAGGTTTCAGGCAGGGTCTCGACCGTCACCTCATTGGCAGCCCTGCGTGCCCGGCGGCGGGCGGCATCGGCCAGACGGTAGCGCAGGATGGTCGTCAGCCAGGGCAGGAATGGCCGTTCGGGGTCGTAGGTGTGACGGACGGAATGCAGCGACAGCAGCACGTCCTGGACCAGATCCTCGACATCGTCGGCCTGGCCCCGGCGGCGGCGCACCATGCCGCGCAGGACGGGAAGGATCTCGGTGAGCAGGGCGCGATAGGTGGCTGCGTCGCCCTTCTGCGCCGCTCGCATCCATTCGCTCCATCGGCTTCCCGGCCATCGGCTTCCCGGATCGGCTTCCCGCGTCATCGCGGACTCCTCGAAAAAAATCATGCGGTTGCCGCGTAACCTTTCTCCTAGCGGCAGAGAACCTTTCTTGCAAGCAGACGGGAAGGAAATGGTTCGATGGCAAGCATTCGTATGGCCCTTCTGGCCGTAGTCATGGTGATCGTCGCGCCGCTGGTGGCGCGGGCGGCTCAGCCGTTTGAATCGGCGGCGTTCGAGCAGGCCCAGGAGGCTGGCCGCACCATCCTGGTCGATGTCACCGCACCCTGGTGCCCGACCTGCGCCAAGCAGAAGCCGGTGATTGAGGCGTTGGAGAAGGAGATGCCCGATCTGGCGGTGTTCGAGGTCGAGTTCGATCTGGACAAGGACGTGCTCAAACGGTTCCGCGTCCAGTACCAAAGCACGCTGATCGTCTTCAAAGGCAAGACCGAAGCCGGCCGTTCGACCGGCGAGACCGATCCAAAGGCTATCCGCGCCCTCGTCGCCAAGGGGATGTAGCCGGTCATGGCCGCCACCCTGGCCTTCGGCTTTCTGGCCGGTTCGCTGTCCACACTGTCGCCCTGCGTGCTGCCGCGGCTGCCGGTGCTCCTGGGTGGGGCGTTGCAGCGGCACAGGCTGGCTCCAATCGCCCTGGCGTCGGGGTTGGCTCTGTCATTCACGGCTGTGGGGCTGGCGCTCGCCACGCTGGGATTCGTGCTCGACATCGACGGTGGCACGGTAAGGGGCACGGCGGCGGTGGCGATGGCCGCGTTCGGAGCGGTGATGCTGAGCGGGCGCTTGCAGGCTGCCTTCGCCGGGGCGGCTTCCCGCCTGGGTGGGGCAGGCATTCTGGCGGGTATTTCGGGCGAGGGTCTGGGCGGGCAATTCCTGCTCGGACTGTTGCTGGGGGCTGTGTGGTCCCCTTGCACAGGCCCAACCCTGGGCGCGGCTGTCGGGCTGGCGGCTCAGAGCGGTTCCGTGGCGCAGGCGGCGGCGGTGATGGCGGTGTTCTCGCTGGGTGCCGCGGCCCCGCTGCTGGCCCTGGCCTACGGCTCGCGGGCCACGCTGGCGGCGCGCAAGCAGCGCCTGGCCCAGACGGCCCGATGGGCCAAGCCGGTCATGGGTGCCGCTCTTGTGGGGATGGCCATTCTTATCCTTTCGGGTCTCGACAAGGTCGCCGAGGCCCGTCTCACCGCTGCCATGCCGTCTTGGCTGGTGGATTTGACCACCCGGTTCTGATGGACCCATAGGAGTGATTGCGATGCTTTCATTGGTGAAATCTCTGCGTACCCTTGCCTTCGCCCTGGCTGCCGGGGCCTTTGTCGCAGCCGGTGTTTCCTCTGGGGCCTATGCTCAGGCGGCCAACCCTTGCGCCCCGAAACCTGCCAATCCGTGTGCTCCCAAGGGGGACAAGAAGCCCGCCAATCCGTGTGCTCCCAAGGCTGCAAACCCGTGTGCGGTCAAGCCGACGGCGGATGCCGTCCAGGTGGTTCGCCCCAAGGGCACGACGCTGGCCAAGGGGGATACAAAGTCCCTGGTCGCCCAGGGTGAGGCCTTGTTCAAGGATACCAAACTCAGCACCAACGGCATGGCCTGCGACAGCTGTCATGCCGACCTCGGCGCCTTTTCCGCCAGCTTCGCCCAGCCCTATCCCCACGCGGTAGGAATGGTGCAGGAACGGTATGGGCTCGCCAGGATCCAGCGTGACGAAATGGTTCAGGTTTGTATGGTCGGCCCCATGGAGGCCAAACTGCTGGGGTGGGAGTCGAAGGATTTGGCCGCGCTCACCGCCTATGTCGGCGTATTGCAGGAGCGGTTCCGCAAGACGGCCGCCAATCCTTGTGCGGGAAAGAAGTAGCTGGAGCGGCGGATGCGGGGGTCAAAGGGATGCGGTCTCTGGCCGCAAAGGAATTCGGTGTAGATTTCACCCCTACCTTTGTCGTCGTCGGCGAGGTTGTCCGTGGAGTCCTCCTCTGTGACACATTCACGGCCAAGCTGATGGCGCTGCCACGGCAGGATCTTCCGTGATGTACTTGCTTCCAGTTCGGAAAGATCGGAACAATGGGGAGGGAAAACGAGCAGGATACAGAAATGTCGAACGTTGCCAACATGCCGATACGCGGTAGAATATTTCACCGTATGTCGGCATTCTGGCAATTTCGTGGGCTTTCCTCGAAGATCTATCTTGCCTTTTTTCTCATTTCAGTCATTCCCACATCGATCGCTGGCCTTGTCGGCATTTTCTATTCCATGTATGTGCTCAAACGCGAGATGCTGCTTCATCTGGAGCAGGAGGCGGCCATCCGCGCCGACGCCCAGACCAATTTTCTTCGGCAATTGTCGAGTGAACTGCTGTATCTGGCCAGTTCGTCGAGCTTGGGAGAACTGGCGGGAACGGTGGGATCCTACGACCATGCCACCCCCCGGGGCATGCGCCACCGCATCAAGCGTGACTTTTCCGCCTTCGTCCAGACCTACCCTTACATCTATCAGATCCGGTATCTCGACGAGCGGGGGCGCGAGGTGGTGCGGGCCGACCGTCGTGACGGATCGGTCTATGACGTACCGGAAGCGGAATTGCAGGACAAATCCGACCGCTATTACGTCCACGAGGTGCTCAGCCTGAAGGCGGGCGAGATCTATCTTTCTCCGCTCGACCTCAACATCGAAGGCGGTCAGATCGAAACCCCAGAAACGCCGGTGGTCAGGCTCGGCACCCCCATCGTCGACGGCTACGGCGCCGTCCGTGGCCTCCTGATCGTCAACCTGCATGCCGAGGTGATTCTCGACCACGTCCAGCACATGGCGGACAGCCGGGGCGGCGACGCCTATCTGTTCAATCGCTCGGGTTTCTATCTCGCGCGCTCGTCCGGCACCCGGGCCGACAGCACGTTCAGAATGGACTCGCTGGAGCGTTTGTCGGGCACGTTTCCGCGTGCGCTGATGGGCAGGATTCTCGGAGGGCTGCGTGGGACGGAAACTCTGGGCGAATGGATCGTCGCCTTCGCGCCGATCATGGTGCGGTCGTCGGTCTCGGCGGAGCAAGCTGCGCCGGTGGAGTGGTCGATCGTGCTGGCCTATCCGCGCGAGAAGCTGTTCGCCGAGATCTTCAGCCTGTACATGCTCTACGGGGTGCTCGCCATTTCGCTCATGGTGACGACGGCCGGAGGATTTTTGCTGTCGCGCCATCTGCTGCGGCCGTTGATTTTGCTGCGGGAGGAGACCGAGGCGATCGCCGGAGCCGATTTCACCAGCCGTGTCGAGATTCGCGGCGACGACGAGATCGCGGAACTGGGCCAGAGGTTCAACTGTATGGCCGCGCGGCTTCAGCAATATTACGGGGAACTGGAGAACCGGAAACAGCACCTGGAGGCGGAGGTGCTCGCCCGCACTGCGGATTTGGAGCGTGAACGCCAGAACCTTGCCGCCATCATCCAAAACACCGCTGACGGCATCCTGGCACTGTCCGCCGCCGGCACCATCGAACTCGCCAATACCGCCGCCCGCGACATGTTTTCCGGTTGTGGCGGAGCGCAGGCGGGTGAGTCGATCGCCCGCTGCTGGCCGGGTTGGGAAGCCTACCTCGCCGAGACGGAGATCGCCCCCTGTTCCTCGCGGCTGCTGACCATCAAGTTGGGCGGGCGTCATCTCGCCCTCAACGTCGCTCCCGTTGCCGAAGCGGCGAGCGGCGGCGGATACATCGTCGTCATGCGCGACGTCAGCGACGAAAAGCGGTTGCAAGACGAGCGCCGCGAACTCGACCGTCAGATCTTCCAAATGGAGAAGATGACTGCGATGGGTGAACTGGCGATGGGACTGGCCCACGAGATCGGTAATCCCCTGGCCGGCATGAAGACGGTGGTGCAGGTTCTGCGCTCCGAGGACCTCGACGCAGAGACCACCGCCACCTACCTTTCGCGCATTGAGGGCGAGGTGAACCGCCTTTCCGCTTTCCTGCGGACCTTCCATGGTTTCGCAGCCCCCCAGGAAATGCATCCCGTGCCTTGCCGCCTGGACGACGTGCTGGAAGACGTGCTGCTGTGGACACGGCGGGAGGCGCGCTCGCGCGGCATCGGCATCGAATACCGTCACTGCGCCGAATGTGTGCCGATGCTGTGGGCCGACCCCTATCAACTGAAGCAGGTGCTGCTCAATCTCATCATCAACGCCATTCACGCCACCGGCGACGGCGGCGAGATCACCGTCGGCATGTGCGGGCCAATCCGGCGCGAGGACCGTGATCGGCACGTTCCGCGCATGCGTTTTTGCATCCACGACACCGGCGAGGGCATTCCCGCCGATGTCCTGCCCAGGATCTTTGATCCCTTCTTCACCACCCGGTCTGGAGGCTCCGGCCTGGGATTGGCGGTGGTAAAGAAGATCGCCGTCCAGCATGGCTCGGATATTCTTGTCGAAAGCACCGAGGGTCAGGGAACCACCTTCACCCTGGTCTGGCCGGTGGCCGGCGAGGTTGGCACCTGCGCCGGTACGGCACTCGACTGCAAACGGAAGAGCATCCATGCCTGAGAGAATCCTGGTCGTCGACGACGACGCCACCATTCGCCAGACGGTATCCGAGGTGCTGGAGCGCAGGGGACTCGCCGTCGTACAGGCGGAGAACGGCGAGGGGGCGCTACGTGCCGCACGCGACGGTCGGTTCGACCTGATGCTGATCGATTTGCGTCTGCCGGACATGGACGGATTGGAGGTGATGCGCCGGATACGGGAATTCGACGGCGACGCCCTGATGGTGATCATGACCGCATACCCCGAGGTGCGGACGGCGATTTCGTCGCTGAAGGCGGGCGCCTACGATTACCTCAACAAGCCGTTCGACATCGACGATCTCAAGGGGCTGGTCCAGCGCGCGCTGGAGACCCAGACGTTGCGGACCGAGGTTGAACGACTGCGGGCCTGCGCCAAGCATGCCACGCCGGTCGAGGGGCTGGTGGGCGCCAGTCCGGAGTTCCGGGCGATGCTCGACGTCACCCGCCGCATCGCTGCGGCATCGCGCACGCCGGTGCTGATCCGGGGCGAGTCGGGGACCGGGAAGGAACGGATTGCCCATGCCGTCCACGCCTTCAGTTCCCGTGCGCAAGGTCCCTGGATCGCGGTCAATTGTTCGGCTATTTCGGAAGGGTTGTTGGAATCCGAGATGTTCGGCCACGAGAAGGGCGCCTTTACTGACGCCAAGGAAAGAAAACGCGGCCTGATGGAACTGGCCGATGGTGGAACCCTGTTTCTCGACGAGGTTGGCGACCTGTCCTTGGCGCTCCAGCCCAAATTGCTGCGGGCACTGGAGACCCAGTCGTTCCGGCGGGTCGGAGGGCAGGTGGAGATCCGGGTGGATGTCCGCATCGTCGCCGCCACCAACCGCGACCTTACCGCCATGATCCGGAAGGGGCAGTTCCGTGAGGATCTTTACTACCGTCTCAATGTCGCAGGTATCGACGTCCCGCCGCTGAAAGCCCGGAAATCAGACATCCTTCCCCTGGCGCAGTATTTCATCGATCAGGCTGCGGTGACCATGGGCATGCCGCCGGCATCCCTCGCCGACGAGGCGGCCGATCTGCTGGAGGCCTACGACTGGCCCGGCAACGTGCGCGAACTGAGGAACGTCATGGAACGTGCGCTGATCCTCTCCGATGGGCGGGCGATCCTGCCGCTTCATCTGCCCAAGGAACTGCTCGCCCGCGGAAACTTCGAGCCGACGGCGGCGGCGGCCGAGGCGGCCGATCCGCGAATTTTTTCCCTCGACGAGGTGGAACGGCGCCACATCCTCAAGGTGTTGCGCGCCTGTAAGGGCAACAAGACCCTGGCGGCCAAGCAACTCGGCATTTCCCGCCTGACGCTACGTAACAAGGTTCGCCAGTACGAGATGGCCGAGTTCATGGGAGAAGAGTAGGCCGAGATGGCATGATCCCTGCAAGCTGCCGCTGTCCCTTCCCTGGGACGGTATCTCGGTAGCGAACGCAGGTGGTTCTTATGGGTGTGGATGTTTCCGTTCTTGTTGGCGGAGAACCTTTCGGCGGCTTTCATAGCGTCGAGACGATGTCCGTCACGCGCGGGCAGGTGCTGTTCCGGGCTGGCGAGACGGCGCGCCGCGTTTTTGTCATCGAGGCGGGATGTGTTGCTCTTTATGGCGGATGGCGGGACTCGCGTTCCGTCATCGACATCACCGGGCCTGGATGCATCCTCGCCCCCGAGACCTTGGCTGGCGGTGTGCACGGCTGCGGTGCGGAGGCACTCGGCGAGGGGGTGATCGTTTCCGTCGCCACCGATGAACTGGCACCGGCGCTGCGCCGTGGCGGGCCGACGGCCGACTTCGTCATCGCAGCCCTGGCTCGCCACGTCTGCCGCACGAGCCGGCATGCCGTTGCGTTGCGGTGCTGTTCGTGCCGCGAGCGCCTCGCCTTGTTCCTGGTTGGCCTCGCCCAGGCCCAGGGATCCGAGGAACGGGTCGTGCTTCCCTTCGGCAGGGCCATTCTCGCCTCGTGGCTGGGTATGACCATCGAGACCCTGTGTCGGAGCCTGTCGTCGTTGGACTGTCACAAAGTTCCCCGCCGCAACTCCGAGATCCGGATCGGCGATTTCGATCTGTTGCGTCGCCTGACGGGAACGTAAGCGGCAGCCGATTCCTGACCGCTCCGGCCGGTAAGATTCTAACCGGCCCTATCGCATTCTGACCGCCCGCTTTGGCCGGGATTACGGCTTTCCGCCTGTCGGGAGCTTGGCACGGCTCATGCATCCCATGACTTGGTTTCATATGACTTCCGCCGGAGGATCCTTTGGCAAGCGGCACGACATTCCCACCCGCCTACAAGGCGCTTCTCGGCACCTACAAGGGCGTCGTCAAGATCTCCGTCATGCTGGCGGCGACCTATCTGGTCGCCTGGCTGGTTTCGTCCGCGCTCCCCGCCGCTGATTACCGCAGCCTTCCCGGTCTCGGCAATCGCACTGCGGTGTGGATCGTGGCCGAGTTGCACCTGATGTTCGCGGCCTTCGTGCTGGGGGTGCCGATCTTCGCCCTGATCACCGAGATCGTCGGCATGGCGACGGCTGAGCGCAAGTACGACGACTTGGCGCGTGAATTCACCAAGCTGCTGGCCATGGCCTATACCATGACCGCCGCCCTGGGGTCGGTGCTGCTGGTTCTGTTCGTGGTGCTTTACCCGAAGTTCACCACCTATATGAGCGGTCTGTTCAAGCCGACCTGGGCACTCTACATCGTCCTGATCTTCGGAGAGGTGATCGTCGCCTATCTGTACTGGTACACCTGGGATCACCTTCAGGGTCGGCGTAAGCCCTGGCATATCGTTCTCGGCGTCCTGGTCAACATCTGGGGTACGGCGCTGCTGTTCGTCGCCGATGCCTGGGTCACCTTCATGATGAGTCCGGCCGGCATCGATGATGCCGGCAACCTGACCAGTCTGTGGGCGGCGGTCAACAACTTCACCTGGATGCCCATCAATATCCACCGTCTGCTCGCCAACGTCGCATTCGGCGGCGCCATCGCGGCTGCCTATGCCGCCTTTCGCTTCCTCAACGCCCAAACCGACGAGGAGCGGGCGCGCTACGACTGGATGGGCTATATCGGCTCATTCATCGCTATCGGCGCCTTCATCCCGCTTCCCTTTGCCGGCTATTGGCTGGGTCGCGAGATCTACCAGTTCAGCGAACAGATGGGCGTCTCGATGATGGGCGGCGGCTTCTCGTGGCTGTGGATCCTTCAGGCCATGCTGATCGGCTCGCTGTTCTTTGCCGCCAACGTCTATTTGTGGCTGGGCATGGAGCGTATCCCCGGCGCCGAGCGCTACACAAAGTTCCAGGTGCCGATGATGCTTGTCCTGACGCTGGGCTTTCTGGTGTGGGCGACGCCGCGCTCGATCATCGCTACCGGCGGTGAGATGGCGGCGATGGGCGGATCCCATCACCCCTTCCTCGGTCTGTTCGGAGTGATGGCGGCCAAGAATACTGCCGTCAACCTGATGATCCTGTCCACCTTCGTGTCGTTCATGCTTTACCGGCGCGGCAACCGTATCCCGGTGGTCACATGGGCGACCTGGGGTAAGACGGCACAAGCCGTGGCGGTGGCTGCCGCCGCGGCTGTCGTGCTCGGCTATGGCGTCTACAGCTACTACGTGCCCTCAATCGTTCGTATCGGTTTCTCGGTCTATCAGGTGGGCGCGGTGCTGGCGGCGATGGCGGTGTTCGTCGCCATCGACATACCGCTGCTCAAGGGGGCCAGGGAGATCGGGGCGATTCGCTGGGGAAGCATTCCCCACCGCTCCCAGTACGCCCTGTTCTTCCTGGCCGTCAGCTTCACCTGGTTGATGGGGCTGATGGGCTACATCCGCTCCGGTATCCGCCAGTACTGGCACATCTACGGCCGCGTCGCAGACGAAAGCGCCAACGCCTACACCATGACCCACGGACAGGCGACGATCATCGTCTCGTTTATCGTCGTGGTGTTCTTCCTGATGGTGTCGGGCGTGTTCGCCATGACGGCCCGCCAGAAGGACGTGGCCCCCAAGGGCGAGGAGATTTGAGATGGGCCGCACGTTCTTCAAGATCTTC
>Ga0172373_10012028_pt1 | contig 10221 bp, 16 predicted proteins | sample Lak10m_2_FD_114546 | JGI IMG/M metagenome (GOLD analysis project Ga0172373, IMG submission 114546) | Freshwater microbial communities from Kabuno Bay, South-Kivu, Congo - kab_092012_10m | ecosystem: Environmental > Aquatic > Freshwater > Lake | place: Democratic Republic of the Congo...
CAGAGAACGATGGCGACCCGTTAGTTGAATTACGAGAGGTTTTCTACGACCGAAACGGAATACCTGTTGGGCATGGTGGACCGAGCGTAATGTCCGAAACGATGGAGGGATTGCGAGAAGTAGTAGACCGCATGAAGAAAGCAATCGACCAACCCGTATTGAAACCCGAGGACTTTAAGGGGAGGCATTGATGATGCACAAGAGCAAACCAAGTAAGCATAAGCCCTTGCTTGCAAAGAAACGCAACCCTGTGGTGGTCGCTCTGCTGACTAACCCAAAGAGAAACGCAGGGATGCACAAAAAAAGAAAGCCAGCTTTTTTAACGCTAACAATGTTAGACCTAACCAAGGAGATGCAATAATGTATGCCGCTAGGTGTGATGACATTCCGTGCCTGTACAACTGGATGGATGCCTCTGCCCACGAGTCTGAGGTCAAGCCGATACGAGGACGCCCCGACTGCAAGCCATTGGGTAAGCGCAGTAAGACTCATCAGACTATTAGACGAGGTGAGAATGATTCGCTGATTTGCCGACTCTACGAGACCGATGTGGTTGTGTACCACAAGGACGGGCGCATCGACATTAACCTTAATGGGTGGGCATCCCAGACCACAATGAACTTTATACGCAACCTGCTACATGTTGGCATTCAACAGACACACAGACGGATATGGATGCGGTGCGTGGCAGTGGGTAAGACTGAAACACTTGGGTGGTATCCGGTGTGGGTGGACGGGGTCAACTTGTTCAAGCGCAACGGGTCGGGTGACTTGGACTTATTCAACCCATTCGAAGTATCCCGTCATCGCATCAACCGCAAAGGGGCTAACAATGTTAGGGAGAAATTCAGTGCGTTCAGGGACTACCTGCATAAGACCATGAAGATCAGGGACAACGGTTTCAGCACGCAAGAGTTCGGTGATGTGTTCGGCTGGGTGAAACATGAGCATAATGCCAACCCATTGCCCGACTACCCTCCGTATTTGAACATTAGACGCAGTGGGTCAGGTCGGCTGGATGAGTTCAAAGAGTTATTGCGCCTTGCAGAGTCAACGCAGTTGGAAGATCAGTACAAGGCGTCCCTGTACTTAGTGAGGACAGCGTCAATTGGATTTCATGGTGCTTGGAATGCACCACTCTCTGCGATGCTTAGGTTGTTGGACGATGTAGCCCTCCGTGTCTACCGAGACGAGTGCTTTGAGAAGGTGCAGATGCTAGATGGGGAAATTCAGCGTGACCCCTATCTAAATTTCTTTCTCGACTGACCAAAGTACTTGACTTGTGTGGTACAATGTAGTATAATAATAAGAAAAGAGTGGAGTTTAAGTGAGCCACCGATGAGCCACCTAACAGTGTTAGGTACTAACTTAGTAACCATAAAGGAAAATCAATGAGCGCAATTAGTTTCGGCACGCAAGTGTCTCTCAAGCAAGCGGCAAACCTCATCCTTGCCACTCCGATGAACCGCTATCTGTTGCAGGGTGAGCCAGGAATCGGCAAAAGTTCTCTGCTTAAAACCCTATCCGCAAACCTCCCCGATCACGAGGTCGCTTACATTGATGTGCCCAACATGGACTTGGGTGACATCGCTATGCCTGTGATTGATCGGGAGACTAAGACTACTTCGTACTATCCGAATAGTCGCTTCAAGATTCACTTGGGCAAACCCGTCATAACAATGTTAGATGAGTTCACCAAAGGCGCAGAGCCAATCAAAAACATGCTTCACCCCTTGCTTGAGGTAGCAAACCCTCGGCTTGGTGACATCTCAGTTCGGGAGGAGTCCATCGTGTTTCTGACTGGCAACCTAGGTACAGACAATGTAGGTGACAACCTCAAGGCGCATAGCCGCAACCGCATCATCCCTCTGACTGTGCGAAAACCGGACGCAGACGAGTGGCTTGAGTGGGCAGTAAATAACAACATCGAACCCGTGGTGATGGCTTGGGTTCGCCAGTTCCCGCACGCCTTGGCTTCCTACACGGATGAGGCGCAGGGTGACAACCCCTATATCTACAACCCCAAGAAGGTTCAGACTGCCTTTGTTTCTCCCCGATCACTGGAGCGAGTATCTAACATTGTTAGGGTACGGGGGAAGTTGGATGCCGATAGCCTGATAGCCGCAATGACTGGAGCGTTCGGTGAGGCGGCAAGCCGTGATATGCAAGCCTATGTTGAGTATCAAGATCAGTTGCCCACTTGGGAGAGCATCATCAAGAACCCCAAGACTGCTGATGTACCTACGAGCGCAGGTGCTTGTGCTGTACTGGTGTTCGGCGCAATCGCTAAGATCGCCAAGGACACAATGACTCCGTTCATGCACTACCTTGAGCGGTTCGAACCTGAGTGGCAAGCGTGCTTCGCTATCAATGTGGCTAAGTCTCCGACCAAGCAGAGCATTGCGTTCAGTTCTCAGGCATTCGCTGACTGGGTTACGAAAAACGAGGACTTGCTATGAGCCTTGAAGAACAAGTTATCAAAAAAGCTCGAGAGTATTTAATCTCCAAGGGCTACTCAAGTAGGGACTTCTTTACAACACTTACCAAGGAAACTAACAATGTTAGACAAAGCAGAACGAAGATTGAAGAAGGTGAAGATCACTCTGATGCGAAACCCCAAGTTCGCTCTGTGGTCGGGCATCCTGATGCTTGGCAAGACGGAGGTGGTCAATAACATTCCGACAGCCTGTACTAATGGGCGTGACGAGAAGTATGGTCGGGAGTTCATCGAAGGGCTGGATGACAAGGAGTTGGGGTTCGTTGTGCTTCACGAGAATCTCCACAAGGCGTTCCGTCACTTGTTCATTTGGCGCAAGTTGCACGAGGAAAATGCTCAGTTGGCTAATGCCGCTTGCGACTATGTGATTAACCTGATGATTGTTAAGTGTGATCCGCAGGAGCAGGTTGTCGCTATGCCTCGCAAGAACGGCAAGGTCTACGGGCTACTCGACCAGCGGTTTGACAAGATGAATGCCAAGCAGGTGTTCGACATCCTCAAGCAGGAGCAACAGGATGGGACTGGTGGCGGTGGTGATGAGGGCTTCGATGACCACGACTGGGATGGTGCGCAGGAGTTGAGCCAAGAGCAGGTCAAAGAGTTGGAGAAAGAGGTAGACCAAGCCTTGCGTCAAGGACAGATCGCTCACCAAAAAGTCAACGGCACTGGTGCTGGTGATATGGGGCGTGAGTTGGGTGACTTGCTTGAGCCTCAGATCGACTGGCGTGAGGTGTTGCGTGAGTTCGTCAAGTCCATCTGTAGTGCCAAGGATGCAAGTTCATGGCGCAGGGTGAACCGCAGATACTTACATGGTGATGTGTATATGCCTACGCTAATAGGTGAGAAGGTTGGGCGCATCGCTATCGGTATCGACACTTCAGGGTCTATCGGTGGGCGTGAGTTAGATCGCTTTCTCTCCGAGGTCAAGTCTATTGCTGATGATGTTCACCCTCAGTTCGTTGATTTGATCTACTGGGACAGTGAGGTGGCGGCACACGAAGAGTATGACGAGAGCAGCGTGGCTAACATTGTTAGTTCTACTAAGCCAAGGGGAGGCGGTGGCACTGACCCGACAGCCATGATGCGTTACTTGAAAGAGAAGGGCATCACGCCGGAGTGCATTGTGATGCTTACGGATGGCTACATATCGGAATGGGGAGATGAATGGAATGCTCCAATACTTTGGACGATTTGCAATGAAGCATCGGATGTCTTTGCCCCATGCGGTAAGACTGTTCACATTAAGGACTAATCTTATGAAGAAAGCGATTGTGCAAGTTGGCTATACCCAGTTCTTACTGGATACTCAGAAAGCCCTAACACTGTTAGAACTTCTGGCCGAAGCAGAGTTGTATGAAGAGAAGTGGCGTAAGAAGGAAGAGGGTGGGACTACCTACCATGTCTACTCTCAAGATAGCAACGAAGGGATTCGCCAGTTGAAGGTGATTCCGATGGCGTTCTATCACATGGCAAAGATGGCGGGTAAACCCGAGAAAGCGAGTTGATATGTCTGAATTACTAGCGGTAAGTGTGACTGCAAACCTGTTCCTCATCATCAGTTATTTGAAGATGCGGAGTCATTTCAACCTACTTCAACGCCTATTGAAGGACATTGCAGAAGGCAGTGTTGAGCTGACAGTTAGTAAGCATGGTGGTTTTGAGATACACGCAACACAACCTAACAATGTTAGATAACCAAGCAACCAAGGAGCGAACCCATGAGCATTACATCTAGTGCAGTAACAGTAGAAATGAATATCTCTGTGTGGACTGCCAACAAGTTGGACAGGACTGCAACCGAGAAGGTGGTTAACGATAACAATGCTACGCAAGACTCAGGCAAGTTCCACAAGAACCTGATGGCTGGTACTACTTTGCGAAAAGAGATCGCAGACTATGCGGCTGGCACTCGGCTGTGGCATAACACTCGCACTCTGCCGTGGGCTGACAAGGGAGCAAGACTGCTTGCTACTAGTCTGTTCATGGATTACAAGACAGAGGCTAACATCCGTCGTGACACATTCAATCGCATGGTGGATAACTTTCTTACTCAGTATCCTGCCCTTGTTCAGACTGCCCACAATTATCTCGGCAACCTGTTCAACTCCGCAGACTACCCAAGCGTGGATGAGGTGCAAAGCAAGTTTGGATTCCGATTGGTGTTCAGTCCCGTCCCTGAGTCTGGTGACTTCCGCTTGCAGGTGGCAGAGCAAGACTTACAAGACCTACGCCAACAGTACGAAGATTCTTTTTCTACCCGGCTAGCCGATGCTATGCGTGAGCCTTGGGACAGACTTCACAAGTTGCTGACAGGCATAAGTGAAAAGTTGACGGACATTGATGGGGAAGATGAGACTAAGAAGCGGTATCACGATACCCTCATCACTAACGCACAAAGCCTTTGCTCCCTGCTGACTCATCTGAATGTAACGAAAGACCCTCAGTTGGAGCAAGCAAGGCGTGACCTAGAACTAACAATGTTAGGTGCTGACATTGATGCAATCAAAGAAAGCCCCGAGGTTCGCAAGAGCATGAAGAATAAGGTCGATGCAATCCTCAAACAATATCAATGGTAAGGAGCGATTAAATGGAAGAACTTGAACACAACTTTATTACCCTGACTCTACCTAACATACAATTCAAAATCAAAAAAGATCGGGTAATCAGATCGACAAACCCTGATGATGTTCGCATCATGCCTTATATAAAGCCATTTGTTGAGAAGTTGGCTATGAAGCATCCGCAATGGCAGTTTGTAAACAGTCCTCGTGGGTGGAATCTCTGTAACGACAGAGATCAAAACCTAGAGTTTGTCGGGGTTGAAGAGTTTGACATCTACGCAAACAAAGAGTTGCTCGGTTCAATCGGTTCAGATCATGGGCGTAATGGCGCTAGAGTATTTACTATGACTAACGAGCGAATCCGAAAAATTCGTGAGCGTGGGAGTGCGACTAAGACTAAGGACTTGGACAAAGCCATTAAGATCTTCGGCAAGATGTTCGGTGCTAAGTCTGTGAACGAGAGGATTGAAGAGGTAATTGCGGGTGCTGAAAGCATTACGAGATTATTGTTTAGTGATCGATCTTACACATTCTCAAAAACATATGACAAACTAGGCAAACATCTGCAAGATCACATTATGGATAACTTGCAAGAGTTTACGAACATTGCTCTAGCCAAAAACTTTCCGCAAGAAATTGCTGATTCGCTACCTAACATGTATGCAGAGTTTAAGACTACCGAGGAGATCTACAAATGCTTGGACGACAAGAAGGGGGATGTGGTACTAATTCATGGAAACGACTATGCCGTTACCAACATAAACGAAGCCAACAGAGAAACAAAAATCTACTCGACAGACAACCTGCCTCCGCACATCAAACGAGGCGTAGGGATGCTTAAACTTGTAGAGAAAGAACATTTCATTTCTGGTATCGGTACTAAGATTAGCGATACTTCGTTCTACATTATTCCGGAGACCAACAATGGATGAGGTGAAAACTAAACGGGTACGGGGCAAAGGCAAACTCCCTGCCAAGATACATGTAAACTTAAGAGTGCCCGAGCCGGTACTTGAGTTCTATAAGCGATACCCCAGTTACACGGGGAAGATGCGTGATGTGCTTATAGCCTACAAGGAGAAAGCCGAAGCGCAAGACCCTGACACCTAACTAACATTGTTAGGTCGTTTCCAACCCGCCCATGTGGCGGGTTTTTTATTGTCTGTTGTTTGACAAAGTCTAAAAGTATGCTATCATTACGCATGGCATCGACTCCCGAGAAGAAGGTTAAAGACCAAGTAGTCAAGACGCTCAAGGAGCGGGGGGTGTATTATTTCTTCCCCGCAACCTACGGCATGGGGCGAAGCGGTGTGCCTGACATCATCTGCTGTGTGGATGGAAAGTTCCTAGCCATTGAGTGTAAGGCTGGCGATAATAAACCGACTATGCTACAAGAACGAGAGATGTCTGCTATTGTTGCCGCAGGTGGAAGTGCCATAGTGGTCAACGAAAAGAACCTGCATCAAGTGGGTCAGATAGTCCAACTACTCAAGGAATACGATGGAAAGCCAAACACTACTGATTAAGAATCAGGGAGTTCAAATCATCCTCAATCGGATGCAGTCGCACCCCGAGGAGTTCGTGGATGACAGAAAGTTTGCCAACCTAGAAAACAACCGATGGTCATGGATTGTTGAGAAAGTAATTACTCGGGTTGAGCATAAGCACCAAACAAACTCCTCTCACGGCTACCGCATACCTTTGCCGTTCCTAACCAACGATGAGGTGGACGCCCTTTACGATAAGTACATGTCGATACAAGGCGAAGCCTTTACGCACCGAGTGATGCGTGAGTTGTTGGAAGATGACCCTTCCCCCCAACTAGAACCTAACAGTGTTAGGTTTACCACAACCGAAAGGTTTCGGACAGGCCGCGCCCAAGCGTCTGCGATGATAGTGACCAAAGAAGAGGGTACTACGCAACAAGGCGGTCTAAGCACATGAATATTTTGACGATTGACTTTGAGACTTTTTACGACAAAGACTTTTCGTTGTCGAAGATGACCACGGAAGAATACATTCGCTCAAAGCAGTTTGAAGTGATTGGCGTAGCGGTCAAAGTTAACGACGGCCCGACCGAGTGGTTCAGTGGTACAAAAGAGCAGACTAAGTTTTGGCTTGGTAAATACAACTGGGCGCAGTCTGTTGCTGTTGCTCACAACGCTATGTTTGACATGGCTATTCTTAACTGGCGGTTTGGTTACAAGCCCAAGAAAATTGTGGATACGCTGTCAATGGCTAGAGCCATACACGGCACAGAAGTAGGTGGCAGTCTTGCGGTGCTTGCACAACACTACCAACTAGGTCAGAAAGGTACGGAGGTAATAAATGCGCTGGGTAAAAGAAGAATTGATTTTTCTGATGAGGACTTGTCCCGTTACGGCAGTTACTGTATTAACGACGTCGATCTTACTTATAATCTTTTCGGTTGTCTTGCTGGTGACTTCCCTGTAAGCGAGTTAAACCTCATCGATCTAACCATCCGCATGTTCACTGAGCCTGTGCTTGAGTTAGATAAGAACACGTTGATTAGACATCTCACTGAAGTGCAAGACACTAAAGCCCGTCTGATGGATGGCATTGACGAGAACCGAGATGTGCTGATGAGCAACCCACAGTTTGCTGAACTGCTACGCAAACAGAATGTAGAACCTCCGGTCAAGATTAGTCCTGCAACGGGCAAGGAGACTTACGCCTTCTCCAAGACAGACGAAGAGTTCAAAACCCTACTAGAACATGAGAACGATGTGGTGCAAGCACTTGTTGCCGCTCGGCTGGGGGTCAAATCAACTATCGAAGAAACTCGCACTGAGCGTTTTATCTCTATTGCGGATCGGGGTTCTTTACCTATCCCCCTACGCTACTATGCCGCACACACGGGTCGCTGGGGTGGTGATGACAAAGTAAACATGCAGAACCTACCCCGCTCGTCGCCCCTAAAGAAAGCCATCATTGCACCCAAGAGGCACATGGTGATTGACTCCGATTCATCACAGATTGAAGCCCGTACGCTGGCTTGGTTGGCAGAACAGAAAGACTTAGTTGAAGCGTTTGAGAGAGGTGAAGATGTATATAAGATCATGGCATCCGCGATATACGGCAAACCTGAAGATCAGATTACGAAAGATGAACGCTTTGTGGGGAAAACTACGATCCTCGGAGCGGGGTACGGCATGGGGGCAATCAAGTTTAAGACTCAGCTTAAGACGTTCGGCGTCGATCTTTCGGAGGATGAGTGTAAAAGAATCATCTCGGTTTACCGAGAAACCTACCCCCGTATACCGCAACTGTGGCGCCAAGCAAGTAATGCGTTACTGGCTATTGCCAATGAACAAACTGCTCCTCTTGGGAGAGAAGGGGTACTCGCGGTGGAAGGTACTAAAGGTATTAGGTTGCCAAACAGTCTTTATATCAAATACCCGAATCTGCGTCGATGGGTCAACGACCAAGGTAAAGAGGAATTGGTCTACGACACCAAGAAGGGGAAAGCGGTAATCCCTAACCGCATATACGGCGGGAAGGTTATTGAGAACATCTGCCAAGCACTTGCTCGTATAGCCATAGGAGAGCAGATGCTAATGATCGCTAAGAAATACAAGGTGGTGATGACTGTGCATGACGCTGTTGCTTGTATCGTTCCCGACTCCGAAGCGGAAACGGGGCGTGAGTTTGTAGAGATGTGTATGCGTATTCGCCCTAAGTGGGCACCTGATCTACCACTGAACTGTGAGTCAGGCGTAGGTCGTTCTTATGGAGACTGCTAATGAAGATTAACAACCACATTGACTACACGATGCCCTACATGGCGGCACAGCAAGCCCTCAAGAAACTGCAAGACGCCATGCTTGAGAAGCGGTATGACGATGCTAAGTTAGCCGCTATCGATGCAATTGCTGAAGTAAAACTAACCCTGAACTCAATCGTTAACGAAGAGGAGATATGGAAAAACAAAAACTTCATCCCTCGGGGATGACATGGCAACGCTGGGAGTGGCCCTTCAAAACGCCACAAGAGCGCAAGCTGGTAGCACAGTATTTCAAGGAGCAACACCACAACGAGAAGCGTGAGCAACTCGACAATCTTAAATCTGCACCATTTTAAGGAGCAAACAAATGAAAAGAGCAACAAGACGAGCCAAGGTTATTAACTTCATTCAGACCAACCCCGACGTTTCAGCTAAGGACGTAGCCAAGAAATTTAAGATGGCACTTCCCACCATCTATAACATCCGCAAGCAAGCGACTCTACCTTTGGTTGTTGATGACACAAGCGTACTTACGCAGAAGCAAGCCAATGAGGTTTATCAATCCATGATTAAAAAGACTCCAGCTAGCAAAACCCGTGCTGTTCAGTACGGCGGCGACCACTACATGGCATTGGGTTTACAGCCTTGGGATGCGATGGAAGCGTGGATGTCCCCCGAAGCATTTGCTGGTTTCCTGCGAGGCAACGTGATTAAGTACATTGCCCGTACCGAAAAGAAAGGCGGCTTGGAGGACTTACAAAAAGCCCGTCACTACCTCGACAAACTTGTTGAAGTTGTTGAAGCGCATCAGTAAACAAAAGGAAGATCATGACTGACCTACGCAAAGCGGCAGAGCAGGCGTTAGAGGCTTTTGAAAAAATATACGAGGGATGCGGGGAGGTTAAAAAAGACAACTTAAGCAAGCACTCAAATGAGTTGGCTACGTTGGTGAGAAAAGACTGCATACCTCAAATTAATGTACTACGCCAAGCACTAGTGCAACTAGAACAAAACGAAAGTTTTTTGTCTTGTTCTATTAAAGATCTTAACTTACACAAAAGATCAATCAACTGTTTACGGGCGTACTCTATTGAAACAGTAGGTGAGTTGTGTGACAAATACCCTCATGAAATAAATAAAATACCCAATCTTGGCAAGTTATCTTTCAAAAACATTGTAGAAGCGTTAGCTGAGCATGGTTTAAGCCTCAAGAAGAAGAACACATGAACGACGAACAAATCTTTGAACTAGCAGATAAGATTGGGTTCCAAGATGACTTTGGTCGGTGGAACTTCACGAGTGAGAACTTGCTGGACTTTGTGTTCATGGTTCAGAAGGCAGAGCGTGAATGGGTTGGGCTGACTAAAGAAGAAGCCAAAGAAATCTCAATGGCAAATCGTCCCTATGTAATAGACATG
>Ga0172373_10012030_pt1 | contig 10220 bp, 4 predicted proteins | sample Lak10m_2_FD_114546 | JGI IMG/M metagenome (GOLD analysis project Ga0172373, IMG submission 114546) | Freshwater microbial communities from Kabuno Bay, South-Kivu, Congo - kab_092012_10m | ecosystem: Environmental > Aquatic > Freshwater > Lake | place: Democratic Republic of the Congo: South-Kivu...
GTACGGCTCAAGTCTAATTACGCCTGCCACTAATTTTGCAGATTGCAAACTATTTTCAAAACTCAATAATGAACCATTTGCGTCATTTTGAATCGTAATTTGTGCAATCATCGTGCTGCCTTTAGCAACTTGTAGTGTATTACCTTTTTGCTCAAAGCTGTAATCGCTTTGCAAGCCTGCAAATTTTACTTGTTCAACGTTTTGGTCAATGATCACGTTGCTGGCATTTGCGCCGAGTTCGACAACTTCACGTTCGCCTTGACCGTAGATTTTCGCTGCACCGCTGTCTAAAGTAAATGTACGGTCGTAACCAACGAAAACTTTTGTCAAAGGTTGCGGCAAAATTTCTACAACCACGGGTTCAGGCGCGGCAGTTAATTTGGGCAAAATAATCGGCGTGCCTGGATCAGCAATGTTGCCATCAACTTTACCGTCTAAATCGAATTTATCCCCGTCAGTGAGCGAAATTGAAACCACCGTTTTACCGAGTTTTTCATCGTAAACGTAAGTAAAAGGAATTGTTTCCCAAGTGCCTGAAACTGTTTGTTTAAGATATTTTTCAACGGTTTGATTATCGTCTAAATACAGTTTTACATCTGTTGTGCCACCTTTAAGATTGCCGCTTGAATCAGTTGTTGTTGGCACGCCTGCAAAATTAAACTCAAACAATCCAAACGGTGCGTTTTCTTCAGTGACTTGCGTTTCAACTGTGACTGTTTCACCTTTATCGTTGACGGTTTCGGTTACAACCGTAATTGGTTTTTCTTTAATCATTTCTGCCATAGGTTTAACTTCAGCTTTGGTTAAAGTTTGACCTTGCGGTAATTCAATCGATAAAAAGACTTTTGGCGCATCAACCGTTTCACGCAAATCTTTTTGGGTCGGCAACGAAATCACATTTTTTTGCTCAACGTCAGGAATACCGTCGCCGTTTCCGTCACCTTTTACGCCACTTGCTGATGGCACCTGCATTTCCACTTCTTTGGAAACGGGTTTTTGTGGCTCAGGTTTAGGTTGTTCAACCACAGGCGGAGTTGGTTGTGGCGTGGGTTCTGGGTCAGCAGGCGGTGGAGGTGGTGTCGTAATCATCGTGCTAATCGTATTGGTATTAGCTGAAATTGCCGTTGTACCGTCATTTGTTTCCGCATTCACAGTAACGCGCGTTTCTGTTCCAACTGTTGTGCTAAAGTCGCCGTGATAAGTTTCATCAATGGCACGAACGGTTAAAGTTGGCGGTGTACCGCTGTAATTTGCAACAGGAACAAAACGCACTCTTGTTGTCGCCGATAATGCCAATGCAGTTGCATTGTCTGCAACTTTACCAACATCAAACCAATTCGTACCTGCATTCGTGCTGTATTGCCATGTTCCTTGTGTGTCTGGATTTGCTGTATTTTCAACAACTACCACGCCACCCAGACTTGAACCAGCATCAACATCAACAAAATTCAAACCTGTCAACGCGCTAATTGCCGCGCCTGCGGGTAAGGCCGTATTTTGTTGAACGGATGCAAGTGTTAAATTTCCTAATCCTGTTGGTGCATCGTTCACATTTGTCACGGTAAGCGTGAAATCATGAGCAACCGTTGCTGTGCTATCGCTAACTGAAAGTTTAATGTTGTGCGAGCCAACATGGTCGTTAGTTGGTGTACCTGTTAGAACCGTAGCTGTTTGAAATTTTACAACTTTATTATTATTTTGCGTTACATCCCCCACCAAAGTCGAATCATCATCCCCCATCAAAATCGTGCCATTACTATTAAGCGACATACCCCAAATTCTATCTGGTGATGTAATGTGTGTTTTTGTGCCAATGCCTAAATTTTCATATTTAAAAAGCCCGCCTCCCATAGTGGAAACATACAAATTATTATTGGCATCGATTTTAAGATCCGTTGGTTTTTCATCTGTCGTTACTACTAATGTTTCTGCTTCATGTGTATCAGTTGTTAAAAATTTTACTATTTGATTTTCAAAGTATTTTCCTACATACATCACACCAGTAGCATCAAAGACTACACCGAAAGGACGACCAACAGCTTTGTAATCAGAAACTGTGCCGTGACTCAGATCAACTTTTTGAATTTTGTTTGCTGAATAGTTAGCAACATACATAAAATCATCTCTGATGGTCATGCCGCGTGGATCATTTCCAACTGTTGCAAAAAGTGATTGAGTACCATTGCTGCCATATTTGAAAATTTTGCCCGCATCGGTACCTTCAGAAACTGAAACATATAAATTCCCGCTGTCAAAAATCATGCCTAAAGACGTGCCATTGATATTAGTTTGCCCAAAATTTGTTTTTGTACCGTTGGGGGCAATTTTGTAGATTTGATAGGGCGACTCTTGGCTAATCACATAAGTGTTAACCGCTGTGTCAGAAGCAACACCGCCTGGCGATGGAATACCTGTTGCAAAATCACTGGTTGCAGAAGAAGCGTTTAATAAACTAAGCCACGCAGGCAAAGTTTCACCATTCGTAACAGACCAAATAAGCGAATCGCCGTCAGCGTCTGTAGCTGTTAATGAATAGCTATAAATGCTGTCTTCGTTAGTGGTTGTGATTGGCGTTGAAGTGATAACGGGTTCATGATTGATTCTTTCAACGCGCACGTCAACAGGCGTTGCTGATTCTGTTCCGTCATTGTCTTTTGCAACCACTGAAAATACCGCATTTGATTCTGTTGGTGTCCAAAAAATCTTTTTAACTGCGGTAATGGTGTCGTTTGTTTCAACAGAAACAACAGTTTCATTATCAAAATCTGTTGCAGTGTTTGCATCTACACCAATTTTTAGCGTACCGCCTGAAACCGATTTCACAACAAATGCAACCACATCACCATCAAGATCGGTTGCATCTGAAGCGGCAAGTAACTGAGCAAAAGTAATCTCTTGTGTTGCAGTATTTTGTGCAGGAATTGATGCAATTTCTGTTAATGTTGGGGCTTGCGGTGTCATTGCACTGGCAGAAACGCTATCAATCGAAAGCGTTTTGTCTGTGCCTGTATTGCCGCTGATTGTTAAATAACTTCCAGCTGTTCCAGTTGTTTTATCCCACGCATAAAAAGTAATCGCATTATTTAAGACACCATCAAAACTTGAATTCGGCGTGAATTGCAAACGGTCATTTTCAGTCAGCAATAATGCTGTTCCGACATTTTGATTTGCAAAATTAAATGCTATCCATGTATTTCCACCATCAGTGCTATATTTCCATTCGCCTTTCGTGCTATCAACGGCTGAAACAGCAATTGCTTTAGGTGTTGTATTTTTATCCCAAGGAAATATATCAGGGTCAATAATTGTCCCTGTTGGAATCATGTCGCCAACCAAAAATTCAGTTGTTTGCCCTTCGGTTAATGGTGGCAAATTCAATACAGGGGTTGTGACTTCTCCTAAAGTAATGCTGTCGAGTAAGACAGGAAACGTCCCAGGTTGTTGCATTACATTAGTCAATGTCGTTGCAACACCTTCTACTTTGACCGATGCGATAGTTTGACCTTGTGGTGCAGTAAAACGAGCATTATATAATTTATCCAGTTCAGGTAATAAACCCAGTAATAAAGTGTTATCTCCTGATTCTGAAAATATCATTAGCTGGAAAAACAAAGACAAGCTAGATGTGTCTAGGTCTGTGACTTCAGATATGCCTAATAATTCATTGTTTGTGTTAAAAAAGCTGACTTTGTGGTAAGGCAATCCAGCCATCATAAGCTCCATGACTGCGTCACCTAGTGCTGTTAACTCATCTGTAGAAAGATTTGCAAATGCCTTAATTCCATTGAAAAAGTTGAGAGAAACCGAAGTTTGTGGAGAATCGAAAGTAAATGTAGATGAACCATTCGTGGCAACTAATACGCCTGCACCCTTAGACAATAAATCGTTTGATACGACCGATGTATTATCGCTTGAATAAACATCTTCCTGAATAGCAAGCGCGTCTGCGATTTGTCCATCAAAATCAAGCCGTTCTGTATAACTGATAATTTTTGAATTAGGGCGCAATAATGGTGCGTCGTTGACAGCTGTTAACGTGATTAACGATTGTCCAGAAGTTAAGGTACTAATAATAGGCACATTATTAGCGTCAACACCTGTTTGCTGTTTTAAGTTCCAGCTAATCACACTTAATGGAAAGAGCGCGTCTTGCGTATTTTGATAAGTAATACTTTGCAGAACTTCATTAACGAGTGCTTTTGTTGCCAAATTGCTGGTGAATTCAATCTTAATAGGATTATTTGCATTGCCCAGCTCACCACCGAAAGAGACCGTAGCAAATGAATCATTACCAACTTTTAACGTGTGAGTTTGAGCATCGTAAGTAAAAGATTTATCAGTTGCATCGATGCCTAATTTTTGTCCCTGAGCATCACTAAGTATCACACCCAATATTCTATTCAGTGCATTGAAGAATTCTGGTGACATTTCCGCTGCACCATTCAAATCACCCAATGCTGCCATGTAAGCTGTTGAATCACTGACCGCAGATATTTCAAGAAAAGTGCCGTTGTAATTTCCCACGCCACTTTCAAGCGTATCTTTTGCACTGTAAGCAATTGAGGTATCACTACCTGCTGCGGCAAAAATGGTATTTGCATTTTCAGTAAATGAAAGACGAATATCTTCAAAACTAAAACCATCGATTGCACTATTCAACACAATTGAATTAGCTGATGCAGGAACGGCAGTGTTGTCTAATTTAGCGTTATTAGTGTCATACAAGCTCACAGTTAGTGATCGCGCACCTAAAGAACCTGCGCCATATTGCAAGGCTTCACCTAATGCTAAAACGGTCGCGTTCGATAGTGAAATTTGAGTATTAAAGTTTATTTTCAAATCATCGTAATAACCGTCAAGCGTTGTATCAACTGTGGCAACTAAAGTGTGAGTTTGGTCGTTATGATTGTAATAATAAATTTTATCGCCTGTTTTTAATTGCCCATTCGTTACTTTTGTGGCATCTGGCGCAGTTAATTCGGATGAATAAACAGTAAATCCACTCCCATTAAAAACATTATTTGTAATCCCTACAGTTGTTACTTTAAAACGCCCATTCTTTAGCGTATCAGCGTGTTCGATAAGTAAATAACCAAAATTATCGACAGTATTTGCAAGCCAAGTGTTTTCAAGCCCCAAAGATTGATAAGAATTAAAATCAGGTAATGAAGTAGATGCACTCATAATTATTTCTCCGATGTCAGGTTAATTTTCATTTCAAAGCCGACTTTTTCGGCATTTAGTTTGGTAAGCATTTTTTTGGTACGTTCCATTTCAATACCGCTATTGATAGACAGAAAAAGTTCTTTCGCGCCTTTTTCTTTGGCAAAATCACGCATGGCAAAAATCAATTTTTTACCAACCAATGAACCGCGATATTGCTTTTGCACAAAGAAAGTCACATCTGTTGCACAGAGTTCGCGTGAAAAATGATAGGGACGTACAAAACAGGCGGCATAACCAACGATTTTGTTATCTTTGATGGCGACAAAAAATTTGCTATCAGGATTTTTGTGTAATTGCCAAATGGATTCAAAACACGCTTCTTCAGAAAAAGAAACGTGTTGCCATTTCAATTCTGGATAAGCGCAATTTTTCATGAGCGCAATCAAGTTAGAAATATCATCTCGATGTAATTGCCGAATTAAAATCATTTTGTAGTTAAGTTCCTAAGCGAAAGAATTTCTTAAAAATTAACAGAAAAAACAAACAAATACATCCGTCGAATTCTGTCAGAATCTGTCACTTTGAAGGAAGTTGTTTGTGCTATGATTTTGAAAAATTCACTAAATTCAAAAATTTACAATGAACCGAAAAAAATTACCGATTGGCATTCAAACGTTTGCCAAAATCCGTGAAGAAAATTGTTATTACGTTGACAAAACGCCGCTGATTGAAAGATTGATTGTGCAAGGTTCACATTATTTTTTATCGCGTCCGCGCCGTTTTGGGAAAAGTTTGTTGATTGACACGATTGGTGAACTTTTCGCAGGCAATCAAACACTTTTTGAAGGGCTTTATATTTATGATAAGTGGGATTGGTCGAAAAAATTTCCTGTGATTCGCATTAGTTTTGGCGGTGGCGTGACTGAAAATCGCGCCGAATTAAACAATAAAATTCAAGAACAGTTACGAATAAATCAAACTAATTTGCAAATAACATGCAGTGAAAAAACCGCTAATGTTTGTTTTGCGGAATTAGTGCGTTTTTCACACGAAAAAACAGGCAAGCGGGTTGTAATTCTGGTCGATGAATACGACAAACCGATTTTAGACAATTTGCACAATCCCGAAGTTGCACGCGAAATGCGAGATGGTTTACGAAATTTGTACTCGGTAATTAAAGACAGCGACGCGCACGTTAAATTTGCCATGCTCACAGGTGTTTCAAAATTTAGCAAAGTCAGTTTGTTTTCAGGGTTAAATAACTTGCGCGACATCACCATAAATCAAGAATTTTCAGCGATTTGTGGCTACACCGACGAGGACATTGACACGATTTTCTCCCCCGAACTCGAAGGTTTAAACCGTGAGCAAATTCGCCTTTGGTACAACGGCTACAACTGGACAGGAAAATCGGTTTATAACCCGTTTGATGTTTTACTGTTATTTCAAGACAGAATTTTTAAAGCCCATTGGTTTGAAACGGGTTCCTCAACATTTTTAATTGATTTGCTCGCGCAACGGCAAAGTTGGCTGCCTGAATTAAGCCAATTTCAAACTGATATGGATTTACTTTCAAGTTTTGACGTGGACGAGATTTCAACTGAAGCCCTGATGTTTCAAGCGGGGTATTTAACTATTGCTCAAACGCATGAAGAATTTGGCGAAATCTTTTATCAATTGAGTTATCCCAACCATGAGGTTTATCAAAGTCTATCCAACATGCTTTTGAAACGCTGGGGCGGAGGGTTGCAAATTTCACAAAAAATTATTCGCCAAAAACAAAATTTAGGGCAATTGCTAATCAAAAATGATTTTTCGCAAATGCAAACTTTATTCACTGCGTTTTTTGCCAGCATTCCACACGATTGGTATCGCAACAATCCGATTGCCCAATATGAAGGTTATTACGCCAGTGTTTTTTATTCGTACTTTGCCGCACTCGGTTTGGAAATCATTTTAGAAGATGTGACTAATCACGGCAGAATTGATATGACTGTGAAATTTAACAACAACGTGTATTTGTTTGAATTCAAAGTCGTTGAATTTGTCCCTGAAGGGAAAGCGTTGCAACAACTTATCGACAAAAATTATGCTCAAAAATATCAAGCTCTAAATCAACCGATTCATTTAATTGGCGTGGAATTTAGCAAAGAATCGCGCAGCGTAATCGGTTTTGAAATTGTTTCGCTCTAATTTCAAGAAAAAAATCTTGCAGGTGCAGTGAAAATATAACCTGTTGCGGTGATGGTTTTGATGGGCAGAGAAAGTGAAAGTTCTTTTTGTGCTTTGCGCCGCAAACGCGCAACTAACGTATCAAGACGGTCGTTGATGTTCACATAATCTTTACCGTCAAACAGCTTTTCCATGATTTCTGTTCTTGAAACGACTTTACCTTCTGCCAAAATCAACATCCGTAGAAAAAAATACTCACTTGCCGTTAACGTAATGTGCTGATCATTCGGAGAAATTAACAGCCATTCATTTTGGTGTAACAACCATTGATGACTACTTTTTTGAATGCGTCCACGCATCGCGGCATGAATGTTTGCAACCAACTCGTTAAAATCGACTGGTTTAACCAAATAACGCTCCGCACCTAAATCCAGAGCTTTTAAACGGTCATCAACGGAACGCCGTGCGCTGATAATGATAACAATCATTTCAGGCATATCTTGTAGATACTCGGCAACACAAAAACCATCTTCACTCGGTAAATTGATGTCTAAAATCACCACATCAACGGGAGATTTTAAAAGTTGTTTGTAGAAGGCTTCCGCATTCGTCGCGCCCCACACATCAAATTCATGTATTTGAAGATAACGCACAACGTTGTCGAGTAAATCTTCATCATCTTCGACAACAGCAATTTTAGGTAATGAGAGATTAAGTAATTTCATTCTGCTTCGGGTTTTAGGGGCAATTTTAACGGTAATTCAATTTTTACCGTCGTTCCTTTTCCCAGTGTACTAGAAATAGAAAAATGCCCATGATGCAATTCAACAATGCGAACAACAAGCGACAAACCTAAACCTGCACCTGAAATTGTTCCCGCCCCTCTGCCACGCATATATTTTTCAGAAACATGCGGTAATTCATCTGCGGGAATGCCTTGCCCAGCATCACAAACAGCAAGCACAATTTTTTCATTTACCGTGTGAATGCGTAAAACAATTTCAGCTTCAGGCTTAGAAAATTTAATTGCGTTACTTAATAAATTGATGAGTAACACTTTCAGCAAATGTTTATCCCCTTCAATTAAAGGCAAACGCGGCGCAAGGTCTAAACGAATTTTATGCGCGGATGAAATCAGTTCTGCATTTTCAAGTCCCCACGCGGCGAGTTGATTCAAATCGACTTTATCTGCATGAAGAATTAAAGCGCGATTATCTAAACGATCTTCAGTTAAACAATTATCTAAAAAATGCACGAGCCGTTTTACGCCTCGTCGAATACGGTCAAGCAATTTTTGCGTTTGTGCATCAGGATTCATCGTCACACAAAGTAATTGCACCGTGCTATCAATCACACTTAGCGGCGTGCGAAATTCATGTGTTGCCATCGAAAGCATTTGCCGCTGATCCGCTTCGGCTTTTTCCAATTCGGTGAAAGCGTGTTTTAAGCGTTTTTCATCTTCTTGTTTTACCAAAAGTAAAAAACCAAACCCGTGACAAATCATCGCAAAAAAACCATCGATATAAAGCAACGTGTTTGCAACGGTATGTGACATTGTTGTGATATGTACTGCGAGTAAAATTCTTTCCGCTGTTCGAGCAAAGAAAAGGGTGGCACTGATTAAATCAATGACAGCAAGAAAATGTAACAACCATGAACGATTACGACAGCTAAAAAAACAAAAACTCATTGAACTAAAAACGATGCCACCGACCAGCGAGTTCAATAAATTCATATTGTCGTGGTCTGTTAAATAAGTGATTTGCAAAAAAATGATACTGAATAACCACAGATAAAAAATGAAGCGTAACCACTTGGTGCGTTTTAAAAAAAGACAATATGCGCCAAATTCTAAACACCATCCCGAAAATAGCAGAATATGCGAAATATCTAACGCGACGATGGGAATAACAAGTTGATGCAAGGCAAGTAATAACAAACCAAAACCACCTGCAAATTTTCCCCACTGATACAGTTGCAATGCGGAGTTTTTGACTTCATTTGTGATGTTGTAGATTGAGGCGAGTAGACCAAAAGTGAGATTGCCAAACGCAATCATGAGCGCAATCGTTTTTATATCAAGCATAGTTACAAAAACCATATAAAAGTTTATAAAGTTTCCTAAACGCTTCAACGCGAATTGCCAAAACCGCTTACGCAATTTTAGTCTGACATTCACTCGGCGTTCGCCTAACAGTGTTAACTCCCACTGCTTTTTCTTTGATTCGCAAGGCTTCTTGCAAGATATTTCGGCTCGCATTCAAATCACGGTCGAGAATCAAGCCGCAAGCCTTGCAATGAAAGACACGGTCAGCAAGCGTTAAATTCTCATCGACCCAACCACAACATGAGCAGGTTTTAGAACTCGCAAACCAACGGTCAACCTTGACAACTTCTTTGCCATACCACGCCGCTTTATAACTCAACGTGTTGTAAAATAAAGAAAAAGAAGCATCTGAAATTGACTTTGCTAGTTTGTGATTTTTTAACATTCCCGCGACATTCAAATCCTCAATCGCAATAAAATCGTACTCTGCCACTAATTCAGCGGTGACTTGATGGATATACGTTTTGCGTTGATTGGCGATTTTGTTGTGAATTCGGGCAACTTTTAACTTTGCCTTCATGCAGCGACGTGAACCTTTCTTTTTGCGTGAAAGATGACGTTGCGCTTTTTTCAATTCCGCTTGGCTCTCGCGGAGAAACTGCAAGGCAGGTTTGGTAAAAATACCGTCACTGCCTGTTAAAAACATTTTTAGACCAATGTCTAAACCGATTTGTTTGCCTGTTTTTGGCTTGGGTAAAACTTCGCATTCCACCAAAACGGAGGCGAAAAACTGACCGCATTTATTTTTTGAAACTGTCACCGACATGAACTTGCA
>Ga0172373_10012033_pt1 | contig 10217 bp, 9 predicted proteins | sample Lak10m_2_FD_114546 | JGI IMG/M metagenome (GOLD analysis project Ga0172373, IMG submission 114546) | Freshwater microbial communities from Kabuno Bay, South-Kivu, Congo - kab_092012_10m | ecosystem: Environmental > Aquatic > Freshwater > Lake | place: Democratic Republic of the Congo: South-Kivu...
AGTAATCTGGGAGTTCTGGGACGTTTTTGGCTTGAGCGAGGAATGGTCGTGGTTTGATGTCTTTAGCAGTGAAAAAGCTGGGTGTCCGTTTCGACGGAGCGAAACGCGACTATGGGCAGAGTTGACGCCGTTTCGTCATCCCAGGGCGAAGCTGGGATGACGAAACGGTGTGAATTCGGGCGAATTGGGATGTTTTCAGCTCTGCTTGCCAGTTAACAGCTCTCACCGCGATCCCTTGTGCAGGGACTGTTGGTCTCTCGCAAAGGCGCAAAGGAAGGACAGAAGGTTCAAATTTCCAACATTTCCAGCTTTGCGCCTTATCGCCTTTGCGTGAGGTAAGAGTTGCTGCAGCAAGATGCCAGGCGGCGCGTCTGCATGAAATCCGATAGACGATTTCAAGGGTCCGTAACACCGTTTCGTCATCCCCGCCTCGCCCTCCCAGGTTTTCTCCCGTCCTTTCACAGGATTCCAGAGAACTTCAACGCCATTGGGCATGACCAACCCTTCCTGCCGGTTTCTTAGGCATTTTCAGGCGTCTGGTTGGCCCATCGACTGATTTCCTGGTAACCTTCGAATGTGTATCGGGAAGCCAGTCAATTCATCGGGGGGAGCCTGCCATGCGCCTGCTTGCAGTCTGGGACGATGCGACCGAGGCGGAACTCATCCGCATGTACCTTGGCGTGGAAGACGCCGAAGTGTCGCTCACCACGGATGTGAACGAGTTTCTTGAACTGGCACATTCACGCAGTGACTGGGACGCCATCCTGCTGACTACAGCACAGCCGGATCATGAACGAGCACTCGAAATCTTTCATGAAATTCGGGAACTGCACCCGGGCACCCCAATTGTCGCAGCCAGTCAGCCAGGCGATGTCTATCGCCTCGCGACTTACCTCACATCAGGTTTGCGATCGTATCTCATCCGCGACGCAAACGGCGACTTCATGTTTTTGATTCATGCGGTCATTGTGGGGGCTGTGAAACAGGTCGAGGCGGACCGAGAGCGACTTGTGGCAGAGAAACTTCGGCGAGAAATTGATTCCGTTCGACAGCTTCAGGAATCAATCATTCCTCAACAAATCTCCTGCCCCGAGAACTACGCGATCGCTGCCCGCTACGAATCCTCACAAATCCGGGTCATTGGTGGTCAACCCGTCACAATGGCTGGTGGCGACTACTATGATGCCTTCACACTGCCCGATGACAGTGTGATCGTCCTCGTCGGAGATGCATCCGGACACGGCATGAAGGCCTGCATGTCCATCATGACCATGCACACCATCATCCGCATGATCCGTTACGACGAATTTCGCGATCCGGCAAAATTCGTTGCCCATGTGAATCACGTCCTGTGCAACCAGCAGCTGGTTCAAAGCGAGGGTGGCTTCATTACGCTCCTGTATGGCGTACTGAAACCTTCAACAGGCGAATTTCGCTGGGCGTCGGCAGGACATCCCAACCCGATTCTGCATCATCTTTCTGACGACAGCTTTCAGGTGCTGGGGAATGAGGGGGCAACGGGACTGCCAATTGGAATTCTGGATGATGTCGAGTATGAGACACAGACGGCCATTGTACCACAAAGGTGCCGTCTGATGGTGTATACGGACGGTATCATCGAAGCGTTCCCTGCAGGAGCCAGCCATCATGAAGAGTTCGGTCTGGCGGGCATTCAGAAGACTCTGAGCAACAGCCGTACAGTTGCCCTCGAACAGGTTCTGCAGCAGCTGTTCGACGATTCAAATGCGTTCACTCAGGGACAGGGCCGACACGACGACACGTCAGTGGTGCTGCTGGAACGCGGCTGAGAATTGCAGACGCAGGCGGCTCTTCAGATCGCATCGCCGTTGATCATGCCAATCAGGTGATCCATGTCGAGGGCCGGCGTGCTGGAAACGGGTTTACCGACGACCACTGCAGGAACGCCCGCGACAGTGCAGTGCGACGGGACATCTCTGAGCACCACACTCCCGGCGCCGACTTTAGCACCTTCGCCGATTTCAACATTTCCCAGAATCTTTGCTCCCGCTCCAATCAGCACGCCGCGGCGAATCTTTGGATGACGGTCTCCGGTGGCCTTGCCGGTGCCGCCCAGAGTCACTTCGTGCAAAAGCGACACGTCGTCTTCGATCACAGCGGTTTCCCCGATCACGATTGAAGTGGCGTGATCCATGAGAATCCCGCGACCGATTCGCGCGGCCGGATGGATATCAACCGCAAACACTTCAGAGATGCGGTTCTGAAGATAAACCGCAACCAGTTCACGCCCCTGCTTCCACAGCCACGCAGCAACTCGCCACGCAGACAGAGCATGCACACCTTTCAAAAACAGCAGCGGCACCAGACAGCATTTCACCGCTGGATCACGATCCTGCACCGCCTGTATATCTGCACAGATTGCCTGAGCGATCCCGGGGTCGTCCTGCATCGCCTGCTGCATCACGTCACGCAGCTGCATCGCCGGCAATGTTTCCGAAGCCAGCTTTCCGGCCAGATGAAAACTGACCGCGTCCTCGAAGCATTGATGGTTCAGTATCGTTGCGTGCAGGAAGCTGGCGAGCATGGGTTCAGCAGCAGCCCGGTCAGCAGCTCGGCTGCGGATGGCTGACCAGAGCTGATCAGAATCAAGCGCCCGCGGCGCAGTGGTTGAAGTTTTTGGCTGAGACATGGCAAGCAGGGAAATTCAGGAAAACGCTGCGGACAGACATACGGGGAACACCCCCAAATCGCACCGGGCCAGCCGGAAACTGGTTTACCGCCGCACAAATGTTTATCATCTTATGCGGAAACCGAACGCCCGTCACGGTTGACGAGCCGGAATGCCGCATGAATTTCAGGGGCTGCCATCATGAAATCACTCAACAGTTCCATCCTGTCCTTTGTCGCCGGAGCACTTCTCGCGGCGACCGTGGCTGTACTCGTTACACCCAAAACTGCTCAGGCACCCGTCGCCAGCGGCAATGATAAGTTCTCTATGGTCACCGTCCCCATGCTTGAAAATGGGGTGCCCGAAGGAGTGTTCGTCCTGAATAACCTCACCGGAGCTCTCGTCGGTGGTGTCATCAACGAACAAACCGGTAAGTTCACTTATCGATACCTCCATAACGTCGCCGTCGATTTCCAAACCGGCAATACGCCGGATCCCCGCTACTGCATGGTCACTGGTCCGGCAAATCTTCGCTCCAGCGGAGGTTCACAACCTGCCTTCGGAGTCCTCTACGTAGCCGAACTCTCCAGCGGTCGCTGCATCGCTTATGGATTCCAGCGTCCCACCAGCCGCAATGCCGGGGCCACCATGCCGCTGGCCATTCTTGATGCCTTCCAGTTTGCCGATTCAATTGGCCAGTAATTCATCTGCGGAGTTCTGTGATGACCGTCCCACGCCTGTTTCTCTGCCCCGCAATTCTCTGCGCCGCCACACTCCTGTTCGCCCCCCCCGCCGGTGCCCAACAGAAGACGCCTCCCAAAAACGCGCCTGCTGACAAAGCCGGGAAAACTCCTGCGAACACGGATGCCAAAAAAGGTCCGAACACAACCCAGGTCCGCTCCACCGGACAGGACGGAGTCCAGGAACTTGTTCTTCCCACCGTCGATGGCTGGGGACTGCATTCTACCTGGTACCCGGCCACCGGTGGCCGCGAATCCGCAGTCGTCATCCTGCTGACCTCCACCGACGGCTCTGAAAACAAAGACGCCCGCAATCGACGCGTCTGGCAACCCATCGCCACGGAACTCCAGAAAGCCGGCATGGCTGTCATGGCCGTCGATCTTCGCAAACATGGCGACAGCATTCCCGCCGCCGCCGCAGGAGCCGATGCACCCGCACTCAAAACCCTGCCCGCAGACTATGCACTCATGGCCGGTAATGACCTCGAAGCCGTCAAATACTTTCTCATGGAGCAGCATCGCACTGAAAAGCTCAATATCCGCAAACTCGGCATCATCTCCATGGGCTCCTCCGCCATGGTTGCTGCCGCCTTCACCATCGCCGACTGGGCCAAAACCCCCTTCCCCGACGCGGCTACTGTCGATATGCGCACTCCCCGCGGTCAGGATGTACGCTCTCTCATCATGTACAGCCCGAATTCAAGCGTCAAAGGCATTAACTCAACCGCAGTTCTCAAAACTCTCAAAGGACTGCCTGTCCCTGTTTATGTGGTGGCCGCAAAGGACAATAAAGACGACGTCCGCAACGCAGAGAAGGTTTTTCAGGCTGTCGAACTGAAGGGCGAACAGTTCAGGGACTCGCGAAAAATTCTCCTTGCCCCCGGCACCACCCACGCAGAAGCCTTCCTCGAAAATCGACTCGCCGAAGCCACTACGAAAGACATCATCGACTTCCTCTCCAAAAACCTCGTGGCCCTCGATGCCCCATGGCGAGATCGCACTGACCGTCGCACAAAATAATGCAGGAGTTCATCATGGCACCTTCCGGTCACCACTCGGCAACAGCCGGCCTTTCCCGCCGTCAACTACTCACGGCCGCGGCGACGGTCACCGCCACCGCCGCTCTGTCGCAGACAGCCTCGCTCGCCAGCCACACCACAAATCTCATCCCGGCCGTCGATACCCACCAACATCTCTGGGATCTCAATCGGCTCACATTGCCATGGCTCAAAGGTGCCCCGGAAATCCTGCGTCACAACTACGGCCTCCCCGAATATGCTCAGGCAACCGCTGGGCTCAACGTCGTGCAGGCCGTCTACATGGAAGTCGATGTTCGCCCGGAAGATCACGTCATCGAAGCCGAAACCCTCGTTCAGATCTGCCGCTCCGGAAATGCTCCGACGATCGCTGCCGTCATCTCCGGTCGCCCAGGATTGCCGACGTTCGAACCCTACATCAAAGGGCTCAGCAAGTCCCCGGAGATTCGCGGTGTTCGACAGGTGCTGCATTCCCCCGATGCCCCGAGGGCAATGTGCCTCGAATCTCAGTTTGTCAAATCCGTCAAACTGCTCGGTGAACTCAACCTCAGCTTCGATCTCTGCATGCGCCCCACAGAACTTTCCGATGGTCTGAAACTTGCCAGACTCTGCCCCGATACCCGCTTCGTACTCGATCACTGCGGTAATGCGGCTCCGGCTGCCTTCCTTCCCGAAGCCCAGCGCACTGGCAAAACAGCCGCACACGATCCCAAAACTTGGCGCGATGATATCAAGGCACTCGCCGACTGCCCAAACGTCATCTGCAAAATCTCCGGCGTCATCGCCTCCGCACCTCAGGGAGTCCCCTTCACAGAATCACTCGGGCCAATTGTCAATCACTGCCTCGACGCCTTTGGGCCTGACCGAGTTGTCTTCGGCGGTGACTGGCCCGTCTGCCTCCTCGGTGGCTCCTACAAAGATTGGCTCACCAACCTGCGTACTCTCATCTCCAGCCGTCCCCTCGAACATCAGCAGAAACTCCTGCACGCCAACGCTCGCCGCTTTTATCGGCTCCCGGAACCCGCCGCCAAACCGAACTGAAGGCCCCCCAAATGCCCATTCAGTTCCGCTGTCAGTACTGCAGGCAACGCCTCGGAATCGCCGATTCCCGCGCTGGCGCCCTGGTCGATTGCCCGGCATGTGGAAGGTCACTTCGAGTCCCAGACGGAGACGCAGGTGCAGGTCCCCCATCCGCTGCCGGCAACACCAGGCTGGATCCCGATCCAGAACTGCACTCGGCCCTGCAACAACTGTCAAAGATCAACGCCGAATCCTGTTCAGAGACCGTCCCCAACACACTCCAGCTCCCTTTGCTCGCAGAACCTGAACTGCTCGACGATGTCGGTGGTAACCACGAATTGTCCACGGAATCAGCGAATCTCCACGACACGGATACTCCCGCTCCTGCCACAGTCGCCTCCTTAAACGCTCCTCGGGAAAATTTGGCAGACGCTCTGGCAGAACTTGCAGCACAACCGCTGCCAACGACTCCCACTCCACCACGCTCCCCGCTGCGACGTGCATTCCCCATCCTCATCCCTGTCCTCTCAGCACTCCTGATGTTCTCCGCCGGCTACCTTGCGGCCCGCTCAACATCCCGTCACCAGCAGACAACCGAACCTCAGCCCGCGGCCGCTGCCAGCGATGCGACATCACCCGCACCCACCGCTGCCCCGCAACCAGTTGCCTCAGGACAGATATCGGGGGTCGTCGAAGCAGCAAATGCTGATGGCACAACAGTTCCCGATGCCGGCGCCCTCGTGATCGTCGCACCTGTCGCAAACCCCAGCGACCTGCGAATCGATGGACGGTTTCTTCGCGATCCGCCCAATTCACCCGGTCGACTCGCCATCACCGCCGCACTTGGACAGCTGGGCGTGAGTTTCACGAACGCAGCTGACGACGGCAGTTTTTCTCTGCCACTGCCGGCAACTGGTCCATGCATTCTGATCGCTGTCTCCCGCCGCAATGCTCGTCCCGCTTCCGCAGCGCTGCCAGCTGATACCGCCACTCAGATAAACCAATGGTTTACGTCTCCGTCGCCAATTACTGGACGCCTGCAGACGCTGGTACAACCCGTCACTGCACCAGCCGGTGGCCAGGGAGTACGGCAGAATGTGACAATCCCCGCGATGTAGACAACAAGGTATCCAGCGTCAGAAAGAGTGTTCAGGTGCGAGCGGCAAGCTGTCGCCTGGATCCATTGCCATGAGACACCTTACTCAGCATTCCGGCGAAATCGAAATGCATCGCTGAGCACGATCTGTTCAATCAGAACTCCAAACCGATCTTCGTTGGCAGCAGTGTTCACAAGGATCTTCTCGATCACCGGGCGATCATAGTACTCAAGCCCCCGGCCGATCGCATAAGTCAGCAGTTTTTCCGAGACGCAGCGAACAAGTTCTTTGCGGCGACTGAGCACCGCAAGTCGCAGCTCCGCGGGGCCTGAGAATTTTGTTCCATCGGGAAGCTCGCCAGCGGCATCGATTGGGAAGCTGCCATCCTGAGTTCTCCAGCGGCCCACCGCATCATAGTTTTCAAGAGCAAAACCAAGCGGGTCCATCTTCGCATGACAGCTGGCACAGGCCGGATTGGTGCGGTGAATCTCCATACGTTGTCGCAGCGATGCAGCAGCAGCGTCCGCGGGGGATGCCGGGAGCTCGGGAACATTCGCTGGCGGCGCGGGTGGGGGTGAGCCGAGGATTTGTTCGAGCAGCCAGCGGCCACGCTTCACTGGAGACGTCCGCGTCGGATTGCTGGTAACCGTCAAAACCCCAGCCTGTGTCAGCAGTCCGCCACGCTCGGAATCCTGAAGCGAGACACGGATAAATTCAGAGCCTCGGATGGGCTGGCCTCCGGGTTTCGGGTCAGACTGGCCCTCGCGATTGCCCAGGCTGTCGATGATACCGTAGTGGCGTGCGAGCGGTTCGTTCAGGAAGGTGAAGTCGGCAGCAATCAAATCGCTGAGACTGCGATTTTCACGAAGGACAGCATCGACAAACAGTTCCGTCTCGCGTTTCATGGCAGCACGCAGTTCCGGAGTAAACATCGGGAAGAGCGCGGCGTCCGGGGCGACAATCTCCAGCCGCTGCAACTGCAGCCACTGTAAGGCAAAGCTCTGCACAAAGGCCGCTGACCTCGGATCGGCCAGCATTCGGCGGACCTGACCTGTCAGCTGACTGCTGAGCTGACCGGTATCCGCCAGATCCAGCAGCGCATCGTCCGGCATGCTGCTCCAGAGAAAATAGGAAAGTCGGGAGGCGAGCTGATGTTCGGTGAGTGGGCGAATCTCGGAACTGGTGGGTGCAGGGTCCTGTTCAACACGAAACAGAAAACCGGGGGAACACAGAACGGCCTGCATGGCCAGCTGAATGCCGCTTTCCCATGATTCACCGGCGGCCACCGTGCGATCAGTGAGCATCGCGAGCCGTTCGAGTTCGGCTGGAGTCACGCTGCGGCGCCAGGCGCGGCGAAGGAATCGCTGCAGCACTTCCCGGGTCTGGTCGGCCTGAGGTTTTCCAGAGTCACAGGCGAGCAGGTTTCGGTGGGAAAGAGGACGTGTATCGAGCGGACCGTCAAGTGCAAAATATTCGACCCAAAGAGCTGCTGCAGGCTGGCCGTCCTCGGGACGCACGATCGCAATCATGATGCGGTCCCGACCAGCAATGCTCGGAACCGGCAGCTCGATCGTCTCCGCCTTGTCACGTTCTGTCGCTCGCACTTCGAAGGTCTGCAGGATTCTGGCAGGCTTGAGCACATTACCGGCCAGCGTGGCCAGCTCCGCGTCGCTGGAGGGATCGACAAGCTGCGCGCCCTGCAGCAGGATCGCAATCTTCACCGGCTGATCGGAACCACTGCGACCATAGACTCTGGTGCGAAACGTATAGTCACCGTCTTCCCACTTGTACGGCGTATGCAGCGGACCAACCGAAATTGGCTCGGTGCCGTCAGTCGTCATGCGACGAAAACCATTCTCCATCAATTTTGAAGCGACGTCTCCGGATGCAGGTTCCGTATAGGTCGATGACAGATGTCGCTTCACAACCGGAGGCAGCACCGACTTGATCGCCTGTTCTACTATTGTTTCTGCAGCGGCGAGGTAACGTTCCATGAGCACTGGTGAGAGCGTCAGGACGTCACCAATATTGTCAAAGCCATGGCCAATGTCGTCGGCAGGAAAATCAGCCGATGGGTCGAAGCTGACCCCCATCAGATCGCGGATGGTATTGCGGTACTCGAATCGATTCAGCCGCCGCATAGTGACTCGCCCAGGATCCGGACTGGCATTGCGGTCCGCATGATCAAGAATCGCTTTAAGATGAGTCTGCAGGCGATCTGATTCTTCGACCGTCGGCCGCACCGGAGCGTCCTGCGGCGGCATCTCGCCCGCAGATAAAACTCGCAGCACCTTGTCAGTCACTCGCCGCTGCTTCACCACCGCTGCAGAATCCACAAGCGATTCCAGCGACAGTTCGGCGTTTTTCTCGCGGTCGTTATGGCAACCCATACAGTATTTCTGGAGGAATGGGCGGCCTGTGCCAGAGAAATCTGAAACGTCCTCGACTATTGAGGCCGTGGCGGCCTGAATAAGCAGCAGAAAAATTCTGAACATGCGAGGAGGCTTTCAAGCGGGTGGGCGAAGGCGGGAAGAGAATCGCGGTGGGATTCGCCAAAGATTACGCGCGAGATCGCATCAACGCCAGCCCGGCTGCTGACAAAGCAGCGAGGCTCCGAAAAAACTCAGGACTGAAGCCGCTCAGCAGATTTTGCTCGGAGTGGAAACTGCATGTCAGCTGCAGACGACTGCGAATGACCACAGTGAGCAATCGCCCGAAAAGCAGCATCAGTCCTCCTGCGGGCGCCGACATCAGAATTCCGCCTCCCCCGATGGACATACCGAAAAGTCCGATCAGCAGCGGAGCAAACAACAGTATCCAGCCCAGAACCGACACCACCGCAGCAATGCGACGGATCGACTTTCGGCGATCGTCAATCGATCGGTGCACGAAGTAATGACACTGCACCCAGCGCTGCGAAATCACAATGCGATACCAGGGAAAGCAGAGCGATTCATGATAAGACACGAGGTCATACGTGTGGCCCGTCACCACACAGACCGGTGGCAATTGCACAACCTTTCCACAAAGAATTCGCTCGCCATCGACTACCGAAAAACCGCCCGGCCCCAGTGCGGTCTGTGACTCACCCAGGACTTCGGGCGCAGCAAAGGGATTCTCTGTCGTCATCGGCCGAAAACCTTGCTGGATTGCCGCGGAGGATGAATCACGTTGCAGGCAGGTCCCTGCCTGCGTCAGAGCCCACTTCACTGCAGATTTTCGATGCCTGAGATCTGTGGGACGTGCAGCGTCAGTGTAACAAACTGCTACCGCCGGCTGAAGATCCTCCGTCCCATGTGTCCCAGAACACCCCGGTGGGGTGGGGCGGACGTTTATGGCAGGTTCGAAACCGATCGATGGACATTGGCTGCGTGACGGGGGCGACGGACTGGAAGTCCGTCGTAGTGCAAAGCGGGGCAAGGGCTGCTGTCCAGCCGTCTGCCGACTGTCATCACGGGCTGTTCACGGAACAGGGGGGCTGTCGAGCTGCTTTTCGAGTTTTTGAAGCAGGGCCTGCAGGGCGTCGTTTGTCAGAAGTACGAGGTCGGCTTCCGGCGTCACCAGCTGCCGGAAGATCTGCTGCAACGTGCGAATCCGGCCGATGACAACGCCTTTTCCGATGCCTTCCTGACGACCTTCCACCCGTCCTTCCAAACGTCCTTCCAAACGTCCTTCC
>Ga0172373_10012034_pt1 | contig 10216 bp, 8 predicted proteins | sample Lak10m_2_FD_114546 | JGI IMG/M metagenome (GOLD analysis project Ga0172373, IMG submission 114546) | Freshwater microbial communities from Kabuno Bay, South-Kivu, Congo - kab_092012_10m | ecosystem: Environmental > Aquatic > Freshwater > Lake | place: Democratic Republic of the Congo: South-Kivu...
AATCCAATAACGAGGTTCTCGCGGCGGCGCGGTAGCCGGATATTTTTAACATTCCGGGCTGCAGGGCGGGGATTGATTTTCTGGACCTGATCAAGCTGGGTTGGCCCTCACATTTTTACTCACTGAACCCCTTTCGGCCAAAAAGCCGAATTGACTCTCAGAGTTGGCTGCCCCGCATGGACTCGAACCATGAATACTATTCCGCATGTTTCGAAAACCCCTCTTCCCTGTTGAAATGGACCTCGGCAGACAGTCTTGACTTCGCGAGATTTTCTCACTTTCTTTCTCACTATGGCATCGATCCACAAACGCAAGAGAAGTTCATTCTACAGCTGTTCTTTTTTGTCGGCGGACGGGCGTTGGTTGAAGAAGTCCACAAAGCAATCCAACCGGGCGAAGGCGATGGCTGTTTGTGTGGCTTGGGAGCTTGCCGCCAAGCAGGCTCGCACGGCGGTCCTGACGGCGGCACAGGCTCGAAAGGTTGTCGCGGAGATGGTGGAGCACTCGACGGGGGAGGCTCTGACGGCTTACACGGTGAGGAGTTGGGTGAACCAGTGGCTCGCTTCCAAGAAGGGCGAGGCAACGGAATCCACGCTGACCCGCTACGCCCAGGTCTTGCGGGATTTTCTGGAGTATTTGGGCGGGAAGGCGGACTCGCCGCTGACGAGCCTGATCCCGGGGGACATCATTGCTTATCGGGACAAACTTCGGGAGGGGGGCAGGGCGGTTTCGACCGTGAACATCACCGTGAAAAAAATCATCAGCGGTCCTTTTCGGGAGGCTTATTTGCAAGGTCACATCCTCGTCAACCCGGTCGCGGGCGTGAAGAATTTGAAGGATAAGGGCAAAAAGCCGAGGTCGATCAAGGAGCCCTTCACCCGCGAGGAGGTCGTTCAACTTCTCGGCGAGGTTGAGGGCGAGTGGCGGGGGTTGATTCTTTTGGGAGCGACGACGGGTTTGCGGTTGGGCGATGCGGCTTCGCTGAAGTGGGGGGACATCAAGAAGGGGTTCATCAAGCTGACGACCCAGAAGACGGGGAAGGATGTGGAGTTGCCTATCCATGCGGACCTCGCCGCGTTTTTGAGGGACCGGACTCGCGGCATCGGGTTGGCTCCGGTTTTTCCAGAGTTGTCGAAACGGAAGCAGTCCGGGAGGTCGGGACTTTCGCGGCAGTTCCGCGCCTTCATGGACAAGGCGGGGGTGCGGTCGAAGGAGGTTGCCGCCCACGGTGAGGCGGGGCGGACGCGCTTCAGCAAAGGTTTTCACAGCTTGCGGCACACTTTCATTTCAAGTCTGGCAAATGCGGGTGTGTCTGCGGATGTGCGCCAGAAGCTCAGCGCGCACTCGGACGAATCCGTTCACTTGGATTACACCCATCTGGAAAAGGAGACTTTCCGGAAGGCGGTGGAGAAAATTCCCCGGTTTGCTTGATTGGCAACTTTACGGTTCTCCCCAGCGGCGATTTTATTGCTGTTTTTAGACGGGGTTTGGCGAAAGTTTTTGCACGAATGTTTTCCTCCTTGGGACCACACTTTTCAGCATGAAGAGAAAAAAGGAAAAACCTGACCAAACCGAGAATGCTGCGAGCCAACCCACCGCGCATTCTGCCGATATCTCTTACGAAACTTTTGACCCTGATTTTTTGGCTTCGGTTCCGGTCCCGATTGTTGCTTCGATTGCCGCCGCCCTGCCTGCCCCGTTGTGTTCGGTCGAGAGGATGCGAAAGGCTTATGAACTTCTGGATATTGGGGCGTATTGTTATGAACGCCTCAAGGACGGGACCGACCCGAGGTGCTACCACCAAGCCTTACTACTTTTCGGTTTGCAGTCTCATTTAAAGGTTATGCGGCGGAATCCTATTGATCCCGCATTTCTTGATTCCCAAAGCGATATTTTGCCCCGGGATTGGGAAACCTGCGAAACCGAGCAATTGTTGACTTTGAATTTCGACTTGGAACTTGTGCTGCGCCGAATTTTTGGCAGGGCATTTTCAAAGGCGAAACGCATGCAGAGATTTGTTGCTTTCTTGGATGATACAAGGGGCGATCTTGGGGTCATTCTGGATTGGAAGGAAAAGGGTGTTCCAATCAAAGACTTTGCGAGAATTTGGTCTGATTTCCCAGAGTGGTGGGGGCACCAAAAACATGCGGCAAAGGTTAAGGCTGGCAAGGCTAAGAAATCCCCCCCAAAGGGTAAACAAGGGCGTGTGAGAAGCGCGAAGGACAAAAGGTTGGGTGCCAGACTCCCGAAAATTTCGTGATTTCTTAAAAAAACCCCCTTGACAGACTTTTCGTGGTTTTTGCTTCCGCGACGGAGCCTCGTTGCGCGTTTTTGCTCCCTGACGATTCTCCAACCAGCATTTTTGCTCCCTGACGGCTCCGGGAGCTTCTTTTTCCGTCTTGCGATGTTGCGGGCGTCGTATGACGACCAACGAAAAAAAACAACTGCAGCGCGAGGCGGGGAGCGGATCCGCCACGCAAGATCTGGTTCCGCAATACACCAACAGCAAGGGATTGGCTCGGCTCACCGGGCTGACCCGTTCACACGCTTACCTTCTCTACTCGGAGGGCAAGATTGATTCGGTCTGCATCCGCAGACCTGGCAGCACGAGGGGCAAAAGGCTTTGGCATGTGCCGAGCGTTTTGCAGTTCCTTAACTCATGCAGGGAAGGGGGGCGGCAATGACTGCGCCGACCTCCGATCCTTCCAACCACGGCAAACCGCTTCCACGGTTTGTTCGGGACCTACTCAGCTCCCCGCCGTCTCGCGGCGGGGGGCTTCACAACTGGCTATTCCGGACGGCGCGGGTTCTGCACCCCTTCCGCTCTCGGGAGGAGATCATCGAGCTTCTCCGGTCCACCACCGCCGGTGAGCCGTTGTCGCCGGGTGAGATCGAGAGCGCCGTGGACAACTCGGCGGGCTGTGCTTGGCAGCCTGGAAGGGCTTCATCGCGGACGAGGAGGGCGCCTTGGTCCCCTCTCGATCAAGCATTGCGGGCGGAGATCGTCGCCGGAGGTGTGGGACTTTCGGATTTGTGGGAACTCAGTCCGAACCCACGGGTGGATTCCGCGCCGCATACGGAGGAGATCATTGATGTCCTCTTTCCGGGCGATCCCCTGCTCTGCTGCGGACAGTCGAGTTCGAGGTTCGCCACCCGCCTCCGCTCCGAGTGGCGCGGCAGGCTCTCTTCGCTCCAACTCATCGTTCCCAGCCCAATGTCGGCGGTGAAGGGGAAGACGAAAGAAGGCAAGGACAGCCAGCACACGCTCTCGAATACTGGACCCCGGAGATTTCTGGTCGTCGAACAAGATGCCGGGACTTTGGATGAACAGGCGGCTGTGCTGGTTCATTTGGCGGAGATGGCTCCGCTGGCTCTGGCGGTGCACAGCGGGCGCAAGAGCGTTCACGGCTGGTTCTACTGTGTCGGACAGCCGGAGGAGAATTTGCGGGCGTTCATGGATTATGCGGTTCGCCTCGGCGCGGACCGTGCCACTTGGACGCGCTCGCAGTTTGTGAGGATGCCGGATGGCACCCGGGACTGCGGTGCGCGGCAGGCGGTTTATTTCTTCAACCCGGAGGTCCTGAAATGAAAGCCGCACTCGCCAAAGAATGGGTCGAGCCACCCCCTGCCGCTCCGGAGAGTTCTCCACAACCTTCCGTCATCCGTCATGGGATACCGGAGGCTTACTACGATGCAGGGCGGAAGGAGTTTTTGATTCAAGATGCACGCGGCATCTGGCGTGGTGTGCCGGAAAGCTCACTAAGCCGCAAATGCAAGCTGGGCGGCATCAGCACTTCGAGGATTCCGGGTGCTTGCCACAGCCCATTTGATGTCATTGCGGATGAAATCCAGTCCAAGCGCGCAGTGGATTTCTCGGGACCGGTGGCGGGTTTCCGCGCTGGTATTTTGGAGGAAGGAGGATTGAGGATTCTCGTCACTCGGGGACCGGACCTGATCGTTCCGGCGGCGGGTGATTGGTCCACGCTGCGGGCGGTCTTCGAGGCTGTGCTGGGCGATCCGGTGCACGACCAGCTTTTCCACTGGCATGCTTGGCTGAAGATGTCGTTCGAGGCTTTGGTCGAGGAGCGGCGAAAGCCTGGGCAGGCGATGATCCTCGTCGGTCCGGCGGAGTGCGGGAAATCGCTCTTGCAGGACCTCATCACCGCGATTCTCGGAGGGCGGCAGGCGAAGCCGTATAAGTTCATGACGGACGCCACCCGCTTCAACTCGAACCTCGCCGGAGCCGAGCACCTGCGCATCGGCGATGAGAACCCACACACGGACATCCGCGCCCGGAGAAACTTCGGCGCGCAGTTGAAGAACCTCACCGTGGAGGAGTGCCACCAGGTCGAGGCGAAGTATCGGGATGCCCTCACCCTCCGCCCCTTCTGGCGGCTCTCGATTTCGTTGAATGACGAGCCGGAGAACCTCTTGGTCCTTCCACCCCTCGATGAGCACATCGCCGACAAGATGATCATTCTGAAATGCACCCGCCGGAAGATGCCCATGCCGACCGCCACGACCGACCAGCGGCGGGCTTTCTGGGAGCAGTTGGTGAAGGAACTCCCCGCCTATCTGGATTGGCTATCGGGCTTGAAGATTCCGGCAGAGTTGGTCTCCCAGCGGTTCGGGGTGCAGGCGTTCCAGCATCCGGCGATCACTTCCGGTCTGCTCGATTTCGAGCCGCCCATCCAGCTTCTCGACCTGATCGATGCACACATTTTTGGCGAACACGAACCGTTCATCGAAATGACGGCTGCGGAGATTCAGCGGGAACTCACCTGTGCCACTTCAGATTGCATCCATGAGGCTCGGCGGCTTTTGACCCACCCGAACACTTGCGGGCGCTACCTGAGCCGCTTGGTTAAGATGACGCCGAGGGTGAAGGATGCCCGAAAAGCCAACCGCCGCGCCTACAAGATCACTCGCCGCCCGGATGACGGATGACGGAAGGTTTGGAGGATTTTTGCGCAATGAGCAATCCCGGGCTTACCGTGGGGCGACTGCTTCCATTTTTTCAAAGTTAGATTGAATTCTTTCGTCGATTTTTTTTGATATTTCGTCGAAATCTACTGCGCTTTGGGCCGCCGCTAGCTCAAGAGCCTCATCAATTCGCCCCGTGTCTTGAAAGAATGCCATGTGTCGGAGCCCCGCTTGGCTGTAGCGAGTCGCCGCTTGCACCCATTTATGAAAAAGTAAACTTCCCTCTCGAGCTTGATTTAAGGCAGAACGCATTACTTCGGGTGAATCAGTAAACTTAGCCGCAAGTTCCCTCTTTATAGTTTCCTCAAAAACAATACACACATCTTTAAGTTCCAAAGCGGCTTTTTCAAACTCCTCAAGGGTTGCTATTTCGCGTTCTATCACTTCTTGGCTGCTTTGATTTAGCTCAAACATTACATCCCCATTTATCTTTTCGCAGGCTTCTATGAGCTTTGCCGATGCTTGCTCTAAAGATCTATAAAGTTCTCTATTTTTTTCAAAGACTTCTTGCACACGGGAATCTCCAGTTCTTAGCGTATTGGCCTCCGCTCTCTGTTGCATCTCCTCGGTTCGGGTAGGCGGTAGGGGCTTGGGGGTGGTATTTTCAGGCTCTTTTGGCTTGTTAAATATTTGTCCCGATAAAATTATTCCAAAAAGCACCGCCAGGACAATCAACGCATTTCGTATCGTTTTCTGGTTTGCACTCAACCCTGTGGCTGTCTTTATTTTAACGGGTTCATTTGGTATTACTCTAAATTTTCTTATTACCCAGAACCCTCGGTCTGCACTTAATACATAGTTAATAATGAAATAGCCAACGAAGAGACCCAAAGCCTGCCCCCGTCTGGTATCAGGTTCTATAATGGTCACGAAAATTACCGGTATCGCAAAGAAAGCCAGGAATGTTCTCCAAGTAAATGCCCAAATGCTTTTTATAAATAACTGTTTGTTAGTAAGATTGGGATGTTCAAGGATTGTCGCAGCCGTGAACCTGCGGTTTATGCCGCGATAAATTATGATTCCTAAGATTATGTTCAGCAAATTGGTCGCGACCCCTGATGTGATGTTAAAAAGGAAGAAAACCGCTATGAATATTCCGAAAAGCAGTCCGAATTTCTTCTGATTCTCTAAATATGTTCTTTGCCCGTGAGTTAGTGGGGAGTTTTCGTAGTTTTCAGACATAGCTTTAGTTAGTCAATTTTGGCTTTTGCTCGTTAAGGAGGCGACTTGCGTTGGGGTGGATAAAAGCAACTTTTGAAGGGGCTTTGGCGGTAGTAAGAAATCGTTGAACTTGAACCGTGCCATCGAGCCATCGGGCGCGGAGAATTTGAACTTTATAGCCGTTGTCCGGCCAGTTGCCTTGGAAGCAATTTTTTAGCTCAAGATTGCAGGGACTGATGCCGGCGACATCGCCGTTGAGATCGACCATCGCACCATCCGGAAGAGTGTGAATTTCAAGCGTGCGGTTGCTGTAGTTGGGGTCTGGTTCCGGGACGGCCACCCCCACCATTTGTTTGCTTGCGCACCCACCGAGAAACAGCAGCACGATCAAAAACGAAGAGCGAAAGCGGCTGTAATGCCGATTGGGGTGTTTTTTGCACCACTCGTCAAATTCCTTCTGCTCACTTTCAAATTTTTGTTTCCGATACCAATCAAAGCCCATGAGGTAGATTTCATGCTGTAACTTCTCTTTGATATTCCTTGCATTTCGGCCTTGGAAAAAGATGAGCGTGCCCAGAAGGGCCGTGCTGACAGTAAATCCGGTCCAGAACATCTCATTTTTGGGTTCTGCAAAGCCGGTCAGAAAAAGCCCAACTCCAGCGATTGTTGCGATCATCCAGAATTTGAGGGTCTCGGATTGCGGCTTGGCCAACTTCGCCCTCAACATCCATGTGGCGATGAAGCCCGCCACTCCGGGGATGAAATCATACCTTCCGAACCCAGCGGCGACTATCAACGAGAGGGCAAGCCACCCAAGCCACTTTAGTGTTTTTTTCCACCAAGGCGGTTCTTCATTCCAATAGTCTTCGCTCTCGGACCCCATAATCGCGTGCAGGCTTCGTTTGTTCCGCTGGCGGAACAAAACTGATGCCTGTCCTCGGTAGCGTCAAGTGCCGTGTCTGGCACTATGGGCGCACATCACAAGAACTTCAGTTAGTGCCATACAGCTTCGTGGACACGAGAAACAGTATTTCACAAAGTATACAGACCTCGACACTGATTCCCCCTTTAGCTCGCCAGGGTTGCATATCCCTCCACTCAAATAGCAATCTATTTAAGTGCCCTCTACACCAGAGCCGCCAGCGCCCCCGCCGAGTTGAGAGTGATCGACAGAGTTATCTTTTTTGTTGCTTTAACTGATGCACAATATTTCGTGTGTTTTGTCTGCTTTAGCCTGCAGTAGATACTATGCCGCGACTTAACCCATTCAGTCGATCGCTGATCTTTTTTTCGCTTCTTTGCGGCTTCACAGCAATGATTGCTACTATTCTCGGAGTTTGGAGTGATTGGTCTGGCGACGACCCTGAAGTGATCAGGGAGGTTTCCGCGGTGGTGGACCAGTTTGTTGAGGGACACAAGAAAGACGCAGAGGGCAAGATGAGCGCAGAGGCTTTCTTGTCGTCGCCATCGTGGGACGAGGTGAAGGCGGCAGCAGGGCGTTTGAGCTATCCGAATAGCAGCATCGCTCAAGCCAAAGCGCTCGTGGTTCTCGATAGTCAGCCAGAACCTTACGGCGACTACGAGTGGCGAGAGAGGTTTGTTAATGCAGCCAAGAGTTATCGGGAATGCACGACTCCAAAACGCGCGCTTGTGGCATTTGGATTTGGCACAGTTGCTTTAATCGTGGCAGTTCCGAGTAGTTGGCTTTTGCTGCTATTGATTTCGTGGGTCTGGTATTTTGCTCTCGATAGGATTCGGGAGCTGTCCAGGGCGATTCAAGCCCGACGAGATGAAGATGCCTGAACCTGCGGGCAGCTACGGCTCTGGGATGTAAGCACGGTGGTGAGATTCTTATTTCACCAACCGAATTGAAGATTCAAATCGCCGCGCTTCCTCAACTATGGCGCAGATCCCTTTCTGACTCCAATCCCCTCTCCCGCCTAACCCCGCCTCTGTAGCCAACCTCCGTCCCCCCCTTCGAGCTACAAATCCCCGCCCGAGCCAAAATTGATTCCCCGCCTCCGTGTTCAAATCCAACTCGAGTGTCGTTGAGGTGCAAATCCCCGCCGCCCGTGGCAGGCTGGTTCCGCTTCGCTCCACAAGCGCCAGCCACCCCACCCGAAGCTCGTCCCGGCTCCGCCGGTCAAATTCCACGACAACTGCCGTCCGCAATTTCGGGAGTCGTTGAGTTGCCTAAACGCCGCCGCGCCCGGCTGGCTCACGCAAGCGCCCGGCGCCGCTGAGAATTCTCTTCCGGCTTCGCCGCCATTGGTCACGATGCCCCGCCCGCTCCGCTCCGCCTGCGATAGCACGCTGCATCCAGCCAGGTGCCGGGAGAGGCTCATCCTGTGACGCGTCCCAGAGTTCGCCTTTTTCTCCCGGCACCTCGCTGGATTCCGCTTACAGATAATGCGAGGTAGAGCATAGCGGAGAACTCACACGAATCATCCACCGCGCTATTCTCTACACGCCATTATCTGTAGCGATCTTCGGCTCCGCTCCACGGGCGGGGCTCGCGTGGCAAAGCCTCGCTGTGGTTTCGGCGGCGAGGATTGTCCGGTGTGTTTATGAAGCTGTCTGCGCCGCCGTGGTGATGCGGAGCCGGTTTCGATATCGGTCTGCGGGGGTGGTTCGGTGGCGGTCTTCCGCATCCTGACGGATGCTCCACCCACGCCCCCGCCCACCCTGCTACGCTCGCTCGGGATTCGCTAACGCTCTCCCTCACTCCCTTCGCCCCCGCAGGGTTTGGCGTAGCGGCGGGGATTCAGCGCGCCGCCATAACGCTGCGAAGCGGCGAGGATTTGGCGGATGCGAGTTTTTTCTTCGCAGTTTATCTAGGCGGGTCTTAAATCGCATACATGTCTCCCAGATTCTTTGGAAAAGCTTTCGCTGCGTTTTTTTTGTTGGCTGTTGCTGGCTGCGCAACCACCAATGACGCGGGGGTTAGGCTTTATAAGAAGCCTGACCTCTCGAAGGTGGTAGCCGGCACGCCAGTCAAGAAGGTTGCCGGGCTAAAAAATCCGGTTAAACGCGAGATTATATCCAAGGGAGATTTAAAAGGTGCCGAGCTTTGGCTATATGAATGGGATGCTCCAAATGACGAGGTGAATAATCGCATGTTCACCTCCGTCGTGGTTAAGGATGGCGCTTTAGTGGGGTTCGTGGAGGAGACAGTTGAGAAATGGCAGAAGGACCCAAAATTACACAACGCGGCTGTGATCGATTCAAAGTTTGAAAATCTGGCTTCCTTGCAGGCTCGAATAGCAAGCTATCAAGCCGCAGCTGCAGTTCTTGCCAACTATAACGCGTCCCGACCGCAATTCACACCTGTAGCTCCCACTCAAAATTTTTATTCTTATCAACCGCAAAATTCTTCGAACTTCCAAATGTTCAACCCTGGAGCGTCTCGCCAAACCACTCGCCCAGACTCTTGGCAAGTTATCGGGAATACCGCCTACGGGTCTGACGGTTCTTCCGTTCAGCGCATAGGAAACCAGTTCTATGGCTCCGATGGGTCGAGCGCCCAGGTGATCGGTAATCAGATTTACGGGTCTGACGGTTCGAGTGCTCAAGTGATCGGCAACCAGATTTATCGGTCTGACGGCTCTTCGAGTCAGCGCATCGGGAACCAAATCTACCACTCCGACGGAGGGTCAACCCAAATCATCGGGAACACTCTCTACAATTCCGGGAATTGAGTTTTTGGTTTTTTGGGGGGAGGGGCTGGAATTATTTTTCACACTTCCGGTGGGATTGGCTGTGGGTTTGATTGCTCTCCCCGCGTTTCACAAAACATCGCGCAACCTCGTTGGAAATTGTTGGAAGCGGGGAGAAATTTTCTCACTTTCTTTCTCACTTTGCCCTTTTCAGCCACCCAACCGCCCGCAGACCTAGTGTTTATCAGGGTGGCTGCCCCGCATGGACTCGAACCATGAATAATGCCTCCAAAGGGCACTGTGTTACCATTACACCACAGGGCAAAAACGGAGATTCATATTGCCGACGGAGCGCGGCGGACGCAAATGTTTTCCATGAGTAAAAAATTCCGCAACCGCCTGCTCGCGCTTTTTTG
>Ga0172373_10012037_pt1 | contig 10215 bp, 3 predicted proteins | sample Lak10m_2_FD_114546 | JGI IMG/M metagenome (GOLD analysis project Ga0172373, IMG submission 114546) | Freshwater microbial communities from Kabuno Bay, South-Kivu, Congo - kab_092012_10m | ecosystem: Environmental > Aquatic > Freshwater > Lake | place: Democratic Republic of the Congo: South-Kivu...
CCAACACCTCGAGAGCGCGCGGCATGTCGTGAACGCTGAGCTCGGCCGGCAACGCATCCAGCAACTGCTTACAGAAGCTCGGGAAGACGCGCTGAACGCTGGCCGGAGCGGTCGAGAGGCTTCGTCCCTGCGACCAGCAGGCGCGCGTCACGGCGAAGAGAAACCTCGCGTACTTCTCGTCGCCGAGGCGATGAAGAGATCGCGTGGCATCGACGAAATCCGCAGTCCCTCTCTGCTCCCACGGCATGTACTCAAGAGCCAAGGGCTCGCGGGTCAGCGCCGTCGTGGCGACCTCGCCTCCCTTGACCCACTTGGCCTCGACCCTGGCGAACGGGGCGTCGTCCGGGGAGGCAGGCTCCACGGAGAGTTCGTAGCTGTTGTCGAGGCCGTACCGGTAGGACAATCGCAGCCGCGCCCGGACGTCGTGGTCGAGAGGGAACGCGGGCGAGTCGAGCCGCGCCTCCACGCTACAGGGCGGCGTCCCTGGCGACCAACGAGCAGCGGGAAGGAGAACCAGCGATGGCCGCGTCCCAGCGTCAGGTCCTCCGGCACCGTGAATTGCACGGCGTCGCCGAGGAACGGGTCGACGAACGTGCCGCGCTCAAGCAACGGCAGCTCACCGAAGTGGCCGTCGCGCACGACCTCGAGCGAGAGCTCGGGTAGCCACTCGCGCCACGTGAGCGAGCCAGTGTCCAGCCGGAGCAGGCACTCACGCGCGCCCGAGGCTACCGCCTGCGACGTGACCAGCGTTCGCCGACGCAACCACGCTGCGAGGGGAGACACCACGGTGACCCGCTGGGCTTCGGGCCCCTTCCTCCCCTTGCCGACGTCGAACTCGACGGCCAAGTCCCGCCGAAGCACCACTCCGTCGGGGACCTGGACGGAGTTGATGTGAACGAACACATCTGCGCTTCCCTCGTCGGGAATGATGAAACCGAAGCCCTTCTCCTCGTTGAAGAGCTTGAGCCGGCCGGTCTGCCGCCCCGTGCCCTGAAATCGTTGGTAGTCGCAGGGGCCGCCGATCAGCACCGCACGGGCCTTGCCGAACTCCGAGAGCGCATTCCTCACGCTGTGGTCGAGTCGCTCGATCCATCGCGCCACTTCGCCGTCGAACCACGCAGGGTCCTCGAAGAACTCCACGACGTCGGGCGTCGCTCGCTGGCTCGACGGGACCTGTACGAAGATCGAGCCGCCACGCGCTGCGAGCGCACCGATCTTGCCGCTGCGAAGGAGGTCTTCGACGACGCGCTCCTGGAACTCGGGGGCCAGCGTGCTCAGCTCTCGTTCGACCAGCATCCGCGCGTAGCCGCGGAGGACATGCGGCCAACCGAGCGTCTCCAACTGCTCGTCGGGCGGCAGCGGCGGCTTGCGCTCCCAGTAGATCCCGCGCGACGACGGGTGTGCCTGCTCGAGCTTCTTGTCGTGACGGGCGGTGAGCACGGTCAGCGAGATGCCGCCGAACTCCGTGTCGACAACGACCACCGACTCACCCACGCGAGGTCCGCGATCACCCGCGGCCGACGCCCAGGACATCGCGGCCGCGACGCTCCTCCACACCGGAACCGGGCGATGAAACGAGCCCCCGAACGCGCTCCGCAGGCTTCGCTGCGAGAACTCATCGACGGCATCAGGAACGGCGTAGGCGACCCGTGCATCGGTCGGCACCTGAAGTTCTGACGCGAGGCTCCCCAGCAAGCGGTCCGCCGCCAAGGCGAGCATCCCTGCGTCAGCCTGCTCGCCCGCGTCCAAGATGTCGCCGGTGGCTCGCAGCGAACGACCGGCAGCGCCGAGGACCAGCTCTCGGTCCGTGCGTCCCTCAAGCCAGTCGACGCCACCCGCTTCGCCTTGCACATCGAGCGCCAAGGCCCACGGCGCCGACAGCAGCGGCAGGCCCTGCTCCGCGCTGACGTGCAGCGAGGCGGTGCCAAGCTCGATGCCAAGCCTGGCGCCGTCCGCGAGTACTACAGCGGTGTGCTCTCGGCGCTCGACGTTGGGGTTCACATTGCAGCGCTGAAGAATCTGCCGAGCCATCTGCGTGGCGAGGGGCGTCAGCCCAGCCAGGTCGGCGAACGCGCGGTCCGCCCCACGAAGCGAGGTCTCCAAGCCGTCGATCGCGATGCCGATCCCCCGCTGAGGCTGGAGCTGTTCCGAGGTGGGCCGCACTTCGAAGGCGAGCGCAGAGACCGACTCCTCCACGAGGAGCCCTCGCCCGCCCAAGGCGGCGACATGGGCGAGGATGAACTCCCCCTCCAACGAGAGGCGGATGCGGAACGCCGCGTCGTTGCGCCCGCTGGGCATCACCAAGAAGTGAAGTGGCGGGTTCAGAAACCAGTCAGCACCGACCGTCTCGGCGCCCAGCACCTCGACTCCGAGCTGGTGCTCGTCGCCGCGTCCCGTGAGGACGCGGCCCAGTGTTTCCGCGACCACCACCCGCTCACGGGTCACGAGCTGCGCCGCGACCATCCAGCAGAGAAGGACGCGGGTGCGCTGGAGGGCGTCGTTCCAGGACTGGCGCAGTGCCTCCTCATCGTCGCGCAGCCACTTCCATGCGCGAAACACCCGCGAGTAGTGGGGGTCGCTCAGCAAGACGTTGTTGGGCTGCAGGCGGGTCAGCGTCGGGACCTCGGCGAGATCGGACCGTCTCATTCGCTCATCGCAGAGGCGAACGCACTCCTCCAGCCGACGCACACGATCTACATCCTCGGTCGTTCCGTCGTAGGCGTCTCTGTTGTCCAGCCGGGTGCTGGCGCGCCGAACGAGAAGCTTGGCGAACGACCGGAGGAGCCGGTTCTCGGTCGTGTCGACGGACACGTCGCGCTTCACGCCAAGCGCATGGGTGCGGCCCGAGAGCTTCTCGCGGATGTTCCTTCCGGGCTGTCGGGCAAGCCACGCCATCGATCGGGTATCGACCTCGCGAAGCTGATGGAACGGGAGCTGCTCGTGGATCCTGACGGTTCGATGGCGATGTCGGTCGAGCAAGTGCTCCAGGGAGTCGGCGGTGAACTCGGCAGCGACAAGGAGGCGATCGCGCGGAAACGGCCGACTTCCCTTCGAGGTCGCGTTACGAATGTCGCGAAGGATCTCCGTGAGAGGTCTCGGGAGAGGGTCGCCAGTGCGCCGATCGCCGTGCGCGATCGTCGCGAAGACGTGCTCCGGGACCTGATGGGAGATCCACCAAGCCGCCTCCACGGTCGGCGAAGTGGACGCCGCGAGAGCGTCCAACTCGTCGAACTGTGGGAGCGGCGGCGGCAGCGCCGCCGTCTTGGGAGCGGCGCGGTCGCGCGCCGCGCGAGCCTTCTTCATTCAGCGTTCTCCAGGTACCTCGCGCTGTTCCAGACGAACGCGCCGTGTCCCACTCGGCATGCGATGTCGAAGTCGTCCGACAGCCCGAGACCCATGTCGGCGCTGTCGAGCTGCTTGCGGATGGGGTCGAGGCAGTTGCGCTTCGAGTCTCCTGTGGTCTCGATACCCCGGAGCTTCGGCATCACCTTGAGGACGAGTTGGTCCTCGTAGGCACGTCGCAGCGTGCGCTGGAGCGCGTCTGCATCCTGGCGCGCGCGCGCGTCGATCACCTCGGGGTGGTTCGCCATGTAGTACTCGACCGACTGCCACACGCGGTGACCGAGGGCGCGGCCCACGTATTCGAGCCGCGAGTTGATCTCCTGGAGCCCCTCCTTGAACGGCTTGAGCTCGTCCGACGTGAACGGAGAACGAAGCTGCAGCCACTCGCGCCATGCGCTCTCCGCGAGCAACGGCGACTCCGGGCCGAGAGTGACCTCCGTGCGGCTGTGAAGCTCACGCGGACGCGGGAAGTACAGCAGGTTCGAACGGTCGACGACCTTATCGGACAGAGCCTTGGTCGTCTCGTCCTCGTTCATCGTGCCCACCCAGAGCACGTTCCGACCGAGGCGCAGCGGGTACGGCGGCATGCCGGCACCGAGGTCGATGTCGAGCGTGATGTCCCGACTCTCGCCACGACGCTGCTCGAGTCGGCTGAGCAGGTCGCTGAAGTACTGCTCCACGTGAGCGAGGTTCATCTCGTCGAGCAAGACCAACAAGAGCCGATCCGAGAGCCCGTGCTTGTAGGTCTCGTGGTCACGCTCGTGCTGGGCCTGCACCATCGCACGCAGGACCGTGGTCGCGTTGAATCTGTTGTCGACCGAGTTGAAGAAGCCGAACAACGACTGCGGGCTGTCCCAGTTCGGCTGGACCGCGAGCGAGAGGAACCCGAGCCCGCCGAAGCGCGAGTAGAGCCGCGGGAGCTCCGACTTGCCGGTGCCGCTCACACCGGCGAGCACCGTCAACGGTGACAGCTCCGCGGCCTTGAGCGACGTGTGGAAGGCGTGGACCAGGCGCTTCGGGAAGCGCATGCCACTGCTCTCGCACGCGGCCACGATGCCGTTGAGCCAGTCGAGTTCCTTCGGCGTGGTGCTGCCCTCAGCGCGCTTGAAGTCCGTACGCCACGGCTCCTCGATGGCTCCAACACGCGCGGCTCGCTCCTCGGGGCGCTCGTACAGGGCGCGCATCCGGTCGACGTCAGCCTTGTACTTCTCCATCTCACCGGCGAGTACCTCGAGTCGACGCTCCGCGACCTCGCGACGTTCCCGTTGCTGCTCGAGATCAGCAACGCCGGTGAGCCAGCGGCTCTGCTCAGCCTTGAGCTGCGTGAGCTCACGAACTAGCCGGTCTCGCTCGGCGGCCCAGACGCGCTCCTGTTCCTGCAGGGTGACCAGGAGTTCCTTGTCGCTTGCGCTCGGGCGACGGAGCAGTTCCTTATCGAGGTCGCTGATCTTCTTCGCCTGCTGCGCGATGCGCTTCTCGATCTCGGCGGGGTCGTCCCCGAATCGCGCCAAGAGGTCGCGCGACGCAGCCAACTGTGACTCGAGCGAGATGACCAAGTCGCGGTCCCGTCGGTGGTCCTCACGCAGCGCGTCCAGCTGGCGCTCCAACGACGCCACCTGGTCGCGAGCCCGCTCCTCGATGGACTGCTCGATGCCGGCGCGGTACCCCGCGAGGTCCTCCTCCTTCCAACGCAGGTCGCCGAGCCCGCGACGAAGCTCGGCCTCCAGGTCAGCGAGGCGAACTCGCTCTCGCTCGATTTCCTCAAGCGCGGTCTGCTGCTCCTTGGCGAAGCGCGCTCTCTGATCACCAAGCGCCGCATCCTGTGCAGCGCCCTCGGTAGCGAGCTTCGCGAGGTGACGCTTTCGCTCCGCCTCGATCTCGGCGTCGAGAGCCTCGGTGCGGGTTCGCCGCTCATCGGCAATCCGCTTCTCAAGGTCTTCGACCCCCTTCAATCGAGCCGCGTCCAACTCGGCTTGGAGGCGCTCCACCTCGGCCCGCAGCGACGCGTGCGCCTTGGTGAGGGCGCCGAGCGCTTCACGGTTCTTGGTGGCGAACCCTTCGCTCGCCTCGATCTCACGCTGAGCCAGGTCACGAGAGCGCGCTTCGAGGGAACTCTCTGTCTCTGCCACCTGCTTCTGGCGCTTTGCGAGATCGGCGAGGTCACGCTGGACCTTCGTCTTCGCGGCCTCGACCTCCGCCTCACGCTCCTTGATCGCCCCGGCTTGGTCCTTGACCTGCCGTTCGCGTTCCTTGATCGCCTGCTCACGTGCAGTCAGGGACTGCTCGCGCGCGTCGAGTTGCTTGAGGCGAGCCGCCGCGCTCACGTCGAGCGCATTGGCAGCGCTCGTTTGGCCGGCGTCGACGGTGGTGGCTTCTTCGTTTGGGCCGCTCATGGTGTTCGGTCTCTCCTCAATCAATCGCTTCGAGCATCGCCCGAATGTCGTTGGCAACCATCGTCTCGAGCTCGGCGAGTTCGGCTGCCGTGACGACGACATCATCTCCGTGCCCGCGAGCCTCAACGAGGCGGCCCACGTCCAGGAGCAAGGTGGGAAGCCTCTTCGCGACCTCGCGAAGCGGATGGTCCGGCTGCTGGTGCGCTGCGAGCAACTGCGCCGCAACGCGCGCCGACAACGTCTCGCCCTGGCCCTGTGCGGCCCGCCGGATGCGATTCGCCTTCGCATGCGTGAGAGCCTTAGGGAGCTGGCCCGACGGTTCGACGTCGAAGCCGACCGCTACGGCAGCGGACGCGAGTCGGACCGCATTCTGTTCGCGGTCGTTCGAGATCGTCTGCACGACGGAGGCTGGCGTCGATGCCTCTGCTTCGAGCTCGGCGAAGGCCGCCTCCATTACGATGGTGAAGGCCACGAGGGCATCGCGAGCACGTGTGCTCAAGGTCCCCGATGCCGTGTCTGCGGAAACCGCAAGCAGCTTCACGAGCAGCGCAGCGTGGTGCATCTCGATCACGCGCGCCCGAACGTTGGGGCGCTCGGCGAGTCCTGGATAGCTCTCGGATGCCTGCTCGGCTCGCGCGCGGATGCGAAGCAGCAGGTCGGCACCCCAGGACGCCTCCGACGTGCCAACTTCCACGTCCACCGCACCAGCGCCGACAAGCGCTCGGAGGACCGCGAATAAGCGGTCGCGCATCTCGACCGCGACCTCGGCGGTCGGGACGGCGGAGGTATCGTGCGAGGCGTCGATCCTGAGTCTGCCGATCTCCGCGAAGAACTCGAGCGCGTCAGGCGCTCGAGCGCCCAAGGTTGCGAGCGGGTGATCGCTGTTGCGCTGCGCCGCGAGAAGGGCCGCTGCCAGTCGGCCAGGGAGGGTCTTGTTGCCGAAGCAGATGGCCCCCTTCACAACGCCACGGGTGACGCTCAGGAGCGGCAGCGTCCGCGGTGAGGCAGCGAAGCCGACTTGCTCGGCCACTCGTCGAAGCAACGGCGCGTTCTCGGACGCGTTGTGGCTCAGTGCCGAGAACAAGCTGGGGTCAGGGTAGAGAGACACCATCCAGCCGAACACGCTCTCGAGGGCTGCGTACGCGTTCCCGAGGAAGTCCTCGATCGGCTTGGCGGTCTGCGCGCCTTCGAGGCGTACGTCTGCGTCGGCGAGCCGTGCGAGTACATCTGCGGGGAGCAGCTTCGCGGCCTCGCCGAGACGACGCTCAACGCGCTCCTTGGCAGCCTTCGTTGCCTCTGCCAGATACAGCGCGAGGTCTCCTTCATCGACGTGCCACGCCTGACCGGCGACCTTTTCAAGCAGCTCCGCGAGGCCGTGCTTCCCCTCCTTGGCGAGCTTCGTCACGCCCGGGCGAAGCACGTCGCTGACGCCCAGCCCAAGGGGATCGGTGACGAGCCACGAACGCTGCCGCGCGTCCTTCGGGAGAAACACGAACGTCGCCACGAAGACGGGCTCCGGCTCGACATCGACCACACGCAGGCCGCCAGACTTGAGTCCATCGAGAACGTCCTCTTCGTCTCCGCGGCGAGAGACCTCTCGTCGGAAGGCGCGCACACGCCGGGCGTGGTGTCGGGCGGCCTTCTGCGCCTCGTACGCGCTAGGCGCGAAGGAGCGTGACCCGGTTCCTGGCCAGACCACGTTGGCGAAGACCGGCTCCGGGTTGCCCGGGGTGCCCCGCTGGAACCTGACCATGGACTGCTCGAACTCGGCATCGACGATCGGCAGACTGCCGCGATGGACGCGCGGCCAGACACGCTTTCCATCGACGCCATCGACGAAGACGTAGCCGGCGTCCTCCACCTCGCTGGGCTCGTCGTCCTCGTTCATCAGCCGCAGCGCCCGGTGCGTCGGTACGCGCGCCTCATCGAGCATCCCGATGCTGAGGAGCTGCTCGATCACGAAGCCAATCAGGTCCAAAGGGAGCGCGAGGCGGCGCGAGATCTCCTCGGCGTCCCTGACGCCGGCGCGGCACATGTCGAGCGCGGCGCGCTGAAAGACGTTGAACGGCGGGTTGCCCCGAGACGGCAGGAGGACCTTGTACGCGAGCGCGGGCCACACCAGCCATCGACGAGCCTCTCGCTTGAACGGCGACGACGTGGCGCCGAAGTCCACGATCGGCGTGGTGCGATCAAACACGGGCGGCATCGCGCACCTCGCTCAGCTTGTGGAACTCGACCAGGGGGCTGATCGCCTTCGGCGCGTTGGCCGCGCGGAGCATCCCGTCGTCGCCTGCGACGATCAGGAGCCGCTTCTGACGGCTCATTGCCACGCAGAGCCGGTTCGGTGAGGTGACGTGCCCGAAGGTCCCGCGCGGATTGCTGCGGACCATCGAGAGGAACACGACGTCGAACTCCATGCCCTGGAACGCGTCGACGGTGCCGAACCGGAGGCGCTCCGCGACGCGACCGTTGGGAAGCAACAACTCGCGGTAGGGCTCAACGATCTCCGTGGCGTCGTCGGTTCGAGCGACGATGCCAGCGTCCACGAGCGCGTCCTCGATCACCTTGACCTGCTGCTTGTAGAAGGAGATCACGCCGAAGGTAAGCTCGCGGCCCTCCCTCGAGTCCATGAGCCGCTTCAGCTCCGCGACGATCGCCGCCGCCTCGACGGGACGTGACTTGCTCTGGCCATCACGCTCCGGGCCGAGTTTGCGCGGGACGCTCAGCCACGACGCCGGCCCACTATGCCCGGGCAGCGAGTGAACGAACTCCGCGGCAGGACGGGGCGACCTGAAGGCCTCCCCGTACGGCTTGTAGAACTGATCGCTGACGAACTGCCCCAGCACCGGGTGCATGCGGTACTGCTCGTCAAGGGTGACGACGCGAGGGATTCCGTCGCGCTTCTCTCGGTCCCCGAGGTCCTTGAAGAGCCGCTCGAAGAGGCTCTCTTTCAGCATCTCGCTCGTGCGCTCTCCCGCGCTCTTGGCCCCCGACAGCGCCTCCTCGAGCTCGCGCTCAAGCTCCTGGTCGAGGATGTGAGGGAGCTGTCGGTGGTCGCCCACGAGCACGATCCGTCGCTTTGCGCGGGCCATCGGGATGAACAGGTCGAGTGGCATCGCACGCGCGGCCTCATCCACCACGACGGTGTCGTAGCCCTCGGAGCCCTTGAGCGTTGCAAGCTCCAGCCTTGCCGACTGCTGGCAGGTCGCAGCGAACACCGACGTGTACGAGATGACGGCGCGCTTGACTGCTTCGGGCTCTCCTTCGAGCGCCGAGAGGAACCTCCACGTAGCCTCGTCTGCCGCGTCTCGGGACGTGTCCTGGCGCTGCTCGAGGTGGTCACGCACCTCGCTCAGCATCTCAAGGACATCGGTGCGAACGCGCGGGATGGTGTCCTCGGTGCGATCGGGAGGGAGCAGATCGAGCAACAGCCGTCGGCGGAGCGAGCGAAGGTCGTCGAGGAATGGCGGGACTCCAGCTCCGCTCCATCTCGAGGCAGTCTCGAGCAGCTGCTCCGCCTGCTCGTCTCGACGCCCTGAGCGGGCAAGCTCGCGCGCGAGCCGATCGGCGTTTCGCGGCCCATCATCGGCGAAGGAGCGCCCGTCGCAGCGCAGCGCGCGGACGCAGCGGACGAGCCGCTCGTGGTCCGGGTCTCCACCGCGTGCCGCTCGCGCACGCTCGGACAGCTCGCGTGCAAGCGCGACGAGGCGATCGACGAGCGCTGCGGGCACGGCCCCTCGGACGCGGGGCGCGACGCTGTGAAGCAAGGACGCGGTCTGTTCGCGCGTGCCTGGCGCCAGGAGATAGCCCTGCACCAACTCGGAGAGCTCCTTCTGCAGTGCCGAAGCGGGCCGTGGCGGGAGGTTCTTGCGAATCTCCGCGATCCGGTCGCTGCACCACCTGTCGATCGTCACATCGACACGGTCGGCGTCCTCGGTGCTGTTTGATCGCCCGCCGAACTTGATGGGCGGGAGACCGTTGACGTTCATGCGCTGGATCGCGTTCTCGACCGCGTCGTGCTGGAAGCCGCTGAGCAGTAGACGGCCCTGGACGCCGTCCTGCGTGTCCCACACCTCTTGAAGCCGCTCGACGAGTGCGACGATGACCGTCGTCTTCCCTGTGCCCGGAGGGCCTTGGATGAGCGCGATGTCCGGCGTGTTCAGCGCGACCCGAAGCGCCTTCTCCTGCGTCGGCGTAGGGCTACGCGCTCCGAACACCTTTCGCCTCACGTTCGGCGTCACGGGAGCGATCGCGCCCCGGCGAGGCGTTTCCAATGGGCGCTCCTCGAGCAGCAGGCCGAGTTGTGGCATCGGACAGCGTGCTTCTCGGATGGCGCTCTCTGCTTCGGCTCGACGCTTGAGCCTCGTCTTGTCTCCATGAAGCGAGACCACCAGTGCGCCGGTGTCAGGCGGGGTGCCCTCGTCGCTCCGCCGCTGGAGCAGCGTGATGGTGCGATCTCGCGGGTGGAGTTCCACGCGTC
>Ga0172373_10012040_pt1 | contig 10215 bp, 9 predicted proteins | sample Lak10m_2_FD_114546 | JGI IMG/M metagenome (GOLD analysis project Ga0172373, IMG submission 114546) | Freshwater microbial communities from Kabuno Bay, South-Kivu, Congo - kab_092012_10m | ecosystem: Environmental > Aquatic > Freshwater > Lake | place: Democratic Republic of the Congo: South-Kivu...
AACCGTCGAGCAAACCCGGCAAGCCGTTGAGTTTATCCAGCGTTACATCGAGCGGACAACGACCGACCGCGCCGCATCAGACCAGCAGACCGTGACCGACCAAACCGTCGAGCAAACCCGGCAAGCTGTCGAGACTGTCCGGCACTACATCGAGAGGACAACGACCGACCGCGTCGCATCAGACCGGCAGACCGTGACCGACCAAACCGTCGAGCAAACCCGGCAAGCTGTCGAGGCTGTCCAGCGCTACATCGAGCGGACAACGACCGACCGCGTCGCATCAGACCGGCAGACCGTGACCGACCAAACCGTCGAGCAAACCCGGCAAGCTGTTGAGGCTGTCCAGCGCTACATCGAGCGGACAGAAACAGAACCTAGCGCGACATATCAAAATGCAGGGTTTACAAAATATCAAAAAGCGATTATTCCAAATTTAGCCGGCATGGACGCCATCATGCGCCGGCCGCCAGAATCACTGCAACGCGCTTATCGCGGCCTCGATCAAAAACCGGCGTTAGCCCGATCGACCGAAAATATACAGCCCGGCGACCCTAGCAATGACATCACCGTCAATGTCCCGGTCACCATCAACCAAGACCCTGCCGCGGGTAAGTCTGCTGCGGAAGGTAACAATGCAACCGCCGCTAAAATGAACGAACTGGGCCAACGCATCAAAGCTGTTGTCCGGGATGAATTAGTGCAGCAATCACGGCCCGGCGGCTTGCTGTGGGATATGAGGAAAGGCTAATGGAAATCTTCACTTGGCAAACCGATAAATTCACGCTAGCCGAAGAGCCGCGCGTGCTCACCGCGCAATTCGGCGACGGCTACCGGCAAGATAGCCCGGACGGACTCAACGCCGATTTGCAGGCCTTGGAATTAACCTTTGAGGACATCTACGCCGTCGACGCCTTGGCGATGCGGGCTTTTCTAAAGGCGCGCGGCGCAGCCGAAGCGTTCTTATTTGTCACGCTCTTGGGTGAAACTATCAAGGTAAAGTGCGCCAAATGGGACGTCAAGCCCGCTAAGAAAAATCGACTCACGATAACCTGCACATTTAAACAAGTCCCATGATTTTACAAGAAATACAACAGCTCGATGCCAGCGCGCGGATCGAACTCTTTGAATTGTACATGGGCGACATCGCGCCCGAATTAAGCGGCGACGACCGGTATCTGCGCTTTACCGCACAAACCAACGAGCTTGGCGAAGCGGTGACATGGAACGGCAAGGCATACAGCCCGTATCCTATTTTCGCCGATGGCTTTGAAATCAACGCCCAAGGCTCGCCGCCGCGCCCAAAGCTGCGCGCGGCCAATATCGGCGGGGCGCTGTCGTCTCTATGTTTGGGCTACAACGATTTAGTGTTAGCCAAGTTGACGCTGATCAAAACCTTCGCGCGTTTTTTGGATGCCGTCAACTTCAGCGCCGGCAACCCGGATGCCGACCCTGCCCAGCATTTTCCGCTGGAAAAATTTTTAATTGAACGGAAAACCGAAGAAAACGACATTTTTATCGAATGGGAACTGCGCTGGCCTTACGACCTGCAAGGCGTGACCATTCCAGCGCGCCCCATCATCCAAAACCTATGTCCAACGCTGTACAAAAGCGCCGACTGCGGATGGGTTCCGGTGGCGGGTAAGTATTTTAACGCCGCCGACGCCGCCACCGATGCCGCCGGCGATACCTGCTCGCAAGCGTTGACCGGCTGCAAGCCGCGCTTTGGCGCTAAGTCCGTGCTGCCGTTCGGCGGATTCCCGGGGGCGGGCATGGTCAGGCGATAGATTATTTCTTATCAACAAATAACACCTATATCAAAAATTATGCCTGCCTACAGGCATTGATATTAAAGACTTACAGAATGTTGGCATGGAATCATGCTAAATAAATTATTGTTTTCTTTATAGAAACAATAGCTGGAATGAGCAATCAATGATAACGACCGAAATTTTAGCGCAAATTAAACGCCATGCCGATGAGTGCGCGCCGCGCGAGTGCTGCGGGCTGATTGTGCGGGTGGCCGATGGCAATAGCTATTGGCCGTGCCGCAACCTATCGCCGCTAGACGACCAATTCCAGCTACACCCCGAAGACTGGGCCGAGGCCGAAGATACCGGCGATGTTGTCGCCGTCGTGCATAGCCATGTCAACCGATCCGCGAGGCCCTCGCAGGCCGACCGCTTAGGCTGCGAGCGCTCTGGCTTGCCGTGGCTGATCGTAGCGCATCCATCGGGCGAGGTAGCCACGCTAGCCCCCACCGGCTGGCAACTGCCGCTGGTTGGCCGCGAATTCGTGTGGGGAATTTGCGATTGCTTTACCCTGCTGCGCGATTATTACCAGGGCGAGCTGGGCATTGCCATTGCCGCGCCGCCGGACGGCTACGCGCCGGATTTTTGGAAAGATGGCAAGACCTACTACAGCCGATTTGCTGAATGGGGATTTGTGGAATTAGGGCCGGAAGAAGCGCCGCAACGCCACGATGTGTTTCTGATGCTGATTAAATCGGATGAAGAGCCGAATCACGCCGGCATTTATTTGGGCGACGGCTTGATGCTGCATCACTTAGAAGAGCGTCTATCGGAACGGGTGCCCTATGGCGGCTTTTGGCAACAGGTGACGCGGTTTGTGGTGCGGCATCAATCGTTGATGGAGGCTACGGCATGACAAAAGTTAAATTGTACGGCCATTTAGGAAAAGCGTTCGGACGTGAATTCGAGTTTGAGCTGGACACCGTCAACGAGGCCATCCGCGCGTTAAGCGTGAACCTGGCAGGATTTCAGGCGTATCTCATCGAGCATTCGGAGCCGGGTTATCGGGTGCTGGTGGATGACCGGCCGGTGATGGATTTAGAGGAATTTGGGCTAAGCGCACAATCGGCTAGGGTGATTAAAATTGTGCCGTCGGTGGTTGGTGCAGGGGATGGGAAAGCCATTGGGCAGATTATTTTTGGCGTGGTATTAGTTGCTGCGGCTTTTTTTACATATGGTCAATCACTATGGGGTTTCTCGGCATCAACTGTTAGCAATGTAGCCTTGTCTGCCGGAGTTATGGGTGCCTCAATGATTGTTGGAGGCATAACTAATTTAATGTCGGCAGTGCCCGATACGGGCAATAACGCCAAACAATCGACCAACTACGGCTTTGGCAACGGCCAAGACACCATAGAACAAGGCCTGCGCATCCCGATATGCTACGGTCGCATGTTATGCACGGGCCTGCCAATTTCTGTTCGCATCGTGGTGGAAAATGACTGATCGACATAGCATCCAGGGTGCCGGCGGCGGCAAGGGCGGCGGTGGCGGCGGGCACGAGGCCGACGATACGCTGTTTTCGACCGCCTACATTGAGATTATCGAGGTCGTCGGCGAAGGCCAGATGCGGGGTCTTACCAATGGCGCTAAGAGCATATACCTTGATGACACGCCGCTGATCGATAGCGCGGGCAACCGAAACCATCAGGTCGGCTGGTCTATACGCACCGGCTGGCAAGCGCAGCCGCCGTTTCCGGCCGTGGAATCTATCTCGGCAGAAACCCAAATCGGCACGCGCGTGATGCAGGCCACGCCCATCGTAGCCACGATTACCGATGCTGATGCTGATTACGCAGTGCTTACCGTCGGCATTCCGCGATTAATGAGCATGGACGATAAAGGCAACATCAACGGCACCAACGTAGAATTTAAGGTTGAGTGCCAGCCTTCGGACGGTGCATACACCGTAGTATCGCGGCCGGCGAGCGTCGAAAAAGGCCTGTACGATGCCGGGCATGGCTACTTCCAATCGCCGGCGGCGACTTATGCCGCCGATGCTTACATCCTGGCCGCGGCGGCCGGCGATGTGGTGATAGAAAAATCCATAGACGGCACCACATGGACAACGGCCGATACCGTCCAACCCCAGCAAAAAATTAAGGGGCAAGGTTATTTTACAGCGTCAGTGACGCTGGATTTACCCGAAGGCGTGAATTATCTGCGCTGGACTGGCGCACCAGTGGCCGGCAATAGCGTGCAATGGACCTATTACGGCGCGGCCGGATCGATCAAGATTGAAGGCAAAACCGGCAGCCGTTATCAGCGCCAGTTTCGTTTTCCGCTGATCGGTACCGCGCCGTGGGCGGTGAAGCTAACGCGCATCAGCGACGATTCTACCAGCACAAAATTAGCCAATGAGCTGTATTTCGATTCCATCAGAACAGAAATTGTAGCGCGGATGAACTACCCGAACACGGCGCTGGTGTATTACCGGATTCCGGCCAAGGAGTTTTCCAGCATACCGCGTCGGCGGTCGGAATGGTTTGGATTAAAAATGCGCGTGCCGACGAATTACGACCCGGAAACACGCGCTTATACCGGCATTTGGAACGGTGCGTTTAAGTCGGCATGGACGGATAATGCGGCCTGGTGTTTTTACGACATATGCACGGCGGCGCGTTACGGCGTAGGCAAGTACATCGACGTCGGCAGCATCGACAAATGGGCGCTGTACGACATCGGCCGTTATTGCGATACCCTGGTCGATTCCGGCCGCCGGGACGATGCCGGCACGGTAATTCAAGAGCCGCGATTCACATGCAACATACAGATCAAGGACGCGAAAGAGGCATTTGTTTGGCTTAAAGACATGGCCAGCATTTTCCGGGGCATGCTGTACGTCATCAACGGCCAGTTGACGGCGGTCGCCGATCAGCCATCCGACCCGGTGCGGCTATTCAACCGCGCCAACGTGATCGATGGGCAGTTTAAGTTTTCCGGTACTGGGGCGCTGGCACGCAAATCCGTGGCCTTGGTGACCTGGCTTGATCCAGACGATTTGTACAATCCAAAAATCGAGTACGTGCCAAACCAAGCGGCGCTAAAGCGCTACGGCTGGAACCCGACCGAAGTGATTGCTGTGGGCTGTACGTCGCGCGGCCAAGCGCATCGACTCGGCAAATGGTTGTTGTACGATGGCGAAGTCGTAACATACGGCGTTGGCCATGATGCCGCGTTCGTGCGGCCCGGCGACATCGTGCAATGCGCGATACCCTTGCGCAGCAACAACCAACGCTTGGGCGGCCGTCTGGTCGGCATCGCCGCCGATGGCGTGACAGTCACGCTGGATGCGCCGATTGCGTTGATCTTGGGCCATGTGTATCAGTTGTCGGTAGCGCTAGCCGACGGCACGATTGGCTCGCGCGATGTCATCGTCGCCGCTACGGCAACAACCGATACCGTGACGTTGGTATCATCCTTAGCGGCGGCCGTGGTCGACAGAGCGGTGTGGGTGCTGGTGGATTGGAGTGGCGTACAGCCGACGCAGTGGCGCGTGTTAGGCTTAGCGGAAGGTAATAATCCAGCAGTAAAAACCATCACCGCTATCTCGCACAATCCCGACAAATATGCCGAGATCGACACGTTCGAGAGCGCCATCGACACATCCATCCTGCCGGCAGTGAATCCATTAAACATGGATGCGCCCGCGGCGATAACAATTGAAAACATACCCTTTATCGACAAAAACGGTGTCGCGCAAAACAAATTGCACGTACATTGGCTACAAGTCGAAACCGCAGTCCGCTACCAAGTGCGTTGGCGTATTAACGCCGGACAATGGTATCGATCAACTCTGATTATTGGTACGCTGTGGGATACTATCATAAAGGATGACGGCGTTTATGACGTGGAGATCGTGGCCATTAGCATACTTGGCGTGCAGTCGGCTCCAGCGCAGGCGTCAGTGACGATTATCGGCGATGCCACTTATATAGATACTATGATGCAATGGGTTAATGAATGACTATACAAGCATTAATTGACGCGATTGATCCAAATAAGCCAGTCAATGCAACGCCATCTCAGAAACCAACATTAAAATCTGTCCGTGATAACACCGCAGCAATAAAAAATGCGCTGCAAGCTATCGTTGATAGCCCGCCCGTCACCACGTCGCCGCATTATGAAGTGCTAACACTATCGGGTTTTAACGAAGATGTACTTTACCTGACCGGAGAAAACAAAGTACCGAATTTTTTAACCCTGAGCAACGGGGATATTTTATACGCAAAAGTGAGTAGTTAACATGGCCATATATAGAGATGCACCGCTTGGAGAGAAACCATCTCCACACAATTGGGAATTTCCAGACAAAGCTACCAGGGAAGCCGAGTCAATTCCGCCACTAGCGGAGGTTGGTAAGGCTTGGACATCAAACTTAAATAAACAAGCTTTACAGCTAGATGATCGCAGTTTATGGATACTTATAGATTCCGTGGAAGATACAGAAAATCCAGGAACTTACCTAACGACTTGGCAGGCTGTTAGTGGAACTACTCTTCCTAATTATTACTTAGGACTTAGGCTAATAGATTATATTGAAGCGAGTCCGACGATAACGGAACTTCATTTCTTTGATTCTTCAGGAGTAGACATTACCCCAGCTATTATGATTGCAGAATATGCAGGAACATTTGAAGCAGATGCTATCGATAACAGTTTAGCTACTTATTGGACTGGAAATGGAGGTATAAGTTACTTTCCGCAACTATTTACGGGAGTTTCCAACAGAAGACCTGAAGATGTAGCTAAAATAACATTATATGTTCACGACACCAGGCCGATGTGTACTCAATATGATTTTGTCGGTTCTGAGGATGGAGTTAATTGGCGTACTTTGAGTCATTTTGAAACTGAATTTGTTGTAGGGCCTGTTGAACTGAGCATCTACCCAAAACTACGGCAAACAATACAACGTATTGGATTTTATCAAACGAGAACTGTTGATAAATTCACCATTATAGAACACCCAAGTTTAGATGAAGCGTTGTTTGAAGTAGAGATAGTGAATGCTAATCACGAGATAGGGGACATCATAAAGATTAGAGAAATGTTTGACAGGACTAATGTTGGAATTCCAGGTTGTACCCTACTACAAGAAGGCTATGGAGAAGTGCAGAGTGTACTTGTGTTAGCTTCGGGGGAAGGAACTTTTGAGAAAACTGGGGACACCTTTTGGATAGCAAGAGTTGAGAACAAGCAAGACTATATGTATGACTTAGGGACTATTAACGCTACACAAAATGTAAATATCTGGCCTAATCTGTCAAATATACAAAGATTTACTTGCGGTGGGGCTTATACTATTACAGTTTTGCTAGACTTTGCAGGCACTTGGGGTCTAGCGAGTAAAAAAAGAACAATTGAACTTCACATAGTCAATATGGGTTTGGGAACTCTTTCTTTGAGTGGTGTAATATGGACGCTTTCCGACAATACTACAACAACCTCACTTAGTCTCTACTTAGCAGATTTAGGCACCGCTTTGAAAACATCAGGGACAGATGTTTTTGAATTTTATAAGCTTGAAGGTACTATCTACGGAAAGTTACTGTATTTCAACAGACCACAAAACAAAGTTATCTTTTTTAAAAATAATGTAACATCTTCTGTATATCTGACAAGAGATGGTTTAGCCGATATACCACAAAACAGAAAATTTCCCTTAGCTTTAAACGAAACTGTGCTGTTCAATGGATTAATTCTAGCTAAAGGAGTAGTTTCTGGTAATCTCAAGACTTGGGAAATAAGAGGCACTACTTCATGTGGGGCTACAGCGGGAAGCGTTACTTTTTCCGATGTTGTCCTGACGCCATTAATTATCGGCGGTGAATACTGGACATTCAGTCTAGCAGCAGATACTGGAGGTTTCCTTTGCGTCTTTGGCGGCGACTCAAATGCAGCTAATGTAAGCTGTGTTTTAGAGTATATAAGTGTTTTTGGGGGATGAGGGGTAATCCATCATTCGGCTACTTATCGCTCAAGAGTTTTTAACGGATTCGAGTATTGTCAACTAAGAGTTAATTATTCACTAAAAGAGCAGCAATGAGGTATTGATTCGTAATTTTTAGCGTTCAAGTATTTGCAAAGCCCTCATGAGAGCTAATAATGTTTACCTTTACAGCCGATGTCGGAGTTACGATTAACGTAGCTTCCGGAGCAGTATGTTCGCAATTAAAAAGAATAGAGTTGATAAAAACCAACGCTAATACGTGGCTGCTGACGGTAATAGGTTAGTTATCGGAGCATCGCAGTCTCGTTAAAAAAACCCGAGTTAACTGTAATCTAAATCACCTAAGCTTATGTTCATAGAGATTTTAAAATCGACAATTTTTGTCGTACATGTTCAGTCGTTTTACACGATACCCTTAACGATAACCTTGAAATCCGAGGCCGTAACTCGAAAAATAGAATTTTCCACTGATGGCGGAGTTGAATTTTTTGAGCCTCCTATAGCTGCTATAACGGCAACTATGCTTGTGGTGGTAGCTGGTGCTCCGATTACGCATGTGCGTTGTACGGGGATTATCGATGATACATTATTAATGGTGGATTAAATGAGTTTTCCGTCTGTTGGATTTGGATATATTCAGGGTTTACCAGGCGACCCTGGAGCATCTGCGTATGAAATCGCCGTAACTAATGGCTTTGTTGGCACAGAGCAAGAATGGTTAGACTCTGCCCCTAAGTTAGATTCGGCTAATATTTTCACTAAGGCTCAAAGTATTCAGGGTGAATCTAACGCAGCTTCGCTTGGCGTGGAGTTAACTACTAATGGGGCATTTACCGGAGATGCTACAGGTTGGACATTGGGCCAAAACTGGGCTTATGGCGCTAATAATGTCATTATCACTCTGGACGGAGTAACAGAAGGGATGTTGAGCCAGACTATTGACGTAATTAGCGGAATCTCCTATCTTATCGAATGGAGTCAAACTAATTCAATGGCTAATAATGGGTCAATTAAGACAATTATTGGTACAGTAGAGGGTATTTATGTATGTCCTACAGATACAAGTCCTGCTCTTATGTCTCAGGTTATCACAGCTAATGCTACCGACAGTGTTATGTTAAGTTTTGCTGCAATGGATGCAACGTCTACAGGCACAATAACTATCGGGGCCGTTACCGTTAAGTCGATCATATCTTCCTTGCCCCAAGAACTTTTTAAGGATTTATCTGGCATAACCAGAGGCTCATTATTAGCTATCGGAGCTGGTAACCTTAGTTTTGGAGCAGACAGTCAACAGTACACAACTACAGGATATGATAACAGCAATATAGGTAATGCAGGACAGCGAAATTTAACAATTGGCTATGGCAATAGTAATGTTGGTGCTATGGGACAGCAGCTATTGATAACTGGACATAATAATAGCAATGTCGGATCTTCTGGACAACAATCTCTAACCACAGGTAATGACAACAGCAATGTCGGATCAGGTGGACAGCAATTACTAACCACAGGAGTAAGAGATAGCAATATCGGGGCTTCCGGTCAAGGCAGCCTAACGACAGGAAGTGGCAATAGTAATGTTGGTGTGGATGGACAACGATTCATAACAACCGGAAACAGTAATAGCAATGTCGGCGCTTCCGGTCAGGAAAGTTTAACGACAGGAAATAACAACAGCAATATCGGAGATAACGGACAACAATCGTTATTAACCGGAAACAATAACAGTAATGTCGGAGTCGCTGGACAATATAACCTAACAACAGGAGTCCAAAATAACAATTTTGGAGTTATAGGGCAGCGATATTTGACCACGGGAAGTAATAACAGTTCTTATGGGTCGCAAGGTTTTTGCGATCTAACAACAGGTAATAATAACAGCGGGATAGGTAATAACACAGGTAGAGGCATCGTCACAGGCAGCAACAACTCTATCCTTGGAGCTGAGGTAGCTGGTTTAGATCCAGATTTAACCAATAACGTAATTTTAGCCACGGGGGATGGAGCTATTAGAGCGCAATTCAACGGGACTTCATGGAGCATAAAATCTGGGATTAGTGTAAATATGTCTGCTCTAGCTACTACAGCCACAGCAGGATTTTTAGAAATTCCATCCTGCCCAGGCGCACCAATTGGAGTGCCGACTCTAGCGTATATCGGATCGGTTCCTCTGGTCGTAGATTCGATCAACAACAGGCTGTACATATATATTAATTCCATTTGGAAATATGTGTCATTAACGTAGGGTTGGTATCAGCCAATAATTTTGTACGCAATTTTGTACAGTCACAAAAAAGGGTTAGATAAAATTATCTAACCCTTTGTATTATTTGGAGCTGGAGATGGGACTCGAACCCGCGACCGGCTGATTACAAATCAGCTGCTCTACCAACTGAGCTACACCAGCAAAGAGCGGATATTATACACAGATTTTATATGTTGCCTAGT
>Ga0172373_10012044_pt1 | contig 10213 bp, 12 predicted proteins | sample Lak10m_2_FD_114546 | JGI IMG/M metagenome (GOLD analysis project Ga0172373, IMG submission 114546) | Freshwater microbial communities from Kabuno Bay, South-Kivu, Congo - kab_092012_10m | ecosystem: Environmental > Aquatic > Freshwater > Lake | place: Democratic Republic of the Congo...
CACTGGGTCGCCGCGGACACAAGAATTCAGACTAAAGAAAACGACTCGTGCGACTCGGAGCGAATCTGCCCGTTCGGCGACCAGGTAATTTCATGGGCGTTGACCCCCGCATCATCGGCCTCAATTATTGTGGTGGAGCGGGTGTGATAGTCATCTCCGGTGATCATCGCCGCCGAGAGTCTTTTTTCCCAATCCCAGGGTACTCCGGTTCTTGGAAGTTGATCGTCATCGGCGAGGGTTTGGTGTCGCAGGCTCTCTAGAATCGTTGCTCTGTCGTGGCGTTTGAGTGCCTCTTGCAGCCGTAATGCTTTGGGCCAGGGCGTATTTAATTCCGCGTTGGAGAGCACATAATGTCCTGCGGTCAGCGCTTGGGATTGGCGGGTTCGGCCACCGAGCCACCAGCAGTCAACGGTCTTTGAGTTCGATACATCAACCCTGCCCACGATGAGATTAAACGCAGATGCCTGGGCGAGTTCTTTATTTAATCGATCAATAAAACTTCTCGGTGAGATTTGACTTGTTAGAAATTCTTTTACGAGAAGTCCACGCGAACCACGCGGCACGGGATTATTTTTTATCAACGGGTCGCGTACATTCGTCACCGCTGCGAATCGGCCGCACCGAGTCATACCCAGCCATGTTCCCCCGGCTTTCAAATCCTGACCCGCGAGAATTCCCTCGGGCCACCAGCGCATGGCAGTTGTCGGTCGATCTGCGTATTCGTCACGATTGGCCGCGATCAGCAGTGACCCCTCGGGGCTTATCTTAAGGCCGATCAGGCACATAGACGGCGGGGATCAGGGAGAAGGCCAGGGCCAGGAGTTCCTACTCGACGGCCGGAAACTCATACGGCATGGGCTTGGCATCGAGGTCGGGGCCGTCAATCGCACCGACGTGAAGGTCTTGCATAGCCCAGGCATCAAGGCTTGTCTCGATAAGAAGATCGATTGCGTCGAGTTGAACGCCTGATTCAGAAAAGACAGGCGCCGCATTCACCACGAGGCCACAGGCCTCGTGGTGGGAGGAAGCAGACCAGATATCCTGACCGACAAGGCCTTGCGCGTAGGTTGCAAGGTTGAAACTGGTCCCACTCGAATTCGTTTGGCTATCGCTGATTGAGCCTAAATTTTGACTCGAGAGAGATATTGCGGAAAGCTGAGCGCGAAAGCTGCGACGTTTGAGTTTCCCAAGGTATTGGCTGCGTGCAACCACCTCTTGGCCAGGGTAGCAGCCCTTCGTAAAACTTACGCCATCCGTAAGTTCAAAATTCACCATCTGAGGCACAAATGCCTCTCTCGTTGACTCCACAACCCATGCCTTTGCGTTCTGTATCTCTGAAAACATCCAGGCAGCCTGTGGTCGCTGTTCATAGGCGGTCAGCAACTGCTTAATCTGATCGTCGTGATCAGCACTCAGGATGCACCATGCACGCGCGCCTAAGACTGGGCAGGGTGAGTCGATTAGTAACCAGGCTCCCGAGTCTGCCAGCGCAAACATCATCCCGGGTGCGAGCCCCGGAACGACCGAGCCCCAGAGGCCGAAGACTTGCAGGGGCTTGGTGGTGTCTGAAAATACAAGCTTTGAGCGCAACACAAACATCTTCAAGCGCTTCACTGTGGGCTCAAGAAGCTCTGAGGCAATCAGATGGCCAATCGTTTGATCGTCGATTCGCCATTGAAGCATCGTGGCGAGTAGCCGGCCCTTCGGGGTGCAATAGCCCGCCCGTTGATGCCTGCCGAGACCAAGGCCAACCACGTCGTTGGTGAGTTGGCCCTGTAAAAACGTGTTGGCATCGGGTCCGACCACAGTAAAGCCCGAAAAGTGTGAGAGGTCGGCGACATGGGTCGCGGAGAAATATTTTTCAATCATCCCTTTAATATAACGGCATGGCTTCTCTAAAACGGCATGCCCCTTCCCCCAGCCGATCTATTCGAACCGCGAGGCAGGGCGCGGGGTTACTTCGAACGATCGGGTTGGCTGCCGCGTTCTTGGCGCTTGTCTGTGCCGTCTTGTTGACTTGGTTCTTGTTTGAGGCCAATCGACCAATCCTGAAGACGGCGCCACCGATCACGCTCTCAGAGGCTGAGAGGAACACACTGCTTGGGAAGGTTGAGCCGGGCATTGAACTGGTTCTGCCTTACGGCACCTCTGCCCGGGGCGTAGCGGCCTTGATTCGGAGTGTTGGGGTAGATATCCATGAGGGCATGTTCTTGCTTCATGCGCGCTGGCTTGGGGTCCATCGGCAGTTGAAGGCTGGGGTCTACCTCGTTGAGCCCGGTGTCACTAAAAAGCAGTTGATTTTGCGGCTCGCAGGCAAAGACCCAACCCACACAGAATTCAGAATTCTGGAGGGATGGACAATCGATCAGGCCCTGCAGGCGATGAAGAAAAATACTGATCTTCAATTTGATTTGGGAGGCGACGAGTCGGGCAGGGCGCTCGCGGGCGCCCTCGGCCTTGGGGTGAATAATCCAGAAGGCTGGCTCTACCCCGATGCTTATGTGTTGAGAAAGGGAAGCCAGGCGAGCACGGTCGTCAGTCGATCGGTCAGGCTTCAGCGACAGTTTCTGGCTGAGGCCTGGGGTGCGAGAAGTGGTGACCTACCCTACCAATCAATTTATGAGGCCCTGATTGTTGCCTCAATCATCGAAAAAGAGACCCAATATCCGGGGGACCGGGAACGGGTGGCCGCTGTCTTTGCGAATCGCATCAAGAGGGGAATGCCGCTTCAGGCGGACCCTACGGTCATCTATGGCTTGGGCCGAGAATTTGCGGGTGACCTCACTAAAAAGCATCTACGGAGAGATACCCCCTATAACACCTACACCCGAAAAACCTTGCCACCCACACCTATTTCAAACCCTGGCCTGCGGGCGATTCGAGCGGCGATGAACCCGGCCCCCTCTGGGGCGCTGTTTTTCGTTGCGCGGGGTGATGGAAGCTCTGAGTTCTCAGAGACTCTCGCGCAGCACAATAACGCCGTTAACCGCTTTATTCGGAAGATTGCGGGAGACAAACCATAAAACACGGGAAATTTATTGTTGTCGAGGGTATTGATGGGGCCGGCAAGAGCACGCACCTTGAGTTTATTCGGCGGGTGATCGAGCGCCACCATCTGGCCACGGTCTGTATGACACGAGAGCCTGGTGGGACACCGCTTGCAGAGAAAATCCGAGAGCTGTTGCTCCATGAGCCTATGGACAGCGAGACCGAGGTCCTCCTGGCGGTCGCTGCAAGAAGGGACCATTTTCGAACCAGAATTAAGCCCGCGCTGCAGGCCGGGCAGTGGGTTGTCTGCGACCGTTTTACCGAATCCACCCGGGCTTACCAGGGCGGTGGCGGGGGGGTTGATCTAGGGTGGATTGATCAACTGAACCGGGATGCCACGGAGGGGATAGAGCCCGATCGAACCTACCTATTTGATGCACCGGCGTCGCTTGCTGCCCAGCGTCGCGCTCAAAGGGGTGCGGCCGGGGATCGGTTTGAGTCACAGGATTTAGCCTTCTTTAATCGCGTTCGGGCGGTCTACCTAAATAAACCTCAGGTAGATTCTTTAAAGCGACTTGTTATCGACTCGAGTGATGCTGTACCTAATATTCAAAAATTACTTGAGGAAAATATCATATCATTATGATTAATAATGATATTAAATTTCAAAACGGGTGGTGGGATCTGGTTAACAAGGGTCTCAATCGCAGGCCGAGTGCCTTGCTCTTGGTTGGGCCGAAGGGAATTGGCAAGACGGGTCTCGCCATGGAGCTGGCCGCCTCTTGGCTCTGTCAGTCCCCCCTTGGCGACCGTTCTGGCTGCGGATCCTGTCAGTCCTGCCATTGGATGTCTGCCACCCAGCATCCCGATTTTCGCTGGGTAAGGCCCGATGCTGATGCCGATGAGGACATGCTGTCTTCGGAGGAGAGCTCGGCAGACGCCCAAGACGGCCAGGCCGCCTCTGGAGATTCCAAGAAAAAGTCCCAGGAGATTCGAATTGAGCAGATCCGAGCACTTTCGGGTTTTGCAAACGTGGGATCGCATCGGGGTGGGCTGCGCGTTGTACTGATTAGCCCAGCTAATCGAATGAACTATGCCGCAGCCAATGCTTTGCTCAAGAGCCTCGAGGAACCTGCCGAGTCTCTGGTTTTTGTTCTTGTCGCGGACCGACTCCGGGGCATACCCGCCACGGTGCTCTCGCGATGTCGAAGGATTGACTTGTGGGTCGATTCTCAGGCCTTGAGTCAGATTCAGACCAGAAATAGCGAGGCAGCCGCCTGGCTCATGCCGCTCTTGGTGTCCGGACAGATCGATCCGATCAAATGGGCCGAGAAGGCGGGTAAGTCGCCACCAGCCGATGCCATAGACCTGCTGGTTCGATGGATGACAGATGCCAGCCGCGTTGCCAATGGGCTAGCGCCGCGGGCCTTCCCCCAAGAGAGTGATGCACTCAGGGAACAGGCGCTGAGGATGAGATCGCCCCAGCGTTGGTCACAGATGCTAGCCGAGATTCTGGCCTCTCGGGCATTGGCCGAGCACCCCCTGAACCCGAAACTGTTTTACGAGTCGATCTTTGATCGCTATCGTAGGGCCCAATAAGCAGATTTTGATGACCATGACCTTCGTCGATTCCCATTGTCACCTCAATTACCCCGGACTGATCGAAGATACCGAGGGGGTGCTGAGTCGTATGCGCCAGGCCAAGGTCTCCCGCGCGCTCAATATATGCACCACCCTTGAGGAGTCGGAGCAGGTTCTTCAGATGGCCCGCGCCCATGATTTTCTGTTCGCATCGGTAGGCGTTCACCCCGACAATCAGGGGATCGAGGAGCCGACGGTGGCTAGGCTTGTTGATTTATCGGTCGACCCCAAGGTAGTGGCGATCGGTGAGACCGGCCTAGACTACTACCGAAGAGAGGGGGACGGCAAGACCGATGATCTTGAGTGGCAGCGCGAGCGGTTTCGTGTTCATATCCGGGCGGCTAAGGCGGCTCGCAAGCCCCTAATCATTCACACCCGGGAAGCCGCCAACGACACGCTGCAGATCCTGCGGGAGGAGGGCGCCTCTGAAGTTGGTGGGGTCATGCACTGTTTTACCGAGTCTGTGGCGGTGGCAAAAGCCGCCATTGACATGAATTTCTTGATTTCGATTTCCGGGATTGTCACCTTTAAAAATGCAAGCCAGGTCCATGATGTGGCCCGCGAGATCCCGCTCGAGCACCTGATGATTGAGACCGACTCACCGTTTCTGGCACCGGTGCCCTATCGGGGAAAGACCAATGAGCCCTCGTTCGTAATTCATGTTGCGCACAAAATCGCAGCGCTAAAGGGGTGCTCGGTTGAGCAGGTCGCCCTGTCGACCTCTCAGAACTTCGAGCGATTTATTTCTGGGGAGATGGCCTGCCATGCGTAGACACATCATCCCCATTGGGCTCTGTTTGGCCCTTGGTTTGGCGATTCCTACCGCGTTTGCCAGAGACGCTCTGCAGTCTTTTGGCCTGGCAGTTCGTGCAAATGATGTGAGCTTTCTGCGCCAGATGCCTGCGCTTGGCTTGAATGAGAAGACGCGCGACGATCTTTCCAATAACTTGTTGATGCTGGCGATTCGGGATGATGGCGAGATGCTGGCACTCGCCCTGCTCAAGCAGCCCGCCTGGCAGAGCCCCGAGGTGCTCAATTACCAGAATCAGCTGGGTGAGACCGCCTTGATGATTGCTGCGGTGAAGGGGTCGGTGCCCATTGCCCGCGCCCTGATTGGACTTGGAGCTGAGATCAACAGGACGGGCTGGACCCCAATGCACTATGCGGCAACAACAGGGCAGGTGGAGATTATTCGGCTTCTCGCAGAAAAGAGTGCCTACATTGATGCAGCCAGCCCAAATAAGACCACACCCCTCATGATGGCGGCCCGGTTTAATCACCGACCCGCAGCGGCAGCCCTGATCGAACTAGGCGCTGACCCAACCCAGACGAACGAGGCCGGCTTGACGGCGCGTGACTATGCAGTCGAGCTCAACAACAAGGATCTCGCATTCTGGCTTGAGCTCGAGGAAATTTCCTTTACAAACAAATACTTAAGATCTTTTTCTAAAGCTAAAGAAGATTCCACTTTAAGAGATTTGGTTATTCAGTCGGGTGGAGAAATCGTGACTGTCGCCTCTCCAAAAGAGGCGGGCGGACGGGTCTCGGAGGCACCCGGTATTGCCCCCTCTGCGGGCGTCGAGGTGTTCAAGGGAATTGAGTAGGTACGCGGCCTACTAGACGTAGGCGAGCGCCAGATGCGCAGCCTGAGTAAGGATCAAAACGCCGAGTAAGGCGAAGGCGAACTTACGGAAAATGTGCTTTGTAATGACGATCAATCGACCCATAATTTCTATCCTGAGATGCCTAGCGGATACGGTCTTTACGATCAGGATGTTTAAGATGAATCGGCTATCATCGAGGAACCGCGAAGGCTCTTTTGGCCTAGCGTTGGAGAGGGTCGGGGGTATTCGATTGGTCGGGTTTTTCTCTTGGGTTTTCGAACATGGCGATGAATTACAATACATTCTTATTCGCGATCGAAATCGATCGGGGAAAATACGCCGTGACCGATCAGTGCGAGGGGGCTGTCAATATTGATCTGCTCAAGCGACTCGAAAAGCTCCAGGAAATCGAGGTGGACTCCGGCCCGCGGGAATACATGGCAGTTCTTTCGCGCGAGGAGGTCCCTCGTTACTACTTCGAAGAGGGCCACGTTGAGCGGCGTGTCGTTCAGGACTGGGTCGAGGGCCTGTCTTCCAACGTGTTATTTATTGTTGTGCACCGCACGACAAGAGACCTCTACAGTAAGCGACGGGACAAGGGAACGCTTCATCGGTTTGTGAAACTCAATAAATAGACGAGAAAACTTGGCGGTAATGCCTGCGTAACCAAAACGTGCCCACTTTCAATAACAACGCCAATCAACTCCTAGAAGCAGCGGACTTTAATTTCTCCCGCGGCCGCTACGATGCGGCCTTTGATCAGTACTTTGAAGCCTTTACGCAAGAGTTCTGCGATGTGGCGCAAAAGCGTCTGACCAACATGACGGTAGAGGGGCTGCTGAGTCCCGAGCAGCTCGAGAAACTATTCGCCTATCACAACTCGCTTGACTCTCAGCGCGGTGGCATCTCCTCTTTTAACGTTGGCCTGATGTACGAAAACGGGGTGGGTAAGCTAAAGCCCGATCTGGGCATTGCCGTCAGGTATTACGAGCGAGCCATTGGGGAAAAGATTCCCGATGCCTACGCCAATCTGGCTCAGATTCTGGTTACGGGCTCTGGAGAGCCCTGGGGGGTCAAAAAGGATATCGCTCGCGGAATCGAATTGCTCGAAAAAGGGGTTGAGGCGGGTAGCGTCCAGTGCGCCTACACCTTAGGCTGTATTTATGTGGACGGGAAAGGGGTGCCTGCAAATGAGCGCAGAGCCGCTTATTACCTAGGCGTTGCCTATCTCGCGAAGCATGAGCATGCGCATCGTCTCCTTATCCTTCTGCAAGAGACCTCAAAATTAGATTTCGCAGCCGAGGTCGGGGCTGCCAAGAGGCAGGTCGATGAGTGGGAACTTCTCAAACTGACCAATCATGGTGCTGACGGTCGTTAGATTTATCGCTGGCCCGCAAACGGAGTCATCTGCCTGACCCACGTTATTTGACACTCTGCATCATGCCTATGCAGAATGGATGAAAGACCAAAATCAGCAGGGGAGCGTTAAGCATGGAAGGCAAGCGGCAGATCAGCGCGACCGGCAGGAAAAAACGGGCCAAGCAGGCGTCAACGCCGACCCCGGTCGTGGCGGTTGAAAAACCAGCCAACCTGCCTCAGCTCCCCTCGATGGAGTTTGTTCCCGAGAAGATGCAGGCAATTCAGAAGCACTATCTCGAGGAACTGGGAAAGGTCATGGTCTCGAAGCCCGAGATGATCAAGATGGCATCGCAAGATCGGCGCTTCAACAATCCGACCTGGTTAGATTCGGGTTTTGCAGGGCTTGCCGCGCTTTATGTGCTCAACGCTAAGACGCTCAGCGCAATGACCGATGCCGTGCAAACGGATCCAAAGACGCATGCGCGGTTGAAATTCATGACACAGCAATGGATTGATGCAGCCTCGCCAGCGAACTTCTTCGCGACTAATCCAGAGGTGCATCAGAAGATGCTTGACTCCAAAGGCGAGAGCTTGCGGGCGGGTATCGAGAATCTCGTTACCGATATGCGCAAGGGTCGTATCTCCCAGACGGACGAAAGCGCTTTTGCGATTGGTAAAAACGTTGCAATGACCGCGGGTGACATTGTCTTTCAGAACCCACTCTTTCAGCTAATTCAATATAAACCTACCACGGAACAAGTTGGATCGGTGCCATTATTGATGGTGCCACCGAGCATCAATAAGTTTTACATCATGGATCTCCAGCCACAGAGTTCATTTGTGAAATTTGCGGTCGATCAAGGGTTCACAGTGTTTTTAGTCTCTTGGAGCAATATCCAAGATGAGGCCAGTCAATTAACTTGGGATGACTATGTTGAGAGGGGAATTTTAAAGGCGCTTGATGTGGTGCTCGCGATCTCAGATCAGCCAAAGGCAAATATCTTGGGATTCTGCGTTGGTGGCACGATGACAGCGACTGCGCTTGCCCACCTGGCCGCCCGAGAAGAAGAGAAGGTCGCCTCTCTAACCCTGATGACGACGCTCCTTGATTTCTCAGACTCAGGTGTATTGGATGTCTTTATTGATGAGCGGCATGTCCGAATGCGAGAGGAGCAGCTCGCGAAAGGCGGTCTTTTGAAGGGTAGCGAGCTCGCCAGTACATTTTCGTTCCTCAGACCCAATGATCTGGTCTGGAACTATGTGGTGAGCAATTATTTAAAGGGCGAGAAGCCGGTCCCGTTTGACCTTCTCTACTGGAACTCGGACAGCACGAATCTTCCCGGGCCTTTCTTCGCCTGGTATCTACGCAATATGTATCTTGAAAACAATCTGGTGAAGAGAGGTCGTCTTACGATTGCGGGTCAGAAGATGGATCTCGCTGCGGTGAAAGTGCCGACTTATGCGATGGGTGCTCGAGAGGATCATATCGTGCCCTGGGAGTCGGCCTGGAAGTCGTTGACAAATCTAGGAGGCGTCAAGCGCTTCGTCTTGGGTGCGAGCGGTCATATTGCAGGTTCAATTAATCCGGCATCGAAAAACAAACGGAGCTATTGGATTAATGAGAGTGCAGAGGGTGACAGTGTCGGTAACTCTGCAGCGCAATGGCTTGAAGGCGCCACCGAGATGCCCGGCAGTTGGTGGAGTGATTGGGCCGCCTGGTTAATGGCCTTTCGCGGAGAGGAGATTGCAGCGCCGTTATCTGCAGGTAACGCTAAATATAAGGCGATTGAAGCGGCACCAGGTAGTTATGTAAAGGTCAGGACACCCACAAATTAGTCGGGTGACAAATAAATTATAAAAACCGGAGGAAGACAAGATGGCACAACGGATTGCTTATGTTACAGGGGGAATGGGCGGTATCGGCACCTCAATCTGCCGCGAGTTACATGATGCGGGTCATAAGGTAATTGCGGGCTGTGGCCCTACTCGCGACGCCCAGAAGTGGCTCGACGAGCAGAAAAAGGAGGGCTACACCTTCTATGCATCGGTCGGTAACGTTGGAAGTTGGGAGTCCACTGTTGAGGCGTTCTCGAAGGTGAAGGCCGAGCATGGTAATCCCGATATTCTCGTTAACAACGCAGGCATCACCCGCGATGGAATGTTTGTCAAGATGACGCCTCAGGCCTGGTCTGATGTGATTGATACCAATCTGAATAGCCTTTTTAATGTAACCAAACAGGTCGTTGAGGGTATGGTGACCAATGGCTGGGGCCGGATTATTAATATTTCGTCGGTCAATGGGCAGAAGGGTCAGTTTGGGCAGACCAACTATTCGACCGCTAAGGCGGGTATTCATGGGTTCACGATGGCGCTCGCGCAGGAGCTTGCCTCTAAGGGTGTTACCGTCAACACGGTCTCTCCTGGATACATTGGAACCGAGATGGTTCGCGCGATTAAGCCTGAGGTTCTGGAAAAAATCGTCAGTACGATCCCGGTTAAGCGTTTGGGCACACCCGATGAGATTGGCTCGATTGTGCGTTGGATCGCCTCGGATCAGGGTGGTTTTGCGACGGGCGCAGACTTCTCACTCAACGGCGGCCTTCATATGAGTTGATGCTCCA
>Ga0172373_10012045_pt1 | contig 10211 bp, 12 predicted proteins | sample Lak10m_2_FD_114546 | JGI IMG/M metagenome (GOLD analysis project Ga0172373, IMG submission 114546) | Freshwater microbial communities from Kabuno Bay, South-Kivu, Congo - kab_092012_10m | ecosystem: Environmental > Aquatic > Freshwater > Lake | place: Democratic Republic of the Congo...
CTTTGCAAACCAAACCAAAGAGCTATAGCTGATGCGAGAAAAAACAATGCACTAAGATCATTATAACTAATCCAGTTCACACCCCATTTATTGATGTAAACCAGGGTCACAAAAAGAGGTAATAAAATCTGCTTCTGGTCAAAACATTCTCTTAATAAGATGTAAGCAAGATAAATTGTAATCCATGTCACCACCACGAAAGCAATACGAAATGAAATGACTCCAAAACCAATCAAATCAACCAACCCACCAATCACCAAACTTAACCAAGTTGGCATCATAATCGTAACTGACTGAGGATCTTCAAATATCCGCTGATATCCAGTTAACCAATATCCTTGATCGGTAAAATCCAAGCCGTGACGTATAAAAAAAACAGGATAAACAACAAGCAAAAAAATCCAAATAAAAGGTGAAATATGAATATTCACTATTTTCTGCGCAAACTGATTAAAGTGGTTTAAAAATATCACTATGAATAAATCCCAAACACTACAAATTTTCTAATTATAGGTTTAATCATTAAGAAGAAGATCATTGAGTGTCGACATAACTGTTTGCTGCTTTGCACCTAAGCCTACCCACAATGGCAAACGTAACAAACGATTTGACATTTCATCAGTATTGGTCATCTCAGAATGAACGCGGCCTTTTTTTTGGCCGGCCGGTGAACTATGTAATGGTACATAATGGAAAACACTATTTATATTATGCTTTTTTAATTCGGATATTAACCAGGATCTCTTTTCTAACGATTCTAGTAGTATGTAATACATGTGTGCATTATGTTCGCAACCAGCAGGAACTAATGGTCGACGTATTTTACCTAGGCGCTCTAGTGATGCTAAAGCATCATGGTAGCCTTGCCATATACTCAAGCGTTCTTTGGTAATCGAATGAGCTTCATTCATTTGTGCCCAAAGAAAAGCAGCAATGATTTCACCCGGCAAGTAAGAAGACCCGACATCAACCCAAGTATATTTATCTACCTCTCCTCTAAAGAAGCTACTTCTATTTGTGCCCTTTTCTCGAATCATTTCAGCGCGCTTAACAAATCTAGGATCATTAATTAGAAGTGCACCACCTTCACCAGAAATAATATTTTTAGTTTCATGAAATGAATAGCAGCCCATATGCCCAATTGCACCTAGCGCTCTACCCTTGTAACTTGACATAATGCCCTGCGCTGCATCTTCAACCACTAACAAATCATGTCTATTAGCAATAGACATAATAGTATCCATCTCACAAGCTACGCCTGCGTAATGAACAGGTACAATAGCCTTGGTTTTAGATGTAATGGCAGCTTCAATCTTTGATTCATCAATATTGAGTGTATCTGAACGAATATCTACAAATACTGGAACTCCGCCGCGCAATACAAAAGCATTAGCTGTTGATACAAATGTATAAGAAGGCATGATAATTTCATCACCTGGCTGAATATCAGCAAGAATTGCAGCCATTTCAAGTGCCGCTGTGCAGGAGTGAGTAAGCAATGCTTTAGATGAACCAGTTCGTTCTTCCAACCATTTATGGCATTTTTTCGTAAATATGCCGTCACCTGAGAGATGGCCGTTAGTATGCGCCTGTTCTATATACCAGAGTTCCCTGCCTGTCATATAAGGTCTATTAAAAGGAATATTACTTATACTCATCTCTACTCCTCTTTCACTATTTTTATTTTGCGAGCGACTAATAATCTTGAACCACCTAGAGGCATGGAAAGTCCAGTGCGAATCAACAATATCTCAAAATCTAAAATCCACTCAAAAATTTTATTCAAAATTGGATTTATACGCAGCTCAGCCATGGAATCAAAATTTACGTCATGTTTTTTTTGTTTCAACAATCTCGATAAATACATAGCTGGTAATAACAAGGTGACAAATGACGTACTTCTAACAACCTCAAACCCTGCCAGACGAACTTTTTCTTGCAACGTTTTAACGTTATACCTTCGAACATGACAAGCGTAATCATCAACAGAACTCCAAAGCCACTCATGCTGAGGTACCGTTATAAATAAAAGTCCTCCAAGGCGAAGTGCCTTAGAAATTTGCTGCAACACTAGCTCATCCTCATCAATATGTTCCAACACATCAAACGCACCGATAGAATCGAACTCAGAACAATAAGGAATATTTCTCGCATCCATTTGAGTAAATTCAGAGTTGGGCAAGCGCCGTCTCGCATAAATTAAGCCCTCTTCAAAATACTCGCTTCCTAAAACTTTTGCATCCGGGAAATTTTTTGATACTGCTGAAATTACAAAACCTGTTCCACAACCAATTTCAAAGAAAGACTTTAATTTAGGACAATATCGGTTTAAGGACCAAACTATTAATCTATTTCTCGCACGAAACCAAAAATTTTTTGATTCCAATTCGGCTAGATTCTTAAAGTGATCAGGATTAAATCCAGTACTAAGATTTTCTTTTTTCACTTACACTCTTTCGCGAAAGACAAAATATTTGGATGTCAAAAAAAGAAAACAAGCAACGACTATTACAGCGATCGCCTGAACAATCTGATGAGAATATTTCAGACTATCAACAAAAATAAAAAGCATTAATAAATTAATACAATATCCAAATATATGAGCGATCGTAAATCTAAAAACTGATGTAGTGAAATTTTTCTTGTACCCAAAGGTCCATTTTTTATTCCCCAAAAATCCAACTATTGCACCAAAAAAATATACAACGGTCATTGATGTTTTTGCTCCAACTCCAAAATGAGTAAGGAACAAATAAGAAATATAAATTACTATATTACTAATAGCGCCAACCAAGGAATATCGAATTACTTGATACATTAGGTTATCCAATAATTTCGCACACTAACAAAATCGACTACGAAAGTATTTTAGCGGAAGAATGGACAATCCAAACTCATCTCGCACATCTGACAAAGTTAGAAGTCCAGTGCCACAAACGATAACTGGCAAACCATTTTCAACAAAAATAATTTTGCCAGGCTGCCTATTTTCAATTCTAACATCCTCTCTTAGACGAGATTTAAACACCCGAATGACAGAACTTCGCAATATGGCAGATGCACCTTTGTAAGGTTCACTCACACAACTAATAAAATGTTCAATGTTACTAGCAGTATCGGACCAGTTAATTCGATAATCTTCCTCATCTCGCCATAAGCTATATGTGGCATTTTTTTCATCTTGTGGATAACCGACCATGTCGATCGAAGATGACTTTAGTTTCGAAAATAATTCTAAAGCAAGCTCCCCATAAAGAATTGAAACTCTATCAATCTCATTCGCTATGGTAGTAGGGTAGGATATATTCATAGACTTCTGAAGCAGAATATCACCCCTATCATAATCTTTAGCTCCCAATAGCGCTGTAACGCCTACAACCGGCTCTCGATTTATCATGGCATTTACAAGTGGAGAAAAACCTCTATATTGAGGCAATAATGAATCATGAAAAACAACTAATTTTTTTTCAGGAACATCTCGAACAATCCATCTCCATCCAACTGCGAGAAATAAATCGTAATTGGCAGCATTGGGTGAAAAGTCTTCACGGAAACAATAAGTTATATTATGATGGTCACAAAAGCTCATTAATTTAGAACTGTAATCATCATCAATCCCTGCATCCTTACCGATTACACAATAAACTGAATTTACAAGACCCGACTCAGCAATAGCTCTTACGACATTGAAGCCTTTTTTACCTAATGAGAATACTAGTATATTCATAATAAAAAATATCAATAATTAATTATTTGAATTTTGATTGTTGGAAGTAACACGATTAACAATATACAACGGACGCTTTTTAGCTTCGTCAAAAGTCTTACCTAGGTATATGCCGATGACTCCAAGAATGGAGATAATAATACCCCCAATGAAAAATATTGAAATAATCAAACTATTCCAACCAGGAACTTTCGAACCATAGAGTAATGCATTAACAAGAATATATGCTCCATAGTTAAAAGAAATAAATGCCATAAAAAATCCCAAACGGACGGCCAATCTTAAAGGTTTATCCGAATAAGCAACAATTGTTTCAATTGCAAGCTTCCACAACTTATCAAAAGTATATGTGGAATTTCCTTCAAAGCGACCAGCATGCTGTACACTCAAACTAGCTGTCGGGAAACCCATCCACTGAACAAGCCCTCCAAAGAAACGTAACTGCTCTCTCATGCAACGAAAATTGACCACTACTTTACGTGACATAATGCGAAAATTCCCACTATTTCCGTCATATTCAATATCCGCAAGATAACTAAATAACTTGTAAAACAACTTTGACGTAGCACGCTTAAGCAGTGGATCGCGTCGCTCTCCACGAAGTGCTAGAACAACATCATATCCTTCTTGTGCTTTAGCATACAAACGTGGGATTTCCTCTGGCCGATCCTGCAAATCACAATCCATAACAACTACCCATTCACCTTGGCAAACATCCAAGCCGGCAGTAATTCCGTAATGCTGGCCAAAATTTCGACTAAACTGGATGCCTTTTACACGAGAATCAGCATTAGCCAATCTCTCAATCACTTGCCAAGAGTTGTCTCCACCACAATCTTCAATCATTAAGATTTCGAAATCTAGAGAAATACTTTCCAACGAAACTTTAAGACGTCGATATAACTCATCTAGGCAATTCTCAGCCTTATAAACGGGAATAACAACTGAGATATGCGGAATAATTGAAATATCTTCTGAGCGCCTAACTATAGACTTATTGCTTTTCATAAAAGCCAATGCCTTGTTTATTAAAAAATGAGAATAATTGTTATGTAGCTTTCTATTAATAATCCAATAAGAATCAGAGCCATACTAGCCCGCAGCTATTTTCAATATTGAATTTTAGTTCAGCCATATCGAGTTAATGGGGAAAAATTTTGTCATACTCTCATCAAAATGTTGTTCTGTATGAACCAAAACCTTTTGAATATTATCCGCATAATCATCAAGAATAATGCTTGATATTGCTGCTGCCTTAATAAATTGAGGCCTGGCACTGACAATTATGATCATTTTCATGCGAGGGCGTTTACTACATTTGATTGCATACATGAAGTTAAGCTGGGATGCATAGGCAAGCTCATCACTCTCTCAGCTGCTTTTACTGACTCAGGACAGCATTCAGGGCAGCAAAAATGTGCATAGGCTGGCTGGATATGCATAGGCACTGGATAATGAACAGCAGTAGGAATATCTTTACCTTTAAGCGTTGCCTGAACGTTTTCACGGTTTTCTACAAACACAGTATATTGGGCAAAAACGCTCGTTCTATCGGGTCGCTGGCTTACCGTTTTAAGCTTACCAGTTAAAAGCTTATTATATTCAGCTCCAATTTTAATACGCTGCTCTACTTCCCAATCAAAACGTTCCAGCTTAGCAAGCACAATTGCACACTGGAGGGTGTCCATACGACCACCTACACCTACTCTTGTGTGCACATAACGTTTTGATTGGCCATGAACGCGAATCTCACACATCGCCTGAGCAAGCTCATCGTCACTTGTAAAAATTGCACCGCCGTCGCCATAACAACCTAATGGCTTGCTTGGAAAGAAGCTGGTGCAGCCAATCGTTGATAGATTGCAACTCTTTTTGCCTTTGTAAGTTGCCCCAAAACTCTGAGCAGCATCTTCAATCACTACCAAGCCATGCTTTTCAGCAATCGCATTAATCTCGTCCATGTCTGCTGGCTGACCATAAAGTGACACGGGCATGATTGCTTTAGTCTTATCCGTAATTTTTGCTTCAATAAGTGCAGCATTAATGTTGCAGGTATCTGGCTCGATATCCACAAAGACAGGCTTGGCACCAAGAAGCACAATTACCTCAGCAGTCGCTATAAATGAGAACGGGGTTGTAATCACTTCATCGCCCGGCTTAATGCCAATTGCCATCAATGAAATTAAGAGTGCTTCCGTGCCAGATGCGACCGTAATACAGTGCTTTGCACCCGTATAGGCTGATAAACGATCTTCAAGCTCTTTAACCTCTGGCCCCATGATGTATTGACCGTGATCAAGCACTTTCTGAATGCGACCATTAATACTTTCACGAAGCACTTGATATTGGGTTTTAAGATCAATAAATTCCATATTTATTCTTTTATCAATTTGTTATTAAGAAGCACTTACCATCTTTTAACATATACTTTTCTTTGGTGTTTGGACAAAAGGTCTCTGCGTTCCCCTTAAGCGGAAGCTCTAGACGCTCACCAAAACGGCTCATCCATCCAATTTGTTTTGCTGGTACGCCAACCATTAGCGCAAAGTCAGGCACGTCCTTATTAATGACCGCACCAGCACCTACAAAGGCATACTCTCCTATTGTAGTTCCGCATACGATTGTTGAGTTAGCACCAAGCGTTGCACCCTTCTTAATTAATGTCTTGCGATACTCATCTTTACGAGTGACAGCAGATCTGGGATTGTAGACATTGGTAAATACCATGCTAGGCCCACAAAACACGTCATCCTCGATGGTGACAGCATCGTACACAGAGACATTGTTCTGAATCTTAACGTTGTTTCCAATCACGACGTCGTTACCAACAAATACATTCTGCCCCAAGGAGCACTTCTCACCAATCCTAGCCCCACCGCAAACGTGCGCAAAGTGCCAAACACGACTTCCATCGCCAATTTTGGCACCTTCATCAACAATTGCGCTGGAATGAACAGTGATGGCCATCACTAATAATCCAATGGCAATGCAACACGTTTGCCGTCACGCGCAGATAGATAAGTTGCGATAATCACTTCTAATGACTTCAGGCCCTCACGACCATCCGTCTCAGGCTCGGCATCACCACGCAACACATTAATTACATTGTCATAGTAAAGCGGATGCCCAAAGCCATAGACTGAGGTTGTCTCATAGCTGGCCTCTTTAACCTTAGCGTCATCTGGATCAGCATCCTCAAACTCCCAGTGCTGAACCTCATTAACCGCCATACCGCCAATCTTAACGGTTCCCTTTTCGCCAAGAATCGTGATACTTCCCTCAAGATTTTTTGGATACGTCAACATGGTCACATTCATAGAGCCTAGCGCACCACTCCTCCACCTGAGGCTGATCACACCAGTATCTTCAGCTTCAATATCACGCCCAAGCGTTGCTGTATATGCCTGCAAGCTTTCAAGAGGTCCAATTAACCAGTCAACCAAATCAACATAGTGACTTGCTTGGTTCATAAATGCGCCGCCGTCATATTCCCAACGACCTCTCCATCCACCTTGATCATAGTAGGATTGTGGACGCGTCCAAAAGACATTTAGATTGACCATGTAAATCTTGCCAAATCGTTTCTTCTCAATGGCCTTTTTAAGCAACTGAAGTGTCGCATTGCGACGATTTTGTTTCACTACAAACAAACGAACACCAGCATCATCACAAGCCTTAACCATGCGCTTACCATCTTCCCAACGCGTAGCCATAGGCTTTTCTGTAATCACATGTTTACCAGCCTTAGCAATTTCAATGGCCTGCTCTGGATGTAGGCCAGAAGGGGTAGTTAAAATAAATGCATCGGCATCACATTTGGCCAACATCTCGCTAAGTGTCTTATACGGCTTCGCACCAGTCGTTTTAACTGCAGCATCAAGCGCTTCAGAATCAATATCACAAACACCGACCAACTCAGCACGCGCTTCGTGATGCTTAATTGAAGCAAAGTGGTTTTGCGCTATGCGGCCGCAACCGACTAATGCAAATCGAATTTTTCTGTTAGTAATTGGTGGTGAGAAGTGATACATATAAGTTCCTATTTAATCGATTACTTTTAGAATCTAAAAACAGTCAAGCCAAGCCTTTCAGCTTCGTGCCTATCATACAAAGCCTTAAGGTCACCAAGCACTGGCTTGTCTGAACCAAGCATCTTCTTAAGGCCAGCTAACCCCATGTTTCGGTATGCCTTATGCCCAACAGCAACAACCAAGGCATCAACCTTGTCTAGATCATCCATGGTGCCTAATTTAACGCCATACTCGTGCATCACCTCATCATCATCAGCATATGGATCAGCAACGACAACACTCACACCCCAAGCTTCAAACTCTCTAATGAGATCAACCACCTTACTATTACGAATGTCCGGACAGTCTTCTTTAAATGTAATGCCCATGACACCCACTTTACTTCTTGCTACATCTATACCATTTTTTAACATCAACTTAATCACATTTCTTGCAGCATACCTAGCCATGTTGTCATTCATACGACGACCTGCAGCAATGATTTGTGGGTGGTAACCTACTTCTTCAGCCTTGTGAGTCAGGTAATAAGGATCAACTCCAATACAGTGCCCACCGACCATCCCTGGCCTAAACGGTAAGAAATTCCACTTCGTACCCGCCGCCTCCAACACCTCAATCGTATCGATATCAAGACGATTAAAGAGCACAGAAAGCTCATTCACGAGGGCGATATTTAGATCACGCTGGGTATTCTCGATCACCTTGGCAGCCTCAGCTACCTTGATGTTGGCTGCCTTATGGGTACCTGCTGTAATAATTGAAGCATAAAGTTCATCAACCGCATCAGCAACCTCAGGGGTTGAACCGCTGGTGATTTTTTTAATTTTTGTGAGTGTGTTGACCTTGTCACCTGGGTTAATCCGCTCAGGGCTATAACCGCAGTAAAAATCTACATTAAACTTGAGTCCAGAATGTTTCTCTAAGGTTGGAACACAAACCTCCTCAGTGCAACCAGGATAGACGGTTGACTCATAGATCACCACATCCCCCTTCTTGAGAGATTTACCAACGGTTTCACTGGCTTTTACTAATGGAGTTAAGTCGGGACGATTTGCGCTGTCGATAGGCGTTGGCACCGTCACAACAAAGACTTGGGCAGCCTTAAGTAGGCCAATATCGGCGGTGTAGCTTAACTGCTTGGCATGCGTAAGTTCTTCAGAGGTCACTTCGAGTGTGTGGTCTTCACCACCCTCTAACTCTGCAATTCGTTTTTGATTAATATCGAAGCCAATGACAGGTCTAGTTTTACCAAACTCAACAGCGAGTGGCAGACCAACATAAACCAAACCAATAATGGCAATCGTAGATTTATCTAGTTTCATTTAGGGAGTACCTTACAAATATAGTTTTAATATTCATGATGTTTAAATAATAGTGCACGCTAACGCTCGTTATCGAACATCAATGACGATTGATGTTTATTATTCAAGGAAGAATGCAGCGCATCGATCTCGACTTTAAGCGCCTCGTATTCTTCCATCTTGCGCTTCAAGAATCGCGCAGTCAGCTTGGTCTTCTCTGCCAAGCCATGCGGTGTGAGGACATAGGCGTAGGCCAGCTTACGCTCGCTTCTTGAAAAGTTCTGCACCTTCACCATCCCGCGCTCCATCAGCGCCTTCAAAGAATAGTTCAGGCCACCCAGACTCACGCCAAGCGCCTTAGCCAGATCACGCTGGCTTAGCTCTGGATTTTGCTCGAGCATACTCAAGACACGGTAGTGGGTATCCTCTTGGAGTTGCTGCTTTCGGGTCATGCCATCCATTTGATTTAGGCTTGGTATCCAAACTGTTCGAATTTGAACGGTTATTGTAAGCCAAGAAATTGCTGGTCACAATGATTATTTTAATGCTTTGAGCGGAAAGCCTTGCTGGTCTTTGCTAGAGAGCTTCGGCGCACCATCAAGTGGCCATTGAATCGCTAACGTTGGATCATTCCAGGCGATGCACAGCTCACACTCGGGCGCGTAGTAGTCCGTGGTCTTGTACAAGAACTCGGCTGTCTCCGATAGCACCAAAAACCCGTGTGCCAAACCCTCGGGAATCCAGAGTTGTTTTTTGTTGTCGGCAGAGAGAATTTCTGCCACCCACTTGCCGTAGGTGGGAGAATCTTTGCGGACGTCCACGGCCACGTCGAAGACCTCGCCCTGCGTCACACGTACCAATTTGCCTTGCGGTTTAGGGTCTTGATAATGCAGCCCTCTTAAAACACCTTTGGCGGATTTTGAGTGGTTATCCTGAACGAAGGTCACCTTACGACCAATAGCCGCCTCAAACTTGGCGTGGTTGAAACTCTCAAAGAAGAAACCGCGTTCATCCCCAAACACATGCGGCTCGATGAGGTAGACGTCAGGGATGCTTAAGGGGGTGGCTTTCATTTTAGTTAACCCAGTTTTCTAGTTGAAGGCCAGGGACTCTATCGAACTCTTTTACATTATTCGTCACCAATACCAAGCC
>Ga0172373_10012047_pt1 | contig 10211 bp, 8 predicted proteins | sample Lak10m_2_FD_114546 | JGI IMG/M metagenome (GOLD analysis project Ga0172373, IMG submission 114546) | Freshwater microbial communities from Kabuno Bay, South-Kivu, Congo - kab_092012_10m | ecosystem: Environmental > Aquatic > Freshwater > Lake | place: Democratic Republic of the Congo: South-Kivu...
ATATGGGGGAAACATCAGACCCCCTACCACAAAATCGGGACAGCGCCGTTCAGCTGGAGTGCGAACAGAGTTCTATCTTAAATTAAAGTGTTTTTTGTCTGGACTTTGGGGTCCACTTTAAGCTATCGAGCAGGGGAAAATCCCGGTCGAAACCGATAAGCCGTTGTCGCCAAGGCAATGTTTCCAGCGCGGCAACGGCGCTTTCAAGGCTTGCCTTTTGTTGTTCAGGCCGATTGGGACGCAGTAATTGTTGCTCGAATTGCACCCGCATCCAGATAATTTCAACAGCCAGCCAATCCGGTAGCGCGCCGACACCCTCTTTTGCCATTAACTCTATCGCCGCTAATGGCTTGGACCAATCACTTTGAGTTTCCGCAAGATCGAATATAGCCGGCAAGCCCGCCATTATTGAGGTTTTTTCGTTGTTAAACCCTTGCATGAGGTGCGTTCTATTGCCCGTAAGTGTCGCGAACAAAGCGGACGGCTTCGGCCACCACCTTGACGGGATCGGCGCATTCCTTCATTTCTATTGATACCCAACGGCCATAGGCCATATCGTTCAAGGCCTTCGCCGCGGCGGCATGGTCTGCCTTAGGCGATGAAAAATCCGCCAATTCGGGTTCCGCCACATGGAAATGTATCAAATGATCCGCGCCCTCGCGAATTGCATCGCCAATGGCATTTCCCGCAAGAAACACGCAACCGGTATCCAAATGCAAGCCGATGGCGGGATGGTTAACCGCTTTAACGAGATCCAAGTCCTCGCGGTAGGTCAAAATGAAATCCGAGCCGTAAAACGGCGGCACCGGTTCGATGCCTATTTTCATTCGTCTCTGGCAAATTTCGCCTAATTTCGCGAAGCGCTCGATCGCCAGCCGCAATGCCGCATCGTTTTCGATGTCCCCGCGTTGACGGTTTTTGGGCGCGCCAAACACCGCCACTTCGGCGCCTAATTCGGCGGCAATATCCGCAAGTTTGTCGACATGCCCGCACATGACGGCAAAACCGTTGGCATCGCCTAATAATTGCGCGTCCGGCTTGCGAAAAAAAATGGCCTGCAATGAACTGACGGACAAGCCGAGGCCGTTCAGTTTGTTCCGGAAATCGGCGAGCATGGCTGGGGTTATTTCATCCCAACCGCCGATTTTAGTCGGCGCCACTTCGACGCCTGAAACGCCCAAGGCCGGGAGAATGGATAATATTTCGTCTTGCTCGGCTTGCCCCCAGGCAAGATTGGATATTGCCAGTTTCATTCGCAGTGACTCCTTGCGCTTTCGATAAAACGAAATAATTCGAATAGGATTTCATTTTGGCCCACCACATAAGGCGAGTTGCGGCCGAATAAATGCCCGTATTGCGTGTGCATGTCGTAGTGCATCTCCGGAGCCGGATTGCCGCCGATTTCGACCGACGGGAAATATTTATCCCTAATCGTTCCCATTGCTATCGGCTCGACGGCCAGATTGACCAAAGGAACCTCGGCTTTTTCAATGATAGCCATGTCCTCCGGCAAACGCCGCAATGGATACCACTGAAAAGAGGATTTCGGATTAATGACCTCCAGTCCATTGGCGTTCATTAAATCGTAAATCACGTTTTTCTTAAGCCCGGAGCCGAATAATGCGGGCAAACGGATAATGTGGTGTTTCGGAAAATGTTGCTTAACAAAATCCTCCACATATAAACGATGACGGCCATAAGCGTGCAAGCCCTCGGGATTGGGAATATCGTCTTCCGTGACGCCATTGACTTCACGATAAACGTCGACGGTGGAAATCAAGACAAACACATCGGTTTTGACTTTTTCAAGACAGGCCAACAATCGGTCTATCTGCGCTTTATCCCGTTCCGGATTTTGATTAGCCCACCATTTCACGGCGCTAACGCCGGCGCAAACAACTTTGTCGAAAGTTTGTCCGGCTATTTCCTCAATATTTTTGGAATTATAGAGGGCGTTGAACGCCACGGCCTGCGCTAGATTGGAACCGACAAAACCGGTATGTCCGATGAGCGCGCTTTTATAATCATTAACCATTGTCTTACCCTTGAAAATATTCAGCAGAACCAATTTCTTGTCTTAACATGCTGGGTACTTTTGCAACTTGTCGGTTTTCTAAAGCTTCCAGCATCGACAAAACCCGCTCGGTCGCAAAAAATACCGTGTCAATCTTGCCAGACATGACGGAAAACACCCGGCCTTGCTTGAAAACGTGGCATGAGCGGTCGTCATAACTGGCTATCGGCTTGGTTTTAATGGAGAATTGCGGCACCACAAACCTAAAGCGCTCATTAAAATCGGGCACGTAATGCGATATTTGCGCTTCCATTTGCTTGATTTTCGAGTCCACGAATGCTTGATTCAGTTGATTTCTGACCGCCCTCGCCTCGGCTGAGGAAGAAAACCGCCCTATCGGCGTGTGCGGAACGCTGGAAAGCGTATAAAGAGAAGATTCCTCGGTTGGGTAAACCGAACACAAAGGCCCGTCGACGAAAGTCAGCGCGGGAAAAATTTCCTTGGTATCGGTCGATTCGTAATACAACAGAATAGTCGGCTCATAGAACACTTCCATCGGCGGTTTTCTAAAATGCCCCCAGGTTGCGTCAATGACGTAATCGAAGCATTCGCCGTTTACATAAACCTTATCCGCTTTTTCCTCAATGGCGTCGACTTTTTGGTTAAAAATCAGTCGGTCGCCCAATCGCTGTTTGAAATAAACCCGCGCGCTTTCCGTATGCAGCACCCGTTCCTCGGTGACAACATAGCCTTCGATATTGTTTATCTTGAAATCAATGTCGACCGCCTCGGAAAAATCAATTCCCGAAGCCGTCATGATTAATCGGTAGGTCAAAAAATCAATCAACGAATCCTGCTCGGGGACTGCGTAAATATTATTGACGACTTGCCCGCTCAACGACGGATAACGTTCGATAAAGCGCATATAGCCGTCGCGCGATTGCATCCGGGTATTGTAATGGCGGGCATAGTGAAAGCCCAAATGTAAGCGGAATTGATTGTTGCCCGAGGCTTCATGCAGCGGCCTGGCGTTCATTTCAAACACTTTGGTGTCCATGCCCAAGGCATCCAGTGATGCTGCAAGATGGCAACCATACCAACCGGCGCCGATAATAGCAATTGAATAAGACATACCGTTTCCTAATTTTTAGAGAACATTTCGGCGGATTGCTTCACGCGCCCATACTTTTCGCACATTGCACTAATTTTCTTATATAACGCATCGGTCGATAAATTAAAATTCTTGCTTGGATGCCCGCCTATCATACTAATATCATCTATATCCTCAACCGCCTCGATGTCTAAATATTCGCATGAATACGCGTCTTCGCGGTATTGAAGACTATCATAGATGTGCAAATCTCCCCCGCTTGTCAGCATTTGTCTACTGGTGAATACCAGACCAGGCGTATTAGTCACCCATTTATATTTTGCTAAACCCGCTCCCCATGGTGCTACAAAAAAATCACATTGCAAACACCAGCGAATGCTTTCTTGCACAGAACAACCTATGGTATTAACTATATTAATCTTATTAGACGAAACAGCGTCTTTAATGCGTTCCGCCATTTGATATTCTTCATCAAACAAATCAATGCCCTTGCGTGATTTTATCAAATCTTCTTTATGACTCTTTAATCGCGTGCCTAGTCGGTTGGTATTGTGACCATCGATAATAAACGCGATATTTCCATCATAGTTTTCAGATAATTTGATTAAAATTTCACAAATACCCTTCTCTTGATCAATCCAACTCCTATTATCGAGACGGATGGTGAATAAAATAATGGCTGTGAACCGATCCTTAGTTACTTTTTGAAAGGAAGCATAAAAATCTTGGCCAACGGCGGCTTCATTAGAAGCGTAATTGATTATCCTATCTGCGAGATTTCGCGAAATAAAACTGTCGCAAGGCCTAACATATAGATGATGATTTCTGTATACAGTCTTTGGTAGCTCTCCTGGATTCATTCTCTGTACCTTACCGGATAAGCGTGGAAACAAAGCGTCAATTGGTCCAAAAAACTCAGACTGAGGACTACTAACATAACATTGGGCGACATTATTCAGCGCGTTATTGCGATCCATGCGTTCGAGTGCGGATAACTCGTTCCATAAATGATGATCTATATGGCTTCCTAAAACAGTTATCGCCGCAGCTTTTGGCCCCTTTCGTAAAAGATAAGGTTTTATAAGCTCCCAATTTATAAATATCGACGATATGAAAGATGTAATATCGTCTTTGCCAATGCTCGTGTTAGAACGATAAATTAGGACATTTTGCTTTGGAAAAAAGTAAGCAGTCTCAATGTTACTGTGCGGTATGGAAGTGAGTAGAAAAAATACCTCATCCGGAAATTGAAATCTGTAGCCTGTCGTATGTCCAATGAACGACTCATTGCTTTGAATCAATTCACCGGTGAAAGGGTTTTTAATTTCAATATAGCCGTTTATTAGGGCTTTATCTTGCCAATTATCCGCATAAGAAGATGATAATAAATTATCGATTAAATAGCTTTTTTGAATGCGCGGATGAATCTTATGCAAGACATCGGATTGATCTTGTGAAAGATCAATAAATTGGCAAGGCCGATTAACGGAACTAAAAAGGGTATTAACATCCTCCATAATATCGGGAGAAATGTATAATTCCGATGGTGAATAGTCGGGGTATGTTCGAATAAGATCGGGAATAATTAAGGAATTCCACACCCGATGCAATACATCACTAAGATACGATGACCATAACTTTGAGTGCGGTGAATTCTTATAATTAGCATCAGAAAGTAGATTTTGATTAGAAAAATATCTTAAGTTCTCGTCTAAAAACCATGTTCCGTTACAGTCATTTTTATTTTTCCATAACACGACATGCAACTCATCGTTACCCAAAATCAAAATAGATTTTGCCGTCCAGCCATCATTCTTAAAACGGATATGTTTCCCATTTTGATGAAAAATATAATTTGGCTCATTTGCTTGATTCTTTCTAAAAAAATAACCGACTTTGGAATGTTCTAAAGGGTAACAAACATATTCGCAAGGAAAGGAGTAGTCATTGTAACTCGATGGTTTTACGCGCCCATACTTTTCGCACATTTCACTGATGTTCCGATAAAGCTCGTCTATCACCAAATTAAAATTGCCTCGGGAATGCGGATCCACATTAGCAAGAACACTGACATCTTCGTGGACATCAATGATCGCGGCAGGGTCCATATAGTCGCAGAGCAAAGCGTCTTCACGGATTTTCGGGCTGTCGTAAATATGCAAATCCCCTTTTCCCTGCAGCACTTTTTTAGAGCTGAAGATTAAACCCGGTTTATTGGCGACCCATTTATACTTGGCCAAACCCGCGCCCCAAGGCACGACAAAGAAGTCGCATAATAGGCTCCAATTAATGCTCTCGCTGACGGTGCAGCCTATCGTGTCGATAACGGCTATTTTTTCGGAAGCGATAGCGGATTTAATACGTTCGGCCATGGCTTTTTCCTCGCCGAATAGGTCCATGCCTTTTTGATTTTTTATTAGAACTTCGCCGTGGCTTTTGAGCTTGTCGCCTGAGCTATTGGTATTTTGCCCATCAATCACCAAGGCGATTTTTCCCGGATAATTTTCGGACAATCGCGTCATAACGTGGCAAATGCCCTGTTCTTGATCCAGCCAGCTTCTATTTTCCATGCGGATGGTAAACAGGATAACCACGCCGTAATCCGATGCCTGAAAATTCTGCATTTCTTCTGAAAGTTGATTATGAATGAGTAACTTATTAGTCGAATACCGGATAATCTTGTCTACCAAACTTTGGTGGATATACTGATCGCTGGGCTTAACGTATAAATGATTGCTTTCGTACACTATGCACGGCAGCTCATGGAGATTAATCCGTTGCACTTTACCTGACAATTCTGGAAACAGCGTATCAATCGGCCCGTAATGCTCGCTTTCCGTCTGGCTGACATAATAACCGGCCAGCTTGTCCATTACTTCTCTCCTTTGCATGCGTTCAATCGCGGTCAAATCGTTCCATAGAAAATGTCCGATATGGTAATCTCGTGCTGACCCTACTGCTGTTCTTTCAACATCGCTTAACAAATAAGGTTTAATTTGCTGCCAAGACACGACTATGTCCAGGAAAAAATTATTCAGTCCATACTGATCTATATCGAGGGTGTTCCAATAAAAATAAATATTTCTTCTTGGAAAATAAATCCCCATCTTTTCATTGTAGTGTTTCCCGGTAAGTAAAAAAAACACTTCGCCTTCGGAATGAAACCGGTATGCCGTGATAAAGCCATCATAATAAAACAACAGCGATTCATTGCTACGAATACTTTTTCCAGAAAAAGGGCAAAAAATCTCGACACTGCCCTCCATAATCGCGCGATCCTGCCAGTTATCCGAATCTGGTGATAAAGACACGCTGTCATTGACAAAAAAATCTATCCACCTATCCGTGCATGTCGATAGCCACTCCATGCCTTGTTTCAAATAATTTTTTTGGATAGACGGGTAATAATTCTGCAATTTCGCCGCAGAATCGGCTAACTTGGCAAAGTTGACGAATTCGCAGCCCTGCGTAAAAGAATTAAAGACTTGTTTTATCGGACCATGGACATCGGGCGAAATAAATGTTTCCAGCGGCGTAAAATCAGGATGTTCCCGTAACAGGTTGGGCGTCGTCAGTGCGTACCAAATCCGGTTGGCAATGTCTTTAAGGTATGACAGCCATAACTTGGCAATATCTGTATTGCTAAAACTGGGATCGGTAAGCAAATTCTTATTCGTTATGAAATTGAGCTTTTCATTTAAAAACCAAAGCGCACGCATGCCATCCATATTAATCCACAAGACCACATGTAATGCCCCGTTACCCAAAACTAAAATTGACTTCGCTTCCCAGCCATTATTGGCAAATACGACCTTTTCGCCCAATTGTATGTACTGAGGACTATATGTGCTGTTGCGTTTAAAGAAATACCCAGAATCCGAGATTTGCAGCGGATAAGCCGGATAACACTCTGATTTCATAGAGAAATTCGATTGGTCACATACTACATTTTTCATGAATGATAATAGCCTTTTTTAAAATACTCTGGCAATCTGATTATATTAAAAACAGTTTTTATGATGGCGAATTACTCGAAATTAATTTGCTTTCGGTTTTTATAAATCCTTCTCGAACTGGTTGCTTCATAAATTGTTCAGCCTCAGAGAAAACCTTAACCATCTGCTGTTAACAGCCACATGAACATATGCCTCGAAGCGATCCGGATTCATGGCGATGGCGGATTTAAATAGCTTTATAGCCTCTTTTCGATTATTGGTTTGTCGAGCGTGTAACCCTTGTTGAATTATTTGATCGTAACTTGCGGTCATTGCGAGAACCTATATACGGTTTCTTTAAAAATAGTGATGCAATAAATGAGGCGGAAAAATCGTTGATTCAATCGCGGGAAAACGAATCCTTTATTTTCCCCGTGGAAAGCAGGGACTGGTTTTCCGCCAATTGTTGCAGCAGTAAAGCCTGTTGCCGGATTTCCATAAGTTTATGCTGATGGTTATCGAGCGCGTGTTCGAAAGCTCGCTTTTGGTCGGTAAAAATTGGGCCGTAAAGTCTGTCGGCTTGGTCGAGCGCCTTGGCAATCCAGTCGAGTTTTTTTATGTCCTGGGTGCGGCAATGTCCCTGTGTTAAGAGGTTTAACACAGCGTAAGCTGCTGCCGCCCAATCGGGGACCCGCATGGATTTTAATTCCTCCGAAGCCATGCGCTGATGATATTGACTAGGGTTTATAAACGCCGCTATTTCGGCTCGCACAGCTTCCGAATCGTTAGGCCAGCTTAGCATTAACTGCTCGGCCATTTGTGCTATGACTTGTTCATGTTCGCTGAGCAGTTGCGCATAGTTGACAAAACAACGGGGTATCCTGCGAGTATGGCGTTCCGCATCGAACACATAATGTAGCCATAACAAAAACGATTTTCCCGGCAAAAAGCCATCTCGATGCTGTAACGATTGCGCAACTTCAACAGGATGGCGAAAAGGGATGACGATTTTAACCGAGATATTTAAACGGGCCAGCACATCTAGCCATAGCGGCACAAATTTGCACAGGCGCGGATCTTTAATCACAAAAGTGTCAGCTGCGGCAAATTCCTTGACTAAATATGCCGTCAACTCGGTTTTGTAATAATCGAGGACAATCGGTTGCAGCGAGTCGACATCCAAAGGGAGTATGTCGTCCCACGACGAATCGTGCAGCAGTAGGATTTCATCATGAATTGCCGTGACTTCGGCGGATTCCCAATAGCCGGTTTCATTAGCGAAATTGGCTTCCAAAAGATGCGCAGGCAAGGTCGGGCCAAGCAGGTTAATAATCCGTGTTAAGGCCGATGTGCCGCTACGGTGCATACCAAGTATCAGCAACGCGGTTTTTTCGCAGGCTTTAAAATCTTCTATCAGCGAATCGGTAGGTTTGGCTGTGGCTAAACGATGTGGGATCTTGTCTAACAGGTTTTGCCAGATAGACAGAAAACCGATGACTTGATTGGCGTCATCGATGACTACGAGTTTTACCTGACTATTGGCCAGCTCTGCCAAGGAAAGAGAGTGGGTAACTTGCATCAGCCAGCCTACCTCCCCATTGTTGCCTAAATGAGGTAAATCCGGTCGGATTCTATCGACACAAGCTTCGCCTAAAACGATAGAGCCGCAGATGGCTCGGACGCGTAAATGGGCTCGATAATCGCAAAACGCCCAGCCGGCAAGTCGGTAAGGCGGGATAAATGAGTCTAAATAGCCGCAGATCATGATGGCTCAGGCTGCATAGCTGAACAAAACGGTAGCGATTCTCATAATCTCGATTTTGTGTTTTGAAACCATTGGTAAGTAGAAAACAGACCATCCCGCCATTCGGTACGCGGTTGCCAAGCTAAAAAGCGCCTAGCGCGTTGAATGTCGAGAATACTGACGGGGACATCGACTGTGCGACCTGGTTTTCGAACCACGTCGACAGCACCGTGCAACTCGGTAATATCGGCGATTACTTCGTTAAGTGAGCGGCCTAGACCGCTACCGATATTGTAAAGCCGAGGCGCATTTTCATTGACCAGTTCCGCCGAAGCTATGATAGCATCAACCACATCGTCGATATAAACATAATCTCGGGTTACTGTGCCATCACCCCATATTTCGGCGGCTTGGCCGGTTAAAAATCGTTGCAGCGTTGCCGCAATAACGCCTTGGCCTTTTGCTACTTGGTAAGGTCCGAAGGGGTTTGCCACTCTCAGCACAATCGAATCCAGCAAGCCTTGACGGCGATAAATCGCTAAGTATTTTTCTACCGCTAGCTTCACGATACCGTAAGAACAAAGGGGATCAGTAGTCGCGTCTTCTGGCGTTGGTACAGGAACGTTGGCACCGTATATTGTTCCACCTGAAGATAACACGATTAAGCGAGCTACACCTTGGATAATGCAGGCATTAATTAAGCGTAGGGTACCGATTAAATTTTCTTCAATGTCTACAATCGGCACCTCGTTTGATTTTGCCGGCGTTACTGTCGACAAGGCATGAACCACGAATTGAGCGCCTTGCAAAGCGGCTGTTAAGTCGACTTCGTTAAAAAAATCACCCTCCAACCAAGTGCAACCTTCCAACGCATCAGGAAAGTTCGCTCGTCTACCGAAAGCGACGACCTGCGCACCTTCTTGCGCTAATCGTCGACACAGATTGGTGCCGATAAAGCCGCCAGCTCCCAAGACCACCCAGCGATAACCACTATCTTTCATTCATGTGATCCTTGTAGTTTAGATTCGAGATTGTGCTATCGTTGCAAACATTGGTGTCAACCTTGGATTTCAGTTTAAGCCTTCGACTAAGTCGGATTTGATATAAAAAAATTTATTGTAATTGACGACTCGTAGCACAATTTTAGGACCGAAATCGGGTGCTTCCAAACTAGTTTTGATTCCAAACGCACAACAGCCATCATCGGATATATTGCCCTGCAAATCCTGCCTGAATTGATCGGCTAGGCCTTGGCCTATGAATCCCTGACTACTGTATAACTCTACCATTAGCTTCTTCGATGGGGCGGATTTATCGAAAACCCAGCCTAGCAGATAACCGTCCTTATACATGTCGAGGCTGCACGAGACGGTTTGTTTGGAGTCTATCGATTCTTCTATACCTGCC
>Ga0172373_10012048_pt1 | contig 10210 bp, 10 predicted proteins | sample Lak10m_2_FD_114546 | JGI IMG/M metagenome (GOLD analysis project Ga0172373, IMG submission 114546) | Freshwater microbial communities from Kabuno Bay, South-Kivu, Congo - kab_092012_10m | ecosystem: Environmental > Aquatic > Freshwater > Lake | place: Democratic Republic of the Congo...
ATTCTCGAGCATGTTTCAGCGTCTTTAAACTGAGCGCCAATCTCTAGGCCCATTCCTTGAACATCGACCAAAATTCCTCCAAGCTGAGCTCGCAATTTTTCTTTTAGATAGTTTCCCTTCTTCTCCGCCATTTCCCAAATTTTATCGCGTAAATGAATTTGCAGAACCTTTAAAGACGCGGCGCAGGCAATCGGCGTCCAGCCAAAGGTTGAAACTAAAATCGATTCAGAAAAAGATTTTTCAAATATTTCTGATTTTCCGACAACCGCGCCAATAGCGGCCGCGCCGTTGGATATCCCTTTGGCTAGCGCGATCATATCGGGGACAACGTTTTCATGTTGTATCCCAAAAAGTTTTCCGGTCCGAGAAAACCCTGTGCCAACTTCATCAACGATAAGTAGCGTCCCGTATTTAGACGTAAGCTCTCTAACTTTAGTTAGAAATCCAGGATAAGCCAGCTGGGTCGAACCCCAGCCACTAATAATTCCCGGCTCAGTGACTACCGCGGCCACAGTTTGCTTAGAAAGAATTTCTTCAAAATCTAAAAGAAACTTTTGCCAATCCGCTTCACTAATTTTATTATGAGGAAAAGCAATCGGCGCAATTTCTGGAACCAAAGGCTCTAGTTTGGGATGTGAATTTTTTGGATATCCGATAGCGAGCGTAGCAAATAACTGACCGTGATAATGAGAATTAAAACCAATAATTCTACTTCGGCCTGTATATACTCGCGCCACCTTAATTGCCGCTTCTATTGATTCAGTCCCGCTAGTTTCTTTAATACAGGCATCTAGCTCTTTTGGCAGTGCCTCGGTTAACGCTTTAGCATATTCCTCCTGAATCGGATCAGAACCCCAAAGAAGTCCTTGTACATTTTTCTTAGCTTGTTCAATCACTGCTTCACTCACCTCGGGATTATTCCAACCCAAGTTAGTAACGTTCCAGGCTGAAGAAAAATCAATATATCTTTTTCCACTCCTATCCCAGATTAAAGAGCCAGCTGCTTTTGCAAGCGGAAGATAATTATATTTTCCCTTGAAATCTCGATAAACAATGCTATTTTCGATCATATGTGCTTTTTTATTTTAATAATCTACTAGATTCATTAATCGTCCAAATCGTATAAAACCGGCTATATTGGCGTCTGCTTAAAACGACAATTTGGTCAGCTGATTTATAAAAATAACCGGAGCCCATTTGCTCCGTATATTCGTAGCCTCTATCTTTCATAAAAGCATTAACCGCCAGAGGTCCGCCCCGGCTCTTAGTTAGATATTTGTTGCCCGAGCCGGAAAGCTTAACCATAGCTGCTTGATCGAAAGTCAACTGAAAGATAGCTTTTATTTCTGGATAAGGATTAGCTTCTTGAAAAATGACTGTTGAATAATTATAAATTAACGCGGCCAAAGCGAAACTGCTAATGGCGATTATTATTGTTTTATTTTTTGATAAACATTTTAAATTCATATTTATACCCCTCGATTAAATACAAAATTCCTGGGATAAGCGGCGCGGCTAAATTAATACTGAGATTTGCTTCGGTTAAAAGTCCGACAATAAAACCGATTGCAATCGCGCCAATAATAAGCCAACCCGCAATTTTTGGATATTTCCAGCCCAGCACCAGACCGATAAAAACTAGCGGCATCATAGATAACGCCACATTCTCCCAGAGAGAATAATTCGAATTGGCAAATGGTAAAGGATTGCCGTAACCGAAATAAAACGGCAGAGCAAAAATTAAGATGCCCAGCGCTAATATTCTTCCAATCCATTTAATAGTTTTCATATATTTAATGGTTATTAATGCCATATTTAAATTAATTATACCAAAAAATCGCCCAAAAAGCGATTTTTTCTACCTATTTGACACTTTAGAAAAATAGGGTTATTCTAATTTAATTATTATTTGAACATTCAAAACAACTACCCATGAGAAAACTACGATTGACTGAAAGCGTTACCATCCGAGGATATGACCTGTTCGGCCGCCAATCAATGATTACTTTTATCCCTTCCCCTCATGCCGGCTGGTGGTGGGATATTGGCGAAACCGCGCTCGTGCCTATTGATACGCGTGTAGTCACCCTGAAGAAAAACCAGCTCGTCCTGGAAAAGAATGACCGATCGCTCCATACTATTGAACACATTATGGTTCTGCGCTGGACTGGCCTGGATAGGGTTATTATTAAATCCGACCCTTGGCCACCATATCACGGCCGCCCCCAGGAAATCTGGAATGCCTTGAGACCGAAAACCGTTCTATGTAAAGAGGAAATTAGCTGGCGGAACAATCTACCTTCGGCTCAAGTTCGCTACGACCGAGATCGGACGCTACATTTCTATCAAGAATCTGCGCCGGCGCTAACACTCAAGATCATCTGCGATTTTCCGAAATTCGGCTGGGGAGAAAAAGATTTTTCTTTATCGCAAGCACTTGATTCGAGATTAGAAAAATGTTTCGCCGCCCGCCCCTTGTCTTTCAACAGCAACCGATCTGTCCTACGCTGGGTTTCCTATGGCTTGTACTGTCTAGGGATATGGAAACACCACTTCTGTTTAGCTTGGCCCAATCTGGGTCAGTCTCTAATGGATGAATTGGTTGACCATCGCCTAGTCGACCTCTTAGGCGCCTTAGCGATGTTGGACCAAGAACGCCTACCGGCCGGAAGAATCGTTTCCTATAAAGGCGGGCACCTACTTGACATGAAACTGATGGAAATTCTTTCTCAGAGCAATTAAGGTTAACGTTACAAAAAGAGGCAATCAATTCGATTGCCTCTTTAAAATTCTGTCCGCCAGGGGTTAATTTTTTTACTCCATGTTTTGAATAAAACGTCCGTCCTACTTAGCGAAGAGAGGAAATCAGCTGGAACTATTTTTTTGTTAATGTTATAATATAATCAAATAATAAACAAAAATATGGACAAAGGAATAATGAGACTAAACGATTTTAAAAAGCCATTAGAAAACCCCCAGGAAGCCAGGGCCAAAGAACGTAATACTTATTTATCTGCTTGGAAAAAAATCTTTAACCGAACGACCGCAGACGATATATATGAAGAAGAAAAAGACGACGATTCGGTCTTGGAAGAAGCTATGGCAATAAATCAAGCCGCCGATAGACTGATTCAGGAGGGCAAAGCACATAGTTATACTGAAGCTGTCGAAAAGCTAGTCCAAACGGAATTCCCAACAAAAAACAGCCTGGAGATAATGGCCGAAGAAAAGGCGCGAGCTGGCGCTTTAAGGTTCGCTGAATTAATAGAAGCGAACGATTTCACAAAAGCAGAAAAAGTGACTTACGCTCACAAGGAATCACCGCTTGAAAAAAAACATGAGGAAGCCAGACATCGGGAAATTGGTGATCCTGAATTTTCTTATGGCACCGACATCGCCAGCGAGAATGCTAAATCCTGGAGGAATGACATAAACATTCCCAGCTGGGACCTTTTTGACAAATATAAAGATGAAATTATTAGGCAGAAATTCGCAGAATTAAAAAATTCTAAGGATGAACGTCTATTGCAAGAGTTCCAAGAAAATTTTAATTCCCATCTTAAAAGAATGAGTCTGATTTAACTAGGCAAAAATAGAGTTTTAAAAAGATAGAGCTTCGGGCTCTATTTTTTAAACTGCGGAGAGGGGGGGCCTGCCTGCCGGCAGGCAGGCAGGGATTATCGCGCTCGCTTTTCGCCGGAATGCGAAAAACTCACTTGTCCTGGGTTGGCGTCCGAAGCTCCCCTGGAGCTTCGTCCGACGCTCGTCCGCTCGTTTCGTCTTCCGACTCAACTCGCGTCTCGCTTCCAACCTGTTCGAATCCCTTTTCGTCTTTTCTACGAATAAAAATAACCCCATTTTATGGGGTTATTTTTATTCGCGGAGAGAGAGGGATTCGAACCCTCGATACCCTTGCAGGTAAACCGCCTTTCCAGGGCGGCGCACTAGACCGCTATGCGACCTCTCCTTAATCCGCTATTTAAGCGGAAGCTCTCAACAACTAATAAAATTATTTAATCATCCGACCGACAACTGTTTTTAATCCTTCAATCTTATCACCGTTAGAATCAATATAATCCTCATACGGACGGGCACCTAAAATCATCTCGTCGTTAACAAACATTGTCGGTGCTCCTAAAACTGAATATTTTTTAGCCGCGAGCACCAGCTGTTCTATTTTTTCTGATTTTTGAAAATTAGTCAAGCAAGTTGTAAAATCATTTTCATTTAAATCTAAACTGCGAGCGTAAGCATTAAAACTGTCGACGCTTAATTGATTATTCTTCACATTAGTAAATAATAAAGCGCGCATTTCTTTCCAGTTCCCTTTTTCAGCGGCACAAGCTAAAGCCTGAGCGGCCGATTTAGAAAGTAAGGAATTTTCTTGAATAAAGGGTCGAACGATTATAGCCACCTGTTGCTTATTTTCTTGATAAATTTTTTCTAAAGTATCGGCCAAATTAGCACTATAAAGATCAGCATAGTCTTCGTAGACAAAAATCTTTAAAGGCGCGTCTAAAGAACCGAAAACTTTATCATCATCTTTTAAAGTCGGGGCTTGGCTAGCGACATAAGTTTGCGCCTGCGCTTCCTTAATATTAATATTTTCAATTTGTTTTTCGGGAATAATTTCCTGATCCTGAGAAAATCTCAGGACAATCGCCGTGATTAAAATAATAACGGCCACGGCGGCCAAGAGTAAGTATTTTTTGTGGTTTTTCATAAGAAAAAATTATTTTATAAGAAATTTATTTTTATTTATAAGAGTCTTAATGGTCCTTATGTTATAATACGAAACGATGTGGGACCGGTTGCGGTCACTAGGCTGAACTTAACAATTAGCCTTCCGGGGTTCAACTCCCCGCGGTTCCACATCCGTTAACGTTTCTTGACTAAAAAAATATTTTTGCTATAATTAATTTATTGTTAAGTTCAGTCTCAATATTTTCACAAGATCGCAGTGAAAGCTCGGAAAGTCTCCCTTGTGGGAGATTTTTTGTTATTAAAATTGAGCTTTTTCTAAAACTCCCGCGACTTTAAATAATCTTCCTTCCGCTAAACGCGGAGCGATTAATTGCGCGCCAATCGGCATTGCTTGGCCGTCGCCAGCCGCGACTAATCCGGCCGGTAAAGAGATGGCCGGCAATCCGGCTAAAGACGCGCCAGTCACATAAATATCTTCTAAATACATCGCCAAAGGATCATTAGCCTGCTCACCAATCTTAAAAGCGGGGTGCGGCGTGGTTGGTGTTAATAAAATATCAACTGTCTGAAAAACTTTTTTGAAATCTTCACTAATTAAAGTTCGGACCGCCTGGGCTTTTTTATAATAAGCATCATAATAACCGGCGCTTAAAGCATATGTTCCGAGCATGACGCGGCGTTTTACTTCTGGACCGAACCCACTGCCGCGATTGGTTTTGTAAAAATCTTGTAAATTTTTAGCTTCTTCTTTATTTAAACCCCAACCGACGCCGTCAAAACGAGCGAGGTTGGAACTTATTTCTGATGGAGTAATTAAATAATAGACCGGAATGCCGTATTCAGTATGGGGCAAACTGACTTTAACTATTTGCGCGCCGGCGGCCGTTAATTTTTCGGCAACGGCTTTTAAGCGCTCCCAGACGATCGGATTTAAATCTTTCAAAAAATATTCTTTCGGCCAGCCGATCTTCAAGCCATTTAAGTTTTTAGCGTCTAATTTTTCTTCATAAGCTTCATTGGCTTCCGGCGCGCTGGTCGCGTCCAAATCGTCCCGGCCGGAAATAGTTTTTAAAACTAAGGCCGCGTCAAAAGCGGTCTTAGCCAAGGGACCGATAACATCTGTTGAAGAGGTCATGGATAATAAACCAAAACGGGAAACTCGGCCATAGGACGGCTTTAAACCAACGATACCACAGAAACTAGCGGGTTGCCGGATTGAGCCGCCGGTATCCGATCCTAAAGCGAACAAACACATATTCGCGGCCACCGCGGCCGCACTGCCGCCCGAAGAGCCACCGGGAACGCGCTTTAAATCAAGAGGATTTTTTGTAACGCCGTAAGCGGAATTTTCCGTTGAAGCGCCATGGGCAAATTCATCTAAATTAGTTTTTCCTAAAAGAATCGCACCGGCGGCCGTTAATTTTTTAATAACCGTGGCATCATAAGGCGCTAAATAATTTTCTAATATTTTTGAAGCGGCCGTCGTTCTAATTCCTTTGGTCATGATAATGTCTTTGCATAAATACGGGATACCTAACAGATCACCGCGCTCACCAGCCCGCAGTTTTTGATCAGCTATTTGCGCGGCGGCTAAAGCCGACTCTGCGCAAATCGTTAACACCGCGTTAATTTCCGGATTTAATTTTTTTATTTGCGCTAGACAATCTTTAGTCAAATCTAAAGCAGTGATCTCGCCGCTATCTAATTTTAGCCGCGCTTCTTTAATTGTTAGTTCGTTTAGATTCATATTATAAAACTCACTTATACACAATTTTTATTTTATCTTTAGATTTTCTTTAAGTAATCTTTATCTCTGTTTTGTTACAATATTTTTTAGTGTGGGCCCAGGAGCGGTCTTCGGATCCAAACTTGACACTTGGTTCCCGGGGTTCAACTCCCCGTGGGTCCACACTTGCAAAAAAATAATATTGACTTTCGTGATAACTTTGCTATACTAAAAATACAAGTGTCAAGTTTGGTTCGGAACCGCAACGGAGTCAGAAGAATCTCCCTCTTGGGGAGATTTTTTGTTTACAAAACTCGTTTAACTTTAACCTGACTACCTTCTAGTTCACCTTGAGCGAGCGCCGCTTGAACTTCGTCTAAGGGCCAAGCGCGGACTTCATCGCGGCGCCAGACATCGTTTAAACCGCTGACTTGCGCGGTCGGCTCGACTTTTTTGGTATTTACTTTATTTAATTTTTCAATATAATGCAAAATCACCCCTAATTCTTCAGCAAATTTTTCTTCTTCAACCGGAGTTAAATTTATCCGGGATAATTCGGCGATATGTTTGATTTCCGCTTGGCTAATTGACATATGTTTTCCACTTGTTTAGATTATTTTCAAAAATTCTTCTTCCGTTAAAATTCTAACGCCTAATTGCTGGGCTTGCTTATATTTTGAACCAGGCTCCGAGCCAACAACCACGTAATCAGTTTCTTGAGAAACACTTTCTTTTACCTTCCCGCCCAATGCTTTTATTCTAGCTTTTGCTTCGTCGCGCGTCAAACTATTTAAAGTTCCGGTTAACACAAAATTTTTATTTATTAATTTCTGAATATTTTTTTCAAAACCGGGAACGGCTAAGCTCAAGCCGTTTTTTTCAAATTTTTTAAGGAGTTCTAGATTGGCTGTCTGACGCCAAAAGTCATAAATACTTTGCGAGACGATCGGACCGACATCGGCTAATTTCTCCAAACTCTCTAAAGTTAATTTTTGAAAATATTTCGTTAGTTCGGCCAGACTCAATTTATTTCGCTGGCGCAATAAATCATTTTTAATTAAGGAAGCGAGTAAGTCGGCGGTTTCTTCGCCGACATGTCTGATGCCTAAGCTATAAATAAAGCGGGCTAGGGTCAGCTCGCGCCGGGCGGCGATTATTTTTATAATATTATCGGCCTTTTTTTCGCCGTAACGTTCTAGGCTTAATAAATCTTCTTTTTTAAGCGCGTATAAATCAGCCGCTTCCTTGATCAGGCCGGTTGTTAAAAACTGCTCGATTAATTTCGGCCCTAAACCTTCAATGTCCGCCGCGCCCTTGGAAACAAAATGGATTATCCGCCGTAAGTTAACGGCGTAGCAGCGTTGATTCAGACAGCGATAAGCGACTTCCGCGCCGATTTTTTCAACGCGACCGCCGCACATCGGACATTCCCGGGGCGGAAATATTTTTTTCTCGCGACCGCTGCGTAAATTTTTTAAAACCGAAATAACTTTGGGAATAACATCTCCGGAGCGTTCAATAATAATCGTATCGCCTAATTTTAAATCTAAACGTTTAATTTCATCGAAATTATGCAAAGTAGAGCGGCTAATAGTCGCGCCGCCGACCTTAACCGGTTCTAAAATCGCGGTCGGGGTCAAGGCGCCGGTGCGACCGACTTGCCAGACCACTTCTTTAATTTTTGTGGTCGCCTGTTCGGCGGAAAATTTATAAGCCATCATATAGCGCGGCGCTTTGCCGACGATACCTAAAATCGGCCACAGTTTCAAATCATTGACTTTGACAACTGTCCCGTCAATTTCAAACGGCAAACTCGCCCGCTTCTTTTCGATCCTCCGGTAAAAGTCGAAAACCGCTTCTAAATTCGGACAGATTTGATTAGCCGCCAAAATTTTAAAGCCTAATAAATTAGCGAGCTGATCGGCTTGCGCGCGGCTGGTTAAAATTTCACCCCGATCGTAAGATCGACCGTCAAGTTCGCTCAATAAAATATCATAAGCATAAAAATCTAACTGACGTTCGGCCGTGATTTTGGCGTCTAATTGCCGAATCGAACCGGCGACTGCGTTGCGCGGGTTAGCCAACGGGGCCTTGCCTGCTTTTTGATAACGCTGGTTGAGTTCCTGAAAAACTTTCTTGCTCATCACCGCTTCACCACGAACTTCGATAACGCCTTTTTTTAACAAACTCAAAACCCGAGCGACGTCTAAAGAAGAAAAACCCCGGGCGGATAATTCCTTTTCGGTCGGGATTCTTAAGCGCAAGGGCAAACTATTAATGGTTCTAATATTACCGGTGACATCTTCGCCGGTTTTCCCATCCCCGCGTGTCGCTCCTTCGACTAGCAAACCGTTAAAATATTTTAGATTAATCGCCAAACCATCCAATTTTAATTCGCCATAATATTCGGCACCGAGCGGACATTTTAAATAATTATCATTCCGCTGTTCCCAGGCGCGCATTTCTTCTTCGCTAAAAGCATCAAACAGCGAAATCATCGGTTGCGAGTGAGTAATTTTTTTGAATTTGGTAAGCGCTTGGCCGGCAACACGCTGCGTCGGCGAGTCGGGCGTAATCAGATCCGAAAATTCATTTTCTAATTTAAATAATTCATTTTTTAAACTGTCCAAAACGGCCGGCGAAATCGTCTCCTGATCAAGCACATGATAATTATAGCGGTGAAAGTCAATTTCCGCTTTTAATTTTTCTATTCTTTTTTGGGCTTCAAGACGGGTCATAGTTAAAACAATATCTCTTATTTATTAGACTTAACTAATCTTATTATACCACAAAAACTCTGCTTTTAGCAGAGCTTTTGTTATGCTTTCGGTGGCTTAAAGGGTTTTATTTATTGGTCGGAGCCGGGGTTTCGGCGGCTGGTTTATTGGCACCGGTCGCTTGGTTGATAAAGGCGACGATGTCATTAACCGTCTTGGTGTTTTGAGCGGTAACTTGTTCTAATTGACCTAAGGCCGTCCCGACGTTGCTTAAACGGGCATTGAACTGCCAAAGGATCATCAGTAAAGCGCCCAAGATAACTCCCACGACTAGCGGGAAAACAAATTCTCTTCTCATAGTTTTTTTATTTATTATATTATTATTTATTTTATTTATTGGCTTGGGCATTGGCGTTAGTATTAAAGAAATTAACAATCGCGCTAATCTTGCCGGAATCTTCGGCGATCGCGGTTTGAACAGTCGTAATTTTTTTGTCCAGACGATTTAAAGTAACGTAAAAATAAACGAACATTGCTCCCAATAATACCAAAACGATGATGGTAATCAATGGGCCGATAAATGTTTTTTTCATATTAGATAAAATACCTAAAGAGAGTGAACTTTAGAGTTGACTCCTTTCAGGCTTGATTTAAAAAGCTTATCTTAATTATAACAATTTTAATAGACAGGGTCAAGAAAATTTTGAACTTACTTTTATAACCAAAAACTCCGCCAATTAGGCGGGGTTTTTGGTTAGAACTTATTTAAACTAGAAATTATTGAGTCGGACAAGTAGTGGCAATCATCAAACCGTTCTCAAAAGACATGGTGCAGGGCTGGTTATAAGTACTGCGTAATTTAACAACCTTAGTTAAACCAACATTGCCGTTCGCTGAATAATAGTTATTAGCTTTCATCGAACCATTAACGCGTAAAGTCGCATCCGGATTAATAGTATTGATACCAACTTTATCCCCGGCAAAATCACCATAGATTAAAGTATCAGAATTACTATTAGCGATATATAACTTATTAGAACCAGTTTCATTGTAGCCAGCTTGA
>Ga0172373_10012050_pt1 | contig 10205 bp, 12 predicted proteins | sample Lak10m_2_FD_114546 | JGI IMG/M metagenome (GOLD analysis project Ga0172373, IMG submission 114546) | Freshwater microbial communities from Kabuno Bay, South-Kivu, Congo - kab_092012_10m | ecosystem: Environmental > Aquatic > Freshwater > Lake | place: Democratic Republic of the Congo...
CGTCGACTTTTTCGTCGCTGTTTCTGCCCGCTTCAGTGCGGCAATCGCTTCTTCGCTCAGATGAAATTTTCGTGTCGCCATCCTCCCATTATATCATGCCAATGCTAAAACGCTTCCCCATTATTTCCTTTCATTCTGTTCGGAATCAAAAGAAGCCGTATCCCCGGCATCCGGGTCGGCTTCAGGACGAACAAATCTATTCGGCTGGCAGCGCGTGAAAGCGTCGGCTACATCGTTGAGTTCAAACGGACGTAAATTCTCGTCATTCCCGCTTGTACAAAACCGTCAAGGACAAGGGCTACGTGAAAATTAGTCAGAAGCGGCTCGTGCCGACGGAGAATGGCATCGCGCTGTGCGATTTCCTGACGGCGCACTTCGCCGATGTGTTGGCTTACGACTACACCGCCCGACTGGAAGAGTCACTAGACCGGATTGCGATGGGCAGCACAACCCGACTGGAGGTGCTGCGGACATTCTGGGAGGGTTTCAATCCACGCCTGGGCAAGGCGACAGAATACGCCCTCGCGCAGGTCAAGGCGCGGCACACGCCTAAACCGCTGATGCTGCGTCCAGCGGAGGAGTAAGCGTATGAGCAATTACATGCCCGAACCGCCGCCGATGGACTATGACGACTGGATGCCGCCGCCGCCGGATGAGGCGTACTTTATGCCCGATGACCCCTTCCCGGACGATCTGTTCAGCGGCGCACCATCCGACTACGACTATGTGCCCGTTGATGACCCCTGGTTGCCGGACGATGAGCGTTTTGTGGCGATGGATGTTCAGCACCTCCCGGACATTCCACCGCTGACACAGGACGGCTTACAGGGCTTTGAACAGCCGGAATCGCTGGATGAGGGCTGGGGCTGGCACGATGCGCGATTGATTGGGGTTGAGCGCGACACCGACGACGGCACGCGCTACGAGATCGGCGCGATTGACGTGTACGCCAACCTCAATACGGGCGATCTGGGTGGGACCTACCTGCCGGTGGCATCGTTTGAGGATGTGGACGTAGCAGCCGCCTTTTACCACAACTTGCAAGAACAGATTCACGATCACGAGTTGCCTGCCTATCAGGTGCCGGAGTTTGCCGAACAGCAGGCGTTTGCCATGAACCCCGAACCAGAGAACTGGCGCGGGGCGACCCTCGAAGAATACGCCGCTTATGAACACCTGCGCGATCTGGAAGAGGGGAGCATCGTTGGGCGTGATGAGCCGCCCAATCATGCCGTTGACCCGCTGTTTCAAACGGCGATTGAGTTGGGTGGTGTCGTGGTGGATCCGGAAGTGGAAACGCCGCAGCTCGAAGATGGATCAGCGTTTCAGGCATTGAGCGCCATCGGCATCGAAGCCGAGAACTTCGACCCGACCAAGGACCCACCGCCTTTCTACGATGCCGAAACCGGCACAGCGTACTGGATTGGCGTGTTCCAACCGGACAAGGAAGACCGTGAAAACTGTGTCACCAGCATCCTGTCATTGGGACGCAATCCTGAGACGGGTGAGATGGAAGCGCAGCTAGCGCCCTGTGTCCCTGGCGAATGGGACAAAGCCTATAACGCCGCCGAGTATCTGATTCAGGTGGCGCAGAAAGGTGGGATTGACCGCTGTTTTGATGCGGCTGAAGGCATGGCGCTGGCAACCGACCAGCGTGAGCTGTGGGAGAACGAACGCGGGGTGGCGCTGGAACCGGAAGCGGCGAAAGAGATTGCCGATTACACCCGTGATGCCTGGGAGGTGGAACTGTGAGCGACATAAGCGCGAACGAAGTCAAAACCCGCAGTTTTACCATCCGGCTGACTCCGGAAGATCAGGTGGCACTGGCAGAACTGTGCGACCTGTACGGGCTGGATCGTCCCGGCAGCGTTCGCCGCGCAGTACGGCAGGTGCTGGCGTGGCGCAAAAAACTCGGCAAGTCCGGCTATTTCGTCCCGGCGGGTGAGGCGGAGCCGCCGGAGTTTCTGATTCGGCTGGAGCGAAAGGACGCGCATGAGTGAGACCGAGGTTGTGCGTCATACCGCCGAAGATGGCTCGGTCTATGCCGTCGAGGTCGTGCCGCCGGAGCGCGACGACTACGGAGCGCAGTACGGCGTCGATCTGGTGCGGGCTTCAACAGATCGTTATGGGCTGGAACACGAACAGCGCCTGCGCTTAGGTGCGTATGCGTCGTGGGGGTCTGCCGAAGAACACCAGCGTGAAGTTGAAACGGCACTGGAACAAGACGGCTTGGATGGGCTGGGTGAGGATGCCCGCCGGGTGGCGCAGATGCCCTATCTCGACGGGCAGTATCTGGCGATGGTGTTTCCGACAGATGGCTCGACGGGCGACAGCGCCAAAGTCCACTTGCTCTACCTGAGTGGCGAACAGGTGACAGCGGCACTGGTTGCAGACGGACGCACCGAAGACATGGAAAACCTCTGTGGGCAGTTGGATCGCGCCTGGGTCGAAGGCGGGAACGAGCGGCTGCTGACGACAGCGCAGCACGAAGCGGAAATGCGGGGACAGGTCGCTCCCGGCACATCGCTGTTCGAGGCTGCACCGGATACCGACCTGCTGAATGACCTGCCGTTCACCTTTGGTGAGGGGATGCAGCCGTATGACGCGCAGGGAATGGGACATGCCCATCACGTCGATGGCGGTGGGACGGCGCACTGGTTTGCGGTGGTCGAGAATGCTGAACCGGAAACAGAACCCTATGAACTGCGCTACTTCCGGGCACTGGAGACGAATGACGGCACACTCCAGCACGACTCGTATCCGGTCATGTCGCTGCCCGACGACAACCCCGATTCGGCATGGCCGCTGCCGGGATTGGAGATGTACTTGGCGAAGGGCGATCTCTACATGGCGCAGCAGTTCGCCCACGATGTCGCCGACCATCACGGGCAGGCTTTTCCCGACCCACTGTCCCTGCCTGCGCTTAACCCGGAGCCGGAATACTACTTTGGCTATGGGGTCGGTCCGAACAATGAGCCGTCGCTGGAAGCGGTCAAGACCTGGATGCATGGCAGTGAACGCCGTTTCGATACGTTCACCATCGCCGAATACGGTATGTGGGATGAGGCACAGACCGACGAACGTGAACTGGAAGCGGCACTGAAAACGCAAGGACTGGAAGCCGCCATGAATCAGGCGGAACGGCTGGCGGTGGCAGAGGGTTATCTCGACCCGCACCGCGCCGATGGGCGCGTCTTCTTTGAAGACGATGCGCCACCCGACCCCTTTACCACCGAACGAACACGAGTCATGGAGCGTGAGATGCAGCACGACGAAATGCAGCAAGACCCGGAATACAGTATCGATGCAATTGCCGCTAATGGCGATGCGCGGTTGGATGTTTTGAAGTCCTGGGGTAACGAGGAACATGAACGCCTGCTTATCCCCCAGCCTGATTGGGAGACTGCACAGGCGAACGCTGAAACTGCTCACGACATGCTGAATAAAGGGGAGTTGCAGGCAGCCATGACGCTGGTTGAACTGGCAGGAATCGAAGCAGGGGTGATTGATCCGCAGCGCGACGACCCGCGTCTGTTCACCGAAGGCCCACCTGATCCTTTCACCACGATCCGTGAACGCGAACTCGCGCAAACAATGGATGTCACCGAAATGGACACCGAACCTCATACGCCCCTCACGCTGGAGCCGGAAGCACCCGACTACCCAACCATGTACCGAGAGTTTGCAGCCGAAGCCGCCCTTGAGCGTGAAGCAAACGCGGCGCTGGAAGGCGCGGCATGGTTTGAAGCGACCTTCGAGAAAGCCGAGATGGAGCTGCTACAGCCCGTCAACGACACCGTAAACTATGCTGTGGGCGTACAGGCGGTTGACCCCTGGACACTTGATCTGGTCGTTGAGAAATACTGGAAAGAGCCGAATGGTTATCTGGGTGTGGATTCACTGACCGTCAACAGTTATGACGCGGAAGATGGTCGTGAGCAGGGAGAGCAGGAACGTGCCCAACTGATGGAGGTTTTTGAAGGGCGTGGGCTGGAAGCCATGATGCACAAAGCCGAATTGACGGCTATGCAGAATGACTGGTTGGATGGGGATCGTGCTGACCCGCGTCTATTCCGACAGGGACCGCCGGATCGCTTCGAGACACTGGCGCAGCAGTTGGAAGGCGAGATCAATCCGTACTGGAACACCGATGGCGAGAAGATTGAAAACCCTGCGCCACAGCCGGAAGTGGAAAATCCCTACTGGCGGCTGGACCCGATTCCCGTGAATGACCCGGACGGGGAACCGTTAGGACATGCTCTCCATATGGTTGTTTATCCTGGCGTGGAACGCGACCCGGATGCGGTGGGCAGTCCGTCGATGGCGGCAGACGAGCCTTTCAAAATGCTGGAGATGGCGCACTTCGAGTCCTCTGAGGCGGTAGACAAATTCGGCAAGGACTTCAACGGGTATCTCATTCCCGGACTGCTGGACGGACCGGAGCTGGCGGTGGAAGTCGCACGGCTGGAAGGGCTGCCTGTCGAATGGAAAACACTCGAAGGTGACGACCTGAAGTCATATCAGAAGGCTGAATTGACTCTCACCCGTGACCCGACAGAATGGCATGTCTACAACCCGAATGCCGAGCGCGATGCCCGTATTGCAGCGGAAGGGCTGTACAGTGACCCGATTCAACAGATATTCGAGCGTGATGTGCCAGAAAGTGCATCAAATACGCCGGAATTGGATTTTTAAGCGATGGCTGCACTCAAACCACAAACTGCGCTGGGCGGCTTTGCCCTCATTACGCTGCTGCTGACGGGAGCCGCTGTCGGACGGGTATTCGGCGTGGGCTTTGGCGAAGCCCTTTATCTGACCGGGCTGGTGCTGGTGGTATTAGGCTGGATCACCAACTGGCTTATGCTGCGCTGTGCCAACCCGCCCGAAGATCGGGAGGCATAGCCGATGTTCTACTGGTTGTTCACTGAGGGGCGGGTGCTGCTGGGCGGCTGTCTCGCCCCTCTGCTCTGTCTCACACTCACGGCTCCCATCATGGTCAGCGCCATGCTGGGGGCAGGTATCCAGCGCACCAGCGAAGCACAGGGAGCGGTGGGCTGGAAGCGCGGCGCGAAACTTTTTGCTCATCTGATCGTCGTGCTGGGAGTGTCAACGGTTTACCTGATGCTACTCGGCGATATGGCTGTGCAGCCGCTGCGTGGGCGGCAGTCCACCAACAGCTTCGTCCAATTGCTCGTTGGTGCGCCACCGAATGTGAACGCCATGCGCCTGTTTATGTTTGGCATGATGCTGGTCATGCTCTGGTTCTTCCTGACCATTGGGCTGCACAGCGGCATCAAGAACGGCGGCTGGCTGCGTGAACGGGTGGATCGCCTGCGAAATCCACAGGTCAAGCGCGGCGCTTTAGGTTCGTCACATTTCTGCACCATGCGCGAATACAAACGCTTCCGCCGCGAAGACGCGGAAGGTTTATCGCTGCTCGGCGCGTTCTGGGGAGAGCAAAAACGCCGCCTCGACTTAGGCATGGGCAGGTTCTCCCTCAGCGGTGAGGATGTGGCACGCGGTATTCTGACGCTCGGCGGTCCGGGTTCGGGTAAGACCCAGGGCATTATCCTGCCCGCGATTGCTGACCGGATGCTGGCGGGACATTCACTGGTGGTGGCTGACCCGCAGGGCGAAATTACCGGGCATGTGCTGAAGTATGCGGCTGTCACCCGTCATCTGGTGGTGGTGCATGACCCGACCAGCATGATTGGACCGCGTTATAACCTGGCGGAAGGCATTGAGAATGTATCCGATGCACGTGCCATTGCTGATGTGCTGGTGCCATCTGCTGCGGGTGATAACCGCTTCTGGACGGACAGCGCTGCCGCGCTCCTTGCCGCCTGCCTGATTCGCTTCTCCAATCTCGGCGAAATCTACAACGCCATGAACGACCTCAAAGGGTTGGCGGGAAAACTTGCTTCGCAGAAAGATGATGCGGCGCTGTTGGCAAACAGCTTCATCGCCTCGGTGGGGTCGGATGGCAAAGTCGCGTCAAATGTGGTGGCAACGCTGGCGACGGCGCTCACCGGATGGGCCTCAACCGACGTGCGTGCCAACACCAGCGCTTCGGATTTTGATGCTGACCTCATTGTGGGGCAGCCAACGGTGGTTGTCCTGACCTGTCCGGGGCGTATGCGGGCGGTGTATGCGTCTTACTTAGGCGCGACTCTGCGAAAGCTAATGCTCGACCTGGATACGATTGGTGAACGCAACAAAGGCCCGCTGCCCGTTCCGGTGGGCGTGATTCTCGATGAATTTCCGACCCTCGGTAAGCTCGACAGTCTGGTGGCGGATGTGAACCTTGTCCGTAAACGTCGTATTTCCATCATGATCGGGGCGCAGACCAAAGGGCAGTTCCACATGATTTACGGCAATGAAGGCACACAGGCATTGTTTACAGGTCTGGCGACGCAGGTGATTTATGGTGGCTGTGATGCCGATACCGCTGAGTTTTACAGTAAGGCAAGCGGGACAGCGACCACCGATGCCAACGCCGATGACCCCAACAGCCACCTGCGCCAGCGTCCACTGCTGACCGTCGATGAAGTGGTCACGCCACAGGTTGGCAACTGCACCATCTTCGCCCGTTATGTCGAGGCGGGCTTTGCCACCCAGGTCGTCCTAAACGCCCGACTGACCCGCTTCTATGAGCGCGATGACTGGAAACAGCGGCTCAATGCGGCGCAGGATGTCCAGCCGCTGCTGCTGGAACGGGGGATTACGCTCAATTTGCAGTCTGTCGAAACACTGATACCGCCTGTTCCCAACCCGAATACACCGGAGTCCATCGCAACGACACCAACCACACTGGAAATAGCCGCATTGATGGCGAGAGTCGCCGCTGAGACCCAGAAGCAAACCAATGGCAATGTTCAGACCATCAGCGCGAGTGAAATGCGTAACCAGCATGAAAAGCGCAAGCGTGCTCTGAAAGAGGTGACTTCATGACTCTGACAAAGAACAAAATGATCCGCGAAATCGGGCAGCGCACGCGGCTGAAGAACCGCGATGTACAGGTGATGCTGGAATCGCTGGTGGCGGTCTGGACTGAAGAATTAATCGGTGGCGGACGAATTGAACTGGAAAATCTTTTTGTGTTGGAGACACAGACGATTGACCGAGGCGAACAGTGCGGCTCACTTGCCAGCGGCGAAGCTCCCCGCTACATCCAGCGCGTAACCCTGCGCGTGAGTAAGCGGTTAAAGCAGTGTCTGAATCATTCCGAGGAACTGTATGAATAAGCAGGGTTGTGACCAAACCGTGCGGGTATCACCGTTGGCGAATCCAGTAAACGCCCGCCGCATCGCACTTCACTTCAAACCTTGTGGGATAGTCTGCCAGAAACTTGAGCAGACTCTTGTATTTCTTGCCTGGCTGCCCCAGTCGTTTGGGTTTGAGATGGTAGAAGGTCTCATAAAGACACTGTGCGACCCGGCTAAAATTGACCCATTCCTCGTTCTGCGCCTGAATGAATTCATCTGCCGTCTGTAAAACATCCTCCGTGCTGTAGTCCCGGATGGCCTGCGCTGCGATTTCGCGCTTGCGCTGGGTGTTGCGCGAGTGCGAGCGTTTGTTCTTTGGCTTTTTGGGCGACTTAATCAGTTCGTAGGCAGCCCCATAGTCGCGGATGACACGCTCACGCAGCGCTTCCAGTTGATCCGGCGCGACTCCGAAGGCAGTGATGGAATATGCCCAATCCCGTGAACGGATGAGGTCACGTTCCAGCCTGGCAAAACAGGTATCGCATAAGCCCAGGTCATTCACGGGGAACGGCAGGTCACATGCCACACAAAATGTATCGATCAATTCATCGGTGCTGTCATCCTCTGGATAGTCCATCGTGTTCTCCTGAAATCCGGTCAGGGATTGCCCTAATCATAGCAAGTTTCTACCAGCTAACTGAAGGGGCATCACGTTCAGCTTCGCGGAAACCATGCGTCCAGGTTATCTGGTGCCGGCTGTTCCAGTTCAATTTCCGGTTCTTCACGCAGAAGCTGCCATTCTGGACCGACAATGCGATCCAGCGCCGCGCTGAAATGGCGGCTGGCAATTTCGCGGAACAACCCATCATGTCCGCGCTCTTTGTTGTTGTACACCGATGTCCGGTCTACCCCATCCAGTGGTGCAGTTCCCGGTAAGACGACGTGTGTATGAAGCTGCTGCATCGTTTCGCCGTCATCGTCCATCTTCGCCTCGCGGTCATGCAGAATATAGCTGTACTCCGGTACGCCAAAGCCGCGCTCCAGATAGTAATCCTCGACGATGCGCTCGGTCAGATCGCACACCAGGTCACGTTGTTCTTCCTCCGGGATGAGCGCCATCAGATCAGGCGCAGGCGAAATCACCCATGTCCATGCCAGCACATGCTTGCTTTGCAGGTTATCGCTATTCTTCATAATGTCGCGCCAGTGCAGCCCCATACCCCGATCCTGCCAGCGCTCGTAGTCACGGTCGGCGGCAAGCTGATTCTGCACCTTATCTCTGTATTGGAGGTATTTGAGTGTGGAACTCAGCCCCTTACGACCCGTGCCATGTCCCTTGCGCTGCGTGCCTTTGTAGGCGAAGTCCACGACAATGATGGCTTTGCTCAACGCTTGCCAGCCTTCATTTCGCGGACAGCTTGCATCTGTGCCAGCAGCGTTTCACCGTCGCGGCGGGCAGCGATGATGGCATCTGCAATGCGTTCCGGGCTGCCCTCTGGTTCAATCGCTGCCAGCAGGTAAATCAGGACATTCAGGTGAAAGGCGAAGGCGGATTCGAGCCGATCCAGCCGATCTTGCAGCGACTTCTGGAAGTGCCTGCGGCTGCCGATGATATCTTCCTGATTGTCCAGATACAGGCGGATTGCTTCGCGGATGAGATCAGCTTCAGTGGTATCGCGTGGCTGTTTGCTCACCAGCAGCGCGAGGCGGTCGCGCATCTCCTGCGTCATGGTGATGCTGCGCTGCACCGATTTTTTTGACATGCGTTGTCTCCCGATAGCGAACTTCTCTCTCATTATCGCAAATCGGGGTTAGGCAAGAGCTGTAAATTTGCAGTTTTGGGTCGTCAAAATTGACAAAATAATTGCTCGAACTCTAGCAGGGAAGGGTTTTGACAGCCCACCCTCTTTGCTTGACAAACTTAGCGATGCTTGATAAACTAAGCACATGGACGAAAACACAAACCCTACTCTAGGTAAATTCCTACAAGCCGCACGGGAAGTAAAACAACTCTCCTTGCGTGCTGTGGAGAAGGTAACAGGCGTTTCAAATGCTTATCTCAGCCAGGTCGAAAGCGGCAAGATCAAGCAACCTTCTCCAACGATCCTTCATAAGTTGAGTGAACTCTATGGAGTTTCTTATTCGGATGTGTTGGCTCTCGCCGGACATCCAGTACCTGGTGATGACGACCACGACGATAATTCGCCTCGCACACTGGATCGCCTCGGTGCAGTTACTCCTGATGAAGAGCAAGCGCTCGTTGAATATCTGGCATTTCTGCGTTCGCGAAAGGGGCGCAAGGACTGATGTCTACCTGGTCGTATTCTAACAGCCGCCTTTTTCGGAAATGCCAACGCCAGTGGTATTTCAAGACTCATGTAGCGGAAGCCCGCGCGAAAGACCAAACTCGACGCGAAGCCTTCCTACTCTCCAAGCTGCAAACAATCTATAGCTGGCGTGGCAGCATTGTCGATCTGGTCATCCTGATGCGCTATGTGCCAACCTTAAAACGGGGGCAGCAGATTTCACGATGGGACTTATTCAAGTATGCGGAAGACGTGTTTGATCGCCAGCTTAAATTTGCCCGGGATCATCGGCTGCGTGAACAGGGGATGAAAGTCACGGGTGCGGGCGATTCCTTTGCTGCGTTCTTCGGTGTCGAATATGGTGAGGAGATCACCCAGGAAGAGATCGACGCTGCATGGCAAGACATAGAATGCGGGTTAACCAATCTCCTGAGCATGAAGGATTTATATGCCCGCCTGCTGAGGGCATCACATCTCGTCCCACAGCGTTCCCTCTCATTCACCCATGACGGCATTAAGGCACAGGGAACACCTGACCTTGTAGCGTTTTTTACGGATCAACCCCCGCTAATCATTGGTTAACCTTCACAATAGGGGGAGAACGGATGTAAACTGTGGTGCATGATCATGAGATACGACTACCTCAGCCAACATCCGAACGTGTTTCAGAAATGCACCGGTCTGACCGTTGATC
>Ga0172373_10012051_pt1 | contig 10203 bp, 7 predicted proteins | sample Lak10m_2_FD_114546 | JGI IMG/M metagenome (GOLD analysis project Ga0172373, IMG submission 114546) | Freshwater microbial communities from Kabuno Bay, South-Kivu, Congo - kab_092012_10m | ecosystem: Environmental > Aquatic > Freshwater > Lake | place: Democratic Republic of the Congo: South-Kivu...
CGCGGCCGCCTTCGCGCTGGTGTAGTCTCGCGCGGTGCGCTCGCCCCGCCGCGGCTTCGCGTTCTCGTTCACCGCGCTCGCGCTCATGATCGTCACTGCAGGCGTCGTCGCGCGCGCCGAAGCGCAAGATGCACCGCCTCCGCCGCCCATCCCCGAGGGCACCGTCATCACGGCGACGGTCTCCCCCGAGGGCGTCGTGGGCGAGGCGATCATCCCGCCCGCGGGCTACGAGACGCTCGTCGTCGAGCCGCCGCCACCGCCCAGCGGCTACGGCGCCTACAGCCTCACGCCGGCACCGGGCGCGCCCCTCCCACAAGCGCCTCCCCCGGCGGAGAGCGGCGACCGCGCGATGCGCATCCTCGCGGAATCGGGCGCGTGGCTGCTCGCGACCGTCGCGACGCTCGGCGTGACGGCGCTCGTCGCGAACGCCACCGACCCGGGGCGCGATCCGTCTCCGCTGCTGCTCAGCTTCTTCACCGGCTACTTCGTGCTCATGCCCATCGCGACCTGGCTCGGCGGAAGAGCGGTGGACGGGCAAGGCTCGCTCGGCTGGACGATCTTCGGGCACGCGATCTTCGGGCTGATCGGCGCCGTCGCGGCGTTCGAGATCAGCCACGACAGCGCCGTCGCGCGCGCACGCAACGCCGCCGTCAATCTGCAAGCCGCACGGGCGCCGGGCTTCGCGCTCTCGTTCGCCTTCTGAGCGCGGCCCGCGTCTGCGCGTGTATCTCCTTGAAAGGAAAGGGGATTACGCGCTCGGACGCGCCGCGGGTGGACGCGCGGGCGCGGGGCAGCAGTCGGCCGCGCAGGTGCCCTCGCCGAGCACGGTGAGCGCGCGGCGCGGCGCGCTCTCGAGCTGTTCGAGCACGAGCTCGCGGATCGCCGCGACGAACTCCGGGTGCGTGCCGGGCGTGCCCGCGCGCACGTAGCCGAGGCCGAGCTCGGCCGCGATCTCGCGCGCTTCTTCGTCGAGATCCCACGCGACCTCCATGTGATCCGAGAGAAATCCGAGCGGCGAGACGACGACGCTCGTCACGCCGGCGGCGTGAAGCGCACGCAGGTGATCGCCGATGTCCGGCTCGAGCCACGGCACGCTCGGCGGACCGCTGCGCGACTGCCAGACGAGGTCGAAGCGCTCACGCCCCACGCGCCCGGCGATGATCTCGGCCGCCGCGCGGAGCTGCGCCTCGTAGCGGCTCGTGCGCGCCATCGCGACCGGCACGCTGTGCGCGGTGAAGACGAGCGCGGCGTCGGGCGGCGACGCATCGACCGCCTCGCGCACACGCGCGGTGACGGCGTCGAGGAAGCGCGGATGATCGAAGAACACCCGCAATTTGTGCACTTCGGGGGCACCCTCACCGAGGATGGTACGCGCGCGCTCGAGGTCTTCGCGGTAGGCGCGGCAGCCCGAATACGACGAGAACGCGCTCGTCACGAAGACGAGGGCCCGACGCACGCCGTCCGCCTGCATCTGCCGCAACGCGTCCTCGACGAAGGGGTTCCAGTGGCGGTTGCCGAAGTAGATGGGCAGCCGCGGGCCATGCGCGGCGAACTCGGCCTCGAGCGCCGCGATGAGCGCGCGGTTCTGCGCCGTGATGGGCGAGACGCCGCCGAAGTGCTGGTAGTGCTCGGCGACCTCGAGGAGACGCTCGCGCGGGACGCCGCGACCGCGCGTGACGTTCTCGAGGAAGGGCAGGACGTCGTCGGGCCCCTCGGGGCCGCCGAACGAGTAGACGAGGAGCGCGTCGTAGGGCTGAGTCACGGGGGGCGAGCCTAGAGTCGCCGCGCGCCCGCGACGAGGCGCGCGCGCTACTTCGCGAGGCGCGCGTTCACGAGCCCCGACTCGGTGGTCACCTCGCGCACGACGTACGGCGCGAGCCACGCGGGGACGTCGACGACCTCCTCGGCGGAGGCGAGCTCGATCTCCGCGAGGAACAGGGTGCGATCGAGGAAGACGTCGATCTCCCAGACGTGCGCGCCCGCCTCGACCATGTGACGGCGCTTCTTCACGCGCTTGCCGCGCGTGAGCGGCCAGAGCTTGCGGAAGAGCTCGAGCGGCGTCTCCTCTTCGATCTCGACGCGCACGAGGCCCGCGCCCGCCTTCACCGTGCGAAAGCACTTCACGGTGCCGTCCGGGCCAGTCACGCGGCGCACCCGCTCGATCAGCTTCTGCCCCGGCAGATAGCCCTGCTCGATCACCTTCGCGGGCGCGGCCGCAGCCTCCGGAGGGAGCCCGGTGAGCAGGTATTTGCGCTCGATCTCCTGGCCCGCCGACGCATGCGCCTCGAGGGCACGCGCGACGTCGTTCGCCGCGCCGACGAGCGCACCGCCGCGCGGCCCGAGCCAGCGCGCAGCGGTCGCCTCATAGAGCACGTGGATGCGCGCGCGGGCGCGGGTCGCGAGCGCGAGGAGGCCATGACGCTCGTCGTCGCGGAGCGCGCGGCGCGTGCGCGTTCCGTCCGGGTCGCCGTCGAGCGCGAGGTCGTGGAGGCGCCGCGCGCGCTCGGCCGCAGCGTGGGCGGCGGCATCGCCGATCTCGCGCGCGAGCACCTGCAGGTCGTGGAGCTCGCCGAGCGCGTCCTGCAGCTCCTTCAGCTCACGCAGCAGCTCACGCGCGCCAGGCAGCCGATCGCGCAGCGGATCGAGCAGATAACGCAGTCTTTTCGCGGAGATACGGGCGTCGTGGGCGGGCTCTTCGTCGTGCACCGCGAGCACCGCCGCGAGCTTCTCGCCGAGCTCTTCGCCATGCCCGCGCACGAGCGCTGCGAGGGCATCCGCGAGTGTGCGCACCGAGCGCCGCTCGCCGAGCCGCATCGGCACCGCGTACACCTCGAGGCCCGCGCGCAGCCCCGCCTCGAGCAGCGCGAAGCGGGGCGCGACGTCCCCGCGCACGGCCGCATAGCCCTCGTCGCGGCGTCGCGCGAGCGCGCCCGTGAGCCACGCGACGCCGGTGCGCTCCCGCGGCGCGATGTGCTCCGCCTGCGCCTCGACCCACGCGAGCAGCACCTCCGCGTCGCGCCCACCGCCCGTCGCCCCGGCGAGCGCGCGCAGCCCACGCGCGAGCGACTTCTTCACGCCGCCGCGCAGGTACGGCGCATAGGCCCGCAGCGCGCTCCGGAGCCGCCGCAGCGCAACGCGGAAGTCGTGCAGGGCTTCTGCATCGGCCGTGTCGGCAAGGCGCGGCGCCGCCGTGCGGGCCTCGTCGAGGAAGGAGAGCGCGAAGAGTCGCGCGGCCTCTTCGACCGGCCGAGAGAGGATGTCGTCGGGAATCACCATCGTCGGCTCCGTGTCACGACCCGAGCGGCCGCTGCGAGCCAGAGCCCGCGTGTCCGCCGCACCCTACACCGGGCCGCACGGGACCGTTCGTCACATCCGCGCACGCGGCCTCACCGCAAGTGGTAGTTCGTCACGTCGGCCCACGCTTCCTGCGGATCCGTCGAGAGCTCGAGCGCGGCGACCTGATAGTTGAAGACCACGCGCTCGACGGTGCTCGTGTACGCCTGCGCGTCGCGGCGTCCGCCCGGACGCAGGAAGACGGCCTGCGTGCCCGGCATCGGCAGCGGCCGCACGAGGTGCAGCGTGCGCGCGTAGCGCTTGTGACCGCCGAGCAGCCGCGCGCCGAGCGCGACGTGCTTCGTCTCGGGCGCGTTGGTGGCGCGATCACGCACCTCGACGCAGACGAAGCTCGCGTCGCAGAGATAGAGCGTGTTCCGCGTCCAGATCTCGACGACGTGCGGCTGCTTGTCGACCTGCTCGACGAGCGAGCGGCCCGGCGCGCTGCGGACCCGCGTCACCTGCACCTCGAGCGGCGGCTTGCGCTCCGTTCTTTCTGGCTTCTCCGCTTTCTCCAGCTTCTCGGGGCGCTCGGAGCGCGGCGGGACCTCGATGCGCGCGGTCGTGCGATCTTCGTCGCTGGGCGTGAAATAGCCCCGTTGCGTGTCGCGAGTCGGCATGGCGGCGACTGTACCCCGATCGACCCGCGGGTGGTGCGGGCAACCGCGGAGGTGCGTGCTAGGACGCCGCCCCATGGCGCGTGTACCCATGGACGAAGCGGTCGTCGCGGACTGTCGGCGGCTGGCAGCGGAGATCGCAGACGAGGTGCAGCGGTTCATCGACCGCCACACGACGGTCGGCGTCGAGCGCACGGTGGCGCGCGCGCTCGGCATCGAGGGCGCGGACGCCGAGGGCGCACCGCTCGTGAACCTGCTCGTCGAGCGCGTGCACGGCGCCGGTCTGCTCGGGCGCGGCATCGCCTTCTACCTCGGGCGCGAGGTGCTGCGCGGCGCGGGCTCGCTGCAGGAGGCGGCCGAGCGTCTCGCGTGGGGCGGGCAGCCCATCGAGCCATCGGGGAGCGAAGATCTCGTCGCGATCCGCGCGGTGCTCGAGGCGCCGACCCGCGCGGCGCTCGCCCGCATCGACGCGGCGCGCGACGACCGAGACGCACGCCGCGCGCGGCTCGGCATGGCGGAGACGCCGCACAAATACGTGATCGTCGCGACGGGCAACATCTACGACGACGCGGTGCAGGCGCGCAGCGCAGCGCACGGCGGCGCCGACGTCGTCGCCGTCATCCGCGCGACGGCGCAGTCGCTGCTCGACTACGTGCCGCACGGCCCGACGACCGAGGGCTACGGCGGCACGTACGCGACGCAGGAGAACTTCCGCATCGTCCGCGAGTCGCTCGACGCCGCGGGCGAAGAGCTCTCGCGCTACGTCATGCAGACGAACTACTCGTCCGGCCTCTGCATGAGCGAGATCGCGTGGATGGCCGCGGTCGAGCGGCTCGACATGCTGCTCAACGACTCGATGTACGGGATCCTCTTCCGCGACATCAACATGCAGCGGACCTTCGTGGATCAGTACTTCTCGCGGAGGCTGATCGCGCGCTCGCGCATCATCGTGAACACCGGCGAGGACAACTACCTCACCACCGCCGACGCGGTCGAGGCCGCGCACACGGTGCTCTCGTCGCAGTTCATCAACGAGGCCTTCGCGCACCGCGCAGGCGTCGCCGACGAGCAGCTCGGGCTCGGCCACGCCTACGAGATCAACCCGTGGATCGAGGACTCCTTCCTGCTCGAGCTCGCGCAGGCGCAGCTCGTGCGGCAGCTCTTCCCGAAGCACCCGATCAAGTGGATGCCGCCGACCAAGTTCAAGACGGGCGACATCTTCCACAGCCATGTGCACGACGCGCTCTACAACCTCGTGGGCGTGACGACGAATCAGTCGATCGAGCTGCTCGGCATGTTCAGCGAGGCCATCCACAACCCGCTCTTGATGGACCGCTACCTCTCGCTGAAGAGCGCCCGCTACATCTTCGGCGCCGCGAAGCACCTCGGCGACGAGATCGAGTTCAAGAAGGACGGCATCGTCGAGTCACGCGCGCGCGAGGTGCTCGCGAACGCGCACCAGCTGCTCGTCGAGGTCGAGCGCGAGACGATCTGGGACGCGATCGGTCGCGGCGCCTTCGCCGACGTGAAGCGCACGCGCACGGGCGGCAAGGGGCTCGCGGGCGTCGTCGCGCGCGACGCCGACTACGTCAACCCGCTCCTCGACGCGCTCGAAGCGGGCTGACGCGGGCCGCGCTCCCGCTCACTCGCTCTGGATGCGGCGCTGCTCGTCGCCGGCGCCGTCGTAGCAGCGCACCGAGCTGCTGCGCTGGCACTCGCCGCTGTAGCCGGAGATCGCGCAGTCGGAGCCGGTCACATCGGCGCAGACGCTGGTCGCGCGGCGCCGCGCGGCGTTGTCGTCGCCGTCGACGCACACCTTGATGTCTTTGCCGCGGAACGCGAAGCACTTGGCCTCCGCGACCGAGGCGCTGCCGACGACCGCGAGGACTGCTGCTGCACCGAGGATGAGTTGCTTCATGAGAGGTCTCCTTCGACGCGCATCCGTACGACGACGCGGCGCCTCGCTCAAGCGACGATTGCGGCGCGGTGTGCGGCCCGGCGCTGCCGTCAGCGGCGATCCGGGGCGCGCGACGCACCGACCGCGCGCTGCACCATCGCACCCACGAGCCACGCCACGGCCGCGAGCGGAAAGGCGAGCGTGATCGGCGAGAGCGACTCGTAGAGCCCCTGCACGAGCACGCGGCTCAGCTCCGCAGACGGTGCCCTGCGCGCGAACGTGAGCACCGCCGCGACGTTGATGGCGGTCGCCGCCATGCCGAAGAGCACCGCGACCCCGGTGAGGGCCGAGACGAAGCCGCCGAGGGCGAAGCGGCCCGCCGTGCGCCACTCGAGCGCGGCGAGCGCGAGCGCGAAGGAGGGAAACGTCACCGCGACATACGCGCCGAAGCCGCCCTCACGAAAAGTGGGCGAGGCCGCCTGGATGGCGAGCGTCGCGAGGATCGCGACGAACATCGACGCGACGGTGATGCCGCGCGCCGCCCAGCGCGACACGCCGCGCTCGTCGCTGACGACCGCGTCCACCATCATCCCGCCGAGCGCCGCGGCGAGCGCGTTGCCGTCGGGGAAGCGCGCCGCGGGCTCGCGCGCCATCGCCGTCTCGCAGATCGCGGCGAGGCGCGAAGGTGCGTCGGGCGCGGCTTCGCGGACGGGCGCGAAGCGCACGAGCAGCGCGGCGCTCACGACCGCCATCGTGCTCGCGCCGTCGTAGGGCGGGCGGCCGACGAGTACGTGATAGAGCAGCGCGCCGAGCTGGAAGACGTCGGTGCGCGCGTCGATCGCGTCCACGCGGCCCTGCGCCTGCTCGGGCGCCATGTACGAGGGCGTGCCGACGATCGCGCCCTGCGCCGTCGCATTCGGCGCAGTCACGAACGCGTCGCTCGCCAGCGTCTCGGCCGTTCCGCCCGAGGCATCGAGCTGCGCGCCGAGTCCGCGCACCTTCGCGATGCCCCAGTCGAGCACCACCGCCTCGCCGTGCGGGCCGACGAGCACGTTCTCGGGCTTCACGTCGCGATGCACGACGCCGCGGTCGTGCGCGTAGCCGAGCGTCTGCGCGACCTGCACGACGACGGGCAGCAGGCGCAGTCGCGCCTCGAGCGTCTTCGCCTCGTCGAGCAGCGCGCCGAGCGTTCGGCCCTCGACCTTGCGCATCGCGTAGAAGGGCGCGCCGTCGCGCTCACCGCGCTCGTACACGCTCGGGATGCCGGGATGCTCGAGGCGCCCGGTGACGAGCGCCTCGGTGTGAAAACGCACGCGCGCCGCAGCGCCCGCGTCCGGGAGCACCTCCTTCACCGCGACGACGCGATCGAACTGCCGATCGACGGCGGTGACGACGCGCCCCATGCCGCCGCGCCCGAGCTCCGCACCGAGCGCAAAACGCGCCGCGCCCGTGGGCAGCGTGGCCTCCGTGATCGACGCAGCGCGCGCCGCATGCGGTGAAGGCGACGTCTCCGACTCCCCGCTGCTCGCAAGCGTCCGGTCGGCCGCGAACGCGACCAGCGTGTTCTCCGCACCCACGCGCGTCCCCGCATCACCGCGATTCCCCATGCCCGACCGTAACGCGCGGCGCGCCCGGTCGTGACGCGGAAATCGCGTGCGCCACGTTCTCCGGGTGCGGACGTGTATTCTCCGCCGCGGATCCCGCCGAGCGATGCACGACGACAAGCCCGACCACGAGCCTCCTGACACGACGACGCCCGACGCCGACGCGCACGCCGCGGACGCCGAAGCGCCCTCGCTCGAATCGCGCGCCCCGGAGACGGCCTCGGCCCCCGCGCCGCCGCCCCGTTCGCCGGCCCCTCCTGCGCCGACGCCTGCCCCGCGGCCACGCACGCCTCCGACGCCGGCGGCCCCCGCGTCGAAAGAGACGGCGCCCCCGCCCGCTTCGACAGCGCCCCCCACGACCGACCGCTTGTGGCACCTCGCGGCGCTGCTGCTCGCCCTGCCCTTCGTCACCTCGCTGATCGCGGCGCTGCTCCACATGGACGCCACCGCGCTGCGCACCGGCGACGAAGCCCCCTTCGAAGCGCGGCTGCTCACGCTCTTCGACGCGCCGCCGCTCGTCGGCCCGTACTCGCGCCACCAGTGGAACCACCCGGGACCCTTCATCTTCTGGCTCTTCGGCCTGCCCTATCGGCTGCTCGGACGCTCGCCCGTCGTCGTGCAGCTCGTGGCGCTCGCGCTGAACCTCGCAGCGCTCGGCGCGATCGTGCGCTCGCTCGGCGCGCTCGTTCGGCACCCGCTTGCGCGTGCGGTCGCGCTCGCGTTCGTCGCGGTGCTCGTCGCGAAGACGAGCGCGACGCTCGACCCGAGCGGCCTCGCGGTGAGCTGGAGTCCGTCGTGCACGCTGCTCCCCTTCGCGGCGCTCGTGCTCTTCGCGGCCGAGCTCGGCGTGGGCCGCTGGGAGCGCCTGCCGCTCGCCGTGCTCGCGCACGCCTTCGTCACGCAGACCCACGTCGTCTACGTCGTGCCCGCGACGCTGGCCGTCGCGATCGGCGCAGGGCTCGGCCTCCGGAGCGCACGGCCGGGTCGGAGGGAGCTGCTGCGGAGCAGCGTCGCGCTCGCCGTGCCGTGGGCGCCGGTGGCCCTCGATCAGCTCTTCGGGACGGGGAACCTCGGGCGCGTCATCGCCTTCTTTCTCGGGCCGCGCGTCGGCACGCCGCCGGATGTCTCGACCGCGCTGTCGCTCTTCGCGTGGCGCGCGAGCGAGCCCTTCCGCGAGGTGATCGGGCTCGGACCGACCTTCGCCGCGCGTGATCCCATCGCGGAGGTGAGCGCAGGCTCCGTCCTCGTCGCGGGGCTCGCCGCGCTCGGGCTCGTCGCGCTGCTGGTCCGCGGCGTCGTGGCACGCCGCGCCACCCGCGACGACGGTGCGCTGCCGCTCGCCGCGATCGCGCTCGCCCAGCTCGTCACCGCCGTGCCGGCGCTCCTGCGCATCGACAAGCCGGAGTGGCCCTACCTCACGTGGTGGGTCGGCGCGATCGCGGTGCTCGGCGCGATCGGCGCGGCTGCAGCCGTGTTCACGCGGACGCTCGACGCGCGCAGCGAGCGCACAACGCAACTCACGGCGATCGCCGCGGTGGCGCTGATCGGCGCGGTGGCATCTGTATCGATCTTGAAACAGGCGAGCTACGGCGCGCAGCGGACGCTCGACGAGGCCGAGGGCATCGCCGAGCTCTTCCCGGTGCTCGAGCAGGCGTATGCGTGCCGGCCCGACACGCAGCTCACCGTCGCGAGCGAGCCGCTCTGGGGCGTGATGAGCGCGGGGCTCTTGCACCTCGGGCGCGCGGGCGTGCAGGGCCACGTCGATCGCGGCTGGCAGTTCATGTTCGGGCCGGGCTACGCGGGCGGCTCGGCGGACGCAGAGCTCGTCATCATGGGCGCGGACGTCCACGGCTGCCGCGCGCTCGATCGCGGCCGCTGGCTGCGCGTCGCGGACTGCCGCGGGGAGACGAACGCGCCCGCCGAGCGCGGGCCGATGCGTGCGCTCACGGCGACGCCGTGGCTCGCGCGCGGTACACGCGGCGACTTCCGCGCGGTCTTCGATGCCGAGCACCCCGCGGACGGAGCGCCGTGGGACGCGCCGGGCACGCTCCTCTTCGAGAGCGCCGAGTCGGATTTGATGTTCGGCCTGCCGGTCGCACGCCTCACGCGGATCTCGGTCACGAGCGACGACAACGACGTCTACCTCGTGCAGCAGTCGCGCGACGGCGCGCGCTGGGAGCCGCTCACCGAGATCCGCCCGACGTCGCAGTGGGGCCTGCGCACGCACACGGTCGAGCTGCCGGGCGGCGTGACGCCGTTCGCGCTGCGCATCGTCCCGGTCGCGGGCGACGGCTCGTACGCCGTGGGTGATGTGCGGATCGAGGGCGAGCTCCTCGCGCTGCGCGTGCGCGGCGAGGCGGGCGTCGTCGGCAACCTCGCGCTCGTCACCGATGGCGCGCTCCCTGTGCACGACGCGCCGCTCGACGACCCGAGCGCCGTCACGCTCGAGGGCCCGGACGCCGCGCTCACGGTCGAGCTCCCCGCGATCCCCGTCGACGCGCTCGCGCTCACCGCGAATGCGCGCCGCCCCTTCCTGGTCGAGGGCTCGCTGGATGGCGAGCAGTTCCGCGAGCTCGGGCGGATCCCGGTCGTGCCGGGGAACGGGCTCGTCACGCGGCGCTTCTATCTCGACCGCGACGTGCTCGCGTCGCACGTGCGCATCAAGCCGCTCGACGGCGAGGGGCCCGCGCGCGTCGCAGAGCTCGGCCCGGTGCGCGCGCCGGGTGCGGTCGTCGACGTCGGCCGTCAGGAC
>Ga0172373_10012053_pt1 | contig 10203 bp, 11 predicted proteins | sample Lak10m_2_FD_114546 | JGI IMG/M metagenome (GOLD analysis project Ga0172373, IMG submission 114546) | Freshwater microbial communities from Kabuno Bay, South-Kivu, Congo - kab_092012_10m | ecosystem: Environmental > Aquatic > Freshwater > Lake | place: Democratic Republic of the Congo...
AACTTCTTTGCGACGGCAGCGGTTAATTAAATCGCTAGTATTAATGTCATAGAATTCGGCGACTGACTGGATGATGTTTTTATAGGTGGTTATTTTCTTGGGGCTATTGATAATATCATTAAGGATTTTAGATATTTTATTAATATCCTGCGGGGCGGCAGAAAGATTGTTTGCCGCGATAATTCTATTTAATGCTCCTTCTAATTCTCGGATATTTCGTTGAATATTGGTAGCAATGTAATTTAAAATATCATCAGCGATAATAATCTTTTTTTCTTCACATTTTCTTTTTAAAATTGCCATACGCGTTTCTAGGTCTGGTTGGGAGATATCAGCGATCATTCCGCCTTCAAATCGAGATCGAAGCCGTTCTTCTAAAGTGGCGATAGCGCGGGGTGGCCGGTCAGAGCTCAAAATTACCTGTTTGTTTTTTTGATAAAGAAAGTTAAAGGTGTGGAAAAATTCTTCCTGAGTTTTTTCTTTGCCAGCTAAAAATTGGATATCATCAATGATTAAAACGTCTATTTGCCGATAGTCATCTTTAAATTTTTCTATCTTGTTATTATGTAGGGAATTAACCAGCTCGGATGTAAATTTTTCTGAGCTAATATATTTTACCTTTTTCTTTTTGTTATATTTTTTTATAACTTCATTTCCAACGGCCTGCAGGAGGTGGGTTTTCCCCAGTCCTACTCCCCCATAAATAAAAAGCGGGTTATAGGCTTCACCGGGGCTATTAACAATTGCCCGGGCGGCTGCTTGAGCTAATTCATTGAACGATCCAATAATAAAGTTTTCAAAAGTGTACTTGGGATTAAGATTTGTTTCTTTATCTGCTTCTAGTTCTTGAAAAGATTGAATATTGGGACTAACAGCCTCTTTTTTGTGCAGCCGGGGCGACTCGCTTATTATTGAAACGCTTGAGTGAGGCGGAGTTTGGTTTATAATAAACTTTAATTCTTTGATTTCATTGAAAATATTTCTTAACGACCTAAGAATAAGTTTATTATATTTATTTTCGAGCCATTCTTTACTAAAGCCATTGGGAACGCCAACCGTAACCAAGCCATCCTTGTTTTTTAAAATACAAGTATCTCTAAACCAGGTGATAAAATTTGCTCGGGAGATGTTTAGTTCTATTTCTCCGAGGGCGGCCTGCCAAAGTTGCTCGTTGTTCATAGAATATTTAAGTTTAAAGAATTTTTCTCCCCTCCCGTGTAACGATTATAACATAGCACGGAAAGTAAAAAAACGTAAAGAAAAGGGGCTAAAAAGACTGTTTTGTGGACAAGCTGTGGAAAAATTGTGGATTGAGTAATTTATAGAGATAGACGGCCAGTATTAAGGGTCAGATAAAATTGACTTTTGGCGATTAAAATATTATACTAAAAAAATAAAAAATAACAAAAGGATATGAGTGTAACCTATCAACCCAAAAAGAGAAAAAGAAAGCGGACGCACGGTTTTTTGGTTAGACAAAGAACAGCGTATGGCCAGCGGGTTCTTCGCAAAAGAAGGCAGAAGGGTCGAAAAAAACTGACAGTTTAATTTTCCATGCTGCCAAGTATTTTTAGACTAAAAAAGAAAAATGATTTTGACCGGGTTTTTGATTTGGGGAAAGCAAAAGGCGGAGAATTTTTTACCTTAAAAGCGGTGCCAAATAATCTTCCAATTAGCAGGTTTGGTTTTATTATTAGCGTTAAAACAGCACCAAAGGCGGTTAGCCGAAATAGGCTTCGGCGCCAAACAAATGAAATTATTAGACTTAATTTGGCAAAGATAAAAACAGGGTTTGATATCGCTATTATTTTTAAGCGGACCGCCTCGGGCAAAAAATATTTATTATTAGAAGAAGATCTTTATTCTCTTTTGGTTAAAAACGGTTTATTTTTAAGGAATTCAAAATGAGCAAAGTCGCAGTTTTTTTTATAAATATTTATCAGTTTCTTTTTTCTCCGGACGCGGGAGTCTTGGCTGGCCAGCGGCCGGTTTGCCGCTTTTTACCTTCTTGTTCCGAATATACCAAACAAGCCATAATAAAATACGGATTTTTTGATGGTATGCTTCTCGGGGTAAGAAGAGTATTAAAATGTCATCCCTGGCACGCGGGTGGGCACGATCCCCTTTTATAAATAATATGAGCTTCTTAATCTCAATTTTTAATACCTTTTTTTATCAGCCGTTGTTCAACGGACTGATTTTTTTATATAATATTCTTCCGATTAATGATTTTGGAATTGCGATTATTTTATTTACAATTATTATTCGCTTAATTTTATATCCCCTAAATCAAAAAGCCATTGCCTCTCAGGCGATTTTAGCTAAGCTGCAACCACAAATAAAAGATATCCAGGAGAAATATAAACAAGACAAGGTTAAACAATCACAAGCCCTGATGGATCTTTATAAGGCAAACAAGATCAATCCAGCTTCTGGCTGTTTGCCGCTTTTAATCCAGCTGCCCTTTCTTTTCGCTTTATATCAAGTTTTTTTAGCGGGCCTGGATCCTAATAAATTAAATGGCCTTTATTCTTTTATTCAAAAACCAGATCAAATAAACATGATGTTTTTGGGATTAATAAATCTGGCCCACGCTAATTATTGGTTAGCTATTTTAGCGGGAGCACTTACTTTTTGGCAATCAAAAATGATGACCTTCTCGCAAGCCAAACCGGCTAAAGGCGGTGATTTTGCTTCTACTTTGAACAAACAGATGCTTTATTTTATGCCGCTTTTTACCGTTTTTATTGCTTGGAAGCTGCCAGCCGGATTGACGCTTTATTGGGTGGTGATTACTTTAGTTGGGATTGGACAACAATATTTAATCTTAAAAAAAAATGTCAGACAGTAATCTAATAAAAGTAAAAGAAGTTATCGAAGAGATCTTGCGTATCATTGGTTTTGAAGGCGAGGCATTGGTTAGTGATCAACAAGATGGCTTAATTGAGGTTAATATAAAAAATGACCAGGCGCGTTATCTAATCGGCCGAAATGGGGAAAATTTGATTGCTCTTCAACATATTTTGCGGGCAATAGCAAGCAAGCAGTTTTTATTAAATGGTTTAGTAATTGATATTAATGGTTATCAAAAAAATAGGCTGGAGGAATTAAAAGGAGCGGCGCTTTTAATGGCCGACGAGGTGGTTCGGCGGCAGTCGTCACGCTCACTTACTCCCATGAACGCTTTTGAGCGGCGGCAGATTCATTTGGCGCTAGTTGACTTTAAGGGCGTTGAAGCTGTCTCTGAGGGCGAAGGCGAAGCCAGGCACGTAGTTATTAAACCGGCTAAACAGCTCTAATTTAGCTATGTTAGCTAAAAAAATAGCCCTAAATACAATTATTTCCGCTACCTTGAGAATCGCAGGAACGGTTATTGCCCTTTTTATTGTGGGCATGATGACCAGATATTTTGATAAGTCGCTTTGGGGTGAATATAATATCATAATGACAATTGGTGGAATCTTTACGGTTATAGCGGAATTTGGATTTTATCAGATAATGGTTAGGGAGATTTCTCGGCCCGGGGCGGATGAAAAAAAAATTGCCAGCAATATTTTTACTTTAAGGCTAGTCTTTAGCCTTTTTATTTTTTTAGCAGCATCAGCTGTTGGTTTTTTTCTCCCCTACTCTAATCAGGTGCGTTGGGGAATCTTTTTAGGAATGTTTGGTTTTTGGTTTTTGTCCGGCGGACAAGTTTTGACCGGTGTTTTTCAAAAGTATTTAAGAATGGATAAAATCGCGGTTGCCGAACTGGCTGGCCGCCTAGTCCAATTATTTTTAACTTTTTGGTTTATTAGAAATAATTTAGGATTTTTGCCGCTAGTCTCCATTTTGTCTTTGAGTTCATTATTAAACTTTATTTTGATTGTTGTTTTTGTTGGCCGGTATATTAAGCTTAAATTAAGTTTTAATTTTTGCTTTTGGCGTGAAATTTTGAAACAAAGCTATCCCTTGGCGGTTTCTAATATTTTAGTGATGATCTATTTTTCTTTTGGCTCTTTTTTGCTTTCAATTTTTAAGCCAGCAGAGGACGTGGGTATTTTCCGATTAGCCTTTAAGGTGCTGGAAAGTCTGATTTTTTTCCCGGCTATGTTTGTGGGATTAATAATGCCTCTTTTTTCGGAGGCCATTAATGATCGAATAAAATTTAACCGAATATTTCAACGGGGGTTGGATGTTTTATTAATTTTTGGCTGGCCGCTGGTTTTCGGTGTTTATTTATTATCTGGTCCAATTATTGTTTTGTTGGCCGGACAAAATTATTTTGAAGCTGGCACCGTCTTACGGATTTTAATTTTAGCGGTTGGCGCTATCTTTTTAAGCACATTATTCTCCTACTCCTTGGTTTCCCTCAATCAACAAAAAAAATTACTTATAATTTCCGGAGTGGGGGCGGTTTTTAATTTAGCTCTTAATTTAGTTTTTATTCCTTATTATTCCTACTCGGCAGTTGCTTGGATTTCTTTTTTTACCGAGGGATTAGTGGCTGTTTTAACAGCGGTAGCCGTTTATCAGCAAATAAAATTCAAGCCGTCGCTAGTAGTTGGCACCAAAAGCTTGTTGGCGGCTATAATAATGGGTGCTTTTTTGTGTTTTTTTAATGATTGGAACTTATTTTTATTAATCGGTTTAGGAATAATTATTTACTTTGTTTTTCTATTTTTAGTCGGTGGAGTTAATCTCAAAGAATTTTTAGCCCTAATAAAAAGAAAGGATGGGAAAATTCTTGCCTAAAAAAGGGTTTTTTGTCTTGGTAGCGGCGTTAGCCTTAGTACTGGGTGTTTTGGTATTTTTGTGGCCGACGGCCAGCCTGTTTTTTTTAGCGATTTTTTGGGTAGCTATTTTAATCTGGAAAAAAACATCAACGGCCTTCTTCCTGCTGGTTTTATATCTTCCCTTTCAGGTGGCGCTTAATTTAACCAATGACATTGATCTTGTCTCCGGCCGGGTCTTGGTGTTGGTTTTTTTCTTAATCGCGGCGGCAAAATATTTTTTAGACGGAGGAGATTTTCGAGCTTTTTTTAAAAATAGAATAAGCCTTTTTCTCCTTTTGTTTTTTTGCCTAGCGGCAATTTCTGGCCTAGTTGCAGCTGAACAGTCTTGGGCAATAAGGAAAATTCTATTTTTATTTTCTTGGCTGCCTCTTTATTTTTTGACGGTTTATCTTATTGATGACGATGAAAAAAGCCAGCGATTAGTTTGGCTGGCGGCCCTTGGGGCTGGAATCAGCGCCCTGGTTGGTTTACTCCAATTTTTAGCTCAGTTTATTGTTGAAAAAGAAGTTTTGCTGGATTTTTGGCTGACGCGCTTGGCACCGATTTTCTCCGGCGCTTCTTTTTCTAAGCTAATCCAAATAAATAATAGCTGGTTAGCGGAGGTTTCTGGCCGGGTATATTTTCGAGCAGTCGGCTTGTTTCCCGATCCCCACATGATGTCTTTCTATCTTGGTATGGCATTACCATTTTGTTTAGCACTTTTTTTCTTGCAAAAAAAACATAAAAAACTTCTCGGCGGACTTTGTCTACTGATACTGGCAGCAATATTTTTTACTTTTTCCCGGGGGGGGTATCTTGGGGTTTTAGCTAGTTTATTTTTTTTCTTGGTGACAGCGAGAAATTTAATAACCAAGAAAGACAAAAAGTTCTTAGCGGTAATGCTTTTATTATTGGCCGTCTTAATCGTTTCTTTCTCGCCGATTATGGGGCGCTGGGGCTCTATTTTTTCCCTGGAAGACGGTTCTAACCTCGGTCGATTAGAGATTTGGCGCCAGTCTTTTTTAACAATTAAAGAAAATCCGATTTTGGGGCTGGGCATTGGCAACTACTCTTTCGGAATAGATTTTTCCCAAAATTACCGGAACTCAATGACTAGCCATAATTTGTATCTGGATCTGTGGGTAGAGCTGGGAATTTTTGGATTGCTGGCCTGGCTTAGCTTATTTTTTATTTCGCTCCGGGTTGCCTGGGGCGGCCGTCGTCAGAATTCACTTTTAGCCCTGGGCGGGGGCGGAGCGTTGGTTTATTTTTTGGTTCACTCTTTTTTTGAAACGGCTATTTTTAATCCGACTGTACTGGCCTTTTTGCTTATCTATCTGGGTTTATTATCTAGAATAGAAAAAAATGTTTATAACAATTGAGGCTAGCTGGATTCTATTTTTTATTTTTTCAGGCTTGGTCATTTTTGGTTTTTACTGCTGGCGCCGGCCGGTTTTAGCTTCGGCGATAATTTTATTACTTGCTCCAAGCTATTTAATAAAAATTTATCATTGGCCGATAACCTTGCTTGAGCTTTTTTTGTTGGTGTTTTTTGTTGTTTGGGCAATAAAAAAGGCGAAAGAAACTGATGGGTTCGGGATATTTTTTCGTTCAGTCGTCGATCTTTTTGGAACCGGTTTTTTGGTGGCCGTTTTTTTGATTATTTTTGGGACGCTGCTTAGCACTTTTTTATCAACTGACTGGCGAGTTGGCGCAGGAATTCTTAAGGCCTGGATACTGGAGCCGATTATTTTTAGTTTAATATTAGCCGACATCATAAAAAGTCGGTGGGAACTAGAGTGGCTGGTTTTTGCTCTTTGTCTTTCGGCAACCTTTGTGGCGGCGGCGAGCCTGGTCTATAGGATTAACGGGTGGCTAACCTTTGACGGGCGCCTGGCGGGCTGGTATCTATCCCCTAACCACTTGGCGATGTTTTTGGCGCCGGGGCTTATTTTAGCCGGCTGGGGGCTTTTTGTCGCTGAGAAAAAAAATCAAAAAATCACTTGGGCCATAGCTGTTTTATTTTTGATTTTAGCCTTGTCTTTTACTTTTTCTTATGGCGCCTGGGCGGCGATTTTGGCGGCGATGGCATTTGTTGTTCTTTCTGTTAATAAAAATATTGAGAGAGGTAAAAATGGAATTTTATTGTTTTGCTTGGGACTAGGAGTTCTTTTTCTGGCGATCGGCGCTTGGCAGGTTGGCGACGAAAAATGGGTTAATTTATTGGCAGCTGATCGCTCATCCTGGCAGTCAAGACTAATGATTTGGCAGTCGACTTATAAAATTTTAGAGAGTCACTGGCTGTTTGGCATCGGGCCGGGTCTTTTTCAGTCGTATTATCTTGATTACCAGAAATTTTTTCCGATTCCCTATCTTGAATGGGCGGTTCCCCAGCCGCATAATTTATTTTTGGCTTGGTGGCTGGCCGGCGGCATTTTGGGGTTGGCTGGTTTTTTAATTTTATTAGTAACTTATTTTAAAAATTTTATTTTAACCAAACAAAAACAGCTGCTTCAAATTTTATTGGCAGCCGCCTTTGTTTATCTTCTTGTCCATGGGTTGGTGGACACGCCCTATTGGAAAAATGACTTGGCGTTGGTCTTCTGGTCTATTGTGTTTTTAAGCTATAAAGCAGCCCGTCGCTGCGATTGATGAAGAATAGATAGTCTTCTTTGGGCGAAAGAAACAACTCTTGGGCATCGTAGCTAACGGCGTCGGACGAACCGACGATTTTTGTTTTTTGTTCGGTTTCAAGGTTTATCTTGTAGATGTCATCGCTTAAAATGACTAGGCCTTTATAATAGTCGTCTGGCCAGGTGGCATTTTGGGAAATTTCTTGAGGCAGGGCGCAAAAAATAGTTTTATCGTCTTTACTCCAGGCACACTTATCGGCTAAGCCACCAATTTTTAAGTCTTTGAAATTAGCACCTTTTTCGTCGCTCAGGCTTAAGGCGGGATTTTTCCCGCGGCTATTGGTTGAGGAAAAAAGAATTTTATCTCCCTTGGGCGACCATTTTATGTAGAGACCAAAAGCGTCACTAATTACTTTAAAAAAGTCGCCACTTTCGGCATTTAAGGCGTAAAGAACGCCTTGGGCTAAGCCACTGGGCGGCAAGCGCAATGATATTTTATCTTTAGTCGGCCACTCAACAATTAGATTGTCCAGGCGGGTTTTAAAGATATTTTTCCAATTAGTGCCGTCGGGATTGGCCAGGCTGATATTATTCTGTCCCCCCTGGGGGTCTAAAAAATGATAGGCAATTTTTTTGCTATCCGGTGACCAGGCTAAATAATTAATCCCTTCATTATAGATAGCCGTTTGATTGCTGACGTAGTCATAAAAATATTTTTTGATTTTTTCTTTTTCAGAAAAAATACCGATAATTTTTTCTTTATCCGGCGACCAGATGGCCTTGATAAGATTATTCAAATTAACGGAAGATATTTTTTTAAGGCCGCCGCCGTCAAAATTGGACTCATAAATATTCCCGTTGGTTCGGGAAAAGTATTTTACGGTTTTACCATCAATGCCGATGGTTGGCGCTAAAACTTTTTCTTGGCTGATCGGTTTAATCTTAAGTGAGGACAGGTCTTTCTGGGTCCCGCCGCCTGTTCCGCTGCCCGTCTGGTTACTGCTGCTGCCACTTGGCAGGCTGGCAGTTGGGCTTTCTCCTCCCCTGGTTGAGGGAGACGATGGCAGGGCGCCGCTTTGGTCGCCGGGAGCAGTTGTATCCTTAAAAAATAAATTATAGACTAGTAGCGATCCCAGCGATAAAACAAATAAAATAGCGACAATAATAAAAATTTTTTTTGTATTCATAGTCAATTGTAGAGTTATTTTTTTAAATTTTAATTAATGAAATTTTGTTTAATTTTCCTTAATCATTAAGTGCCGTGGTATTTGTTATTGTGTGCCCGCGGCGGTGCCAGCTGTTCCCGTTTTGGGTAGGCTCTTGGGGCTTAATTTCAACAGGTCGGGATTGATCGTTTGCAGCAATAAAAATGAACAAGCTAATAAAATTATTCCAATGACCGCTCCCCAAATCCGCTCTTTGGCCTCGCCAATTTTATTGGGAACCATGTAGAGAATTCCGGCATAAACTAGCATCGCCACCGCCACGAAAGCGACTAAATAAAAACCGAACTGGAAAAAGGCCTCGATGTATTTTCCCGGATCGGAAATATTAGCCGGGGCTTGAGGAATCGACATTTCTAGCTTATAGGCTAGGGCGCCTAGCGGTGAAAAAGACAGCGTTGCCAGTAGTATTGAAAAAAATATTTTTTTAGGAGTATTCATTAAGATTGGCTTTTAATTGTTCTCATGTAGCCAAGAACTTTGGGTATATAATTAGCTGTTTCTTTAGGCAAGCTACAACCGGCAACATTTCCGCCGCATTTTTTATCTACGTTTCCCGGCCCCCAATTATAGGCGGCCAGAGCCGTCGCGGTGTCGCCATTATATTTTTTTACCAGATAAGAAAGATATTTAGTTCCGGCTGCCACGTTTTGTCCCGGGTCTTTTCGATATTCATCGCCCAGTCCGCCAGAGTATTGTTTAAAAGTTCCGGGCATTAATTGCATCAGGCCACAGGCCATATCATTACCATTTTTGTCTTTACTGCAAACGTTTGGCCGTCCGCCCGATTCGGCTTGGATGACAGCTTTTACTAGTTCTGGCGTTATACCATTTTTAGTGGCGCCAGCACCAATAAGAGAGCCGTAGTCAGTATCAAGTTGAGTGCTTAGTGATTTTACCTCATCGGTCGTAAAAGTGAAGCCTTCGTGGGGCAAATTAGGAACATCAAATTTTTCCAAAATAGACAATCGAAGGTTGGTCAGATTCGGATCAATAGTTTGCAACAACAAGAAAGAACAAGCCAGAAAAATTATTCCAATTGCCGCTCCCCAAATTCTTTGCTTGGCTTCGTCTATTTTACCGGGAACCATATACAAGATGCCGCCGTAAACGATCATGGCCACCGCCAAGAAAGCGACTACCGAGAAGCCAAATTTAAAAATAGCATTTAAATATTCGGCTAAAAAAGCGCCAGCATTGGCGTCGGAAAAAGTATTGCCAACTCCGGGAATGGGTATTTCTAATTTATATTCGGCAGCGCGAGCGCAAAAGCCGCAAAATAGCAAATAGCCAGATAGCCCCGCCGCAAAAAAACTTTTTTTCATAGCCGTTATTATTTTATTTCCAAAATGACCCGAGATGAAGCCTGCTTGGAGTCGTCTTTTTTGTCAGAAATAATTAAGTTCAAGTTTTTTATTAAAGAATTTGCCAGCTTGGCTGATGGAACAGAAAGAGAAAAGATGTCGGGTTCTTTATTATCCAGGTTCGTTAAATCCTGTCCGTCTATTTGCCATTGAAAATTTAAATCAGACAGACTTTTGACGTTAAAGAAAAACGGCAAACTGAAAATCTTTATAGTCTGGCCGGTTTTAG
>Ga0172373_10012056_pt1 | contig 10200 bp, 11 predicted proteins | sample Lak10m_2_FD_114546 | JGI IMG/M metagenome (GOLD analysis project Ga0172373, IMG submission 114546) | Freshwater microbial communities from Kabuno Bay, South-Kivu, Congo - kab_092012_10m | ecosystem: Environmental > Aquatic > Freshwater > Lake | place: Democratic Republic of the Congo...
AAAGCGGGACGGAAGGGGGCTTTGCGTCCAGGAGCGTGGTAGCCTCGGAGGGCTGCGAGACATTTGGCCTCGGAGCGTCCGGCTGGCGCCGGACGCGGACGTCCCATCCGCCTTCGCCTTGGCTTCGGTCGGACGAAGGGCGGGACGTCCCTCCTACCTCACTGACGGACGCGTCGGGGTCTGTCCCCGGCATCTGGAGGCATCGTCTTGGGTTGTCTTGGGTTGTTTAGAAGCGGATTGCACGTCGGTTCATGGGCAGGATTACGAGTAAGAGTAAGAGCAGGATAGGAACGCGCGCGCCAACTTCATGGGTGGGCGCAGGCTAATGCTCTCCGAAAGCCATCAAACGGCTGGCTGTCCGCACATAAATCCGACCATTCACAATCGCTGGTGTCGCCAGCACCGGTTCGCCCAGAACGTTCCGAGCCAGCACCTCCAGAGTTGGCCCGGCACGATACACCACCAGTGTCCCCGGCTGTGACGCCACACAGATCTTTCCCCCGCCCGCGATCGGCGATGCGTAATAGTCTCCCACGGTCTCCAATCGCTCCTCTTGATAACACACCGCTCCCGTCCGCGCGTCAAAGCACGAAACTAGCCCGCCGTTTTTCACGAGATAAAGTCGGCCCTCATAAAACAAAGGCGTGGGCACATACGGCAACCCTCGGCTCGCGCGCCACACCACATGCGTCCCGGTCACATCCCCCAACCCTCCAGGGTCCACCGCCATCGCCACGTTCTTAGATTCATCAAAAGCCCGCGCCACCGTCTCATACTCCTCCCGCGAAATCTGACCGTCCTTGTTGGAGTCAAGGTAAGGAAAATGCTGCTTCGCCGGTCCGCTCGGGGCTTCCTCCCGACTCAACCGACCATCCCCATTGGTGTCCCCGCGCTGCAACAAGCCACCAAAGTCAGGCATGCGCGGCACCCCCGATCCCGAGGTCCACCCCGCTACGTAAATCCGCCCGTCCCCCAACACCGCCGAAGCCACCATCTCGTTCGGCAACCCTCTCACGCTCCAACGCTCCGTTCCATCCGCCAAGTTGTAAGATACCAACCGCAACGTGCCCGGCACCACGACTTGGGTCGGGTCGACGCTCGGAAACGGCAACGGCGTCGCAAAACCGCGTCGAAACTCGCGTCGCTCGACCTTCCACGCCACCTGACCCGATGCGACGTCGACCGCCAACAAGTACGAGCCCACGTCCTGATCGCAGTTCAACAGCACACGCCCCCCCGCGAGCACGGGCGAGGTGCCCGCTCCGTGTTGGGTCACGGGGATGGGAAGCGGCAGGGTCCATTCGACCCGGCCATCGAGTCCGTAAGAAACCAGCCCGTAGGCCCCGAAATACGCCACCACACGCTGACCATCGGTGCACGCGGTCGCGGTGGCGGGGTTGCCCAATTGTGCGCCACGCTCGATTTTCCCGGGGGAAATCGAGCGTCGCCACAGCTCACGCCCGGTGTCGCGATCCAGGCACAACGTCAACAGCTGATTGGTTTCGAAGCCCGTGATCCAGATCCGATTTCCGAGAATGCAGGGCGAGGAATGTCCAGGTGGCGCGGGCACCGACCACACCAAGTTGGATCCCGGACCAAAAACAGTAGGAAAACTCGAAGCCCCAACCCCGGAACCGCCCGGACCCCGAAACCGTGGCCACGCCTCCTGCGCCTGCGCCAAATCCTGGCCTGCGACCCAACCCGCCGCCCAAATCGCAGCGCCACACGTCATCCACATCCGAATCCGGTGCATGCCCTTCAATGCCCCGTCGGCTCCCGTTTTGCAACACGGACGCGTACACGAACGTGGTCGGAAGGAGTAAGACTGCATCATCCACACCCGATCGAGTTCATTTCGATTACCTACGAATCCACAGAAGCCTCCACGCGCAGCTCTAGAACCGCGCGACTCGACAGCCGCAGGACGTGTCGGCCACTCAAGCTCTGCGGCCTCCCCCGCTCGAGTCGCACGCCATCCACCTCGGTGAGGTTTCGAGTCGAGGCCAGCGCCGTGATGCCCCAGATTCCTTCGGAGAAGCTGATCTGCGCATGCCGACGGTGCACCGTTCCGAAATTAAGCAACTCCCGACGCGCCACGCTTCCCTCGCGTCCCAGCACATCTCCAGGCACGCACTGGAACTCTTTTCCATTTACGATCAACACAAGTCTCGGAGTGCTGACACCCGCTCCTGCATCGCCTTCCACGGCGATCGGAGGAAGCTCCCGCGCACAACCCGAGCACAACATCGCCCAATCCTCATTGGAGTGACCGCACTCAGGACACAACCGAACGGACTGCACGAGCGGTAGGATTTCCCCTTTGGACTCGGGCGGGCCCTCTTTAAGCGCGCTCGCTCCAAGCGGTGCTTGTGGGGTGCCTACAGGGCTTTCCGTTGCATGCCGCCCCATCGAGATCTCAGCACCACAGACCACACAGAGTATCGATGGCTCGGCGTTCGCCGCTCCGCAGATGGAGCATGTGGGCATACGAAAGTTCATGAAGCGGCAGTAAAGTAAGATAAACGAAGCGCATCACGCTCGACATTCCAAGCTCGAAGCGGAAGAGGTCACGGACTCAAAGCCCCGTCGCATCAAAGCCAATCGCAACCGTTCCAAGTCACCCGGCCGGGGAATGCCCGCCATCCAGACTTCGTTTTCTCCGACGCATAAATCCAACCCTCGGGTCGCAGGCCACGGTCGTTCATCCACGCCCTCCCCTAGGCGCGATCGACCGAGCTCGGTCAGAAGGTGAACCCGCTGGTTATCCGAGCCGCGCCAAATCCGACTCGAACCCGTCAACGCATCAAAAGGCTCACTGATGCAGGCATCGACCAAACCCTGGACCCAGCCGTGGTCGATAACGATCCGTTCCCACGCATAACCCGAGTAAACCAAGATGTCCCCGTCAAACTCCGAGCGCACGCGTTCCAGGAAAAGCTTCAGTGCGGTCGGTTGATCCAGTGGTTCTCCCCCGGTGATGGTCAATCCGTCCGCTTGCCGCAGCCAAGGTCGTATGCGCTCGAGCAGAAGGTTGAGATCGACCGCGTGCTCCGGTCCCCGGGTCCAAGTATCACGACTCACACAACCCGGGCAACGAATCGAGCAACCCTGAGTCCACAGCGCCAGACGTCGACCCGGTCCAAGTGTCGTGACCGGAAAATGAACCCGGTTAATCGCGATGGTCGAGGCGGCGTCCAAGCGGCCGGAGCTACTTGCCTTGAGGCTTCGCAGCGGGTTGAGCGGGCGCGGCGGGCTGGCTCTGTAGGGCGATCAACTGATCGCGAACCTTCACATACTCGTCCACCAAGCCACTATACTTCGTATTCAAATCCTTATACTTCGCTACAACCTCGTTTACTTGGTCGGCCACCTTGTTCCGATCCTCCATCAAGTTCTTGTAACGATCCTGCTGCTCCAAAAGCCGTTTGTTCCGGTCCTCCACCGCCGCCTTAAATGTCGTGAGTTGATTCTTAAGGCTCGTATTCTCTTTGTCCGAACGGTCGAAATCACCCCGAAGAATCAGCATCTCTTTTTCGAGCTTTTTCAGGGATGCCTGCAGATCCGTGTTGGAGTTCGCAAGGCGAGTGGAATCCTCATCTAACTTCTGCACCGAAGCCTTGAGGCTCGCCACGGTCTTGGTCTTGGTGCGCTCTGCCGTGTTGATCGCTTCCAGGTTCTCCCGAAGCCGAGTCTCGCGCGTCCACTGGTAAACACACAGAGCGCAAAGCATCGCAACGCCGAGAGTCAGAAGGGTGGATAGGAAGTGTTTCATTCGCGCAACGGTTCCCAAAGTGTCAGCTTTTCCTAGCCTTGTCAAAAATCTTACCCGCTCCAAACCCTACGTGCGCTCGTCCTATCGCCCGCCCGTCGATGGAGGCGACAAGAAAAAGCCCCGCTGCTTCGCGGAAATGGGTATCGACAGCTTCTCCATCACCTGAAGCATGTCTTCCCACACCTCACGCTTGATCGCCATCGACTGATTGCGCAACACGTAAGAGGGATGATAGGTCGGCATCAACGGTACTTCGTGGTAGGTGCGCCAGTTCCCTCGTAGCTTGGTGATAAACACAGGCCCTCCCAGCAAACCTTCCACCGCCGTCGCCCCGAGCGCGACCAACGCCTTGGGCCGAATCAGATCGATCTGCTCGCGTAGATAGGGCACACAGACCGCCATCTCCTCCGCAGTCGGTTTACGGTTTCCAGACGTTTGCCCAGGGGTGTCCGGGCGACATTTCAAGATGTTGGCGATATACACCTGATCCCGCGTCAAACCCATCGCCTCAATGATTTTCGTCAGCAGCTGCCCGGCCTTGCCCACAAACGGCTCACCCTGTTCGTCTTCATCCGCCCCCGGAGCCTCGCCCACGAACATGAGCGGGGAGTCGATGTTGCCCACCCCAAAAACCACCTGCTTTCGACTCTTCACCAGATGAGGACAGCGGACACAGGCGAGCGCCCGATCACGCAGAGATTGGAACGCGGCGAGCTTGGCTTCAGGACTAAGCAATGGGGCCATGGGCTGGATGGGTAACGGAGTTGGGGCTGCCATTCGTGTAATGGGAACGACAGCCGGAGACGAAACGGTGACAGCGATCGTAGCTGGAGCAGGAGAGACCACCGAGGGCGTGGGGACCGAAGGGGCCGCAACCGCCGGTCTCACAGTGAGAGTGGGCGCAGGCAGAGAGGACGGAGAGGACGCTCGGATTGGTGCGGGTTTCGGAACCACCTTGGAACCGAGCGCCGACCACGTGCTCGGTTCAACCACGATAAACCGTTCCCCGTTCGTCTTCAGCTGCTGAAGGCGCTGGATCGAAGCCTCCAACAGGTCGCGATAACCGTCGTTCATGCAGCGGGCATTTCACCCCAAATCTGGCGTCGGCACCAGGAGTTTCTCCGAGCCGAAGGCCTTACACGACCCACTCAGAAGTGTGTTCGCAGAGCAGGACGCAGCCCGCTGACACATCTATAATCCGCTCCCGAACAACCAAAAAGACCTCGCCTCTCCTGTCTACCCACGCCATTCTGGCCGCCTACCGGGCCTAAATCCGTGGTTCCAAACTGAGCCGCGACATAGTACGCTCGGGAACTCGTGCCATACGATGTCCACGCCCGCACATCAACCCCCTAAGTCCGCTGCACAGCACCTAGGTTTCCTGGACGGCATCCGCGGTTTCGCCTCGCTGTGGGTGGTCCTGAGTCATGGTCTGAAGATGACGGGATGGAGCGTGCCCCTGCTCAAACGTGGCGATGTTGCGGTGGATGTGTTCATGATCATGTCTGGCTTCCTCATGGCCCATCATTACATCCTGCGTCGAGCCCAAGAACCGTGGGAGTCCGCGCAGACGTGGCGCACCTTCCTTGCGCGACGGTTCTTCCGAATCGCCCCGCTCTATTATTTGGCACTCGGCATCAGCATGGCAACCGGTCCGTGGTTCTGGGAGTGGCGCGATGGAATTGCCCAACATTTTCCAACCGCCGCAACGCCCTCCGCTCGTTACCTAGACCGTAGTCTGGAGAACGTAATCACCCATCTCACCTTCGTTTTCGGAATGATCCCATCCAAGGCTTTCTCCACCTCGCTCCCGGACTGGAGCATCGGGCTGGAGATGCAGTTCTACATCGCGTTTCCGTTGATCATGCTGCTCCTCGATCGGTTCAAAGCGTTCTGGGGCGCAGTCTTGCTCTGCGCATTCGGGTTGGGGGTTCAACGCATCGTCCCCTCCAACTTGTTTCCCATGCCGGCGTTCCTGCCCTTAAAGTTGTCCCTGTTTGTGGTCGGCATTCTGCTGGCCGTCGCAAACCATCTGAGAATGCAAAACACCTCCGAAGCGGGCTTCACCGCTACGCTCGCTCTACTCGTCGCCGCCAGCACCCAATCCTCCCTCGTGATCATCATGACAGCCCTGGTCGCCGCTTTGCTCTGGTATGATCGTCCATCCGATCCATTCCACATTCGAAAACCACTCGCAACCGTGGAAACCTTGCTGAGCGGTCGTTTCGCGAGCTTCATGGCCGACACCTCCTATGCCGTGTATCTGATCCACATGATGATCATGCTCCCCATCGCGGGTTTCCTCGCCGACATGCCGGCTTATCGTAGTTTGCCAGGAATCGCCCGGTTTGCAGCCGTGGTGCTGCCCGTGCTGCTTCTCGTCTATCCCGCAGCCTGGATGATCTTCAAATGGGTGGAAAAGCCAGGAATCGCTCTCGGCAAGAAGCTGATGAAACCCAGGCATCACAGCGTATAACGCGGGCGGCGCGAATGCATAACCCAACCACACACACGGTCGGCACCGGGGTCTACGTCATCCCAATAGGGCCAGGCCTTGGGGAAGTCAGCCACTCCCCCTGATGATCCATGGGTGAGCTCATTAAAATTGCCTTCGTCGCGGCGATCTTCCTGGTCCTCGCACCTCTCGGAGGCATGGCGCTCGCAAAACGGCCCACCGCAAGTCGCGTGGTGTTCGCACTCATGTGCGCCATGACCATCAATGGCCTGCTCCAGGCCGGCAATTGGGGACTCACGCTGGCTTCCATCGAACGTTACCGCGGCCACACAAAGGGCTATCATTTCTACTTCAACCAAGCCCTGGCACTCGCGCTCATCATCGCCCGGTTCCTTCAAAATCCTCGCGAATTCAAATGGATCCCTCCAAACGGCGGCCTCTACTTGCTCTACTGCGCCTGCTCCTTCGTCTCCATCGTCAATGCCCCACGCCCCGATTACGTCTGGATGTCGCTCCAAAAGATGCTCTTCGCGGGCCTCCTGCTTTGCGCCACCTACAACTACATCCGCACCGAGGAAGATCTCATCTTCTTTGTCCGCGTCATGGCCGGGGTCATGATCTGGCAAATGTTCGTCTGTCTCAAAATGAAGTATCTCGATCACATCTACCAAGTGCGCGGCACCTTCGAGCACCAGAATCCCTTGTGCATGTACGCCGTTATGATCGGGCTTCCCATTCTCGCCGCCGCCATGGGTCCCCCCTTCAAAGGGGCCAATGTCGTGCTGTTCGCCTTTCTCGCCTGCGGCATCGTCGTGCAGTGCACCCTCTCACGCGCCGGCATGATGATGTTCGCCGCCGGCATCGCTGGCGTCCTCGGCCTCAGCTTCGTCGAAAAACCCACCAAACGTCGCCTCGGCGTCATCACCTCCCTCGGCTGCCTCGGCCTCGTCGGCCTCCTGCTCACCCTCGACACCATCGTCTCTCGCTTCAACGACGAAGGGAATGATTCCAGCAGCGAACTGCGTCACGTCATGAACGAGGCCAGTCGACGCATGCTCGCCGACCATTCCCTCGGCATCGGCTGGAATAACTTCGCCCTCGCCTTCAACCCCCCGTTTCCTTACATCGAAGTGCTCCACGAATGGGTCCTCGGACGCGGCATGGCGATCAACGAGGAAGTCGATAGCCCGGTAGTCGAGAGCCACTATTGGCTGATGCTGGCCGAGACCGGATGGTTGGGTTGTGGCTCCTACATCGTGCTCATCGCCGTCGCAACCTGGCGCAATCTGCTGGGCTTCGTCTGCTTCGACCATGGTTTCATCCGCTGTCTCAGTCTCGGAATCGGCCTCGGTTGCCTGCTCAATTATGTCCAAAGCACGCTCGAACGTGTACTCGTGCAACCCCGCAACCTCATGCTCTGGCTCATTCTCCTCGGCATCACAGCGCGCATCGAAACCATTCGTCGAAAAGCCGTTGCCGCCGAAAAAGCGCAAGGCCGCCGTTTTGTCACGCTCAGCCTGCTCTTCGGTTTCGGAAAACGCCTGCAAACCAACGAAACGGCGTCCCCCTCATGAACTCCCACGAGTCACCCCATCCCCCAGCTCGGCCGTTCCCGTGGCTGAATCGACTTCTCCTCTGGCTGCTTCTCCCAGTGTCCCTCGCCGCCCTCTGCTTCGAGGCAGATCTCCCGGCTCGCATCGAACGTAAACGGCACACACCCGTATTCACTTCCTCCTCGCGCAGCTCCTCTCTGCTCGAGTCGGTCACCGCCCAAACCCGCGAACAAATCCGCCAACTCACCCCGGCTCCCAAACTGGAATTCGAAAACGGCTCCCGGCTCGAACGCGCCGCTCGCGCCTGGAGGCAACCCAAGCCAAAAAACTCCTGGGCCAACGGTTGCCTAACAACCGGTCTGCTCGTCGCCAACGAGTTCCACCCAAACCCCACCACCCACACCGCTCTCATCGCGTTCGCGAATCAAATTGTCCACCCGAACGGCACCTTCACCGAATCGCTCCACGGCATCGAACAAGCCATGGTCGGCTCCACCCTCTTGCACCTCAGCTCAACCGCACCTTCAGAACGTTATCTCACCGCCGCTCGTTCGCTCACCGATTTCCTCGTGGTTACCCATCCCAAAACCCGCACCGGAACCCTGCCCTATAGCACCGAACAACCGAACATTCTGCTCGTCGATACCCTCGGCATCACGTGCCCCTTCCTCGCCGAAGCCGGGGCTCGGTTCAAACGGCCCGAGGCTTCAAATCTCGCCGCCACTCAGCTCGTCGAGTTTATCGACCGCGCCATCGACCCCACCACTGGCTTGCCTTGGCATGCCTACGAGGCCACGGGCGGACCTGCTTACGGGATTCTGGGTTGGACGCGTGGTGCCGGATGGTATGCCATCGGCCTAGCCGAAACGTTGAAACACCTCCCCCAAAATCACCCCCAGTTCCAAAAGATCAGTGCCGCGCTCTCGAATCTGGCGAAAGCGGTCGCACCCTTCCAACTTCCTAATGGTCTTTGGCGCTGGTGTCTCAGTCAGCCCGAAGGCGACATCGACACTTCCGGCTCCGCCATGCTCGCCTGGGCCTTCCACCGAGCGCTCCGCCTAGGACTCCTAGACCCTAACTCAAAAGTCATCGCCACTCGCGCGGCCGACGGTTTGACCCGGTTCGTCGATCAGTTCGGTCGAGTTCACCAAGCGCTCGGCGAATGCCAGGCCGTCGGTCATTACCCGCGGATTTTTGGTCGCTACCCTTGGGGCCAAGGGGCCACAACCGCCGCCCTAGCCATCTCCATCTCCACACCGTAGCCCTCACTCATTTCACAAACGCCTCACGCGAGCCGCATTCTCCGTCCCCAGCAAGTTCCCAAATCAAGGAATCTCCATGCGCGTCAGAAAACGGATTCTCCTCCCCATCCTGCTCCTCGCCGCGCTGCTCTTGGCGAGCGTGATCGCCTGGACCCGATCCCGGACTTCTACCGTTGTCATCTATAACCAAAGCGGTGCCCAAACCCCACCGTTTATCGTGGGTGTCTGCGGTCAGACTCAATTGTTCAACCCCATCCCGGAAGAGTCCTCCGTGCGCTTCAGGATCCCAAGGACCGGCGGGAGCGGCACGCCTATTCGCGTCGAGTTTCTCTCCAATCCACCGTGGCAATGGGTCGGCGGTTTTGTCGAACCCAACGCCGGTAATCGTGTCACGCTCCGAGTCTGGCCCAATCAACAGGTTGAAATCCACCACCAGGTTTCGTTCTGGCAACAGCTCTTCGGCGAAGGCCCATCCGTCAGTGACTAGCCTCTAAGTCCCTGCCCATGAACCGGCATCCGCGCCTCCCCTATAGACCCTGTAGGCCGTGTGCCCCCACACGGCGTTGGCCGCTTAAACCACTGTCCGCCCAATCCTAATCCTACTCCTACTCTTAATCTTAATCCTTTCCATGAACCGACCCGACTCAGGTCGCAGGATCAGTCGGTGTTCGCGCCGCCGTGCCCGGCCAGGAACCAGGAAGAACAAATCTTTCCAGCGGGAAGCCTTCAGGCTCACCAACCTACTCTCATGTCGCTGGCCGGAACCAATCTGCCCAACGAGCGGCCCTTACGGGCGCATCAAAGGACTATGCGGTCACACTGCGCGACGGCGCGAACGTGCCCAGATTTACCAGGTTCATGGTCCCAACTCGCGTCAATAATTTGAGGTCTTTGCTGCCCATGAACCGTCCTCTGCACCCTCCGCTGTAGGCCGCGTGCCCCCACACGGCACCCCTCCGCCCTGGGAGCGCCGGCACCCCTGCCGGCTCCCCCTCGACCTCCTGTCCAAGTTCCCGAGCCCGCCCCTCCGCTCCGCCGCTGTAGGCCGCGTGCCAGTTGTGTTCGGCACTCTGAATGCTGTTCGGGCTTCGGACGAACTAATCGATAGGATTAAGTATCGGGGAGAGGTTGGGAAAGGAGAGGGAAGGAAGCGCGGAG
>Ga0172373_10012060_pt1 | contig 10199 bp, 8 predicted proteins | sample Lak10m_2_FD_114546 | JGI IMG/M metagenome (GOLD analysis project Ga0172373, IMG submission 114546) | Freshwater microbial communities from Kabuno Bay, South-Kivu, Congo - kab_092012_10m | ecosystem: Environmental > Aquatic > Freshwater > Lake | place: Democratic Republic of the Congo: South-Kivu...
CAGCCGGAGCCGGTGGTCGAGGCGAAGCCGGAGCCGCAGCCGGAGCCGGTGGTCGAGGCGAAGCCGGAGCCGCAGCCGGAGCCGGTGGTCGAGGCGAAGCCGGAGCCGCGGCCGGAGCCGGTCGTCGAGAAGCCGAAGGCCGAGCCCAAGCCGGCTGTGATCAGCATCGACGGCAAGGTTCGGTTTGCGACGAACAAGGCGTTGATCACGGCCCAGTCCGCCGAGGTGCTGGGGCAGGTGCAGCGCTTCATGGAGACGAATGCGGACGCGAGCGTCGAGGTGGCGGGTCACACCGACTCGATGGGTGTCGAGGCCGACAACGTGCGGCTCTCGCAGGCGCGCGCCGACGCGGTCGTGGCGTGGCTGACCGGCAAGGGCATCGCGGCGTCGCGGCTGACGGCGAAGGGCTACGGCTCCAGCGCGCCGATCGACAGCAACGCGACGGCGCAGGGCCGCGAGCAGAACCGCCGCGTCGACTTCAACGTCAAGTAGCCGGCGATAGACGCAGGTGTTGAGTCGAGGGCCGGTGCCGAGAAGGCGCCGGCCTTCGTCTATTTGGGATCCATGCAGGTGTGGCGACGCGCTGAGCGCCGTCGTCCTCTCGCCAGTTCAGGCGTGGAGGCGCGCTTCAGCGCGCCTATCCTCGGAGTCATCCTGTGCGGGGGAGAGGCGATTCTGCTTCCGAGGATGGCCAGAAACACCCTTCGACCGATCGATGGGCGATCTCAGGCGATAGGCGCGCTGAAGCGCGCCTCCACGGCAGAGGGGAAGAGAGGGACGCCTTTCCCGCCGCTGGGCGAACGCAGGCGATAGGCGCGCTGAAGCGCGCCTCCACGGCAGAGGGAGGGAATACATATCCTGTAGGCGATATGTTTCGACTACTTCTTGTTCGCCAGTTCAAGCGCCCGGGCCACCGCCAGCTTGGGCTGCAGCGCGCCCCAGCCCTGACGGTCGACCTCGACCCCCGGCAGACGACGTGACGTCTGGATCAGGATCCGCTTGACGTCCATCGGCTTGAGCGCCGGATTGGCCTCGAGCATCTGGGCCACCACGCTGGTGACGATCGGTGCGGCGAACGACGTGCCGTCGACCATCTTGTAGTTGCCGTCGATCACGAGACCGTCGCGCAGGCCGGCCGCGATGATGTTGCGGATATGGTACGCGGGCCGCTCGCGCGCCTCGTCCAGCTCCTTCGACACGCCCTCGTTGTCGGTGATGATCTCGGCGAGCTCGTCGTCGCGGGCCTTCTCCAGCTTGCGCAGCAGTCGCGCCTGTCGCTGCGTCGGCGTGTTGGGGAGGATCGGCGCCGCGAGCCAGTCGGCGATGGTGATCAGCTCGGGCTTCTGGATGCCGTCGATCGTGGGGCCGTAGCTGGAGCGGTACGGTGTGATGCGGCCCAGCATCGGGTTGCCGGCGTCGTCCATGCCTCCGACGGAGATGACGGCCGGGACGCTGGCGGGCGGGACGACATAGCCCGGGCGGTGACCGTTGTTGCCGACGGCGGCGATCACCACCACGCCGGCGCGCACCGCGGCCTCGGCGAAGCGGCTCATCGTGTCGTCGAGATACGACGCCTCGTAATCGCCGCCGCAGGAGATGTTGAGGATGCGGATGTCGTAGCGGTACTTGTTGACCAGCACCCACTCGATGCCGCGCGCGATGTCGTCGTGCATGACGCGCGACATGGTGCCGACCTTGAGCAGCACCAACCCCAGATTGGGGGCGAGGCTCTTGTACTTGCCGGCCGAGAGCGAGCCGTTGCCCGCCGCGATCGTGGAGGACATCATCCCGTGCCAGCTGGAGCCCTCGGGCTTGTCCAGCATATCCACGCCGCTCTCGCCGGAGAGCAGGTCGAAGTAGGCATGGATGCGCGGCTTGGGGGTCATCAGATCCGGGTGCGCGTAGAACCCGGAGTCGAGGAAGGCCGCGACGACGCCCTTGCCGGTGTACCGCTCGTCAGCGCCGATCCGTTCGGAGATGGGCAGCGGTGCGAGCAGTCGGGGGTCGAGCTCGCGGGAGGGGCGCAGGGGCATCGGCATGAACCTCGAGGGCGGCCGTCCATGTCGGCGGCGCGTCGTGCGTGTGATCGCGAAAAGGTTGGCCATTCTGCCGCGGGAGGGCGGGTGGCGGCGAGTGGAATATGCGCCGCCTGTCATCCAAAGGCTTGCCCGCGGGGGCGGTCTGGGTAGAGTGCGCCCGCATGAGCCGACTGACTCCGCTTCGCATCACCTACGTCGACATGAACAACGGCCTGCCCAACCAGGCCGCGCGCTGCTTCAAGCTGCTCATCGACGTCGTCGCCAACGCCGCGCGAGCAGCCAACCCGGGGCTCGAGGTGTCGTTCGAGCATGTGCAGCCGCGCAACCTGGGTGAGCAGCCCTCGCCGGAGACCGACCTGATCGTCTCCAGCGGTGGGCCGGGCGCTCCGACGGACGGTTTCGACGACCCGTGGTGCACCGGCTATCGCGCCGCACTGGATCGCGTGGTCGAGCGGACGATCGCGCGCCCGGACGATGCCCCGGCCGCGTTCGTGGTGTGCCACTCGTTCGAGATCTCCGTGCTGCACTTCAAGCTGGCGCGGATGGCCGAGCGTGAGTCGCTCAAGTTCGGCGTCTTTCCCTCGTATCTGACCAACGAGGGGCACGAGAACAGCATCTTCGCGCCTTTCGCTGACAGCCGGCTCTTCACGTGGGAGCACCGCCGCTGGGAGGCGATCGACCTCGACGAGAAGCGTCTGGAGCAGCTGGGCGGCAAGGTGCTGGCGCGCGAGAGCCGCGAGGGCGCCTCGGACAAGGGCAAGGCGCTCACCGCGCTGGAGTTCGCGCCGGGCGTGATCGGCACGCAGTTCCACCCCGAGGCCGACCGTCCGGGTGTCCTGTTGTGGGTGCGGAAGGACGAGCACTCCGAGGCGCTGCGCGAGGCGTACGGCGAGGAGATGCTGCAGCGGATGCTCAAGACGCTGTCCGATCCGGATCGCCTCGCGCGCACCTTCGCGCTCGTGCTGCCGGGCTGGCTGACGGAGCGGTTCAACCACCTCGCGAAGGTGCGTGGCTATCAGCCGATTCCGGCGCCGCATACCGTCGACATGTCGATCTTCGAGTCGGTGCCGGCCGCCGGCTAGCGCACGGCCCTATCGCAAGCCCATCAGCGCGCGCAGCATCTCGAAGGTCATGCCCCAGATGGTGTGGCCGTCGTAGCGCCATGACGGCAGCTTGAAGATCGCATCGCCGCGGCTGTACTCAAACGGCGCGTCGAGCGCGCCGGACTGCGCGAGCGGGAGCGGGAGCCAGAAGGCGCGTGTCGCCTCCTCCGAGAGCGTGAAATCGGCGTCCCGTTCCTGCGCGAAGACGAACGGTGAGATGGTGAGGTCGAGTGGGCCGCCGCGGGCCACGGCTTGTCGCGTCGGCAGGCGGCCGAGCGGACGCCCATGCGTGGCGAGATCGAGGCCCACCTCCTCCAGCGTCTCGCGGCGGGCGGTGTGCAGCAGGTCGAGATCGTGCGGCTCGGCGCGGCCACCGGGAAAAGAGACCTGCCCACTCCAGCGGTCGCCCTCGCGCGCGGCCCGCTGCATCAGCAGCACGTGCGGCCCCTCGGCGGTGAAGCGCAGGACGATGGCGACGGCCGAGCGGCGGGCGGAGGCCCAGTGCGCTGGTTCGGGCGGCAGCGGCGCGGCGAGCGCCGACTCGAGCTGTGCGAGCGTCCACGGCATGTGGGCAAGGGTATCGAACGGCGCGAGGCGATGCCGGTATTTCTGGCGCCGCGAGGTGGTCCGACCGCGGAGCCGAAACGTGCGTCCCTGCGTACGGCGTCCGACGGTGATCGTTGCCAAGCCTCCGAGCCAGAGACGCTCCAAGGAGCGTCTCTACGGGCAGACAAGAGCAGCGACGCGCGGATCTCTTCTCTGCTTCGTGGAGGCGTGCTTCAGCACGCCTCTCGCGGGAGATCTCTCGAGTCCGGCGTCACGAGGAACCCGGCGCACAACCCGCGGGTCCAGGATCGTTGCCAAGCCTCCGAGCCAGAGACGCTCCAAGGAGCGTCTTTACCGGCAGAAAAGAGCGGAGCGCAGCGACGCGCGAACACCGACCGATCGCGGCGGCGATCGTTGCCAAGCTTCCGAACCCGAGACGCGCCAAGGAGCGTCTTTACCGGCAGAAAAGAGCGGGCGACTTCGACCACCTTGACCCTCGTGCCCTCGCGCCCTATGCCGCCGCGCCATGGGCATCGACCTCTCCACTCTCAACCCGCCGCAGCGCGAGGCGGTCGCCTCCACCGAGGGGCCGCTGCTGGTGCTCGCGGGCGCCGGCTCCGGCAAGACGCGGGTCATCACCTTCCGCATCGCGCACCTGATGGAGCGCGGCGTGAGCGCCACCAACATCCTGGCGGTCACCTTCACAAACAAGGCGGCGGCGGAGATGCGCGAGCGCGTCGCGCACCTCGTCGGGGAGAAGCGGGCACGCAGCCTCACCGTCTCCACCTTCCACTCCTTCGGCCTCGCGGTGCTCAAGAAGGAGCTGCACCGACTCGGCTACCCGAAGCAGTTCGCCATCCTCGATGCGTCGGATCAGGCGAGCCTCGTCAAGCGGGTGCTCAAGGAGTGCAACGACGCCGATCGCCGCTTCGACGTACGACGTGTCATCTCCCTCGTCTCGCGCGCCAAGATGGCGGGCGGCAGCCTGCGCAGCCTCGCCGGCGGCGACCCGGCCTACGACGCGATCGCGCGCGAGGTGTACGACCGCTACCAGCGGGCGCTCTTCAATATGGCGTGCGTCGACTTCGACGACCTGATCATGCTGCCGGCGCAGATCTGGAAGAAGTTTCCAGAGGTGCTGGAGGCGTACCAGTGGCAGTACCGCTACCTGCTCATCGACGAGTACCAGGACACCAACGCCTCGCAATTCGAGCTGGTGAAGCTGCTGGCGGGCGAGCGACAAAACATATGCGCGGTCGGTGACGACGATCAGTCGATCTACGGTTGGCGCGGTGCGGAGGTGGAGCACATCCTCCGGTTTGAGAAGCAGTTTCGCGGCGTCAAGGAGGTGCGGCTGGAGCAGAACTACCGCTCCACGGGCCATATCCTCTCGGCCGCCAACGCGGTGATCGCGCTCAACAAGCAGCGCAAGGCCAAGCGGCTCTGGACGGATCAGGGCGAGGGGGAGCGGATCAGCGTCGTCGTCGCGCCGACCGAGGAGGACGAGGCGCGGTTCGTGGCCGACGAGGTGCAGCGGCTTTTGTACGAGCGCACCTGCCGGGCCGACGAGATGGCGATCCTGTATCGGACCAATTCACAGGCGCGTCCGCTGGAGGAGGCGCTGCAGCTGGCGGGCATCCGGTACGACACGCACGGTGGTCTCAAGTTCTTTGACCGCAAGGAGGTCAAGGACGTGATCGCCTACCTGCGGCTGTGTCACAACCTGCAGGACGATGTGTCACTGGCCCGCATCGTCAACACGCCGGCCCGCGGCATCGGCGACACGACGATGGAGCGGCTGCACGCGCAGGCGCGCGCGGAGGGGATGCACCTCTTCAGCGTGATGCGGCGGGCGGCGCAGAACCCCGAGCTGGGCAGCGCGGCGGTGGAGTCGGTGGGGCGGTTCGTGGCGCTCATCGAGAAGTACCGCGCATTGATCGACACCGAGGGCTGGAGCAAGGCCGCGCGCGAGCTGGTGCGCGAGGTGGACATGTATGCCGAGTGCCGTCGGCACGTGGACAGCAGCGCGGCGGCGGCGCGCAAGGTGGAGAACCTGGAGGGGCTGCTGGGCGGCATCGAGCGGTTCGAGGAGCGCAACCAGGGCGAGGGTGTGGCGGGGTATCTGGCGCGGCTGGCGCTGGACAGCCGGGACGAGGAGCCGGACGACGACGGCAAGGGCGTGACGCTGATGACGCTGCACTCGGCCAAGGGGCTGGAGTGGCCGGTGGTGTTTCTTTGCGGGATGGAGGAGGACCTGCTGCCGCACTCCGGCATGCAGGGCGAGGTGGCCAACCCGGACGAGGAGCGGCGGCTCGCCTACGTCGGCATCACGCGCGCGCGTCGCAAGCTGTTCCTCACGCGGGCGGCGAGCCGGTTCAAGAACGGGCAGCCGCGACCGCGCACGCCGAGCCGGTTTCTCGACGACATCCCGGCGCCGCTGACCGAGGCGGTGAACCTCTCCGACCCGGCGGCCCGCAAGCCCGTCAACCTGCAGACGGGCAAGGACTTCTTTGCCCGGATGCGCGCGAAGATGACGGAGGGGGAGGGCGAGGGTTGATTCACCCCTGCGCAGCTTCAAGTCACCGTGCCTACCTTTGACCGCGACCGCCGGGATGCCCTCGGCGGCGACAGCGGGGTGGGATGTCGATGGGGAGCGGGCGGGGGATGGGCCGCGTCGTCGCGCAGGCGATGGCGGCGCTGCTGGGCGTGGGTGTTGTCACGGCGGGCTGCACGACGACACCGGCGGCGCAGGCGGCCTCGGAGCGGCCGCACGTGCCGGCCGCGCGGTTGACGGGGATGACCGCCGAGCAGCGCGCCGGCTACGACGCGGCGGAGGCGGCGCTGGCCGGTGAGCGCGAGCTGATGGCCACGACGCGCAGCGACCTCAAGGGGGTGGAGCTGCAGCTGGTGGAGGCGCGCTCGCGACGCGATGCGGCCCGCGCGGAGCTGGCGCAGGCGCGGGAGCTGGCGGACGCAGGGCGTGAGGCCGCGGCGCCGGGCCACGAGGAGCGGGCGGCGTTGACGGCCGACGTGCCGGGCGCGGAGCGGATGGAGCAGGCGAGCGATCAGCGGGTCGCCTACCTGGAGTCGCTCAAGTCCTACGCGGAGCAGCGGCACAAGGTGGCCGAGCGGCGCGTCTCGGCGGCGCAGGCGCGGGCCGATCACGAGGCGATGCAGGCGCTGCAGCGGTATCGGCCCGGCGAGCTGCGGCGGCTCGACGATGACCCGCTCGAGGTGGCCCGCCGTGTGGGCGAGCGCGAGCACGAGGTGGAGGAGCAGCGCGACGCGATGGAGGAGGCGCTCGACCAGGCGCATCGCCACTACGCCGACTGGGAGAACGCCTGGCGTGCCGTCGGCCCCGCGTCGCCTGCGGATCGGCCGATCAACGTCCCGCCGCCGGACGACCTGCCGCCGCTCTAGACACATCTGTCGGGTGTATGGCGCCGGCGTGCGGGAGCGCGTCGGCGTCGCGGCGTGTGCATATCGGTTGACGTCCGCATTAGCGACGCGGCACCGTGCCGGCCATGCGCATCGAACGATTGTCCTCGCTCATCGGCCTCGTCGCGCTTGCGGCCTGTGCCCCCACCGAGGTGCGGGTGCGCAGCAACGCGGTCTTTGCGGATGACGGCCAGTCGATCGTCATCGCCGAGACGCGCTACCTCACGCACCAGCCCGAGCAGCCGTGGTTCTACGCGCCGGAGGCGACCGGCTGGCAGGTGTCGTTCCTGACGGCGGCGCCCGACCTCTCGAACGTGACGCCCGGGCCGGTCTTCGACGAGACGTACGCCCAGGGCGGCGGCATCCAGAGCGCGCTGATCCACTTCGTCGCCTCGCGGCGCACCGTCGTCGCCACCGAGTACCACCAGGCGGTGGCGTACGACTTCGATGCGCGGGTGCGGCGCCTCTACGCGCTGCCCGAGGACGAAAAGGCGCGGCTGTTCGTCACCGGCGCCGGCGACCTGCGACCGCTCATGGAGCCGGTGGCGACGGTGCCCTCGCCCAGCGGCGCGGTGGTGGCTGTCTTCTACACGTCGACGTTCGAGGGGCCGGGCGGGATGTTCGACCTCCGCTACGTGCACGCGATCGGCTTCTTCGAACTGGGCGGCGCCTTCCTGCGCGCTGTGGCGCTCTCGCCGTGGGACGGCACCGAGGAGGATCTGATGCTGGATCAACCGGTGCCGGAGCCGATGCTGCCGCAGCTGCAGCCGCCGGACTTTGCGGGGCTCGGCAGCGTCGCCGCGTCGAACCCCGGGCGGCTGATCTGGTCCAGCGACTCGGCCGCCGTCTTCGTGGTGGATCGCGACGTGAACGACGCGGGTGTCGCGTCGGGTCTCGCGTGGCGCATCGAGGTCTCGACGGGCGCGGCCGCCTCCGTGGCCGAGGTGCCGGAGCGCGCGGTGCCGACGCTCTCCGGGCCGGTCTCGGATGACGGGCGGATGCTGGTGGTGCGTCGCAGCCGTGCCGCGCCGAACGACGACAGCCTCGAGCTGTACGCGACGACGAACTGGAAGCCGTTCGCGCAGTTGGAGAGGGTGCCGGTGGCGGAGGCGACCTACGCGCGGTGAAAGGCGGGGTGGCCCATTCAGGCGAGGAGCGCGATTCGGAGCGCCTGTGGCTCCTATCCGGACGTTGATGTGTGACGTGTCGGTGATATCGATTCATATCCTACCAAACATATCAAGGTTCGCTCACCGGAGTATCAACAGATCCACGGGAGAGCTCCAACGATAGGCGCGCTGAAGCGGTGCCTCCACGGCAGATGCGAGAGCGGAAAACGCGGACCACTCGAGTCCGTTCGACGTCGGACGTGATCTGACGATCGACGCGCGAAGGGCGGCCCGGACACCGCCGGACCGCCCCGCTGCTGTCATCCGCTCCTGGTCGGCCGTGCCGTCCGGCGGGGGCTGCGCGCTAGTCGGAGAAGCGGGCACCCACGTTGACCGTCGCCGACCAGAAGTCCGCGTCGCGGTTGGTGAGCCGGTCGTTCTCGTTGAACAGGAAGTTGTAGGTGAACCGCCCACCCACGAGAAACCGGTCGCCCAGATCGGCCTCGAGCCCGGCGCCCACCGGCAGGGCGAAGGCGTTGATGTCGTCGGTGATACCGGGGGTGAAGTTCTGCGTATCGATCCGGTGGTAGTAGGCCCCACCGAAGACGAACGGCTTCAGGTTGCCCGGCAGGTCGTAGGTCGCCGGCACGATGTTGATGCGGACGTCGCCGCCGACCGCGTTGGTCACCAGCCGCCCATCGGTCGAGAGGCCCTCGCGCATGTTGTTGACGGAGCCGTGGTAGCCCAGCTCCACGCCGATGTTGCGCTGCGGGCTGAGGTCGACGCGGGCGCCGTACGCGACGCCGGTGTCGACATCGTCGGCGAGGTCGCGGTTGTACTGGTCGAAGCCGATGTCCGCCATCACGCCGATGCTGGGCTTGCGCGTGTCGGACTTCGGCTCCTCCGCCCACGACGGCTCGTCGTAGCGGGCCTGCGCGTGGGCCGCGAAGGGCAGGGTGGCGGCCGCGATCGCGAGAGCGGTGAGAGTGCGCTGCATCGAACACCTCCAGGTGCGTTCCGGGTCCCGCGGGCAAGTTAGTCACGCCAGCGGCGCGGCGAGGTCTGCGCGGCCCGGTGGCGTCTCACCGCTGGAAACCGTTCGAAAACGCTGGATTCATCGCGATTCCGGTGGCAGGCGTGCAGGCGCCCGGCGCGAACGGAGCGTCTCGCGACGGCGGTATCCTCGCCGCGGAGGTGGGCGATGGCGCGGGCGGCGATGGACGGCGGAGCGGCGGCGCGGCGGGCCGAGGGGCTCGCGGCGGAGGCGGCCGTGGCGACCTGGCTCGAGCAGCGCGGCTGGGTGGTGCTGGCGCGCAATCGCGTGGTGCGTGGCGGGGAGCTCGACGTGATCGCGCGCGACGGCGAGGTGGTCGTCTTTGTCGAGGTGCGGCTGCGGCGGGGCGGCGTTTCGACGGCGCTGGCGTCGATCACGCCGGCCAAGGTGCGGCGGCTGGTGCGCGCCGCGGAGCGCTGGCTGGCCGAGGCTGCGATCGACGTGCCGGTGCGGTTCGACGTGGTGGCGGTGGCGAGGCGATCCGGGGGAGAGTACGCCTTCGCCCACGTGCCGGCGGCGTTTGACGCCGGTGACGCCGAGCCTTGGAGCTGACCGTGCCGCTGTACGTCGTCGCCACCCCGATCGGCAATCTGGAGGATCTCTCGCCCCGCGCGGCGCGGCTGCTGGGGGAGGTCGACGCCGTCGTCGCCGAGGACACGCGCCACACGCGCGGCCTGTTGAGCCACCTCGGCCTCTCGCGGCCGATGTCCAGCCTGCCGGCGTTCGATGAGTCGGCGCGGGTGGCGCCGCTGGTGCGTCAGCTCGTCGAGGGCCGCAGCCTCGCGCTGGTGACCGATGCCGGGACGCCTGCGATCAGCGACCCCGGGCAGGCGCTGGTCGATGCGGCGCTGGAGGCCGGCGTGACGGTGGTGCCGGTGCCGGGGCCCAGCGCCGCGATCGCCGCGCTCTC
>Ga0172373_10012062_pt1 | contig 10199 bp, 4 predicted proteins | sample Lak10m_2_FD_114546 | JGI IMG/M metagenome (GOLD analysis project Ga0172373, IMG submission 114546) | Freshwater microbial communities from Kabuno Bay, South-Kivu, Congo - kab_092012_10m | ecosystem: Environmental > Aquatic > Freshwater > Lake | place: Democratic Republic of the Congo: South-Kivu...
GGCAAAACGCTCTATGCCGCTCAACATGACTTATTGAGCGATTATTTGCGAGCAGAGTTACGTGACCCCCGTATACCTGCCTTTTTAGTTCCTTGAAGCGAAAGTCCTACAAATCTATTCCTGTGGGGTAGCGGTAATGAACGGGTTTTTCAGGCGGTTTGAGGTTCGCATAAGCCTTGTCTACTTTCTTGTGGCAATGCTTTGGATCATCACAAATAACTGGATTCTACCGCAACGGTATTCCGGTGGGATCGGCATGTACACGGCGCTGGACAGGCTACGTGAGATCGGATTCGTAGCCGTCACCACGCTGGCGCTGTATTTCATCACTGCCAGACAGATGCGCACCCAGCGCCAAATCGAAAGCGAACGCCACCGTTCCGAAGACAAATTCGCCAAAATATTCGCTGCCAGCCCGGACTCGATCCTCATCACCGTGATAGATACGGGTGAGGTGATTGATGCCAATGACAGTTTCCTGCACTTCATGGGGTATAACCGCGACGAACTCGTCGGAAATACCACGCTAGAACTGGATATGTGGGTCAATCAGGATGAGCGCAAACGGCTGGTGGAACTTACCCGATCAGTAGGGTTAACGCAAAATCTGGAAGTGCGGTTACGCCGCAAATCGGGCGAAGGCGTAGTCGGCCTGATCGCAGCCGAAAGTATTGATCTGGACGGCAAAACCTACCTGCTTTCAGTCATCAAAGACATCACCGACCGCAAGCGAACTGATGAAAAACTGCGGGTGAACGAAGCGCGAATGAAGGCGCTGCTCACCGCCATCCCCGACCTGATGTTCCGCATGACCATAGACGGGGTTTACCTCGATTTTCATGACCCGGACAGAGAAACCATGATTCCGGCCTTGGATTTCATCGGTAAGCACATGAGCGAAGTTGTCCCGCAGCATGTAACCGTCCTCACGATGTCCGCCATGCAACAAGTGACGGAGACGGGCAAACCGACTCAGTTTGAATATGTTTTGGAGGATGCGGGGAGCGAAAAGACCTTTGAAGCGCGGTTGGTTCCGTTGGAACAGGGTCATGAAGTGCTGGCAATTGTGCGTGATGTGACCGAGCGCATACAGGCTGAACTGGCGCTGCGTGACAGTCAAGCGCGGCAAAAAGCCTTGCTGGTTGCCATGCCTGACCCCCTGTTCATCATCGCCCCAGACAGCACCATCCTCGATTTTCACGGGAATGCACCGGATTTACGCATCGCTGCCGATAAACTGGTGGGCACAAAGCTCCAGAATATTTTGCTACCCGAAGATGTGCCGCACATCCTCGAAGCCATCCAGCAGGCCAAATCGCAGCATACGCGGACGGTTTCCGAGTTCACGCTGTCGGTGGATGGTCAGAAGTTGTACTACGAAGCGCGGCTTGTGCCACTGGAACCCGGCGAAAATGTGATGGCAATTGTCCGCAACATCACCGAACGCCATACAACCGAACAAGCTCTACGCGCCAGTGAAGAACGCTACCGCAGAATCTCGGAGCTGATTTCCGACTACGCCTATTCCTACCGCGTCAATGCCGATGGCAGCATGTATACCGAGTGGGTGACGGACTCGTATGTACGGCTGACGGGCTATCAGATCGGCGAGGCAGATCGCCTTGGCAATTACGCTCTGTATGCCCCCGATGAACAAGCGCGGGTGGATGCCGACATTCAAGCGGTGATACGCGGTGAGCATACCAAGAGCGACTATCGCATCCGCACCAAGTGGGGCGAAGAACGCTGGTTGCACGTCTCACGCTATCCGGTGTGGGATGAAACCGAGAACCGTATTGTGCGCTTCTATGGCGTGGCGAAGGATATTACAGCCAGCAAGAACGTCGAAGCCGCGCTGCGCCAGAGTGAAGATCAATTCCGCCAGTTCATGCACTACCTGCCGGCCTCGATCTTCATCGAAGATGAGGTGGGATTGACGCTATACTGCAACCATCTGTATGCCCGTACCTATAACGCTACGCCGGACGCGCTTATTGGCAAGAATGTCCGCGACTACATACACCCACCTGAACTCGCGGAGCAATACATCCGTGAAAATCGTGAGATCGTTATGCAGGGGACAGCGCGGGAATACCAGCGCTCCCGCACCGAAACAAATGGGACTTTCACCTACTGGCAAACCTATAAGTTCCCCATCCTCCGCGAAAATCAGCCAGCGCTGATGGGCGCAATCAGCCTGAATGTGACACAACAACATCAAGCGAACATGGCGCTGCGAATCAGTGAAGAAAAACTGAGCGCTCTCATCAAATCGCAGACCAATTACATGATCCGCACCGATATGGAAGGCAAGTACACCTACTGGAACGCGAAGTTTGAGGAAGACTTCGGATGGGGCATGCACACAAATACGCCGCAGAGTGTCGAAGCTATCTATACCATCTGCGAGCATCATCATGAGCGTGCCGCCGAAACGGTGGCACGCTGCATTGACAAACCCGGCACCATGTTTCAGGTTGAGTTGGATAAGCCAGCACATGACGGGCGCATCCTGACCACGCTATGGGAGTTCATTTGCCTGACGGATGCCGAAGGCAATCCAAGCGAAATACAATGCGTGGGCATTGACATCACCGACCGCGTAAAAGCCGAAAAAGCGCGACACGACACCGAAATGCGCTACCGACAGATGTTTGAAGTGCATGGCGTTCCCAAACTCATCATCAATCCGCAAGATGGTTCCATCGTGGATGCGAACCCGGCAGCCGCCCAATTCTACGGGTACGAGCAGGCCACTTTGCGAACGATGACTATCTTCGATGTGAATCTGTCCCCCGTTGAAGACGTGCGTCATTCGATGGCGAACGCCACCACAGGCGGGGTTCTGTCGTGTGTCTATCTGCACCGGGGAGCCGATGGCAGCCCGCATGATGTGGAAGTATTCACCGGCGGCGTGGAAATCGAGGGCAAAGAGTATCTGTACTCGATCATCACCGACATCACCCAGAAAGTGCAGGCCGAAGCCAAACTACAGGAAACGCTCGACCAGCTTGAGCAGCATGTGACCGAGCGCACTGCCGAACTGGAAAAGACCAAAGACCGGCTGGAAGCGATCTTCAACCACAGCGCCGATGCCATTCTTTTGCTCGATGTACAAGAAGGCATCCAGCAGGCCAATTACGCCTTCACATCCCTTTTCGATGTGTCGAGTGTGACCTATGCAGGCGTTCGGCTGGAATCCTTCGTCATGCCGGAATACAGCCAGAAGTTGCAATCGCTCATTGGTGAGGTGGCAGAACACCACAGCACCCAACATTTTGAAACTGTTGCCCGCCGCACGGATGGGGTGACATTCGATGTAGAAATCAGCCTCGCCCCCGTCAACCGTTCCGAAAACGCGGTCACGAATCTGGTGTGCATCATCCGCGACATCAGCACCCGCAAACAAGCGGAACACACCCTCGCCGAAGAACGCAACCTGCTGCGCACGGTGATTGACGCGGTGCCAGATTACATTTACGTCAAAGACACCCAGCACCGGATGATGCTGAACAACCTCGCCCATGTGCGAGCAACGGGCATGTCCTCCCCCGGCGAAATGCTAGGCAAAACAGATTTCGATCTGTTCCCGCCGGATATGGCGATGAAGTTTCATATTGATGAAGTGCGGGTCTTGAATACCGGAACCCCCCAGCACAACCTTGAGGAACAACCCCTCAACGCCGAGGGCAACGCAATCTGGGCGCTGACCACCAAAGTGCCGCTGCGCAACCTGCAAGGGGAAATTGTCGGGCTGGTGGGGATCACCCACGACATCACCAAGCTGAAGGCCAGCGAACAGGCGCTGCGCGAAAGCGAAGAACTGTACCGCACCACCATCGCCGCCATGACCGAAGGTATCACCTTGCAGAAGCGGGATGGTTCGTTCACCTTCTGCAATGTCAGCGCCGAAAGCATTCTGGGGCTGACCAACGATCAGGTGATGGGGCGCACCCGCATTGACCCGCGCTGGCGCATCATCTACGAAGATGGCACGCGCTTCCCGGAAGAAGCACAACCCGCGATGCTGGCGCTCCGCACGGGATTCCCGCAGCCCAACGTGGTCATGGGCGTGCAAAATCCGGATGGCAGCGTCCGCTGGATACTGGCAAGTGCCCAACCTCTGTTCGACCCGACGCAGGCGATGCCCACTTCGGTCGTCACCACCTTCTCCGACATCACCGAACGCAAACGGACGGAAGCCGCGCTGGAGGAAAAACACCAGCAGGAACTGCTCCTGCAACAGCAGTTGAAAACGCTGCATGAGATCACCATCCAGCTCACCCGCGCCGAAACACTGGATGATTTCTACCGCAGCACCGTCGAACACGGTCTTAAATCGTTCGGCTTCGAGCGCATGGGGTTGCTGCTCTACGACACCGAACGCGACCTCGCGATGGGTACGTATGGAACAGATGCGCACGGGCAGATCATGGATGAACGCGGTTTGATCCTGAATACCACCGACCTGACCGGCGTGCTGAAACGAACACTCAACCGCAGCGAACGCTTCGCGTTTGATGCCGATGTACCGCTGTATTCCAACATGCAAGAAGTCGGCAGAGGCGATAATGTGGTGGCTGCGCTCTGGAATGGCGAGGTGCTGGGTTGGCTGTGCGTGGATAACCTCATCCATCACCAACCGATCACCAAGACGCAGCAGGATATTCTGGCGCTGTATGCACTCACTGCCGGATCACTGCTCTCACGCAAACGCGCCGAGTTCGCCCTGCGCGAAAGCGAAGAACGCTATCAGAGCGTGGTGCAGACTCAATCCGAACTGATCTGCCGCTACCAACCCGACCTCACGCTGACCTTCGTCAACAATGCGTACTGTCGTTACTTCAACCACAGCGCCGAAGAAATCATCGGCAAGAGCTTCCTCGAAACCATCCGCGAGTCTGAACGCGAGGATGTGAAAGCCTTCTATGAAAAACTGGTGCGCACCAAAGGCAGCGTGACCTACGAACACCATGTCATCATGGATGATGGCAGCATTCGCTGGCAGTTGTGGACAGATACCACAGTTGTGAATGAGAGTGATGAAGTCGTCGCCATTCAAGCTGTCGGGCTAGACATTACCGACCGCAAGCAAGCCGAAAACGCCCTGCGCGAGAGTGAGAAGAAATTCCGTTCCTTCATCGAATCCGCGCCGATCTCCGTGCTGATTACCGATCCCAATGGCGAGATTGTTCTCGCCAACACCGAAGCCGTTAAGGTTTTCGGGTATCCACAAACGGAATTGATCGGTCAATCCATCGAATTGTTGGTGCCGGACAGCGAAAAACGCCAGCATGTGAACAGCCGCACTCACTATACCCTCGCACCGAAAAGCCGGCGCATGGGCGGGCTAGAGGTGAGAGCGCGGCGCAAAGATGGCAGCCATTTCCCCTGCGAAGTCCAGTTGAGCTACGTTGAAACCCACCCTACGCCGCTGGTGATGGGCTTCATCCTAGATGTGACTCAGCAGAAAGAAGCCGAACTCACCCTGAAACAGGCGCTGGCGCAGGAAAAAGAACTGGGCGAGCTGAAATCGCGTTTTGTTTCGATGGCCTCGCACGAGTTCCGCACCCCGCTGGCCGCCATCCTCGCCACCACCGAAACGCTCACCATCTACCGTGACAAGATGAACGCGCAGCAAATTGACATCCGGTTGGATAAAATCCGCCAGCAGGTGATGCACATGAAGGACATCATGGAAGATGTTCTGCAATTGGCGCGTATTCAAGCGGGGCGCGTAAAATACGAACCCACGCTGGGCAATCTGGATATGCTATGCAGCGAAATCATCGAGGAATTTGAAAATCAGTCGCAATATACCGGAAGAATTACCTATACTGGTGTAAAATTACCGGAGTTGATGTTCTTCGACCAGCGATTGATGCGGCAGGTCATCACCAATGTGATCGGCAACGCCTTGAAATATTCGTCCAAAGAGAAGCCGGTTTACGTAGACCTGCAACAGAATGCTGCCGAAATCGTGCTAAAAGTGAAGGATGAAGGTATCGGCATACCGGTGGAAGACATCAAGCACCTATTTGAACCCTTCCATCGCGCCAAAAATGTCGGCACAATCTCCGGCACAGGCTTGGGCATGAGCATCTCCAAACAGGCAGTCGAAATTCACGGCGGAACCATCATGCCGGAAAGTGAAGTTGGAGTGGGGACAACGATGACCATCGTGCTACCCCTAGTCAGTGCGACCATATCCGCACGCACACAGGATACAGAATGACTATGGTGAAAATAATCGTTATTGAGGATGAAGCGCACATCCGCGAAGAAGTGATGGAGTGGCTCCAGTTTGAGGGCTATCACATCGTCGGCGCTCCCAATGGTCGGATGGGTCTAGCCGCCATCCAACGCGAGCAACCTGAACTGATCTTGTGCGATGTTTCCATGCCTGAAATGGACGGACATGAAGTGCTGATTGCGGTGCGCTCCGACCCTGATTTGAGCCATATCCCTTTCGTGTTCCTGACGGCCAGCGCCGACCGCGATGCCATCCGCAAAGGCATGAATCTGGGCGCGGATGACTACCTGACCAAGCCCTTCACGCATTCCGAGGTACTCAACGCCATTCGTTCGATTCTGCAAAAAAAAGCCCTTCTGGACAGCCGCGTTCAGAACCAGATGAACTCGTTAAACATGGCACTCACCGAGGAGCGCGAGAAGCGCCTGCTCAAATCCCGTCTGGTCGCCATGTTCTCGCACGACTTCCGCAACCCACTCACCTCCATCCTGTCGTCCTCCAGCATCCTCCGCAATTACAACGATCGCTTAACGCCCGAACGCAAGCAGCAGCAGTTTGACCGCATTGACGGTTCGGTGCATCTGCTGATTCAAATGCTGGATGAAATGCTGGTGGCGGCAGAGATCGAAGGGGGGCATCTGGAACTGGCGCCTGAACTGGTGGATTTGACCGTGTTCATTGAACCGATCATCGAAGAATTCCGGCTGATTGACCACGACGCGCATCAGTTCCTGTTTCAAAGTACGCTCAACACCCCGATCATGGGTGATCCGAAGCTGTTGCGGCACATCATCTCGAACCTCATTTCCAACGCGATCAAATATTCCCCATCGCAAACCCAGATTACCATCTTCCTCATGGGACAGGATGGGGTTGTCCAACTCATTGTAGAAGATCAGGGCATTGGCATCCCTGACGAGTCGCTCTCGCATCTGTTCGAGCCATTTCACCGGGCAGCCAACGCCCGCAGCGTGAAAGGCACAGGCTTAGGGCTATCCATCGCAAAACAGGCCATAGACCTGCACGGAGGTTCCATCACCGTCGAAAGTGTGGTGAATCAAGGAACCCGATTCATGGTGTATTTGCCTTCCCATTTGCCACAGGAACGGATGTAAGCATGAGAATTGTCATCATCGAAGACGACCCGATTATTCAGGAAGAAGTGCTGGACTGGCTGCTGTTTGAGGGCTACGAAACTCACGGTGCTTCTAACGGGCGAGAAGGCGTTGAACTGGTGATGAGCGTCCGTCCCGACCTGATTATCAGTGACATCATGATGCCTGAAATGGACGGGTATCAGGTTCTTCACCATCTCCAATCCAACCCCGACACAGCCATGATCCCCTTCATCTTCATGTCGGCGCTGGCAGACCGGCAGGCAGTACGGCACGGCATGAATCTGGGCGCGGACGACTACCTGACCAAACCGTTTACCAACAACGAACTCCTCGGCGCGGTGCAAACACGCCTCTCCAAGCACAGCGCCGCCTCGCAGAAATTCGGGACAACCCCAACCAGCGACTCGCAATCCGCCAACCCCAACCTCAACCGCCAATCCCTGACGGGAACCGTGATTCGCGGCTACCAATTCTGGGAAAAGATTGGCGAAGGGGGAGCCGGAACCGTCTACAAAGCCTATCAGCCTTCGATCGGGCGCGAAGTGGCGATTAAAGTGCTGCGGGAGAAATACGCTCACAACACCGAATTTGTGTTGCGTTTCCAGACGGAAGCCGAGCTGGTGGCACGGCTGGAACACCCGCACATGATCCCCCTTTATGACTACTGGAGTGATGAAAACGGCGTGTTTATTGTGATGCGCCTGCTGCGGGGCGGCAGTCTGCGCCACATCCTTCAGCAGCGCGGCGCGTGGGAACTGCGCCCCACGGTGACTCTGGTGAGCCAGATCGCGGATGCGCTTTCGGTCGCACATGCCGTCAGCATCGTTCACCGTGATATGAAACCGGATAACATTCTGCTGGATGAGCGCAACAATGCGTATATCAGCGACTTTGGCCTCGCCAAGAATCTTGTCTCTGGCCTAACAGAGATACCGGCAGGCGGCGGTATGCTGGACATCCAGACCGAGTTTTTCACACACGAACCGTCCAGCACCCTGTATTTCACCGATTCCAGCCAGACCGTCGGCACACCGGCCTATCTATCGCCAGAACAAATCCGTATGGAGCCGCTTTCGGCGCAAAGTGATATTTACAGTATGGGCATTACCGTGTATGAAATGCTCACCGGCACGCTGCCTTATACCGGTACAATCGGGGAGATTGTCGCGCAACACCTGCACGAATCGCTGCCCTCGATACACTTGCAGCATCCCAATATTCCTTCGGAAGTGGATAAAGTGCTGGAAAAAGCGACGGACAAAAATTGGCTACGGCGCTATTCCGACATCAATCGCTTCGCTGCCGATTTCCGCAAAGCTGCGCGGGCGGCAACCCATACGATATAGGTTATACTGGAAAAACGCGGTATGAAGATTCTGGTCATTGAAGATGACCCCGTTATTCGCAATGAGATCATTGAGTGGCTCACGTTAAGCAGTTTTGAAGCCATCAGCGCACAAAATGGGCGCGAAGGCGTTGAAAAGGCTCGCTCTTATCTGCCAGCTATGATTATCAGCGACATCATGATGCCCGAACTGACGGGCTATGATGTGCTGCGCCAACTTCAAACAATTCCCGCCACCGCGCTGATTCCGTTCATCTTCCTGTCTGCGCTGACGGACAAAGACTCTATCCGAATGGGGATGAACCTCGGCGCGGATGACTATCTCACCAAGCCGTTCAGCTTCGATGAACTCATGACAACAGTTCGAGTCCGTCTATCCAAACATGCGGCGGCCTTAAAGTTCATCGTGGACAACACCCTCCACACTCACCCCGCCGGCAGCGAGAGCAGCATCTCCGATATGCTCACCGGCAGCATCATCAACGGGTATCAGTTCGGCGCAAAACTCGGAGAAGGCAGCGTTTATAAGGCGTATCAACCCGCGCTGGGGCGCGAAGTCGCCGTCAAAGTCCTGCGGGGCGAAGATTTGCAAAACGCGGAAGTCGTCCGCCGTTTTGAAATCCTGATGGGGCTAATCTCCAATCTGGAACACCCGCACATCATCCCCGTTTACGATCACTGGCATGATGACACCGGTCTGTATATCGTCATGCGCCTGCTACGCGCCGGCAGCCTTCAGGAGATGATTGTCCGGCATGGCACCATCGGGATCACCCCCACCGCGAATATGCTCGACCAAATCGCAGACGCCCTATACGCCGCGCACCAGATCGGCATCGTTCACCGTAACCTGAAACCGGCGAACATCCTGCTGGACGAACGGGGTAACGCTTACATCACCGATTTTGGCTTTTCGAGGAACCTTGTTTCCGGGGTGATTGATCGTCAAACCGGGGATGAAGTGTATGCGGCGCTGCACACCCAGAACGCATCGGCGGTTCAGCCAGCGGGCAACCTGCATCATGCCGCGCATCCCGCCTATCAATCTCCCGAACAAATCCGGTTGGAACCCATCGCGGCACAAAGTGACATTTACAGTTTAGGCATTATCCTGTACGAGATGCTACTGGGAACTCACCCTTTTCAAGGTACAATAGAGGAAATTAAGTCCAAACATCTGCAAGAAATGTTACCAAACATTCACATACAAAACCCACAAATTTTGCATACAATGGATGCAGTGATTCAGAAGGCAGCGGCTAAAGATTGGCAGGAACGTTATGCAGATGTACGCCACCTTGCCGCCGAGTTTCGCCGGGCAGCACGACAAGCAGTTTCCGCCGCACATACGACATGGAATTCTTAACCTGTCAACGACCCCTTAGCTAAAGCTAGGGGCTTGTAGGAATACAAGCTAGGTTGACCCGACTCAGCCACCAGCCGAAAGGCTGACGGGGCTACGTTAGTAGTAGCAGTTCAAGAC
>Ga0172373_10012064_pt1 | contig 10198 bp, 9 predicted proteins | sample Lak10m_2_FD_114546 | JGI IMG/M metagenome (GOLD analysis project Ga0172373, IMG submission 114546) | Freshwater microbial communities from Kabuno Bay, South-Kivu, Congo - kab_092012_10m | ecosystem: Environmental > Aquatic > Freshwater > Lake | place: Democratic Republic of the Congo: South-Kivu...
CATTCGGCAAAATATCGGGATCTTTTGTAGAGGTATCCAAAGGGGTAAATTCCGATATTACGATAATAGCCGAAGGACTTGAGACTGCTTTATCGGTGAAAGAGGCATTGAGTGAGCACGGCGGTGAGAAGAAGGGTATTAGACCGATACGAATACTATGCTCACTCGGAATAAATAATATCAAAAACTACAGTCCAAAGGAAGGAGAAAGAATAATCATTGCCGCCGATAATGACGGGCCTGATTCAATTACGGCTAAAACTACCGTGAATGCTAAACATACTCTAGAGGAAAAAGGGGCATTTGTAGAAATAGTATACCCTAGCAAAGAAGGGGATTTTAACGATGTTCTACAAGATGCGCTACTTGGAAAGAAAGAAATTCAAAATAGCTTTAATAAAGCTTTGGCCAAACACGGCGCAGTTACCTTGAGAGAATATTTTAGAAGTAAGGAAGATACCGAGCTCTTAAGCGAGAAAGAGAAAATCGGTATCGGCTATATAAGCCGATTTAGGATTGATGAGAGAAAAATAGTAAATGCTTATAGGGTAAGTCAAGTACAAGGTAGGCAAGTACTTGAGCAGACTCAAGCCTCCTTAGAAAAAGCCAGTTTTTGTTATGGACAAAATAAAGAAGTGTTACTTGAAGCAAAACAGTGGGGATACGGTTTAAACGAAATCGATGCAATTAAAGACGTACAAGGCATGGATGAGTTAGAGGTAAGTAACTTTTATAGGGAAAAGCGCGATGAATACCTGAACAAATCTTTAGAGTACAATATTGCCCTATTTAGCAAGCTTAAGAAACAGACTAATAATATGCTTGAATTAAAGAAAGCTATTACGGCCGAACAGGAATACTTGCAAGAAACTTATCAATCCCTTAGATTTCCTATTCAAGGCCTGCAAGGCCGCATGCTTAATTACTTAAAATGCGGAGAGATTGCCGCAAAAGAACCTGAACACTTACGTAAAACCTTTGTTTTAGCGGATAAACTGATCAACGAATACGGACAATCAGAGCTTGACGTTTGCCGTAATTTTTTAGGTTCTACAAATACTAAACTTTTATACGTTAAATTTGATCAAGATGCCGAGTTTTACGGCACAAAAACCGCTATAGAGAGGCTTACTTCTAACATAAGAAACGCAAGTACTATACCCGAAGTAATTGCCGCTCTAGACGAGAAGCAGAAGTTTTGCGCGCATCTAGATCAAAATTTACAATACACGGAAAACTCGGATTATTTTAAGGAAATAATCGAATTTGCCGCAACCGCTCAAGAGGACAAATTACTGGAAAAACTACGGGAAACAGTCAATTCTTTGTTGGCACTCGGTATACATTCGCAAGATGAATTACTGCTAGAATTACGCAATACCGGTAACTCAAGAAATACGTATTTAAAATTGGATAAAATAATTGAAATCCGCAGTATAGCTAAAACTCTGAGTGAATTAGATGCGGCAAGAAGCAAATCCCCCGATATTGTAAAGACAATTGAGCTCTTAGGCACCAAAGATAAGTTTCTTGCAGGACTTCAAGATAATTTGAAGTATCCCGAAATTCACGACAAATCCTTAATGCAATCAATACAAAATGCCGCTAGAGCCGAGCAAAATAACAATTTACGTCATTTGGAGAAAATTTCAATATTGCATATGAATCAGGTCGGTACCAAACCTTCAACTCTTAATGAAATATTAAAATCTTCACAAGATAGCACTCATGCATTCGAAACATTACAAAAAAGCTATCGTGCACATATAATATCGGAAGTACATAAATCCTTGAAAGTCATCGATGACGACAAAAACGTCAGGTTAGATAATAAAAATTTCAATTGTCCCGTAAAGTTTTTAAATTACGTCACGGCAACTCGCACGCATAAATATTTTCCGCATAAAGAGGTCAGACAAATATATGAACAAATTCGCGCACATCAAAAGCAGTTAAATTTATCAAAAGATATGGACGGACCAAGCCTGTAATCGATCTTCGTATTAAGTAATTGCAAGTTCGTCTTACATTTCGGGGATAAAATCATTTGTGGATTTTGTAGGTTTTTCGTTATTTATAGTCCGAGATTCTATTTGCCGATTTTGCTTTTTTGTATCTTTAGCCAAAACGGCAGGAGAATGCGGCGCAAATTCCAAGCCTTGATTATTACCGCTCTTGGCAGTTTTAGAGCTACTTTTTGCTTGCTTCTTTGGGGGCAGAGTCAAATAGTCTTTTTCTTTGATCGTAGGAGGCGCTATCTTTTTCTGAACAAACCCCTCTTGCCTATCTGCAATAACCGCTTTGGGCGTTTGTATTTTAGCTAGGCGTACGGCAGGTTCGGCAGAAAGCGTATAGCATTCGCCGCGACCTAAGTTAGCTAGATCTTTGATTTCAACCAATAAACTCTTTTGCTGCTGCTCGCTATAACTTACTCCGTCCCTAAATTCATGAGCACCGAAAGACGTATTCTTTTGTTGGCGGGTAATTGTTTTAGTACCGCACATGGCGCTTATCATCTTTGCTATTGCCGGTTCCGTATTTCTAAAAAAGAAAGAGGTGCCGAATTGTCCAAATATATACGATCCCTCATACTGACCGTATTTATCAAAAAGCTGGTTGAGCGATTGCATACAGGCAATAACGCAAGCTCCGTATTTTCTTCCCTCGGTCATTAAGGATGATAATGCAGGTAGTACTCCAAGAGCAGGCAGCTCATCGATTACCATCCAAACCCTACGGTTTTTATCGATACCTATCTCCATAAGCTGAGTAAATGCAAGTTCCGTAAGGCAGGCAATTAACGGTAAAGTAAGTGATCGTGAGCTAGGTTTAGTACTGAGAAATAACCAAGCGGTAGAGCCGTTCTTAATAGCCGTAAAATGCGTCTTCATCGAAAAACATCTATCGTTTAATATTTCAGGTAGGTAGCTTAAAGGTTTTGTATCCGCCGCAAGCACCGAAACTATAGAACTTGCCGTTTGTTTAGACTCATCGGCTACATACCTAGCACCCTTGCTACCTGCTAGAATAGTCCTTAGGTACTTGATATCGGCATAGCATACCGTATTGACGATATCTTCTATCGAAGCCTGCCTCGGTCTTAAGAATTCCACGCAGGAATTAAACACGCTCTCAGCCGCATTCTCCCAAAACGGATCCGAGCGGCTTCCCGATTGCCTTCTATTAAAACTAATTAATATTTTTGAAAAACGCTCTAAATCCTCACGCGAGGCACAATCCGTCCAAAAGTCCCAAGCGATGCCCCTCTCATCAAACGGGTTAAAAATAATATCCCCACGCTCGGGTCTATAATATTTAGAAATCATCTCTCCCGTCTGATCGATAATAATCGCAGGTTGCTTTCTACTCTCTACTTGCGGTAGCAAGTTATGTACTAAGTTGGTCTTTCCCGAACCGGTAGAGCCGGTAACCAAAAAATGTCCGGTTTCCATATCTTTAACTAAAGGCATATCCCCGATCTTAAAAGGACTTGCTAATTTTTTTCTGCGTAATATGGATCCCGCTTCCTTTGCGGTAAGTACTCTACCTATTCCTTCCTCTAATCTTTCCGTCTTTAAATCTTTGCCTAATTTGCTCCATAGCAGAAAAATCAAGGTAAATACAATACTCGTTATCAAACATGACCATATTAATACTTTGAGGATAAGCTTCATGCCCTTACTATCGGCAGTGCTAAAAATAGGAGAGCGAATAACTTTTCTCGGGTCTGCCTTCGTCGATAGAACACCCGAATCGGTGCGAGCAGCTACATAGGTAATATAGTTTGGTTTATTACCGATAGCTAAGCGTATTTCATTAATCATCCCGTCAAAACTATCGGCAAGTACTGCTTTTCGGTAAGATAAAAATGCATAATGATCTAGTGCGTTGAATTCTTTAGTATGGATAAAACATGACGCAATCATTCCGAGTAATAAGGCTATATGGATAGTTTTGGTAAATACTTGCCAAAACATCCTGACTTTATGGAGGAATACCTGACCGCCGCCTATGAAGTTACCGAACATTTAAAACCTTTATTTGATTAGTTGACTATTTGCAAGCCAAGCTATTACTACCTTTCTTGAGTAACGCCTATAATGTTCTGGATTTGCAGAATGATAGTGCCTGATAGCTTTATGCCAAGTGCCGTGCCGTTTGAATAATAACGACAACAGTTTACCTGCATATTCTATATTACACCTAGGCTCCATCATCTCCTCTATTCCTTTAAAATTATCCTTGTGCCATCGGTAATTAATCTGTGTTATCCCGATGTCTATGTTGATAACCCCTTGATTGACGGCATTCTTGATTGTTTTGATCGCTTCTGATTTACTACTTGCGGTTATGGTTTTACCTTCGATATTAAGTGCATACGGGTTAAAATCCGATTCAACGCTTGCAATAGCACTAAGTAAGCCGATAGGTATCAGATTCTTTTGCTCTACGGCATCGATATATTTTTTTACCCGATAATTTTCATAGGAAGTAATATGTGCTCCGTATGCACCGGTACTCCATAAAATCAATAAAGACAAAAATAGCATAGTCTCTTTTATTCGTTTGGATAAAAGTCTTATTCCTGATACAATAATAACCGATATACTAAACTCGCAGCCGGAGATAACAAACATGCAGGATTTTACCAAACCTTTTAGCATAGATACGGAGTCCTAAGCACAAATCCCCGCCGATAAACCAAATACCCTGTAAGCTTTTTACCGGATAGACTCCACTGCTTTATTGAAAGAATTTCAATCAACTCCCCAGTACCCTAATTTATCATAAAATCCTGATTCAATTAATTCAACCCCTGAACTATTATGTGGTAGTACTATAGATTCAACATGATCTGCGGACATTAGGCCTGTATTTTTAGCTCTTTGTACTTCTGCAGATGAATTTAGTATATATCTTTGTACTTGATGACCATCAATTGAACTGTATGCTGCTTCGTTAGCTAGTATTGCTTCTGCACTAGTTTTATATAGTGAGTAATGTGGTGGTGATGTTTCTTGAGCACTTATTGTGTCTACATCTTGACCATCATACCTTATACTACGGTGAATGACTGGTCTTTCTGCGACAAAAACGATACAATGTAAATTCTTGCCAATACTATATGGATGCTCAGTGTTAACAAAAATACATGCTTGAGGAATATAGTGCTTTAACACATAGTCTTTGTATTGATCTAGCAGTGCTTTTAGATATTCGTCTCTTGGTTTATCAATTGGAGCAAAAGAAAGGCCAAAGTTGATATAATATTCTACTTCCCTTTGATAATTAGAAAAATATGGGACAACACTATCGCAATTACCATGTGTTTCTAATCCTTTATGATGACTGTAAATAACAACAATACTTCCGTCATGATCTGCTGCATGTGGATTTTGAAAACCTCCATAAAAATAACTGACATCTTTATCATGTCCAGTACCTGGTGTTTGAAATCTAAAATAATTATGATAATTCGCATAATTCCTATCAACAAAATTCTCTAATGCAATTCCTAAAGTTTCTAACTGAATAGTATTAAGATTATCTATATGCGCAAAGAAATCCCTGACTACGTGGCTAACATTTACGGAATCTCTATCCAATGCCTTACTTATTAAGTTAGCTTGTCCTGCAATACATAACCCAATTTTATGCTTTTCGGACCAAAAAACCTTTTGATTATCTAATGTAAACATCTTACTACTTGGATCTGACATTAAAGTGTCAGTTACAATGTAAAAACTATTTTTGCAGGCTACGATTACCGCTATTATCATACTACACTCCTTCCTGAGCTAATATTATTAATATTTAATATGATTACAATTTCTAAAGTTTAGTCAAGAAAATTATGCGGCACTCACATAATGGCCATAAAATCATAATTTTTGTATAAAACATAACGGCCGTTAAGATATTGCTATTTTGTAGGTATCTTATATGTTACATAGTATATATACTATGTATAGTTTTCATATAAAACTCGAGTTAAAGCTTAACAGGCTCTAAAATGACTAAAATTATAGCTTATATTCGTACCTCAACAGATAAACCGGAGCTAAATAATCAAAAACTTGCAATACTAGAATATGCACAAAAAAATAATCTCAAGATAAACGAGTTCGTTGAGATTCAAATGTCTTCTAAAAAAAACTCCAAAACAGAGAAGAATAGAAGAAGTTTTAGAAAAACTCTCTAGTACCGACATGTTGATTGTAACAGAGCTCAGTAGGCTTGGTAGAAGTACACCTGAAGTCATAGAACTGGTTAATGAACTAGTTGCAAGAAGTATCAGGGTAGTAATTCTTAAACAGAACCTTGATATCAGCAAGCATGATATGAATTCCAAAGTTACAATTACCTTGTTTGCATTGTTTTCAGATCTTGAACGTGATCTAATAAGCCAGCGTACCAAAGATGCTCTTGCACTCAAGAAGTCTCAAGGACAAGTATTAGGTAAGCCAGTGTTTAAACGGATAAAAAACGTGAGTTTTGCAATGGCTTAATTAATACCATAAAAATGGTCCAAAACCTTTATTATAAAAATCTTACAGAGTATTACGGTTTATCGGCGGGGATTTGTGCTTTGAACCTCAATATGAAAAGAGAATTAAGGACTTCCCAGTTTAATGTGGCGGCTCAGCGCACGTACCTTAGAACTGGTCCTACTAGTTGACAATAAACTATTGATAGTTTATTTTACTCGACAATTAATAATATTATAAAGGTTTAACTATTTTTTTAAGCAAGTGAGGAAATATTGTGAATGATAATTGTGCTGATTGGATAACAGCAGTTTGTATGGTAATGCAATACTGGGTTTGTAAAAAACAAAGAAAAGACAATCTCTTTAAGACAAGGTTTGATACTTACAACGATATTATAACTTCTTGTGCAGAGGTGTATAGTTTTTTTGATCCCGATAAAAAATTAAAACATAATAAAAAATTTGAACAAATGATGTCCAATTTTAATTCTGAACAGCTGAAATTTAATATATCCGACATTTCAGGGAGTCAAAAATTATTAGCACCGGTGGAATACGTTTTTGGTTCTAGTCCAGCAAATTATATAAGAAATATAATTGAAAGTGGTGAGATACATAAATTAACGCGAGTTGCCAATTAATTATACTGGTGAAAGCCATATTTAAAGCTGGTTACAGGTGAAGCTTGTTATTAAAATGTTTCTTATAAAAGCATATTTTGTAAATATGACTGTTATTGAGCTTTTTTAATATTACAAATTACCTTAACAGGCTTATAAAGCTTAGCTTTGCTGCCATCAATTAATTGGCAACTCGCGTTAAATTAGGGAAAATTGATATTGACACTGAAAATTTCAAATAAGTAAGGATATAGAATCCTGATTTGAGCCTTTTTTAAAAGGTGCAAAATAGCAATAAAGTATATAAATAAACGCTAAAATAAGTTAGATTATGCATGATAATAAAATTATCAAAGAAGAATCAGAGGTAATGGTAGACAATCTTATTACCATGATTCGTGTTCTTATTACTGGTAAAAATAGATATATTAACTTAAATTTTGATTCAGCGTTAGTTTCAGATCATTTTTACAATAAATCATCGGCTAATATAGGACATCAAGAAAAAGTAAAAGAAAGAGTTATTGAAATTCTTTTAAACGAACAAATACAAAAAGAAAATTTGTTAAACGTACTTATAAAAAAGGCATTAGAATGTCCTGAAGTTAAAAAAGAAATAGATAATCGTAAAATTGGACAATATAAGGTAAAACCAGAAGATTTTCTAAATTATGATTTTAGAAAAAACAGTGGTTAAACTAGTTAACTTTCCTTTAAAAGGCTAACTATTTTATCCTAAACTAGGAGCAGAAAGTTAAATAAATAATAATATTTAACTAATTTATAAAATATTTATCTTATTTTAAGAGCCTTACAGCTATCAAATCAGTTAAAATTACTTTTGTATTTTTAAGAACTAGCATGAATTCCATATAGATGATATAATATTACTATATGTTAATTAAATTATCTTTGTATTTTTGATTATGGCATCACAGAAGTTTCTTGACCCTAAGAGCGATATAATATTTAAAAAAGTTTTCGGCTCAAACCCGGAGCTAGTTAAAAGCTTTCTTAATTCAGTAATGCCTTTGCCGGAAGAAGGACTAATTGAAACCATAGAATATTTAACACCGGAACAGTCGCCTCGTATCCCTTCAATGAAGAATACCATTGTGGATGTAAAATGTACTGATCAGAAGGGAAGAATATTTATCGTTGAAATGCAGATGCAATGGACTGAAAGCTTTAGTAAAAGGTTGTTATTTGGAGCATCAAAGGCTTATGTACAGCAGATGCAGAAAGCTGAAGACTATCATAGTCTTTGTCCGGTATACGGTCTTGGTATAATTAATGATATATTTGACAGAAACTCAGAAGATTGGTTTCATCATTACAGACAGGTCAACGTTCAGAAACCGGAAAGGGTACTGGAAGGACTGGAATTAATATTCATAGAATTGCCTAAGTTTAAACCTCAAAGCTGGGAACAGAAACGCATAGGAGTATTATGGCTAAGGTTCTTGAAAGAGTTTAAAGGTGAGCAGCTGAAAGTACCTGCAGAGTTCAGAAGTGTTCCAGAAATATCAAAAGCGGTAGAGTTAACACAGGAATCAAGTTATACCCCTCTTGAACTTGAAGCTTACGACCAGTACCTTGATGCCCTTCGTACCGTGAAAACAATTGAGGTAGACTCCTTTATTGCCGGAAAAGCTGAGGGTAGAACTGAAGAGAAAATCGAAATCGCCTTTAATTTACTACGTCAGAATTTATCACTTGAAGTAATTTCTTCTGCTACCGGTCTTTCTCATAATGAACTCAAAGAGCTTAAAGTCAAACTATAAGATCATCCCACGGCTTCTATCAATCTTGATTTCGTTCTGTTTTTGCTTTTCTGTTTCTTTCTGTTGTTCCTGAGAAGCTTTAAATATTTTCTCTCTATGAGCATCGCACTTGAATTTGACCTCATAATGTATAGTTCTTATTTCCCCGCCACGTTCATTTATTTCCTTAATTATTTTTTCTTTGCTTACAATATCGTGTTTTGCAGCGTATCCTAAAAGACTAATTGCCTTGCTAGTTCCAAAGCTTGATTTAATACTGCATGCATCATTGGTGACTCCAGAAAACTTTAAGTTACCATTAAGCTTATCCAATGCACGAACGGCAAAACGATGGTTAGTCCTTAAATCAATGTTGAATCTATAGTACTACCACATAATAGTTCAGGGGTTGAATTAATTGAATCAGGATTTTATGATAAATTAGGGTACTGGGGAGTTGATTGAAATTCTTTCAATAAAGCCGTGGAGTCTATCCGGTAAAAAGCTTACAGGGTATTTGGTTTATCGGCGGGGATTTGTGCTTTGAACCCCAATTATTCAAGGAAGTAGAAAGTGGTGAAGAATTGAGTAGTTAAGATTATGGCAATAACATGAAATTACATAACTCTTCAATAAGCTTCAATTTTCATTAATTTTTTAATCAAGATCCACCCCAGTTTTTGAGCTTTAAGATAAGAGTCTAATGTGTCGTTTTCAAGAAATTTATTTTCCAAATAATCATGCAACTCTGGTAGGTTATTAATCTCTTCAGATGATAAAGGAGGAAGTTTTTTATATACAGAAAGCATTAAATATGCCATTCCGTAATATCCTAACACTTCTTGCTTAAAGAGATTTATTTTTTCTTTTTCCATTATAGTAGGTTTTCTATTATAGTAGGCTTCTAAAAATTCATCCTGCTCATCATCAGACAGGTTATAAAAAATAAGGATAGTAGCCAAATCAAAATAGGAGTAACCAAGGCAAGCCGCCTCCCAATCTATAATCATAAATTTATTATTAAAAAAAATATTTTCGGGTTTTAAATCATTATGTGTTGCAACAAGTGTAGCTTTACCTTTTAAAAGAATTCTATCAACCAACTTTAGATATTTTGAAGCTTTCAATACCAAACTAGAATTTAAGAGAAGTGCCTGTTTTTCAAAACTTTGGCGAATAGTAAAAATATCTTTAGATGAGGGAAACCCATCAATACTATGTAATTTTTTAATAGTTTTTGCTAGTTCTGGCAATAATTTTTTGCTTTGCAAGTCTGTCTTGGAAACATAATTACCATTTATATAATCTGAAACAATAACTCCATC
>Ga0172373_10012065_pt1 | contig 10198 bp, 11 predicted proteins | sample Lak10m_2_FD_114546 | JGI IMG/M metagenome (GOLD analysis project Ga0172373, IMG submission 114546) | Freshwater microbial communities from Kabuno Bay, South-Kivu, Congo - kab_092012_10m | ecosystem: Environmental > Aquatic > Freshwater > Lake | place: Democratic Republic of the Congo...
GGTTCTGAAAAAGTATTGATCTTCATTACAGCTCGCGGTGAAGGTTATGCAAGAGAAATATCTCAATTTTTTGACATGGATATTTCTACCATCCAGAACCAGCTCGATAAATTTGAGCTTGGCGGTATTTTGGCAAGCACTACCAAAGGACGAACGCGGTTATACACATTTAATCCAAGATACCCTTTTCTAAAAGAGTTGAAACGACTATTAAACAAAGCTCTTTCCTTTTATCCTGAGGATGAACGCGAGAAACTGGTCATGGAAAGACGACGACCACGCCGGCGAGGCAAATCAATATGAAACCCATAGACGAAATGTTCCCAAATAGAAAAACTGCGTGGTATCCCCATATTGTTCATCAGTCAAACATTACGAGCTATTGACCGCTAATTACTCCTGTCGTGGAAAAAATCTTTCCAAAAACTGCGCAGGAGTTAGAACAAGCATATTCTTTCCGAGCAAAGGCTTGTAATGTTTTAGGTTTCCCGTGACCAATGCATCTGCCTCCGATGTAATAAATACTTCAGCAAACATAATATCATCCGGGTCTGTAAAGCCTTCTATGGGGAGCTTTTCAGACTCAATATAATGACCGGACACTTCAATGTGATTTACGATAGCAAATGCCTTTGAGGGGTGAATATGGAATTCTTGACGCGACAGAACCTCCTCGTACTCACCAAGTATCCGATTATCATAAACTACAACAACTTGATCACCTAAAATCAGGTCAAGAATCTTAGCTGGTGCGCCTTTGCTGCTAAGCAGACTGCTGATCAACACATTTGTGTCCAATACAACCGTCAACATCAGCGCTTCCGGTCTGCTCTGGTTTTTTTGATAACAGCATTGACATCCTTTAGTGTCATTTTATCTAGACCATCCCTGCGCGCCTTGCTGCGTATTGAACGAGCAGCCATTTGCGCTCTCAAACGAGACACCATCAAAAGAATATCTTGGATGTTCTCGTCGTCCAGATTTATCATCACAGCGAATGGTTTGTTATCTACTGTCACGACCAATTCACCCTCGCTTGCCAATTTTTTACGAAGAGCGGATGGTTCATTTCGTAAATCTCGATAGGGTACGAATTGCATGGCTTACTCCTTTTGTAGCGTCTTTTGCTACACTATCTTACCCGATTCTCGGGAGCTAGTCAATTTATCTATTTCCCTCAAAACTTAACACCTCCCCGCCCCACGTAGCGCGGGAAGTGAAAGCTTTTATCGGCGGGGCTGTAATGTCTGGTCGGCAGGTAAATTAACTTGTGGAAAGTGCAGTTTGTGACCGTGGGTATTATAGGAGAATAGTCACAGAATATGATTGCCAAGTGCCAAACATGGAGGAATACTTATCCTGTCAAAAGAGTCCACGGGATTGCAACGATTTTCTCATCGAATCGCTTGATTGCCTTCCCGCCATAAACCATTAAACCAGCAGATGTCTTGGGGTGCTTTTCCAGAAACAATCGAAGTCCCGCAGTGTCGCGATATCCAAGGTTGTCAGTGCGTTTCACCTCCACAGCAAGCAAGCGTCTGCCATATTCCAGAACAAAATCAACCTCGTTCCCATCAATGGTGCGCCAAAAATAAAGACGGGCAGAGGGGGTCATCAGGCGCGCCAGGATTCTCAAATGATGATAAATAAATGTCTCGAAGTAGGAACCATACTCGCGCGCCTTACGGAGGTCGTCCAATTCAAAATAACCGGACAGAAAGACCGCCAGAGCCGGGTCATTAAAAAACGCCTTGGGAGCCTTCAGCAGGCGAGTCGTGTGGTTCGCGGTGTATGCAGGCAACCGTTCAAACAAATGGGTCGTTTCCAAAAGATTTAGATACCGATGGGTAGTGGGTTGAGATAGTCCAGCATCCCGGGAAATCTCAGATTGATTGATCAATTGCGCAGAGCGCAGCGCTGCAAGCTCCATCACTCTACGAAAATCCAACAATGCGTCAATTTGAGCCATCTGTCGTAGATCACGCTCCAGGTATGTGGCAACATATCCCTCCCACCATCTGGTCCATGCCTCAGATGAATTCAGGTTGAGAAGCGGCGGCATAAAACCACGCAGGATGGACTCAGTAGGATCGGGAAGCTCCTCCTGCAGGGAACTCTCTGCGGGAAATTCACCATTCAGGAGACGTACCAACACATCCGGGTTGGATCGATTGTGCATTTCCCCAATCGACATCGGATCAAGCACAAAGTAGATTGCGCGCCCAGCCAGACTTTCACTTACCTGTTTCATCAACAACAAGTTGGCAGAACCGGATAATACAAATTGATACCTGCCCGGGTTTCGATCCACAGTCTTTTTGATAGCAAGCAGGATGTCCGGCGCCTTTTGAACTTCATCCAAAATCACCTGATTTGTTCCTGCCCAAAGGGATTCAGGATTCGAACGCGCCTGTTCCAATATATCAAAATCGTCCAGGGTATGGAATCTCCAATTACGAAACGGTTCAGCATTTAGGAGAAGGGTGCTTTTTCCAACCTGTCGGGCGCCTGTCAGAACGATCACAGAATGGTCTTTAATTGCGCTCTGGAGATAAGGCGTAATCCACCGTTCACGATACGGTTTTGATTTTGAATTATTATTCATGACGTGAATAATAATTCAAAATGATTGATATGGCAAGCTGCAAAGTAGCAACTTCATTTCTGTAAGATTCGGGCAGTCCCGTAGAAAGCAATTTGTAGGAAAAATTCGAATTTCCTATGATATTTCTTTCGGATTCCCCAAATTTATTCTGATTTTTGTTTTGGATGTTGAATAAATTATGTTTTATGTATATAATATTATGGAATTCGTAATTTTTGATACACAAAACATAATGACTGCTTACCCAAAAACCCTTGGCAGGGAGAATTCCCGCCTATTCACCGCTTTAGCCAGCCTTGGTAGGACAGTTTTTTCCATTGAAGAGGCGCAGGAAATCAGCGGAAAGAGCTATCCCGCCACGCAACAGGCACTTTTGCGGCTCACAAAAGCTGGTTGGTTGGTCAGTTTGGGAGCTGGAAAATACGCCATTGTCCTGCCATCGGCTGGAGATGACGCTACCAGATGCCAATCGGTTGGTTATTGCACGAGAATTGATCGGTGATGTCCCCTATTACATCTCTCATGACAGCGCTCTTGAAATCCACAATATGCTAACCCGCCCAATAACGACCGTAACAATCTCAACCCCACGCAGGCTGAAATCCCGGACTGTCTTTAATGTACCCTACCGATTTATTACAACCCAACCCAAGTACATGTGGGGATACACGCCTGTCTGGACTTCAGCAGAGGATCAGGTACAAGTTAGTGATCCCGAGCGGACCATCCTGGATGGATTGGCACGACCCGATTTGTGTGCTGGAGTAAGTGAAGTGGCGACTGGTCTTCTGATCCACAAAGATGATCTTGATTGGAAAAAACTGGCTGAATATGCTCAACGACTGGGGAGCCAGGCAGTGGTGAAGAGATTGGGATATTTACTTGATTTCTACAGTTTGGCGCCATCTGAAATTTTGTCTCGCCTGCAAGGGCAAATTGGTCCAAGTTACGCATTGTTGGATCCCTTCCTTCCGAAAAACGGTCAATTCTTATCTCGCTGGCGACTGCAACTCAACATAGACACTGAAACACTAAAAGGAATAGCTTCAACCTGATATGATCCGTTCCGCTGAAATTTCCAAACTTGCCCATCGCCTGGGTTTGGGCGATAAAACCATCGAGAAAGACTTATTGTAAAAAGTAAACATTAGGATCACTGGATGCTCCAAGAATGAAGGATTTACATCCATACTCGTTTTGAGTACAAAACGAGTATGGATGTAAAAAAAGCTGAAGAGTATCATGCGAAGCAAACAGCGTTTCTTCGGCTCACAATAGTTGGTTGGTTTATTAGTCTGGGTGATTACACAAATCAATAGTGCATTCTTACACGGCGTTCAGTATTACGGATGGATCACTTGCAGCCCCAGTTGCTTTTCATATCCGTCGAAGTCGCTGTCATTTATGAAGAAGCTCATGATCGTTCTCGATGCAAAATGTAGCTATAAAGCTATTAATTGTTTTACGGGCGGTAATCCCTTTTTGACGTAGAAAACGATAATTTCTGGCACTGGCATCAACTACAAGCATGGCTAATGCACTTTCACACGCGATTGGCGCTGATCATTCAAATTGCCATCCCACGGCAATTTGCCGCGCAAGGCTCGGATTTCCGCCTGCTCGTTCAAGAGGATCAACACACGCAATGCTTCATGCACTACTTCTCGTTTCGTCTTAATTCCTGTCAACTTCTGGGCACGTTCAATCAATTTGTCATCAAGGACAATATTCGTTCTCATTTTGCACTCCTTTCTGTGTGTGTAAAAATAAAACTTTATGTGTATTATGCACCATCCCATTATTATGCAAACTTTCTGTCCAAAATTTTATTCTCTACTGGATATACAAGCATATACTCCTTGAGAATCTTTATTCTGCCATGCACAATTTTGGCGGGGGATTTCATAACTTGACAAAACATTGCATCTCGGCAATTTCACGAAGATTGCTCTTATGATCCTACAAATGCGATCTTTTGGTTATGCTTATGCTGAAACTAAAAGCCAGTGCTTGTTTTGCATATAACTAAAAAGATAAATTTTCGGTCGTTATACTTTTTGACCAAAAAGATACGGCTCTATATTTCCAGTCTATTAAGCGACCCAAAGCTACTACTGCATGTTATTCGTCGGCACTGGGCAATTGAAAACGAACTACATTGGGTTCTGGATGTTGCTTTGAATGAAAACCGTAGCCGAGTTCGCAAAGATTAGGCTCCTGAAAACTTTACCATACTGCGCCACATTGCTCTGAACCTACCCAAACAGGGGAAAACCGCCAAAGGTGGCATCCATGCCAGACAACTTTAAGCCGTTTGGAAGGAGGATTATCTCCTCAAAGTTCTCTCCGCTAAAGTTTAGATGTGATTGCCCTAGTATGAACACAACTATTGAAAAAGAAACCGAAATTCTAATCTTTCCAGATTGACATTTGGTTATTCGTGCTGTTATGATATATGAGAAATCAGAAAATCAGATTTAAAGAAAGCGAGAAGCCATGTCTGAATATTTACAAGTCCGTAGCAATGGGCAAATTACCTTGCCGGCTCCAGCCCGTCGAAAAGCAAAATTGAATGAAGGCGATCTGCTTGAAGTCCTTGTTGAAGAGGATGGCTCGATTCGTCTCATTCCAAAATTACCTATTGATCGCGCCTTGGCAGAAAAGTATCAGCTAGCCGATATCAATTGGGCGATAAAACAAAAGGGCAAAAAGAAATGAAGCGAATTATTGTGTGCGACACAGGACCACTCCTACATTTAAGCGAAGCAGGAGCGATTCATCTACTGTCGCTGGCGGGTGAAATTCTGATACCATCACTTGTGACAAATGAGTTTGAAGCAAATGCGCAAGGCTGGCATCCGCCACAGTAGGTAAAGGTTGTTGATCTTGAAAAATCGACCCGACAAAAAGCCGAAAAATGGGTACGAGCAAATCAAATTGACGGTGGGGAAGCGGAAGCGATTGCCCTGGCATTGCAAGAACACGCCGATTGGCTGATTACGGATGACGCGCAAGCGCGCCAGTTCGCCGAATCAGTTGGGTTGGAAGTTCATGGGTCAATTGGAATACTTTTGTGGAATGTTGCAAATGAAAACATTCTTGATAAAGCACTTGCACTTCAATTGTTGGGTAACCTGGCAAGCTCATCATTATGGATTTCTGAACGTGTATTACAAGAGGCTCGAAGAGCAATAGATATTTTGCTTTTAAATGAAGGCATGTGTTCGTAGCCTATTTGCGCTTCTCATATATGAAATAATCAAACAGGCTTTTGGATATAAGATGCATCTTATGGGGATTCCATTTTTCATTAGCACAGAAAAATTATAAGCGCTAAAAATAGAGAAGATTTTCTTTGACACCCATACTTGTGCTTCCGATTATGATTACCTGCTGGACAAGATGTCGTTTTCAGAACGCAAAAATTTCAGACACTATCATCTTTTAATGCCGTCCACAACGAGTTCAATCCTAAACGATCCACCCACCCATCAATATATCCATAATCAAGTTGATCCTTTTTGGCTTTGAGAATTGCCCCAATATCTCGGGCGTGTTTTGGCTGCCCGCTTAGTCCCAAATACATGAGTTTGTAGAGGATCAGATCCTCTGGAGAATGGACATACACTTCTCCAATCGGCGGTCCATAGTTCACTAGGAGGCGGCGTTGAAAGGCGCTCTCGCGAAGTTCGTCCCCATCCCGCATGAGATATAAATCTGCTTTGAGCCCGCTGTACATATGAATCGCATTCAATGGGATGTCTGCGCGAACCTCCATCAGGGCATCCAAAATGATGTCGGCGGGGACCAGCATATCTCTGTTCTCGAGTTCTTTGGAAAACCTGCCTACAGCTTTGATGGGAAGGTTTATGACAATATCCAGATCCTGAGTGGCGCGCGGTTCCCCCCAAGCCCATTCTGCGATGGCGCCACCGATCAGATACTCAACTTTCGCGGCTTTCAATGCATCCAGGATAAGTTTTAGAAAAGCAGATATATCCAAAGGCTGGTCTGTCATGCTGTATAGGCTCGCTGCAAAGCCAAGCGATGTGCTTCCAGTACAGTAAGTTCAGGGGTTTCCTGGCGGATGCGGTAGGCGACAACATTCCGGGCAGTGTCACTGATGGAACAGCCCTGCCGAAATCGGTCGGCAACCGATAAATGCCGATAAATATCAATCTGACGTTGATCTACTTCTTCAGCGCTGGCTTTCACCATCTGGCTGAATTCAGGGGAGAGTGCTGGTTGCCCTTTTAGATAATATCCTTTATTTTTCCGATCACGGCTATATTCCAGTACATATCCAGCCGCTTGAAACGCCTGCTTGACCACGCGCATGTCCCGATAAAACGTATCCTCCCAGGCGGATGTACCAAAACAACTCCTGCCCAACCTGTACTCCGTCCTGACAATCAATTGAGCCCGGGTAAGGTAACGCTCGTTCCATAGGATTTGAAGAAGTGCGACTCGCCGCGCCGTGGTTATGTCGCGTTGCATGGCGTCATTAAGGATGACATCAACAGCCCTGCGTGATGGAATATTATTTATCACGCTTTAATTATAACCTGATTTATAAATCAGGTATTAGCACGCCATTCTTTCACCTCAGTAAAGGACCGCCGTTATCCAGCCGATAAATCGCCGATATTCTGCTGTAACTCCTCTCTTCGGTAATTCTCTGAAAGTACCCCAAGCCCACTACTTCACGCCCAAAATTTTATAAGATAATCGCGATTATTATAATCACGATTATCAACAGGACTGCTTTGCTGGTCTTACAGGTGGCAACCATATTCGTAAATCGCGTTTCTGAACATGAATTACTTGAAAAAACCTTCCAATCCGGCAGGGCTGAACTATTTGTCTTATACGGATGACGGCGGTCGGGGAAACTGAATGGCTGACATATTTCTATCAGGAGAAGCAGCTTATCTTTTTTGTAGCCGATTAAGTACCAGAACAGACGATGCTGGATCTGGCAAAGAAGCGATAGGATGTTTTGGAACGACATGGTGAACGAATAGCCAGAATATTGACAATCGCAACTGTAGGTTGAAATCAGCAGGGTAAGCCACGTTATAACCGTGCAAGTTGGCTTTGCAGTGCCGGCCTGCGTTTGTATTTTTCCTTCGTTTCTTTCAAATACTTCTTCCATTCATCCGATTTCCCCAGCAACGTATAGGCTTGTTTGGCGCGTTTGAGCCAGGCAGCAGCAATCGGATAATTCTTGCTCTTGACCTCAGCCATCAGGCGTTCTGCGTGTTTCAAACTGATTTGAACCACCCATTCCGGGCGATGTTGGATGACGCCGTCCGCCACGATTTCAGCAACGGTATACCAGACATCACGCCCCGCTGCCACTTTGATGGCATCGTCCCACTCTTCTTCCAGCAAATATACCTCTGCCAAGACCTGCTTGTCTTGTGATTTGCGCAGGCTTGCCATCACCTCTGGACGCAAGCGACCCCAACCTGTTCCAGCCAGACGCTTGATCGTTTTGTAGATATCCAGCATTGGATCCTCGCCAAACGCAGCCGTCCAGGCGGTCAATGCTTGTTTTGTACGTCCCTGCGCCTCTTCCACGGGACCCAGCCATTCGCCCAGACTCGCCTTTGAGCCTTTCAACTTAAGCCCGTGTTCACCGATTTCAATCGCCTCCGTTACCCACCGAGACTCTCGCAAGCGGCGGGCTACTTCCAGGGTTTCCTCCGCAGTAGTCAGGTTCTTTTTGGCGTATTTCACAGCCACTTCAATTTGTTTGAGATCGCACAACTTCAAGGCATACCGCAGGTGACGTCCTTCCTGCTTGCAAAGGGCAAGATACTCTTCGGTGCGACCCTGCCGATCCAGTACATTCAGTTTGACTTCGGTAAGATCATCGAAGCCTGAGTCAACCGGGAAACCTAGTTCACGAAACTCATCCTCATCCCAGTCTTCATCCTCATCTGGCTCATCCTCTTCATAGAAAATTGAGCCCTCCCCCTGAGGAGACGCCTTCTCTTTGGGCGCATCATCCCAGCCATACTTCGCAGCCTGAACGGCAATATCCAGGTTGCCCTCCATTCCGTAATCGCCGGCATAATCGATCAGCTTCTCCAGCCTGCGAACCAGTCTGTCCCGCTCGACCTGACTGAGGTCCATACTCAAAATGGCTTCAGCCAATGGCGTACCCAGATCTCCCACAAATCCGCCCAATTCCCCATTCGAGTCGTCAATATTTTCAATGCCGCGGCTGGACTCTTCCAGCAGAACAAGCAGGATCTCTACCGCGCTCTCGGCATCCCCGGCATCCAGGAATTTCATGGCAGATTCCTCGACCTCGCGCAATTGATTCGCCAACCCGCCCACATGCCAATACGCTTCCGACATCCGCATGCCATCCAGACTGTGGATAATTCCGAGAATATGGCGGCGATGGACCTCGATGTCCACTTTTTTCCTGCGCTTCTTTTTGGATGTTGAGGGAACGGAGGTCATGGCTTCAATCCGATCATAAAGATCAGGTTGTTCCTGGATCAGTTTGGTCAGGATGGTGGTGAGGTCGTTATGATCCAGATCGGACAGAAGCTCTGCCGGCGCTTTGCGAACGGCAAATGATTTCGGATGGCGCAGATAGGCAAGTAACAGGGCGACGAGATGTTTGCAGTACCCGCCATATTCGTAGAGGCAGGTGCAGGACGCATCGGCAATGCCCGCCTGATCCAATTCCACCTGTACGCGGTAATAGGGCGCATAGGTGCCGGCACATTCACCGCTCAATAACATGCCCTGGATGAAAGTGTTAGAAATCGCACTTCCACGATAGTACTCCTCGCCACGCCGAAAACTTTCCGGGCTGGCTCCGGCACGGATCATGCTTTCAGTGATTTTGGGTATCGTCATTTTCACTCTCGGTTTCCGTTGCACGACTATTCATTCAATATATTGTTGAGAATGGCGGGCAACTTTTCCGGGGATTTCAGCACCTTACGGGTGGCGGCACTGTTCAATTGATTAAGACGGGCAAGGTGCAATAAGGCTGCATAAGCACCATTTCCCGCTCTGACGCTGAATCGCTTTGCCTGTTTCCTCACGGACAGGTCGTCAAACCCCGGTTCAGAACGTAACTCCAGCATGATTGAATTCGCCTTTTCCCTCACCCTGTCAATCAAGTGAAGCAAAGCTTTTTCATCGTCATCATTCCACACCATGACTGTGACGACTTGTTTATGTGAAGCCTTTGTTTCTTCTGAATACCTCTGTCGGACCTGCGCCCAATGATTGGCACGGCTGGGGACGGCGACAAATCTGAAAGAAGGCAAAAGGAGACCAGTCAACGTCCTGCCCGTAACACAATCCGTATCCAATCCAAACACGCGATCCCGGTACACAAAAGGTTGGTCCGTACCCGAATAATTATGGTGTCCCACGAGCAACGGCTTTTCCCCGTCATACAGTTCATACCAGGGACGGTCATATGCGGCACGAAGGTGTTTATCGCCACCCATTGTTCCGCACAATACCGTTGAACGCTGTTGTGACAGGGCAAGACCCGGTTCAAAATATCCATGTACCACCAATGCCTCCGGCAGGTCCAGATACAACGGCAAGGTA
>Ga0172373_10012068_pt1 | contig 10195 bp, 5 predicted proteins | sample Lak10m_2_FD_114546 | JGI IMG/M metagenome (GOLD analysis project Ga0172373, IMG submission 114546) | Freshwater microbial communities from Kabuno Bay, South-Kivu, Congo - kab_092012_10m | ecosystem: Environmental > Aquatic > Freshwater > Lake | place: Democratic Republic of the Congo: South-Kivu...
GCAACTGAAAAAAGGTGAAAAATGGCGAAAAATGAGCCGTTTTTGACTCGGCGAGAGAATCCTGAACAAGCTCTAACTGAAAAAAGGTGAAAAATGGCGAAAAATGAGCCGTTTTTGACTCGGTGAGAGAATCCTGAACAAGCTCTAGAATCTATTTCTCCTGCCAGACAGTTTCTCTGTCGCGGTTGATATAGCACCACTTACCATGCTGCTCAACCAGTGCTAACCCGTCTCTGAAGGGTTCCGCCATGTCATAAACTGCGGGAATGACAATTCGTCCGTCCGTATCAATATATCCCCATTTCCCATTATTGAACACCCTGGCCAGCCCTTCCGAAAAAATACTCGCATCCTCAAATCTGGGCATAATAACCAGTTTACCCGTCTTGTCAATATATCCGTAAGCTCCGTTTATTTCTACAAATGCCAGCCCCTCCCCAAAATTTCCGGCCATGTCAAATGTCGGCTCTATGGCAATCTCGCCACTTTCATTGACATAACCATATTTTCCGTCTTTATACGCCAATGCCATCCCCTCAGAGAAATTCCCCTCGGAGTAGCCTCTGACAAATTCAAAACGGGGACTTGTCAGCTCCTTTCCGGAGCGATCAACCAATCCCCAGAGGCCTTTTTTACTCACTACAGCCACCCTGCCCTGAAAAGGCGAAGCCTTGTCCCAGACAGGCGATACAACAAATTCTCCCTGGCGATTGATATAACCCCATACATCATTCCTGGCAGCAGGCGCCATGTCACCGCTGAAATCTCCACAGTCGGAAAATTGCGGTCTGATCGCAAATGATGCGTCTTCACGGATATATCCGGCTCGCCCCTCAAATGTTATCGCAGATAAACCCTCCTGGAAATCGGACACCTTGTCAAAGATAGTCGGAATGACCTCCCTGCAGGTATGATCAATGAAACCCCAGGAATGTACCACCTGCACGCGGGCTCGCCCTTTCTGAAACATACCAACGGACCGGTACAGCCGGCGAATATACAACCGGCCGTACTGATCCAGAATAGCCCACTGCCCATTCAGACGGGCATGGGTAAATCCTTCTCTGAACTCCCCAACCTCAAGGAATTGCGGCTCCACGGCAATCTCGCCTCCGGAATTGATAAACCCGAAGTATCCGTTCTCTTTTATCCTGAAAAGTGGTGAGTAACTCATATCAAACGCTTGACGGTGCAAAGTTACTAAATACCAGCCATGTAGTTAAAGCATGTCCGGATTCTCTTGCACTCCTTCTCGCTTTCACGGGTTTAATGGACTCCGAAAATCTATTTGAGTGTGTTTATCCACGCAGCAATTTTCTCCACATCTTTTTTTGGAACATGCTGCATGGGTGCCATAGGCGTGTAGTCAGGCCAGTGCTCGGGTTTGGGATTGTAAACCAGTGAAACAATTTCCGGCACCGAATATCCTCTCTTTGCTACATCTTTATAGGCCGGCCCCACCGCACGCTCGTTCGTCTTGTGACACGCACTGCACGTATATTTGGTTAATAATGCCTTCACTTCCGCTTCGTTTACACCCGAAACCGCCGCAGGCTTGACAGGTGCTGGCTTCTTCGCCTCTCCGGCGGTGCTCGGCCGGGCCTCTTTCATCTGATTGTCCGGCGTATTAACAGCAGTCCCCTGATCCTTGACAGGTACCACCGCTCCGGTTTTGGCTTTGGATGTTTCCAGTTTGAAATCCGCCTTCTCGCCGGCAGGGATACTGTTCAGTGTATAGTAAGCCGCCGGATGCAACAGATTTTTCCCGTCTGTATAGTTTGTTACTCCCGAAGGTTGTATGTGGTGAATATACCCTTCCCGCAGGCTGTCAATAACTACACGTACTTTGAGTCCGTCTGAACTGGCTTTAGCGCCCAGAACCTGGTGTTCTTTGTAGTTAATAATCGGACTTCCGTAAACAGGATGATACTTGTATATGTAACTGCTGACCGTGTAATTTTCAGGATTCTGTGCCGTCGTTTTGTCAACAGGTTGCGTGAACTCTATCTCAAAGCCATCAGGCATGGCTCGTACCGCCTTCATCTCAAAAGGCATCTGACCCGTCCAGACGAGCCGCTCAAGCCCGTAAGGCTCCTTACCCGTACTGCCCCAACCCCTGTTGGTACCTCCCACATACATGGTTCCTGTTTCTTTTGCCCAACACATCCTCAGAACACCGGACTTGAAACCACTCCTGAAATCAAAGGAGGCTCCCTGCCACTGACCATTCACTTTTTCCAGAAAAACACGCGCTATCTTGGACATTCCCTGATCTCCTACAAACAACTGGCCCGAAAACGGACCAAAGCCTCCCCCTGTTTCATCGGGCAGTATCTCGGAGGTTGAAACACCCAGAACACCGTGCGGAAGCCAGACAGCCGGACTCTTCACCTGCATGTACGGGTAAGTTTTGTGCCCCATCTCGTATATGGTGGTCGCCGGCTCTTCAGCTATATACTCGGGCTTTTTTCTGGAATCATCCCGCGGATCTACCTGTTTGTAAACCATCTCCTGCCGCATTTTCACGGGCGACTCCGGCCTGTCGGCCCAGTTCAATGAGGCCGGATGACCGACAAAATCTCCCTGCTCCACATGTGTAATAAACCCGGAACCCATCCAGTCGCCCTGGTTGTCTCCGTAAAAAAATTCGCCGTTTACCATGCCTATGCCGCACGGCGAACGCATTCCGGCTGCAAATGGCTGCATTTTGCCATCTTCCGAGATCTTCATCGTCCAGCCTCTCCACGGCACTATACTTTTTCCCGACCACCAGTCCGTTGCTCCAAAACTTACATTTCCGGTAACCAGAAAATCACCGTCAGGCGTTATTTTCGGACCAAAACTGTATTCATGGTAATGTCCCGACACAGGCCATGCATATACCGTCTCGTACTTGTCTGCCCGCCCGTCGCCATTTCCGTCCGTGAGTCGGGTCAATTCGCCGCGTTGTGCACAGTACAGGTTGCCATTTTTCTCCGCCAGGCCCAGTATTTCATGCAAACCTGTGGCATAGCGCCGGTAATTTGGCTTCAGCGACGACGGGTTCTCGACTACCCAGACGTCGCCTCTTCGGGTACTCGCGGCAACGCTGCCATCGCTTAACGCACAAAGGCCTCCTACCTCCAGTACCACTCCTTCCGGAATGGGAACCTTGATAATTCTGTAATAGTCGTCTTCCTTGGGTGTCTGCGGCGTACTCTGCCCATTCAGTTCAATGACAGAGAAAAATAACAGCAAAAGTGTGATATGTTTCATGATTTTATTCGCGTAATCAGTTGAAATGCAATGAATTGAAAGAAATGTTGGTGAGGTTTCCGGAACTTTACCAGTGCACCTGCCACTCTACCTTGTCGCCGGCAGGCACTACATACAATACAGAAATTCCTTGTGATGTCTCCACCCCCGCATTCGCCTTTGTCTGAATGTAATACCGCTTGTCATCCACTACCCACACTCCGTCATCCACTTTTTCAATCTGCCTGCCCGTTGCCAATCTGACAAAGTAACCCTCTGCAGCACTGGCACTGCTGAATGTAAGTGTACGCTTCAGTGACTCGCCGTTGATAACCCTCATCTGATCCTGAACCTCCACCCCGGAACCGGTGAGTACGTAGCGAAATACCGGATAACCTTCAGCATCCACATTATAACCTGTTGGTTTATAACCATTTACCGGATCATGCTCGGAAGTTTTCAAATCAAATAGTCCAGTTTTGGTAACTACTGTCTGAATATCGTCCAGCGCGAGTACCGGCCCGCGCGGGCGCGAAGAACCGTCGCCGCGGTCGTCCCACATGGGAGCCGTGTTCAGAAAACCACCTTTCCATATCTGGGCTACCGAACCGTTGTCAAGATCATAGGTATAGTGCAGTCTGGCCGGATCACCCACATGAACTGCGTGCACAACACGTTTTTTATGCGGATCATCATAACCCATAAAGTTTTTATCCCCCCTCACACTGTTGGGCATGGTAATATCCATAAACGATCTGAAGAACACCGGTGTGTTGGCATCCAGCTCAATAGGATCCGACGCTTCAAGCGCCAGTGCCGAACCCATCGAATGAAAATCGGACGCACGGGCCCCGGGACCCTCTACCCACAAACCCAGATAGGGCGTCATCCAGCCATCCATCTTGTAATTGGTCAACTCGATATCCCACATACCGGCAGGCAGCTCCACCTCTGCTGTTCGCTGATCGGCAACATAGGTCCACCTGTCTGGCATCAACTCGCGTCCGTTCACCCTGAGAATTGTTTTTCCCCCTGCCTGAAGTACTATACGGTGCTTTCCGGCTTTGGGACTGTTCATTTTACCGTTGAAAATGATGGCATAACCATTCTCTTTGCCCGCTACCTCCCAGGTCAGCTTTTCCGTAACCCCGGTCTTCTCCACTTTTTTACCCGCAAAATCTTCCGGGTAGCGGAAGTCTCCGTAAATTACCTTGTAGCTGAACGGACCGCCCTTCACCTGCTCGCCTCCCTTGTCGGTGATGACAAAATTCCTGAACGCCACCGGACCATGATCTCCCTGTATCATAAACGGACCTTTCGCCGCCTCCTGCTCCGAAATCGGACCTCCCGTCGGACCGGTGAGCTCTATGTTCTCCTGAACCACATAGCCATTGAGTACTACCCTGAGCAGTCTCGCGTTGGCAATTTTCTTTCCAGAGGCATCAAAACGGGGAGCCTGAAAACTGATGTCAAAATGCTGCCACAAACCCGGCGCCAGACACGCATTCAGCCTGGGCGGATGACCATCAAACATCTGTTCCTCCGGATTCCACCTCCTTCTGGCATAAACACCTCCGCAATCGCCATAAGTGGGCTGTTGATGCCCCCAGCTGTCGAGTAACTGTACCTCATACCTTCCCTGCAGATAAAAACCCGAGTTGGAGTGTTTGGCCATCATAAAATCGAATGAAACCTCCACATCACCATATTCAGCAACCGAAAGCAGATTGGCCCTGTTCTTGTCGTCAGGAAGATTAACAAGCACCCCCGTGCCGCTACCTGCTTTCATTGTCTCATTCTTGCGCAGGTCTGCACTCACCGTTCCGGCAATCTGCCAGTTTTTTGCCTGCGTCGGCTTCCAGAATGAAAGGTCTGTCAGCGCAGGTCTCTCCTGAGCAGCCAATTTTCCGGAAAATGCCAGAAATGCTGCTATAATAATGTGTTGCTTCATCAATTTGAAATGTGTAGTTGAGTTTGTGAGAGCAAAAATGAAAAAATGATTTGTATTTTTTTGTCTAATGCCTGAAACTTGTCAGATTTCACCGTATAAATTGTCCGGAAAACAGCATATTTGTTGCGTTTTTCGCAACCTGGTTATCCAACATTAATCCAATGTCTCAAAAATCACTCTCTGAAGTCAATTCTACCGTTCAAACGGATGTTAAAGGTGGTTTCTGGAAACGCCTGTTTGCTTTTCTTGGCCCCGCTTATCTGGTCAGTGTAGGCTATATGGATCCCGGTAACTGGGCTACTGATCTAGCCGGTGGCAGCCGCTACGGCTATACCTTGCTGTGGGTGCTGCTGATGTCCAATCTGATCGCGCTGCTGTTCCAGAGTATGTGCGCCCGTCTCGGAGTCGTAGCTCAGCGTGATCTCGCTCAGGCTTCCCGCGAACTCTACCACCCCGCCACCAATATATTCAACTACCTGCTGGCTGAAATAGCTATCGCCGCAACTGATCTGGCGGAAGTAGTGGGCATGGCAATCGGCCTCCAGCTTCTTTTCGGATTGCCCCTCACCTGGGGAATAGCTATCAGTATTCTCGACTCTTTCCTGCTGCTCATGCTGATGCAGCTGGGAATCAGAAAACTGGAAGCATTTATCCTGGGACTGGTTCTCATTATTGGTGTGGCATTCGGTATTCAGATGGTGCTGGCCAGTCCTTCTCTACCGGAAGTAGCTACCGGATTTATCCCGTCTATCCCGGATTCCGATGCCCTGATTATTGCTATCGGAATCATCGGCGCTACGGTCATGCCTCATAATCTGTACCTGCACTCGGCACTCGTTCAGTCTCGTATGATTACCAGAACTTCGGAGGGCATCAGAAAGGCAATCAGATACAATATCATTGATTCCGCCATCGCACTCAATCTGGCATTGTTTGTCAATGCAGCCATCCTTATCCTCGCTGCAGCAGTTTTTTATAAAAGTGGTTACAATGGGGTATCGGAGATACAGGATGCTCACAAACTCCTCGAACCGCTACTCGGGAAAAGTTACGCCCCTACCCTTTTCGCCATCGCACTGATTGCCGCCGGCCAAAGCAGTACGGTAACCGGCACCCTGTCCGGACAGATTGTGATGGAAGGTTACCTCCATCTTCGCATCGCACCCTGGCTTCGTCGCCTGATTACCAGGCTGCTCGCTGTAATTCCGGCACTGCTGGTTGTTCATATTGCCGGCGAACACGCCACCGGCGAAATGCTGGTAATGAGTCAGGTCATTCTCGGCATGCAACTCGGATTTGCTGTTATTCCACTGCTGCATTATGTCAGTGACAAAAACAGAATGGGTGAATTTGCTATCGGAACCTGGGCCAGACTGGGCGGATGGACAGCTGCGCTCATAATTGTTTGTCTTAATATAGGTATGGTGGTTAACCAGATTCAGGAATGGATAAACGGACCCGAAGCACGCACCACTTACCTGACCGCCGTACCCCTGTTTGCCTTCTCGATGCTCATGCTGGCATATATCACTTTCAAACCATTCGCCTCCCGTTTCACCGGAATGATCAGACCACGGGTTCCTCACGGCCACTTCAACGGCCTGTCTGAAATCCGGCAACCTCATTATAAAAAAATCGCTATCGCGCTCGATTTTTCAACAGCCGATCAGAAAGCTATAGAACATGCGCTTTACCTGGGTGGAAAAAATGCCGACTACATGCTGTTTCATGCCGTGGAAACGGCCGGAGCCTGGGTGCTCGGAAGTGATATCAGCGACCTCGAAGTGGAAAGCGACTCCAGAAATCTCAACCGATATGCGCAGGCTATCAGGGATATGGGATACTCGTGTGAGGCTTTCATCGGCTTCGGATCTGCCAAAAAGGCGTTGCCCAAACTTGTAGCCGAAAATAATCCTGATATGCTGGTCATGGGCGCTCACGGCCACCATGCTGTCAAAGATCTTGTTTTTGGCACAACAGTTGGCGCGGTCCGACATGCCGTCGAAATCCCTGTTCTGATTGTGCGCTAAGCGTTACCTTTGCGAATTATGGAAATTTCATCTCGCTATAACGCAACAGAAGTAGAAGAGCGCTGGTACGCTCACTGGGAAAGCCGCGGCTATTTCCAGTCCAAACCGGATGACAGGGAACCATTCACCATCGTTATCCCGCCTCCCAATGTAACAGGTGTACTCCACATGGGGCACATGCTGAATAATACCATTCAGGATATTCTTGTCCGCAAAGCCCGCCTCGATGGCAAAAATGCCTGCTGGGTACCCGGAACTGACCACGCAAGTATTGCCACTGAAGCCAAAGTTGTGCGCTGGCTCCGCGAAGAAAAAAAACTCCGCAAGGCAGATCTGACAAGGGAAGAATTCCTCGGGTATGCCTATCAGTGGAAAGATAAATACGGAGGTATTATTCTTAACCAGCTCAGAAAACTGGGCGCCTCCTGCGACTGGGACCGTACCGCCTTCACCATGGATCCCGGCTACTACCGGGATGTCATCAATGTCTTCATTGATCTATACAAACGCGGCAAACTGTACAGGGGACTGCGTATGGTGAACTGGGATCCGGAAGCCCAAACGGTACTCTCGAATGAAGAGGTGATATACAAGGAAGAACAAGCTCAGCTTTATCATATCACCTATCCGTTCGAAGACGGCACCGGAGGGATTACTATCGCTACCCAGCGCCCCGAAACAATCTTCGCCGATGTGGCAATTGCTGTTAATCCCAAAGATGAACGATATAAATCCGTCACAGGGAAAAATGTCCTTATCCCGCTGATTAACAGACCAATACCTGTTATCGCCGACGATTATGTTGATATCGAATTCGGTACCGGTGCCCTCAAAATTACACCAGCTCATGATCAGAATGATTATGAGGTAGGCCAGCGCCATAATCTGCAGGTCATTGATACCATCAACGATGATGGAACCATCAATGACAAGTGTACCTGGCAGCCTATCGTCGGCCTCGACCGGTTCGAGGCAAGGAAGAAAATGAAGGAGGCACTCGAATCGGTGGATGCACTGGTCCGAATTGAAGACTATACCACTAATATCGGTCGATCCGAGCGCACTAACTCCGTTGTAGAACCCAAATTGTCTCTGCAGTGGTTCGTTAATATGAGCTCTCTGGCCGACCCCGCACTCAAGGCAGTGCTCGAAGAGGAAATCCGCTTTTTCCCGCCAAGTTTCCAGAACCTCTACAGAAACTGGATGGAGAATCTCCGCGACTGGTGTATCTCCCGACAACTCTGGTGGGGACACAGGGTACCTGCATGGTACCTCGTATCCGAAGCCCGTGGACAGGAAACACACCTCTTCGTAGCCGAATCTGCTGATGCAGCCCTCACACAAGCGCGCGAAGCAACAGGTAACCCCTCTCTCTCGTTCAGCGATCTTCGTCAGGACGAAGATGTACTCGACACCTGGGCATCCTCCTGGCTCTGGCCAATCAGTGTTTTCGACGGCTTCGACAAGCCAGAGGGAGAGTTCAGCTACTACTACCCTACCAATGTACTCGTCACCGGATGGGATATCATCTTTTTCTGGGTGGCCCGCATGATTATGGCAGGTTATGAGTTCAAAGGTCAGAAACCATTCCAGGCGGTTTACTTCACCGGAATGGTGCGCGATAACAAGCGCAGAAAAATGTCCAAGTCGCTCGGTAACTCGCCCGACGCACTCAAACTGATTGAAGAATTTGGCGCAGATGGCGTTCGCTACGGTCTGATGTCAAGCGCAGCGGCTGGAGGGGATATTCTTTTTGATGAAAAACTCTGTGAAAACGGCCGGAACTTCAGCAACAAACTCTGGAATGCACTCCGCCTCGTGAAGGGATGGGATATCGCTGAAACAGCTGAAAATCAGGGTACTATCGAAAAAAACAGACTGGCAGTACAGTGGATTAATAATAAATACCACTCCGTTCTGGCTGATATAGAAAGCGACTTCCGGCAGTACAGACTCAGCGAAGCACTGCTCAGCCTTTATACCTTCATCTGGGACGACTTCTGCTCGTGGTATCTGGAAATGATCAAACCCGGTTACGAACAACCCATTGACCGGGAAACGTTCGAAGCCACGCTCGATATCTTCTCCAAACTGATGGTTACGCTTCACCCGTTTATGCCATTCGTCACCGAGGAAATCTGGCATCAGCTCAGACAACGCAATTCCGGTGATGACTGTATGGCCCAAACCTGGCCCCTGTCTTCTGACTGGGACAAGCAACTGGTAGCCGATGTCGAACAGGCAAAGGATATTATCTCCAAAGTACGCGACATCCGGAACCAGAACCAGATCAAACCCAGAGATCCGCTCGCCATGTTCCTGCAAGACTCCCCCGGCGTCAATGTTTTTCTTGGACGTACAGGTTTGTCAGATTTACTTGCCAAACTGGCTGTCCTCAGCGAATGTGCTATTACAACTGATGAACCGGCCAACGCCAAATCTTTCATCTCGGGTACAGATAAATGTTATGTCGTTCTCAATCAGGAAATTGATATCGAAGCAGAACGTATCAAAATCGAAAAAGAGCTGGAATATCAGCGAGGTTTCATCAAATCAATAGAAGCCAAACTTTCCAACGAACGTTTCGTTGCCGGTGCACCGGCTCAGGTTGTAGAAAATGAACGCAAGAAAATGGCTGACGGATTGACCAGAATTTCTATCCTCGAAGACAGTCTCAGCAAGCTCTCCTGATACTGACATTTGCTTTTTGTTTATCCCGAATTCCGGCCTTAGAGCTTGCTCAGGATTCTCTGCCGTCGGCAAAAACAGGCAGATTTTTTGTCAGTTTTTGCGTTTTTGAAGGCGTATAGCCGGTGCTACGTAACTGAAAAAAGGTGAAAAATGGCGAAAAATGAGCCGTTTTTGACTCGGTGAGAGAATCCTGAACAAGCTCTTATATTTTTATAAAAAAATGTGTCGAAAAAGGTGTTTTTTGAGACTGTTCAAAACTTCATCACTACGATTTTCTGGGTGGACTAAA
>Ga0172373_10012070_pt1 | contig 10195 bp, 6 predicted proteins | sample Lak10m_2_FD_114546 | JGI IMG/M metagenome (GOLD analysis project Ga0172373, IMG submission 114546) | Freshwater microbial communities from Kabuno Bay, South-Kivu, Congo - kab_092012_10m | ecosystem: Environmental > Aquatic > Freshwater > Lake | place: Democratic Republic of the Congo: South-Kivu...
AGCAAAATTTCGGTCGACTTCTGGGGAGAGCGGACAGCGTGTCCTTTCTTTTTATTACCAAGGTTTGAATTATCTGGATCAAGGAATTGGTGGTTATTCTATAAGCCTGTTACCCCCTCAAGTAACAGTAGTTATTCCTTCCATTGTTGAGAGAACGGCATTGGAAGTGGCTGATGTTGGGTATATTTATGATATCAAGGATGTGGATGCAACTATTCAAGTTACTTTCCCCGATCAGTTCCCGAGAGGTATTGAAACAATAGCCTTAATTATCAATCAACCAGGTAAGCCAGAATTGCGCATCCCAGTAGATATTATTTCTTCGACTGGAGACACATATAAATTTAAATGGACACTTGGCGATATTGGCGATTCCCGGCAGACGGATTTATTTATTAAGGCTGAACTCGTAGATGAATTGGATATTGTTGCGACTAGCCCTGATGCGTCTGCTACTGTCATCAGCCATGTTCCGCTAACCAAGGTTGTGCAAAGATATTACCTATACCTTGCTGTTGGGGTAATTCTTGTTCTTCTCGTCATGATGGCATTGATGTGGCGGCGAATAAAAAATTCAGCCGTTGGGCAGCGAATCACCTCGGTTGTTGAAAACGTTCGGAAGACTCTGGTTGGTGGTGGACCCCGCGGTAAACCATTGGCAAGTTTACGTATAATTGATGGCCCGCAAAATATGATAAATCAGGAATTAAAGATATATACTGAATCTGTAAAGTTAGGGCGAGACCCGCAAAAGGCTGATATGACCTTTTACTCCCCTGAGGCAAAGTCGTCAATAAGTGGTTTGCATGCCAGAATTGAACGTGTAAATGGGTCTTGGAGAATAGTGGCTGTTTCTCAGAGCGGTAGTGAAACATTCATAGATGATAATGCCATTCCATTTAATGAACCTCAACCACTTCAAAACGGAAAGACGGTCAGGTTGGGATACCTTGCTCAACAACCAATAGTATTCATCTTTTCTACACTAATAGCTGACTCACCATCACGCATAACCGATGTTAGAAAAACTGATATAGAGACGGAGTATCGGAAAACTGATATTTCAGGTGAGACCATTAAGTCGGAGCCCTCACAAATTAAACCACAGCCTCAGCGACAGGAAGATGTTGACAATATTTTTGATGAGTTTAGAAATAGAAAATAGTTGGGTTGGGTTTCTAAAAATCATTTAATCAAGGAAAAGAATATGGGTAATTTGCCTAATGGAACCAAGATAGATCGATTTGTCATTGAAAACTTATTGTCTAACAGTGGCGGTATGTCGGAGGTGTATCTAGCACGAGTGGAAAATAGCAAGCAAAAAGTGGCAATAAAAGTGGCTAATACCGACCCAGCAAATCCCACACATGAAGATGTGCTTCTTCAATGGGAGGCAGAGTTGTTGAGTCAGTGGGACTGGCGGCATAGTGGGTTAGTTCGGTTATTTCCGGTGCCATTAAACGGCAGGAATCCTGAATATGCAGTAAGGGCTAATAGCTTAAGCAATAAACCTTGGTATATGGTTATGGAATACTTGCGCGGGAATTCCCTTGGACAAAAACTTTCTGAAATTCATAAATACCCGCTTGAATGGAAATTGGAACTTTTTTACCATATTCTCCTTCCGTTGGCATTCATTCATCAAAAAGGATTTGCACATCGGGATATCAAGCCAGATAATATAGTTTTTAGAAATGCTATTTCCCCAAATAAAATCCCAGAGCCGGTATTCGTAGATTTTGCATTAGCAACAAATGGAGAGGAACAAAGGTCTATTATTGATAATAGTTACACACTGGAATATGCATCTCCAGAACGAATTCTAAGGTCAATGCCGAATTTAAGTGGTGAGAACAACGGACCAGAAGATGTACAGGCATCAGACGTATGGAGTTTAGGCATTGTTCTTTACGAAATATTGACTGGCAAGTTACTTTTTAAGGGGAATAGGGATAAAATACGTACAACGATTATACGCGAGCAAATGGAACCTAAACTCCCAATTTCGGATGAGCAAGGCCATGTTTTGGCGGGGTTTATTCGCGCAATGATTAGCAAAGATTATGAAAAACGTCCAACCATTAAACAAATAATTTATGCATTGGAGGAGAAATTTATACCTCCACGTATTGATATACAATAAACTGCACCCTTCTAATGAAATTTATGGCAAACACTTAAAAGAACCAATTATTCACAGACGCCATTTTATACTCGTGTTAGTGATAAGAAATTTCACGACATTAAATCAACACGATAAGATTTCCATAATCTTTTTTTTGCTAAAATGGTCGCTTTAAAAAAAACAAAAAGGAACTTTATTATGATAAAAGGAAAATATATTTTGGGATCTCGAAATGATCCCGGTGATGTCCGAAGAAATAATGAAGATCGTGTTTGGGTCGGTGAGATTGAGAGAAATGGATGGGGTACTCTTATTGTTGGTGTTGTTGCTGATGGTGTTGGGAGTGCGGAAGGTGCTGCTGGAGCTCAAATGGCCATCGATGTTGTAAAAAGAAAAATCACAAATAGCAATGGTGATGATATTCCGCAGATATTGATTGACGCCATTGGGGCAGCGAACCTAGCAGTTTATAACAAAAACGAAGAGGTAGGAGGGAATGGGCTAACGACGCTTGTTGCATGTATTATATCTAACGATAGATGTTATATTGGTAACGTTGGCGATAGTCGAGCATATTGGATTGAAAGCGGAACCAAGGGAAAGGGAAAAATATCCCAACTAACCAAGGATCATAATTACTACAATATATATGGGGGGGTGGATCCTGAAAGTCAGGAAGGGGAAGTACTTGTTAATTACATCGGTAAAAAGCCCGATGTGTTTGTGGATATAGATTTTTACTTAAAAGATGATTCCTCAAGGGAGTTACGCATTTCGGGCGCTAAGGGTATGCCTTTAAAGCCTGGTGATTCTATTTTATTGTGTTCGGATGGACTCATCAAAAAAGACAGACTTGGCAATCGTTACGCGGAAGATGATGAAATTGTCAATGCGCTAATTACCGAGTCTGAAAGTGATAAGGCGGCAGTCAAAATGGTAAGCGCAGCCGTGGGTCGTCGTCCAGATGATAACGTATCGGCAGTAACTATTCAGTATTTATCTAGTGAAATTCTTGAAACGATAAATGCAAATCAGCGACGAGAAAAGACTACGCTTCATTTGCGTCAAGCTCTTCCCTTGTTTGGTATTCTTGTCTTAGTAATTATTGGTATATTTTCCGGAAAAGCCTATACTACATATACAACTAATCTAACCCCTGTTGTAATTACCAATACCCCTCCGCCAACCTTACAGGCTACTAATAATATTTTTGTATCCTCCCCATCTGACACTGTTGGAAGATTAATCAACCCAAATGGAAGTGCCCAGGATCTGGTCAATGGAATCTACACGATTTCGATTGGTTCTCGAATTGAAACATTTGCGGGTGTATCCAACATAAACCTAGCTGATGGTACAGTGTTATATCTTTCAAGTGGAACCATCTTTGTTTTTACAAAAATTGAAAATGGAGTTGAGATACGGCTTGAACAAGGGTCAATTATGTCTAAATTGGGCACTTCTGCAATCTCTCTTTCGATTCAATCAGCGACAGGATATACTGCACAAGTGCGGGGATCTATTATGGGAGTTCAATTTATCTCGGTTCCACCTGGACCCGGCATTTACGTTGACTGCTTTGAAGGGCACTGCTCAATTGTCGGTGGAAATTTATCTCTTCAGGATGTGGAGGCAGAGGATCGTTACAATTTCTATTCGCTTGTTGGGGCGACACATTCCGACCAGCCTCAAAGATGCCAATATTGGAATGATGTTCTTGGCCAGGAAATAACGGTTCCTTTAGGAATTATTTGTGATTCGACCGAAATAAATGGATCATTGCCTGAGCCAACTTCCACCCGCCGTGTTGTTTACCCCACCCCGACCAAAAAACGAGATGATGATGGTGGAAACCAACCTGTCGCAACACCGTAGCCCTGGACTTGAATTGCTCAAAAAAAATCGCAAAAATCCGCTTATTTTTCTCGCTGGTCTGGTACTTTCAACTTATCTCTTGTTTTACACTGGAAAGCCAATTTCTGATGATGAACAACTATTTGCAGTTGTCACAAGGAATTTGGCGGTTACAGGCAGCCTGAGTGCCGAGCCGCTTTTTGGAAATTTGCGAATTCAGGGGAGTTATCATGGAGTTGAGCCAGCGCATCCTGCACTGGCTTTTTTTTGGTTAAGAATCTTCAAGGAAAGCGGATTTGGATCTACGCAGATCCTGTACTTTCTTCCAATCTTTTATACACTACTTAGCTGTATATTAATTTTTCTCTTGGCAGAACAACTTGGCTATTCTCACCGTGCTGGACTTATTGTTGCATTAATCTTTGGGCTTGGAACCATTGCCTTGCCTTATGCAAAAACTTTTTTTCGTGAAACACTCGGTGGAATGATCATGTTGGCCATGTGGTTCTTTCTTTTATCTGCGAGTTCAATGAAATCCTGGAAGAGAAGAGGATTTATATTCGCTTCCATTGCATGTGGGGTACTTTTACCCTTTCTAAAGGTAGCATATATCTCTGCCTCCATTATTTTTGGAATTTTACTGTATTTGAATAATAGGAGTGGGGGAGGCAGATGGATATTTTTGGGCTCGGTATTGCTTTTATTTTGGCTTGTTTACTCCCGCAATTTTACTGATGATTACTTGTTTTATCGGTTTTCTGGTGGATTTCTTCGAGATGCTTGGCAGATGCTACTATACATGCCTCATCACCATTTTTGGGAGGCAATGGTTGGCCCGTTTGTTAGTCCATTTAAGGGAATTCTTATTTATTCACCGTCGGTCATTCTGAGTGTGTTGGCAGGGATTAGGTATGGAAGAAGAAATCTGCAATTGATGATTCCTCCTATTGTGATTTTGTGTTTATTGTTGCTTTTTCAAGCCCTTACCTATGATGGACAGTGGTGGACGCCAACATGGGGGGCGCGTTTTTTGATCCCAATCATACCGCTCTTGTTGCTCATGACTTTGCCATTGATTGAAGAGTGGTTAAGTAAAGCTTATTCTGTCTGGCTCATTCTGGTTTGCCCACTATTGACGGGATTCTTGTTGCAGATACCTGCTGTATTCTTTAATTCATCTTATTTTTTTATGCAGACCTATAACAGAGGTGGAGTGGTATCGCCGAATGTTTATTGGAACTTGCTCTCGTCTCCGTTGATTTTACAATGGCGCTTACTGTTTGTTCGATCTGAGTATGACATGTTGATATGGAGATTACTGCCTTATGAACCAGGCTATGTATTCCTGATTGTATTGTTTGCAGCGTTAGCGGGGGGAGTGTCTGTTCTAGGAATTTTTTCCTTTGTTTCCAATGAACAATTACCTCCATTTCTTGCTGGGAGAAAGATTATGTGGATTCCAGCATTGATTTTTGTATTATTCTTAAGTGTACTAACCGGGGGCAGAAAGGATCCTTATTATCGAACAGAAGATTTTTCCGCGTTGTGTAAAATGTTACAATCGAACATTCAAAAAAGAGATGTTGTTGTAATATATTCATATCCCAGCGACCTTTGGGATTATTTTTCCAACGTAGAATGTGGTCAGGGTATCTGGTATTCATTACCGTTTAAATACTACGAAAAGCCAGGATTACTGGGGCATCAGATAGGGGAGCAGGTATTTTCCACCGTCAGGAAGGAAAATTTCACGAGGATTTGGTTTATCTCACAATATGACCATGCACCGTTATCTGAATTCGAATTAAGTGAATTTCACCGTTCATATTATGAATGGGTTGAAGGTGGATTTTTAGATACTCCTGTCCCAGTTTATTATTCCCTATATGTACTTAAATGACATGTTGAATATCTCATCCTGGGTCAATATACTACTAATCTTGCTTCTGTTTCTACCAATATTTTTGGTACTTTTTGAAACCTCGTTTCGGATAATATTTCTTGTTGTGGCTGAATTTTCCGGAAAGAGTAGCCAGCCTCCATTAGGAAATGAGATTGACGAAAATATATCCATAATATTCCTGATGTTGGCTCATAATGAGGAACGTGTTCTCAGTCAAACACTAGGCTTAGTTAAAGCCCAAGTGGATGTGGGTAATGCGCGCTTGGTCGTCGTCGCAGATAATTGTACCGACAGAACAATAGAGGTTTCACACAGAGCTGGTGTGATGGTATCCGTGCGTTCAGATGGGATACCGGGCAAGGCACACGCATTGTCATGGTTTGTTGAGCATAATATTGGGATAATTTCAGAATATGATCTGATTGTTATCATTGACGCGGATACCCAGTTGTCAAATGATTTTTGTACCGCGATTCGCAACGTATTTCAATCACAGCCAATTTGCGTTGCCCAGTCTTCTGTCGAGCCGATTAATGAACAGGGGATGGTAGTGACCACACTGGCTGCTTTTTCAGAAATACTTTCCCAGCGGGTCGATGATTATGCACGTTCCGTTCTAGGATGGAGTGTGCCTTTGCGCGGCACCGGAATGGTATTTAAGCGGGATGTGTTTTTACAGGTCTGTTCAGGGTTACGAACTCAGGTTGACGACATAGAACTTACGATTCGATTAACTTGTTTGGGAATACCAGTTCATTTTGTATCAGATGCAATCGTATATGACCCGAAATCACAAAATATACTTGGCTTGGCGAAACAGCGAGGACGATGGCTAAAGGGACAGCGTCAAATATTCTCAAATATGAAATATGACTTAACGAAAATATTATTATCTGGAATTTCTGGGTGCTCCTTGATTCAATCATTGTTGATTAAGCCGAAAACATTGCTGATAGTAATAAAGATCATGCTTATAATTTTATTATTGTTCATTGCATCTTTCCCATATTGGGAATTTCTTGAAATTATTTTAGTAGTGAGTGTTTTGGTTGATTTGGCATATTATTGCATGGGATTGAGATATGTAGCAGATCATAGAATTTATGCGTCTGCACTACTAATGGCTCCCTTATATTTGATATTATGGCTTGCTGGTTGGTTTTTCTCATTCATATCAGGACAGCATTGGTTAAGATCCCGGGATTAGGAAAGAGTTGTTGAAAACGAAAATAGATAAGGTAATTTCAATGAAACCTAGGACTGATTTTTGGCGCAGCTTAAGCCCAATTTCAATATTTCGTGACCTCTGGGCTTATCGTGACTTAATTTGGCAAATGATTAAGCGGGAAATTGATCAGCGTTATCGCGGATCATATTTGGGGGTCATGTGGTCCTTTATTACTCCTCTCTTAATGCTGACAATTTACACCTTTGTTTTTTCAGTGATTTTCAAAAGTAGCTGGAAAAATGATGCTGATACACCAATAGGTGAGTTTGCCTTGAATCTGTTTGCTGGGCTAGCCGCTTTTAACATGTTTTCCGAAGTCATTAATCGTGCCCCGACATTAATTTTGATAGTACCAAACTATGTAAAGAAGGTTGTTTTTCCTCTAGAAATATTGCCATTAGTAGCTGTTGGCTCGTCCTTTGTGAATTCTCTAATTACAGCGGGCCTAGTCGTGATCGGAAGTTTATTGATTCAGGGAAGAATTTCTGTGACGGTTTTTCTTTTGCCTCTGGCTTATTTACCATTATGTTTATTGAGTTTGGCGTTGGGCTGGTTTTTAGCATCCCTCGGGGTATACATCCGTGATATTGCTCAAGGAATTAGCATTGCCACGCAAATATTAATTTTTTTGAGCCCAGTTTTTTATCCTGTGAGCTCAGTGCCAGAGCCATTTCGAAGATGGATTTCGATTAACCCATTGACTCTGATTCTCACCGAGTTTCGACAGACTTTGCTGTGGGGGGAAGTGCCAGATTTGAAATCCTGGTTATTGTATTTGGCATTGACAGTAATATTGGCAATCTTCGGGTATAGTTGGTTTATGAAAACCAAGAAGGGTTTTGCTACTGTGATGTGAGATAGAGTAATAAATATCATGATTGAGAAAATCAAATATCAGACTCTTGAATAAGATTAGATTCTGAAGATAGGGAAAATACTTTGACAAAAGATATTGTGATATCCACACACAAACTTAGTATGATGTACATGCTTTACGATAGATCACAAGACCGTTTGAAGCAGTCTCTTTTTTGGCGACTGGGTAGAAATTATGGACATTCATTCTGGGCATTGCGGGATATATCCTTGGAAGTGCTAAGTGGGGAGACTTTTGGAATTATTGGCAGGAATGGCAGTGGGAAAAGTACTTTGCTCGAAATTTTTGCTGGTTTATTGCAGCCCACGACTGGAAATGTTCAGATAAACGGTAGAGTTGCGGCTTTGTTGGAACTGGGGAGTGGATTTAACCCAGAATATACAGGCCGTGAGAATATTTATCTAAATGGCGCAATATTAGGCCTGAGCCGAAAAGAAATAGAAAAAAAATATGATGAGATAGTTGATTTTGCCGATATCGGTGAGTTTATTAATCAACCAGTAAAACTGTATTCTAGTGGGATGTATCTCAGACTGGCATTTGCTGTACAATCCTGTGTTGATCCAGACATCCTTATTGTTGATGAAGCTATGGCTGTAGGTGACGAGAAATTTCAGCGTAAATGTTTTGCCAGGTTTGAAGTTCTTAAGAAAAAAGGCACATCTATAATTTTCGTGTCTCACTCGACTTCCCAAATTATTGAATTTTGTGACAGAGCATTATTTCTTGAACGCGGTACTCAAGTGGTAGTTGGTCGCCCTGAGACAGTAGTCCGCGCATATCAGAGATTTATCTATTCTCCCGCTGATGAGCAAGAACAACTTATGTATGCATACAAATTATCGCAACAACAATCTGAAGTAGCTCAAGTCGCAGCTCGTGAAACAAAACTTACACCATTTGAAAAATCTATGCAAGGAGATTTTGACCCTGATCTTAAATCTGAAACGATCACAGTTTACCCGATACAAGGCGCAAAAATACTCTTGTTTCGAATTTTGGACACGGCAATGCGACCTATAAATGTATTGACACAAGGGCAAGAATGTATGATTGAAGTGTCCGGGGAATTTTTATTTGACGCCAATAGTGTTTATTTTGGTACGCATATCCGTTCGGTTTCCGGTTTAGAGATAACAGGACAAATATATCCTAATCAAGGAAAGTATATTAACCATGTGGATGCGGGAGATAGTTTTCGAATTACATATAAGCTTAAAATGGCACTATTGCCAGGGGTTTATTTTATAGGTGGAGGTATATGGTCCCATGCTGAACCAAGTTGCTTGCATCGCATTGTTGATGCTCTTGTATTTCGCGTATTGCCAAATCACAAATCTAATTCTTTCGGATTTGTTGACATTTCCTCTGCCGACCCGGTTCTTGAGATTTTTTAGGCTTAACAAGGTGGGTGCATTCCAAGTCCGTAGTTTTTTATCAGAACAAGAGAGAAATATCGAAAAAGGAATATGGATTTCAAATGAGTAAAAAAGATCTACAATTTAATGAAACAAAGGTTTGGGAATATTTATTTAGGCACGCTTTTGTTTCTAAGCAATTTAAGCTCCTATATGTTGCAACTCCCAAAGTAGCCTGTACTTCTTTGAAATGGTGGTTTGCGTCTCTCGAAGGCTATATCCCTAAGATGTCTGAAATAGCGGAGAGTATTGAATCAGACCCAGATTTGGCCATCCATGATCGATTTCCTGTGTTTGCTCCAGAGATTACAGGTCTCAACGCCGAAAACCTGGCATTACCTATGTACTCGGACGAATATTTTCGTTTTGCAGTAGTCCGTAATCCGTACAAACGGATTTTTTCTGCTTGGCAGTCAAAACTATTGTTGCGTGAACCATTACAATCGACACCTTATATAAAATATGATTTCTTTTGGTTGCCGATTAAGAATTCCCATGATATAGCGTCCGCGTTTGAGGCGTTTCTAGTTCATCTTGTTTCTCAAGAAGCCCCAAATTATATGGACGACCACTGGACCCCGCAGGTGACGATTTTAAGACCAGATCTTATTTCTTATACCCAACTCGTACAAATAGAAAACTCCCAGAAACTAACCCTCGCATTGGCCAATCACCTTGGACCCAATTCTCCGGATCCTTTTTCTAGCAATCATAAAAACGAGAGTCTTATCCCTTATTCTCCTAGATTCTTTACTAAGAAAGCCATTGCCCTAATTCAGTCATTATATAA
>Ga0172373_10012072_pt1 | contig 10193 bp, 9 predicted proteins | sample Lak10m_2_FD_114546 | JGI IMG/M metagenome (GOLD analysis project Ga0172373, IMG submission 114546) | Freshwater microbial communities from Kabuno Bay, South-Kivu, Congo - kab_092012_10m | ecosystem: Environmental > Aquatic > Freshwater > Lake | place: Democratic Republic of the Congo: South-Kivu...
CTCGTAAGATGGTTATCATCGAATAATCATATTGAATAGACCTGGTCGCGCGCCTGCGCGACCAGGCATATTCAGCCCAAAACGGGGCGCTGCGTTCGCGCAGTGCCCCGTTTTGTTTTGGGGATGCCCTAAACTTCTTTAGGGATTACCCTGTTGTTGAATCAATAAATCGATACTATGGATATCAGCACTATGCGTAAAGAATATGTCCGTATTGGACTATCAGAGGAGGATCTGGCACCTGAGCCGTTTCAACAATTTTCTACTTGGTTTGAACAGGCTTTGGCTGGAGGTATCGAAGAACCCAATGCGATGAGTCTGGGAACGGTCGCTGCCTCCGGGCAGCCTTCTCAACGGACGGTACTGTTGAAGTATTTTGACGAACAAGGATTCGTGTTTTTTACCAACTATGAAAGTCGGAAAGCACAGGAAATAGATGCTAATGCGCAGGTGTCGGTATTGTTCCCATGGTATGGGCTAGAGCGACAGGTAATTGTGTTGGGGCGAGCAGAAAAGGTAAGTACCATGGAATCGGTCAAGTACTTTTTGAGCAGACCAAAAGGAAGCCAGCTGGGAGCCTGGGTGTCCAATCAAAGCTCAGTGATTACTTCACGTAGTATCCTGTTGGCTAAATTCGAGGAACTTAAAGAGCAGTTTCACAATAAGGAAATTCCGCACCCTGCACACTGGGGTGGATTCCGAATTATTCCTCACCATATTGAATTCTGGCAAGGACGGGAAAATCGCCTGCACGATCGCTTTGTATATTCTTTACAGGCAGATGGAAGCTGGATCGTTAACCGACTGGCACCTTAAATTGTCGAATCAGCGCAACAAGCTGGAATACATCTACAAAGCGATTATACAAAGGGGCGGGCGCAATACGTATGACGCCTGCACCGCCTCCTTTGGAGTTGTCTTCTCCGGGTAAATTATGGGCGCGCCAATCGCACACGACCCCTCTGGAAGATAGGAATTCGAATAGCTTTCGCCCTTCAGCATCTGTTAGAAGGGATAGCTGTGCACCCCTTTGTGCGGGATTGGCTGGGGTAATTATCCGAAAAGGCTTCGGTGTTATCTGTTGTAACAAAAATTCCAGGTATCCGGTAAGCTTTAGGCTTTTCTCCCGTATGGCATCCATGCCTGCCTGTAAAAACAATGAATGGCTTGCCCGCATGGGCGCAAACGCCAAAATCGGAGCATTGCTTACCTGCCACCCTTCTGCACCCGGCGTAGGAATAAATCCTTTTTTCATGTTAAACCGTTGTGCGGTGTCGTACCCCCACCATCCGGCAAGCCGGGGTGTTTCCGGGTTGAGCGCATGCCGCTCATGAATAAAGGCACCACTCAGCGCTCCCGGGCCAGAGTTCATGTATTTGTAGGTGCACCACACGGCAAAGTCCACATTCCAATCGTGCATGGCTAAGGGTACGTTTCCGGCCGCATGGGCAAGGTCAAATCCTACCAAAGCACCAGCTTCATGCCCTGCTTTTGTAATCGCTTCCATGTCGTAAAGCTGCCCCGTGTAGTAGTTGAGTCCGCCAAATAGCACCAGTGCTACCGTTTCGCCGTGTTGCTTTATGACGTCCAGAATGTCCTGGTTTTCGAGACAAGTTGCCCCTTCGTGGGGTACTACTTCTACCAACGCTTCTTCTGGATTGAACCCGTGCCATCGGAGTTGGGTTTCTACAGCGTATTGATCGGAGGGAAAGGCACCCGCTTCCATGATGATTTTATAGCGTTGGCCGGAAGGCCTATAGAAGCTGGCTAAAAGAAGGTGCAAATTCACGGTAAGCGTGTTCATAACAATGACTTCGTGTTCGTTGGCACCTACCACATGCGCTGATGCGGGTGCTAGGGCTTTATGAAAACGCGTCCAGGGAAGGTCTCCTTTAAAATGTCCTTCTACCCCCAATTCAGCCCAGCGCGTCAATTCTTCCTGGAGGTAGGCCTGGGCGTGCTTGGGTTGCAGCCCAAGGGAATTACCACAGAAATACAATACATCCCGGCCTTCAAATTGGGGAAATAAAAACTGCTCCCTGAAGGAGCGCAGTGGATCTTCGGAATCGAGCTGGGCAGCAAACGCTGCATGGTTTTCATAAACAGGCATAGCCGACATAGTTACTACTTACAGGGATAAATATGGAATCCGAACGATGTATAAAAGCAAAAACCACTACGCGCCGTCCGGGTTGATTAGCTCAGCAAAATAAGGATTATATATTTGGTGACCGAATGGTAGCACCACAGGAACTACCGTATGCCCCGGTATTTAACGAGGCACTTCGATTTGTTGCAGAATATCCTGTATGATATGCGTCCATATTCAAAAAGCTCTTGGTCAATCCATATTTTTTCAGCCAGGGCTGTATCGGACAAGATCGCTGGAATAGAGTACCCATGACCTCATGCCGAATTTGTATCCCAAAATCCTGCTGAAATCGCTGTAGCATTTGCTTTTCTTCCTCCAGGGAGGGTTAGCTAACCTGAATCTTCATCAAAAAACGATTCAGCCGCGCTTTGGGAAGTTTATAGGTTCCCTCCTGTTCAAATGCTATCCACTTGGAGGCAGTTTGGTCTATAAATGGGACTTCCTGCATGGCTGCATGGATTTAGCTTCTGGCTACATTTTGGAAAAGTCCCATTTTATGAAAATATTTGCAGTCGCGCAAAGATGTGCTGCATGGATTTATGCGGATTCTGCCTATAGATACCTCCACGCCGGTTGAATTCCAATGGATGGCCTATTGGATATAGCTCCTGCTAAAGGGAGTACCCCCGATTTTCTAAAAACTTTATTGAAGGATTATATTTTCCTGACTCGTTGATACTATGCGAAAAAAGAAACCTTATCCATTGCCAAATGTGGCCTTTACAGGAATTGCTGACAAAGGACAGTGTGTGGGCAAAACGGAAGACGGCCAGACTATTTTTACCACTGGAGTGGTGCCAGGTGATATTGCCGATGTGCTGGTGATAAACAAAAAAAAGGGGTATATCCAGGCCGTTGTCCAGGAGATAAAAAAATGGTCGGAGGATCGTACAGCGCCTTTCTGTGCCCACTTTGGTACCTGCGGAGGCTGTAAATGGCAGCATCTTCGCTATGAGGCACAGACCGCACAAAAAGAAGAGGTGGTTCGGCAGGCGCTTACCCGTATTGGCAAGGTACAGGTGGATGAGTGGCTTCCTATAATGGCTTCTCCGCACACCGCACACTATCGCAATAAACTGGAGTTCGCCTTCTCCTGTAAACGCTGGCTCACCCGCGACGAAGTGCTTACCGGGGCTTCCAATCGCGTCGATGTACTTGGTTTTCATCCTTCCGGTGGATTCGATAAAGTGATCGACATCCAAACCTGTTACTTACAGCCGGAGCCTTCCAATAAAATTCGAAACGCAGCTCGGGAGATTGGAATCGAACAAGGATATAGCTTTTACGACGCGGTGAGCCATGTGGGTTTTCTTCGCAATATCATGTTGCGCATTACCTCCTTGGGACAGGCGATGGTGCTGATGAGCTTTGGAGAGGACGACGCCGAAAAAATTCGGTTTTTCTCAGATGCTCTCCTGCAACGGGTTCCGGAAATCACGACCCTGGTATATTGTGTGAATACCAAATTCAATGATACGGTATATGATCTCGAAATGCATACCTGGCATGGACCTGGGTATGTAGAGGAAATGCTCGGGAATGTTCGGTTTCGAATTGGGCCAAAGTCATTTTTTCAAACCAATACCAGCCAGGCAGAAACGCTGTACCGGATTGCCCGCGATTTTGCAGGACTGACAGGTACCGAAAATGTATATGACCTGTACACGGGTATTGGCAGCATCGCTTTGTTCGTAGCCGGTCATTGCCGACAGGTAGTAGGTATCGAGGAGGTAGCGGCAGCTGTGGAAGATGCGCAAGTAAATAGTACCTTGAATGGGATTGAAAATGTTCGCTTCTATGCAGGGGATGTCAAAAATATTCTGACCACCGCTTTTGCGGAAACGCATGGCCGGCCGGATGTTCTGATTACAGATCCTCCTCGCGCTGGTATGCACCCGGATGTGGTGCAGATGTTGCTACAACTCGAATCACCTAAAATTGTTTATGTGAGTTGTAACCCGGCTACTCAAGCCCGGGATTTACACCTGTTGCAGGAAAAATACGCCGTGCGAAAAGTGCAGCCTGTAGATATGTTTCCGCACACACATCATATTGAAAATGTTGCTTTACTCGAATTGCGCAGCCTATGAGCGTATCTGAAGATTTTAGCCGGCTGGAAAATGAATTGCGTCCGTTTTTGCCTATATTAGGACAAGCAGCGGATACGGTCATCGATGAAAATGTGTCCAGCTACCCTATTTTTGTGGCGAGTCAACTGGAAATTGAGTTGGGTATTCTCCTAATTCCCCGCATGGAGAATCGCTCCAAGTGGTTTATTCATGCTTCTACGCTGGAAGAAATGAGTGCCAAAAAGGTGATTCAGGAGGATAAAGTGAATAGCTTTCGGCAGATTTACAAAAATGCCCGAGAGTACGTATGTTTATTTGTGTTGAGCGATCTGGGCGCTAAGTTTATTTTTTTACCCAGAGTAGATTGATAGGATATGAAAGTACTTATTATCGAAAGCGAAGAGGTATTGCTGTCTGCTATCGAATTTCGGCTGCGCAAGCAGGGGTTTGAAGTGGCGTTTTGCAAAAAGCAAGCTTCTGTAGAGGCACATGTTCGCAAAGAAGATCCAGATTTAGTACTCGTAGATTTGGACATGGGCAAACAATCCGGCCTCGATATCGTGCAGCAGGTGCAGATGCTCCAGGGGGATAAAGCAAAAATATTGCTCATCGCCGACCCGGAAGAGGAAGCTGAAATCGTGAAAGGGTTTGCCCTGGGCATACAGGATTTTCTGCCTAAGCCCTTCAAACCAGCCGAGCTGATTTTGCGGGTACGCCGTATCCTTGGCGTTTATCCGGATGCGGTATAAACGCTGCGTACCTTGTCGTTCGTAGCCAACAATCCAATTTCCTTATCTATTGTGTAGAACCCGATGGTATTTGAACACAGTAGCAAAACAATCCAATGAAAGGAATCATATTAGCCGGTGGCTTGGGAACACGTCTATATCCACTGACACTAGCCGTTAGCAAACAGCTAATGCCGGTGTATGACAAACCCATGATTTATTATCCGCTGTCTATCCTGCTGTCGGCAGGTATCCGGGAGATTCTCATTATTTCTACGCCGTATGACTTACCCAATTTTCAAAAGCTCCTGGGAGACGGCAGTGAGATTGGTTGTCGCTTTGAGTATGTGCCACAAGCTACGCCGAATGGACTCGCTCAGGCCTTTGTACTCGGGGAGGCGTTCATCGGAGGGGATTCGGTCGCGTTGATTCTGGGCGATAATATTTTCTACGGCAACGGCCTGAAAGAATTGCTCCAGGGAGCTACTAACCCAGATGGAGGGGTGGTATTTGCGTATTGGGTGGCCGATCCGGAGCGCTACGGAGTAGTGGAATTTGATAAATCGCTGAGGGCAGTATCTATCGAAGAAAAACCAAGGCAGCCTAAGTCCAACTATGCCGTGCCCGGCCTCTATTTTTACAACAATAGCGTGGTAGAGGTCGCCAAAAATCTACAACCCAGTGCACGGGGAGAGTATGAAATCACAGATGTAAACAAGTACTACCTCGCGGAAGGTAAGCTCGAGGTGGGGGTGTTGGGTCGGGGAATTGCCTGGCTTGATACGGGTACACACCAGTCGTTGATGCAGGCAGGGCAGTTTATTCAGGTCATTGAAGAGCGGCAAGGGCTTAAAATAGGATGTATCGAGGAAGTGGCGTATGAAATGGGTTTCATCGATGCAGCTCAGCTCGAAAAAATGGGCCAAAAATACCTGCATAGTGGGTATGGGGAGTATCTCCTAAACTTATTGCGCTCGCGGGATTAGTCGGACGAGATAAAAACGGCAATCATAATTGGGCTTTCAGTTGGAAGCTCGCGATGCCAAACAATACAAAAAAATTAGTTTTGCCGCTTCGGCGGCAAAACTAATTTTTACACAACCCCAGTTAACCGCTGTGGGTTACTTCTTTACTAAAATATGGCTTTCTATCTGCCCATTTTTTTTGTGGCGAACTACCAGCGTATATAAACCGGGCGGGTTATTTTTCAGGTCGTACTCGATTGTCTGCGTGCCCCATATAGCCTGGGCGGATACTATTTGGCCAAGCTGGTTTTTGAGCAAAAATTCCAGTTGTTCGGGCAATATATGGGGATTCACTTCCAAAAAACATTTATCTGCCATCGGGTTGGGGTAAATGTGTTGAATGAATTGATTACTGGCATTCTCTTCACCCGGAATAAGGCCAGTTGTAAAGCAATCTCCTTTACGGATGGTGTAACTATCTGCAATTTCCCGATTTTTTCGGGTAGTCGTTTCGTTTTCTGGCTTAAAGGCGCGTATATAGTCTACCTTAACGGCATCCGAACTTACCGTTACTCTTAAGTGGCCAGCATTAGGGATGATAGTGCCCTGTAGGTAGCCGTAGTCTTGGGCCTGTATCGCCGTCAAAAACTGGGGGTGACTTGGCTGGGGTACGAGCTGATATCCAATACAATCGAGTTGCTGGTTGGCATAAAAATGATCGTGTCCATGAAAAAATAGGGTAGCATTATTTTCCTTCAGTAACTCGTGAATAGGTTTGTACCAACCTGGTCGGTTGATAGAGAACCCGAAGCTGCCGTCTTCGTTGGCACCACCCCATTCATAAAGATTTGCAAACTCTACGCCGCCTCGTGCCGATTCTGATCCACCGATGAGCGTATGGGCAAATACAAATTTGAAAGTGGCCGTGCTGGTCTCTAAGGTGCGGCGTAGCCAGTCGTACTGTTTTTTCCCCAGTGTCCAATTCCATCGGTCTTTTGTCGGCTTGATATTGGTGTACCAATAGGGGTCGAGTACGATGAAGAGCGCGTCGCCCCATTCCCAGCTAAAGTAGCTTTCTCTTTGCCCCACAAAGGGATAGTTGGTCGTGTCTCCAGAAAAAAAGTGATTCGGGAAAGGATTTGGGAAGTATTTTTTTCTGGCCAGGGTATTCCAAATGGCAACGTTATTCGCTGTCCCGTCTAATGTCCATCCAGCTTCTCCTTCGTGATTGCCCAGTGCAATAAATAAAGGTACTGTATGGCCACTTACTTCATAAAAGCGACGTAGCAAAAGGCTGCGATCTTCGATTTTCTGGTAAGAAGGCTCCTGGAGCTTGTCTGACATGAGAAAATCACCGAGGTCAACCATGAAATCTGGTTGATCGGCTAGCTGGTTTTGCAGGCAAATTTTGTACACTTGGGTATCGGATTGCTCATCGAGATGTGGGTCAGCCTGAACTACAAATGTGAATGTACTGCCTTTACGGCGTTGGGTATGAAACGTATATTCGGGGCGGCTGTAAAAGAGGGTTGTGCCGGCAGGGCGAACTTGGATGCGGTAATGGTAGCGGGTGTCTGGCGAAAGATGGGATAACTGAATATCAATCGGTACATTTTTGATTACACGGAATGTTTCCGTTCGCCCCGTGTATTGTCCACTTTGAAGGCCATATTCGATATACAAATCCACATCCACAGCCGGTAATACGGATAAAGTGACGGAACTGTCGGTCGGCCTACCTAATAATCCCGGGCCATTGAGCAGGGAATCGGGATTGATATTACCCGACGCCGTGTTATCATAATATACCTGTATGGACGCGGAATCTAGGCTCAAGCCCTGGATGGCTTGAAGCAGCTCCTGTCGTGTTTTGGGTGGGGTGGTAAAGGCAGGGTATTGTTTGAGTGCATACACGGTAATGAAATAAGCTTTTTTCCAGGCCCCTGCGAACAGGGTGGAGAGTAGGCAAGAAGATTATTTTGTGTATTTCCTCCCCAGAGGCCATTGCCCGATTCGTTTTCCCGGATAGATGTCGTGGAGGCAGGTAGATTGTAGCGTATCATATACGTTTTTTCTGCCAAATCTTTATCCAGATGATGCATAACAGCCGTATAGCAGGTAGTTCCGGAAGGTGGGTTTTTCCATTCCAGTGGAGGATTGATACCAGTACCCCAGCAGGTGTATTTTTGGGGAAGTAGTACTTGTTGCTGCCAGGAGGTAATACCAACCATCATCTGGTGTTGTGGAATCCCAAGAGAAGCTACATAGAAGTATTGGGCGTCCCAGGAGGTTCGTACATTGGGTTTAAATGGAGCAAAAGCGGCATCAACGACCAACGGGTCGGTTGTTGAAACCGGCTGTACGGCCTGTACAAAACCCAACCATACAAATACAGCCAGCTGTAGTCCGCCCGCAATGCTCAGGGTGGCCCAGGATCGGTGGCGTTGCTTCCACAAATGGTATATTGCAAAAAGGACAAGGAGCAATATTCCGACAGAAAGCCCAATCGGGGCTTTACGGGGCGCAGCCGATAAGGAATGGGTTTGTAGCTGGTCGATATCGATTGCTTTTTTGTGAAAATGTACTTGGTCAGCGGTGTTGAAACGCCGGATATCGATAGGTACGACCGGTTCATCTTCCTGTTGAATAACTACCTCACTTGGGCGCACATATAGCAAATAGCCGGTTATGGTTGTTCCGTCCGTTAATTCCCAGATGCTGGGTTCAACAGACCGCAGATTACCCGGGTGTGCTGCCAGAAGGATGGTTCCAAAAATTCCAAAAATGGTAATGAGGTACTTCATAAAATTGGTTTATGGATGCATGCTTTTAATGATTATCTGGGTCTGCATCAACCCCGACGCGGTGTGAGCAGAGATAAAGTAGGTTCCGGAAGCCAGCGTGGTCGTGTCTAGGGTATAGGGCGAATCCATACTTTTCGTTTGGCGTAGGTGTATTTTGCCGAAGAGATCCGTTAACTGCCATTCGAGTGGCTGGTGTTGAAAAATGGGCGAAATATCGAGTTGTAGGTAGGTGTTAAACGGATTCGGAAAGCAAGTGAAAATAAGCGTGGGGTGTTCAGTCGCAAATACAAGCGTGGGGAGGTCTGGCTGATATGGATCGCTATGTTGCTGCCATTCTTCCAGATTAGATCGTCCGTCGGAGTCTGGATCATCCTCTCCCTTAAATCGGTCGCTGAGTAGCTCTCGAAATTCCCAGGTATCGGGTAGCCCATCGTTATCCAAATCCGCCAGAGAGCCAGCGTAGCCCGGGTATCCTGGATGTAGATTCACCATCCGCGCCTGTACATTTTTCAAGTAATCCCGCAGATGAATAGTCATCAGCCGGGCTATAGCAGGAAACTTTCCGCTGATGTCTGTACTTTCTCCAATATCGGTGCGTAGGTTATATAATGCGATGGTTCCCTGGTCATAGTCAACAAGAAGCTTTAAATCGCCTTCTAAAATAGCCGACTGCGGTACGGTGCTTTCGTTGTAGTGGGGGCAGTGAAAAATTAGTCCTGATTGGGTTCTAATGAATGGGGTATTACTCGGGTGGAGGAGTGGAGAAAGATTGGTTCCATCCAGCGCAGCGGGTAATACATAGGCACTACCTCCTGCTGCTAACGCCGCTATGGTCGGGTACAAATCATATCCTGAAACAGGGGTATGGCAATAGCTTCCACGCGAAACGCCCGGACCTGCTATTATGAAGGGGACGCGAATGCCTCCTTCCTGACAGGCAGCTTTTCCCCCACTCAATGGAAAGTTGTTTCCTCCTGCGCCGTTATCCGCAAGGTAAATGATATAGGTATTGGAGTCTATTCCGAGCGATGCGATTTTTGATAGTAGTATGCCAATCCCGGTATCCATATCACTTACCATGGCGGCATACTCTGGATCTTTATGTCGTTTGCCTAAAGGGTGCTTTTTCGTATCGTACCATTCTTGGAGCGTCTGGAGCCTCGCTTCGATGGGTTTTCGGGGCGCATGATGAGAAATTTGTACGTAAAACGGCCGTCCCTGTTGAACCGCATCGGCTATAAATGCAGTAGCCGAATCCGTTATACTGAAAATTTTTCTGGGGTCGCTTTGTATGAGCCCGTTATGGTTACCGTCTTCATTACCTGTTTCGCCATCTCCCCTGTCAAATCCATGATTGCCGGGTCCTCCGCCACCAATATGCCATTTTCCATAATGTGCCGTATAATAACGCCACCCCTCTTGGGCGTGCAGCCATTCTGCCATGGTATGTATTGAATCTGGTATCTCAGATTCAG
>Ga0172373_10012075_pt1 | contig 10193 bp, 9 predicted proteins | sample Lak10m_2_FD_114546 | JGI IMG/M metagenome (GOLD analysis project Ga0172373, IMG submission 114546) | Freshwater microbial communities from Kabuno Bay, South-Kivu, Congo - kab_092012_10m | ecosystem: Environmental > Aquatic > Freshwater > Lake | place: Democratic Republic of the Congo: South-Kivu...
CAGTGGAATTCATCAACCTCATGGTCATGGCCAGGCAATTCACACACCACCACTTCACCGCGCGCCCGCAAAGACGCGATGGCCTCGGCCAGACCAGGTTCATCGTGCCAGGGTGCACGAACCGCTGCCCGCAACGGACGTGGCGCGACTGCCGCGACCAGTGACTTCAGATCAAGGCTGAAACCAGCGGCTGGGCGCTTGCGGCCAAATACAGCCCCAACCCGGTCGTAGCGCCCACCCCGGACCAGCGCAGCACTGGCCGTCGGCGCATACACGCTGAAACGGGCACCTGTGTAATAAGCGTAACCTTGCATGTCTGCCAAGTCGAAAGTGACTTTCACTGCTTGGAGATGGTCTGCCAAATACTTCAAATTACGAAGCGCACTACGCACGTTTTCTGTGGGCTTGAGGCACTTTTCTGCCTCGTCCAAAACAGATGAATCACCATACAGTTGCGCCAGACTCAACAAACCCTGACGAACCTCTGATGGCAGGTCTTTGGTCAGGTTTGTCAGCTCAGGGCAATCCTTGGCCGCCAGCGCCGCGTAAATGTTGGCCAGTTGAGTCGGCGCAAGTGTCACGTCGGCCAAAATAGCCTTGATCAGTTGCGCATCAGCCAGATCAACACTGGGAGCGCCAACGCGCGCCGCTCGCAGGCAATCCAGCGCCAAGTTAAGGACCTCAAGGTCGGCCTCCAGACCGGAATGACCGTAAATTTCGGCACCAAGCTGCAACGGTTCGCGGGTGGCATACGGTGCTGCCGGACGCGCGTGTAGCACAGAACCACAGTAGCACAAGCGAGCGACACCCTTGCGATTGAGCAGATGGGCATCAATGCGTGCGACCTGCGGTGTGCTGTCAGCACGCAGGCCCAGCATGCGCCCGGAAAGCTGATCGACCAATTTGAGGGTTTGCAGGCCAAGCGTGCTGCCCGCACCGCTGAGCAAAGATTCAAGATGTTCGAGCAATGGCGGAATCACCAGCTCGTATCCGTAGCTGCGCGCCGCATCCAGCAGCTCGCGACGTAATTCTTCGATGTGCCGGGCCTCGGAGGGCAAAACATCGGCAATATGATCCGGCAGGAGCCAGGCAGACATGGGATTCGCGACGCTGTTAAAAGCTGAATTTTACCGGGCGAATCGGGACAAATTTCTCACCCGAGCCACCACAGCAACGCCAAGCCAAACAGCAAGCTGCACAGTCCGAAAAAGCGCAACTGCCCGTCACTCAGGCGCAGGATTTGCTCAAACGTCTTGCGCCAGGTAGCCGGCGACACGAACGGCATGAAGCCTTCGACCAAAAGCACCAGCGCCATCGCCAGCCAGAATGTCTGAGTGTCCAGAGGGCGCTTCCAGAGTTACCTTTTGCCACTGGCACCAGGCGCCGTTTGCCCGCGCATGGCCTTGAAAAAATCTGAGCTGGCGGGGTCGACCACCATCACGTCGCTCTTCTTGGAGAAACTGGACTTGTACGCTTCAAGACTGCGGTAGAACTGGGCGAACTGGGCGTCACGGCCGAAGGACTCGGCATAGATGCGTGCGGCCTCAGCATCACCTTCACCTTTGATTTTTTGCGCATCGCGGTAGGCGTTGGCCAGCGTGACCTCGCGCTGACGATCGGCGTCGGCGCGAATCTTTTCACCCTCCGCCGCGCCGGTGGACCGCAGCTCGTTGGCCACACGTTTGCGTTCGGCCTCCATACGGCGATAGACTGACTCGGTGATGGCGTCCACGTAGTCCACTCGGGTAATGCGAACGTCGATCACGTCGATACCCCAGGGTTTGGCACCCCGCACCTGGCCCAACACCTCGATCTTGACATCGCTCATGAGCTCTTCACGTTTGAGCGACAGCAGCTCCTTGACGGTGCGCTTGTTCACTTCTTCCTGAAACGCGTTGCGCACCACCCGGTTGAGCTGATTGGCCCCCGCAGCTTCATTGGTGCCGACGTTACGAATGTAGTCGGTGGGCTCGGTGATGCGCCAGCGCACATACCAGTCGATCACCACCCGCTGTTTTTCTGCCGTCAGGACCGGCTCGTTGTCGGTACTGTCGAGCGTGAGCAAGCGCTTGTCGATGTACGACACGTTCTGAAACGGCGGCGGCAACTTGAAGTTGAGACCCGGCTCAGTGATCACGTTCTTGATCTGCCCCAATGCGTAGACCACGCCAAATTGGCGTTGGTCCACCACAAACAACATGGAACTGGCCAGCACCAGCAATACCAGCAAACTTGAAACAATAAAACCCAGGCGATTCATGAGCTACTCCTATCGGGATTCGCGGCTACGAGAGCGTGCCGCATCGCGCGCGCGGGCATCGGCCACCGGGTCTACCGCGGGCGGGCTCGTGGGCAGCGCCGCGGCGGCATTGGCATTGAACCCAGGGTCTGCCACCCCAGTGCCAGTGGCTTGCATCAATTTGTCCAGCGGCAGATACAACAGGTTGGAACCCTGACGTGAATCGACCATGACCTTGCTGACGTTGCTGTAAATCTGCTGCATGGTGTCGATATACATCCGGTCACGTGTGACCTGGGGTGCACGCTGGTACTCAACCAGCACCGATTTGAAGCGTTGTGCGTCACCATGAGCCTGCGCGACGATGCGTGCCTTGTAAGCGTCGGATTCCTCTTTCAAGCGCGACGCAGCGCCCACCGCACGTGGCACCACATCGTTGGCATAGGCCTGCGCCTCGTTCTTGGCGCGCTCGCGTTCCTGGCCGGCCTTGAGCACATCGTCAAACGCCGCCTGGACCTGCTCGGGCGGACGCACACCACTTTGCTGCAGATTGATGCCTACCACTTCAATGCCGACCTTGTAACGGTCCAGAATGGTCTGCATCAGCGAACGCACCCGCGGGGCAATCTGGTCACGCTCTTCGGCAAGGGCGGAATCCATCTTCATCTTGCCAACCACTTCGCGAACAGCCGTTTCGGCGGCCTGCACCACCGCGTCGGTCGGGTTGCGGCTTTCAAACAGGAACGCACGTGCGTCGCTGAGGCGGTATTGCACGGCAAACTTGATCTCGACGATGTTCTCATCTTGGGTCAGCATCGCGGATTCGCGCAAGCCAGTGGCCTTGATGATGGCGTCGCGGCCCACATCCACTGAACGAATCTGGGTGACAAACACCAGTTCGTGACGCTGAATCGGGTAGGGCAAGCGCCAGTTGAAACCCGCGCCCACCGTCGAGTGGTAGCGACCAAACTGGGTGATCACGGCCTGCTGACCTTCTTGCACGATGAAAAAACCGGTGCCCAACCAGATCAACGCCAATACACCGACGATCAATCCAATACCCATGCGTGCATTTTTCATGTCAGGCTGAAAGCCGCCCAAGCCCCCTCCACCCCCGTTTCGCCCCGATCCACCAGGGGCCGCACTACGTCGATTTCCCGAACGGGCGTTACCAAACAGTCCGCCGAGCTTGCGATTGAAGTCACGCCAGAGTTCATCCAGATCCGGTGGGCCTTGGTTGGCCCCCCCGCGTGGGTGACGGTCCGCGTTGTCGCGTGGCGGCTCGGGGTCGTTGATCGGCGGTTGTTGTGGGTCGCCGCCAGCGTTATCCGCAGGCTTTTCGTCACCCCGACCCCAACGCGGATCGTTCAGGTTGAACATCCCCAGTGGGCGTTGCGGCCGCTGGAAAAAACGTGGGAACAAGTGTGAAAGTTTCATCAGGGTAACTCGTGTCTAGCAAGTGATTATTGTGCCGAATCAGACCCCATCCTCAAGGTCTTGAGGGAAATAGGCCCTCGCAGCCGCAGAACCGCTGGCGCAGGCCTGTTGCGACAGCAATTGACGCAAGGCATACATACCAAGACCCTGGCGGGCGCTGATGAACACCCGCGGGATCAAGACCCCGCCTTGCTCATACTCATCGCGCCAACGCGGCGGTCGTGCGTCATCGGCTACTTGATCCAGCTTGTTGAAAACCAGAACCTGCGGGATGGTATCGGCGCCAATCTCGTGCAGAACTCTCTGGACTTCGGCCATCTGTTCGTGGTAATCCGGGCTGGAGAAATCAACCACGTGAAGCAGCAGATCAGCGTCCACCGCCTCTTGCAGGGTGGCACGAAACGCATCGACCAACCCGTGCGGCAGATCGCGAATGAAACCCACGGTGTCTGACAGCGACACGCTGCGCCCAATGTCGCCCAGGTAGAGCTGGCGCGTGGTGGTGTCCAGTGTGGCAAAGAGCTGGTCTGCGGCATAGGCGCGCGCCTTGACCAAGGCGTTGAACAGGGTGGATTTTCCCGCGTTGGTGTAGCCCACCAGCGAGATCGCAAAAGTTTCGCGCCGCTCACGCTGTCTGCGCTGCGTCGAGCGCTGGCGTTGCACCCTGCGCAAACGCTCCTTGATGCGTTTGATGCTGTCGCCGATCATGCGTCGGTCCAGCTCGATCTGCGTTTCACCGGGTCCACCGCGCATGCCGATGCCGCCGCTCTGTCGCTCCAAGTGCGACCAGCGCCGCACCAGCCGGGTGCTGAGGTATTGCAAACGCGCCAGCTCCACCTGCAACTTCCCTTCATGACTGCGGGCGCGCTGACTGAAGATGTCCAGAATCAGGTAGGTGCGGTCGTTGACTGGCAAGTCCAGGTGGCGCTCAAGGTTACGTTGTTGCGCCGGGCTGATGCTTTGGTCAAACAACACTTCTTGCGCGCCAGTTTGCACCGCCAACAACTTGATTTCGTCAGCTTTGCCGCTACCGATAAACAGCGCAGCGTCTGGCGCACGCCGCTTGCAGACCACGCGGGCAACCGGATTCAATCCAGCGGTTTGCGCCAACAAACCGAGCTCTTCAAGTCCGGCGTCAAAGTGGGGAAGTCCGAAATCCACACCCACCAGCAAGGCGGGCACAAGACCCTGGTCAGGCGCTGGCAGGTTGCTCACCCTCGTTCACTGAAAAATTCACCGCACGACCGGGCACGATGGTGGAGATGGCGTGCTTGTAGACCATTTGCGTCACGGTATTGCGCAATAACACCACGTATTGGTCAAAGGATTCGATCTGGCCTTGGAGTTTGATACCGTTCACCAGGTAAATTGACACCGGAATGTGTTCCCGGCGCAAGGTGTTGAGGAACGGGTCTTGCAGGAGTTGGCCTTTATTGCTCACGATATTCTCCGTGTTCGGATGAGTTGGAAGGCGGGGACGATACCACAGGACGGCGCGCTTTCCGCTTTTCACAGGCCAATCACACAGAAATTGTCAGCCTGTTGCCCGTGCTGAAGGGTCAGCGCTCTGTTTTTTCGGTGTAAGGATTAACCGAAGTTTTCATTTCGATGCGCAAAGGCGTCCCTACCAAGTCAAATTCCTGGCGAAAACGTCCTTCCAGGTAGCGCTTATACGCTTCGGTCACATGGTCCAGCGAATTGCCATGAATCACGATCACCGGTGGGTTCATGCCGCCCTGGTGGGCGTAGCGCATTTTGGGTCGAAACATGCCAGAGCGCTTGGGGCTTTGAAACTGAACCGCCTCCAGCAACAAGCGCGTGAGCACCGGTGTCGACATTTTGCAATTGGCCGCACGGTGAGCCTGCGCAATGGAAGCCCATAATGGACCCAGCCCCTGGCGCTTTTTGGCCGAGATCAGATGCAAGTTGGCAAACTTCAGAAATCCCAGGCGGGTTTCAATGGAGCGCTTGACCAGCTCACGCTGGTAGTCGTCCACGGCGTCCCACTTGTTGACAGCCAGCACCACAGCGCGACCGTTTTCAAGAATAAATCCGGCAATGTGGGCATCCTGATCGGTGACGCCTTGTGTCGCGTCGATCAGCAGTAGCACGACGTTGGCCGATTCAATCGCCTGCAGCGTTTTGACGACAGAAAATTTTTCAATCGCCTCAAAGACCTTGCCACGACGACGCAATCCCGCCGTATCGATCAACTCAAACTTCTGCCCGTTGCGTTCAAACGGAACCGCAATGGCGTCGCGTGTGGTGCCGGGCAGATCGAAGGCCACCAGGCGCTCTTCGCCCAGCCAGACATTGATCAGCGTGGATTTGCCCACATTGGGGCGACCGGCCACCGCCAGCTTGATCACGCCGGGCTCAGTTTCAGGGGCGTCTTCATCTTCAGGCAAATCCAGGGGCTTGAACGCCAGATCCACCAGCGAGCGGATCCCTTGACCGTGTGCAGCCGAGACCGCGTGAACCTCACCCAGCCCGAGCTCGTAAAACTCGGCCAATTGCGTACCCTCGAGCATGCCTTCGGCCTTGTTGGCCACCAGCAGACAGGGTTTGCCCAATTTGCGCAGATGGTTGGCGATGTCGTGATCCTGTGCCGAGACCCCTCCACGTGCGTCGACCACAAAGACAACTACGTCGGCCTCCGCCACCGCCTGTTGCGTCTGCTTGGCCATCTCCTTGTAGATGCCGGAGGCGGCGTCAGGCTCAAAGCCCCCTGTATCGATCACAATGAATTCAAGACGCCCTTGCCTGGCGTTGCCATAGTGGCGGTCGCGTGTCAGACCGGCGTAGTCGGCAACGATGGCGTCACGCGACTTCGTCAAGCGATTGAACAGTGTGGACTTGCCCACATTGGGCCGCCCCACCAGGGCCATGACGGGTTTGCTCATGCGACTGAATCCAGCAAGCCGTGCTATTCGGGCTGAAACCCGAACACGCCGCCGTTGCGCGTGACGACCACCAGCGTGTTGTCCACGGCAAGCGGCGTGGTCGTGATGGCCGAACCATCGGTGGTCAGGCGCGTCAGGACTGACCCGTCAGTGCGCGACAAAAAGTGCACCCGCCCTGCTTCGTCACCAAAAATAACCGAACGTCCCAGCACCAGGGGCGCACTCAAGCGTCGGTACCTCAAGGTGTCAGAGGCCCATTGCTGTTGCCCCGTGGACTGTTGCCAAGTCAGGATTCGTCCGTCAGTTTCAACGCCAAAAACCAGTTGATCGTCGCCGTGCACACCCACCGAACCCACTGCGTTTTGCCGCCACAGCGCGCGTCCTTGCGCGGCATCCACGCAACCCACAGTCGCCTGAAATGCTCTGACACAGACCACGGCGCCGTTGCGCGCGTGCCCGGCAACCAGGTCCACCAGGCGTTCAACCTCGTTGGTGCCGCGCGGATTGGCGATCGACGTGGTCCAGAGCGTCTGTCCGCCGCTCGGGTCGATCCCGACCAGGCGGGCCCCCAAACCCGCCACCAGCGTGTTGTTCACCGCAGTCAAAACGCCGGCCTGACGCAACACCAAAGTTTCGCCCGGGTTCTGGGCAGCCCAAAGCTTGGCCCCTGAACGCGCGTCAAACGCCACCACACTCCGATCACCCGCCAGCACAAACACCCGACCCCCAGCCACCAGCGGAGCGGTCAACACCTTGGCGGACAACCGCGCGCGCCAAAGCTCTCGGCCACTGTCTACCGCAATCAGTTCGTTATCTTGCGTCACCACAGCCACAACACGCGCATCAGCGCCCACACCTGCCGACAAGGGGCGGCCTGCAGCCCACTGCCATTGAACCGTGCCGCTGACCGCGTTCAGCGCCATCAGCTTGCCGTTGTCGGCTCCCGCTACCACAACGCTTTTCTCTTCAACGCCAATCGCAAGCGCAAAGTCCACCCGACCGATCTGTGTTACCCAGGCCTGACGTACCCCCAGCAGCGTGGGGTTGGGGCCCAGTTCAGCCGGTTGCGGGCCTGTGGGCTGGCTGGAACAAGCCACCAACAGCCAGGCGAATGTCGCTCCGACGACGATGCTCACCGTTCTCCGCAATAACATGGACATGAACATCGTCTACTTTCCTTGAACGTCGCTGCCCAACGCGGTGAGTTTGACTTCCACCAGCGAGCGGTACTCTGTAGTGGCGGACAACCCCTGGTAGGCCTTTTTGTATTCGCTGATCGCTTGGACCTTGTTGCCTTGCAAGACCAGCACATCGCCTTTTCGGTCGGCAACCATGGCCTCGAAACTTGGCGGGAAACTGCCATTGAGCCAACGCATGGCGTCGTCGTATTTCTTGGAATCCAGCAGCAAACCCGCCAGACGCAGTTTGGCCACCGCCTGATAGCCGGGGTCGGTGGCCTTCTCTGCCACCCAGGTCAACGCTGCCTGCGCCGCGTCGGTCTTGCCAGCAAGCGCACTTTGACCGCCCACCAGCAATCCGGCCTGTTGGGCGTAGGCCGAGGAACCAAAACGGTCTTTCATCTCGGTAAAGGCGCGCTCGGTGCGAGCCGCATCCGTTGCTTGCAAAGCCCGTTCAAACTCATCAAACAGGGCCGCAGCTTGCGTGGCCTGACTGCGTTGCCAGTATTGATAAAAATTCCAGCTGGCGAATGCGCCCAGCACCACGATCAAGGCCCAGGTGATGGCGTTGCCGTATTGATTCCAGAAGTGCTTGATCTGGTCAAGCTGCTCTTGTTCTTCGAGGTCGAGTTGATTGGCCATGACGAAACCGTTTTAAAACGCAGATTGTAGGGTTGGGCCCCAGGTCGACAGGTCTGTCAGGGCCCGTGTGAACTGAGGCGCAGAGGCGTCGCGCAGGGGCTTGATGGTGACCTGAGCGGCGGCGACTTCATCCGGACCAAAAATCAGCGCATAGCGGGCGCCGCTGGCATCCGCGCGCTTGAACTGGCTCTTCATGCTGCCCATCTCACCGTTGTTGCTGGCATGGGTCTGGATGCTCAAACCCATCGCACGCAAACGCTGCAAGACTGGCAAGACGGACGGCATGGACGCCATGTCGGTGATCACGGCATACGCGTCCAGAACGGGCGTGTCCATCTGAGGCTGGCTGGCCAAGACCAGATCCAGCACACGGTCCACACCCAGCGCCCAACCGACGGCCGGCGACGGTTTGCCACCAAGTTGCTCAAACAGGTAGTCGTAACGCCCACCCGCACAAACGGTACCTTGCGCACCCAAGCGGTCGGTCACATACTCGAATACCGTCAGGTTGTAATAGTCCATGCCGCGCACCAGTCGCGGATTGACGGTGTACGCAATGTTGTTGGCGCGCAGGATGGATTGCAACGTTTCAAAATGCGCCAATGAAGCTTCACCCAGAAAGTCAAGCAGCTTGGGTGCAGCGTTCACGATCGGCTGCATCGTGGAGTTCTTGCTGTCCAGAATGCGCAGCGGATTGCTGTATAGACGCCTGCGGGCGTCTTCGTCCAGCGCGTCCTGGTGTTGTTCAAAATGCGAAATCAGGGCCTGACGGTGCGCCAGCCGCTCGTTGGGCTGCCCCAGGCTGTTGAGCTCCAGGCGCACATCGGTCAAGCCAATTTCCGACCACAAGGCACTGGCCATCAGGATCAGTTCGGCATCGACATCCGGGCCACCGAAGCCCAGGGCTTCGGCACCGATCTGGTCAAACTGGCGATAGCGCCCCTTTTGCGGACGCTCATGCCGGAACATCGGCCCTATGTAGTACAGGCGTTTGCCACCGTCATACAGCAGGTTGTGTTCGACGGCGGCGCGCACCACCCCAGCGGTGGCCTCGGGGCGCAGGGTCAGAGGGTCGCCGTTGAGTCGATCCTCAAAACAATACATCTCCTTTTCAACAATGTCGGTCACCTCGCCCAGGCCGCGGATGAACAACGGCGTCTTTTCGACGATGGGTGTGCGGATGTTGCGATAGGCGTGGCGCGCCATCAGGCGGCGCACTTTTTCTTCGAGCCATTGCACAGTTGCCGAGTGCGGTGGCAACACGTCGTTCATGCCTTTGACGGCGGTCAGTTTGCCCCCGGACGGGGCGCCAGTTTTTTCAGTCATGGTGTTGTGGAGATGCTGGTCTGACCTGCGGTTGCGTCGCCAAACCGGTCATGGATATAGTTTTCAACGATGGTTTGAAACTCTTGCGCGATGGCGTCACCCCGCAGCGTCAGGCGCTTTTCACCATTTATATACACCGGGGCAGCGGGTGCCTCACCGGTGCCAGGCAGACTGATACCAATGTCGGCCTGCTTGCTTTCGCCCGGGCCGTTCACGATGCAACCCATCACAGCCACCTTCAGGCTTTCCACGCCCGGATAGCGCTGACGCCAGACGGGCATTTGCGCGCGCAAGAACCCTTCAATCTGCTGCGTCAACTCCTGGAACGTGGTGCTGGTGGTGCGCCCACAACCCGGGCACGCGGTCACGCTGGGCACAAAAGAGCGCAGTTCCAGCGCCTGGAGAATCTCGGAGGCAATGACCACCTCTCGCGTGCGTGATTCTCCGGGCTGCGGCGTCAGCGATACG
>Ga0172373_10012078_pt1 | contig 10190 bp, 10 predicted proteins | sample Lak10m_2_FD_114546 | JGI IMG/M metagenome (GOLD analysis project Ga0172373, IMG submission 114546) | Freshwater microbial communities from Kabuno Bay, South-Kivu, Congo - kab_092012_10m | ecosystem: Environmental > Aquatic > Freshwater > Lake | place: Democratic Republic of the Congo...
CATCGGCGAGCGCGCGATGCGGTCTCGGGCGGTCGAGCCCGAAGTAGGTCGCAAGAGAGTCGAGGGAGAGCGACGACAGCTCGCCGCCGGCGACGAGCGGCCACGCCAGGCTCGCGGTGTCGAGGCAATGGTAGTCGACCCGCGGCAGCGCGAGCCCCGCTCGGTGGTAGCCGGCCTCGAGGAAGGCCCAGTCGAAGCCGACGTTGTGGCCGGCGACGAGCGCCCCTTCGAGCAGCGGGGCGACGGCGAGCAGCGCCTCGCGCAGCGACACCGCGTTCGTCCACGCGGCCTTCGAGAACCCGCAGATGGCGAGCGCTTCGGGCTGCGCGTCCTCGAGCCGCTCGGGGGCGACGAGCGTGTGGTGCTCGGCGAGCACCTCGAGGGTGCGCGCATCGACGCGCAGCACCGCGATCTCGACGATGTCGTGTCGGGAGGGATCGAGCCCCGTGGTCTCGAGGTCGACGAAGGCCAGCGCCTTGAGCGGCACGGGCACGTCCGAGCGCGGGACGTCGCGGCGAAGCACGAGCGCGGGTGCCTCGTGCTCCGGGAGGTTGAGCGCGGGCAGCATCACGCCACCTCCTTCGCCCAGAAGCGCGGCGAGTGCGTCTTGTCGGCGTGCGCTTCGAGCTCGGCCTTCAGCAGCGAGACGCGCGGCTTGTCGAGCTTCTTGCCCAGGCTCTTGAGGAGCGCGTCGAGAGCCTTCTTGTCGATGGCCCCGAGCTTCCCGAGCAGCTCGTCGCGCGTGAGCCCGGTCGCGTCGCCGAGCAGCGTGAGCGTCGGCTCGATCGGGTAGTCGAGGCTCGTGGTCGCGAACATCCGGTAGCGGACGCCGCCGAGGACGAGCTGGTCCTGGTCCTTGAGGTGCGCCTTGAGGATGTCCTCCAACTCCTCCTTGCGCGCGTAGAGCGCCTTCGCGAGCCGGGCGACCTCCTCGCGCTCGCGAGCGACGGCCTCGAGATCGGCGAGGTCCTCGCAGAGGAACTCGCGCTTGCCGGCGAGCGCGTCGGCGTAGGCCGGGCAGTGCTGGCGGTGGTCGCAGTAGGAGCAGTTCGCGTTGAGGCGAGCCGGGTACTCCTTCGCGGTCTCGGTCTGCCGCCCGAGCGTCTCGACGTAGGCGAGCGCGTCGGCGAGCTGCTCCTCGGTGCGCGTGGTCTGCTGCCGGATGCCGTGCCGCAGCATCCAGAACGTGAGCTTCACCTTCTTCGCCCACGGCCAGAGGCGCTGCGCGGCGACGTGGTAGAGGCTCAGCTGCAGGGAGGTGTCGACCTCGTCGCGCATGAACAGCTGGCGGTTGGTCTTGTAGTCGATGACCTCGACCGTCTCGTCATCGACCCAGTCGACGCGATCGATGAAGCCGAGGACGGTGAAGGGCCCGACCGGGAGCCGGAACTCCTTCTCGATGGCGAGGACGTCGCGGTGATCGACGACGCCCTGCTCGCGCGCGAAGTCGCGGAGGATCTTCAGACCCTCCTCGAAGACGTCGACGCCGGTGAGCCCCTCGGCGGTCCAGGCCTCGCGGTAGACCTCGAGCGCGCGCTCCTCGGAGAGCGGCCCGGTGCGCTCGTCGTCGAGCACCTCCTTGAGCAGCCGCTCGAGGACGGCGTGCACCAGCTTGCCGAAGCGGAGCGGGAGGCCGGGCTCGGCCTGGCGCTTCTCGATGTAGTGCAGCCGGTAGCTGAGCGGGCACTGCTCGAAGCGACTGAGTCGCGAGTACGAGAGATGGGCGTTGCGGAACGGTTCCGTGGTCATGAGCGCTTCTCCGGGCGCTCCGGGCGCTCATGGTTGGGGGTCTTCTCGAACGCGACGACGTGCGAGCCGGGGAACACCGAGAGCACGCGCATCACCGTCGCGGCGTGCTCGGGCGTGATCTCCTTGCGGGGCTTGCCGGTGTAGGCGGGCACCAGCCACAGCTCGCCGTAGGTCTCCGAGTGCAGCTGCACCTCGACGCCGAGCGCCTTGAAGCTCTCGATGTCCGCCGTCGTGAAGCCGCGGAGCTGGTCGACATCGATGGTCGGCTCGGACGCGGGCCTCGCGGGCGCAGCGGTGATCGCCGACGCGGCGGGCTTCGGCTTCGGCGGCTCCTCCGGGAGCGCGACGGGGTTGCCGAACAGGTCGCGGGCGATCGGGGGCGGCTTCGGCGGCTCGACGACGACGGGCGCAGCGTCGACGACCGGCAGGGCGCGCTTGTTCGGTCCGTTGTGCTTCTGCCACTCCGTGCAGACGAACTCGTCGGGCAGCGCGCACGTGCCGCCCTGCTGGAAGTGGAGGCAGCGCTTGCCCTCACCCCGCGTGTACTTCTCGCAGGTGATGCCGGGCGGACGCTCCGCTGCCGGCGTGGGCGGCGGCGGTGCCGGTTTGATGAGGTCCTTGAGAGCCATCGCGTTCCTGGCCGGCGCGTTCGGGGCGCCGGTGGGTGGGAAACGCGGGCTCGCTCAGCGAGATGGGACAGGCGCCGGACGGCTGCCCACGAAGTTGTGCGCCGAGGGGACGTGGACGATGACGGTGCGGCGCCGATCCTCCTCCGGCCCGAACCGCATGCGCTCCGACCGGGCGTGGACGACCTCGCGGAAGTGCAGCCAGCCGAAGTGGAAGAGGCTGCGCATCGTGCGCGCGGGCCAGGTCGCGCGTTTCGCCTGGTGCAGCGTCTTGGCGATCGACTCGAGGTGCAGCGCCACGAAGCCGTTGTCGCCGTGCACGAAGTCGGCGCCGACCTTCAGCGTGCCGTCCTCGATCGCCAAGAGGATGGCCAGCACCAGCTCGGGGAACTCGTGCCGCTTGTCCTCGGCGCTCCGGCGCTCCTGGCTCATCGAGCGCATCAGGCGGGACGAGGATGCGCGCGACATGAGCCCCGCGCGCGTGAGGCGCGCCGCGAGGCGCTGGAACTCGAGGATGAGCGCGTCGCGCTCCTCCTTGGTGGGGAACGGGATCGGGGCGTCGTCGGCGGTGGTGTCGTTCATGGGGGGCAAACGCGGCCCCGGACGACGAGCTGGGACAGGGCACGGATCGCCGGACGGGATGGCAGCGGCTCAGCTGGCCACGCTCCGTGTCCGTCAGCCGGTTTCCCGTGTGACGACGGCTGGTTGCGTACGTTTTGGACAGCGGACGCCGTCCCGCGGGTAGCACCACACGCGCATCGCGAGATTTCTTTCGGCGCCTCGAAGGCTCGAAGGCGCCTCAGAAAAATCGCGAAGCGGTCTTGAGTAGACCTACTCGTAGAAAGCTGTCCAGAGAGAGAAGAGATATCTAACTATTGAAGAAGAGAAGGGAAAAGGCTGGACAGAGCAGGTGTCCTGGCCAGACCCGCAGCCGGCAGCGCGTCCGGCAGGTTCGAGTGCTGTCCCGGCACCTTCATCCTTGAGCGTCGCGCTGTGACGATCACCGGAGGCGCGGAGGCCCAACCATCACCGCCACAGCTCCATGCGCAGCCCACGTGAGTCGGTCGGCGGTGTGCTGGGCGTGACGAGCGCCGAGCCCACCGCCACGCGCTCCGCGGTCCAGCACGCGATGCACGCATCCAGGAGGTCGTCGGACTTCGCGCCCTTCGGCAGCTTCGCCCCCAGCAACTGGAGCGGCGCCACGAAGCCGAGGCTCCCGAGTAACGTCACGCGCTCGGTGCGACCGGCGGTCGTCTTCTTCGAGTGGGTCATCGGGGTCCCGGCGTTCGCCTCCGCGAAGCACAGCTCGGGATGCACCTCGCGCACGACGCCCTGGGACGCGGAGGAGAGCGCCGCATCGACCTCGTCGATCTTCGGGAGGATGCCGAAGGTCTGCTGGGAGAGACCGGGGGCCGTCGCGACGCCTCCGCGGTTCGCGGTCGACACGGCCTGGTAGCCGCTGCCCGCTCGGAACGCCGCGAGCGCGGCTCGGGTGGGCGCGGAGAACACGCTCGACGCCCGCGTGCGGAGCAGCTGGCGCGCGAGCACCTCGCACGCACGGCCGCCTGCGCTGGCGGTGGCGAGCAGGCCGATGGGCACGTCGACCGCGATCACCGCGGGCGCCTCCGGGAGAGCCAGCACCGCGTGGAAGTCCGGCACGACGCGGGCGAGATGCGTCCCCACAAGGCGGTCGCGAAGCACGACGACCCAGCCGGCTCGGCACCCGTCGACGCCGGCTACCCAGCGCGCTGTCGAAGCTGAGGTCTTCGGCATCCGCTACACCACAGCGGCGTGCGGATGACTTGCCTCGCCGCTCTCCGTCGCCGCGAGCACCTCCACGAGATCGTGGAGCGCGCGATCGAGCTCCTGCCACGGCTGATTGAGGTTCAGCTCGAGCACGTGAACATCGTGGCCGAGCAGACGCATCCTTGTCGGCGGCACCGTCGGTCGGTCGACGGCGTACAGGAGAACGCCTGCGAGTCGGTCACCAGCGGCGCGGAAGTTCGCCAGGTAGGCCACCAGCTGGCACACGTCCTTGGACCGGAGCGTCGCGCTGTTGCCGAACTGCCCGGAGACAAGCGGCGCCCCGTAGCACTTCGTCTCCACCACGACGGCGTGCCCCGGACGCCTGAGGGTGATGTCCGTATTCAGGCCCGGCAGCAACCCGTTGGTCTCGCCCTCGACGACCCACCGGATCCGCGTGCGCTCGACCTTGGGAAACACGCGCTGCTCCCGCGCCAGGAACTCGCGCACGAAGCTCTCGAACAACAACCCCATCTCGCGCTCGTCGCCCGCGAAGGAGCGAAATTGCCAGCGGCCAGTGCGCTCGTCGGGCAACAGGCAGCGGTGAAGCAGCGCGCAGACGTTCAGCGCGAGGCGGTAGCGGCGAAGGTTCGAGTGCAGTTGAACGCGCTGAAAGTCCTGTGCGGAGATCGGGACGTCGGCGACGGTCGGCATCTCTCGCGCTATGGTGAGGAGCCCGTGTCTCAGCTCCTTGGAGAGCCCGTCGACCATCGCTAGGCGCTTCACCGTCGCCTTGATGATGCGGTTATGCAGGACGTCTTCCGTCGTGTCGTCAAAGCCGCACTCCAAGACTCCACGAACCTCGACGCCGCGAGCGGCGGTGCGAGCGAAGTGGATCTTGCCGCGTGGCCGACGCAGGTCGTCGACGTCCGCACGGTAGCCGCGGTCGAGGCGCTGTCGGAGCAGTCGCCTCGACGCGGTCACGAGCACGCGAGCGAAAAGCTCCTCCGCGGTTCGGGCGTCATCGGCGGCGATTTCGACGAGGTCCCTCTCCTCGAAGTGTCCCCACGCGTAGCAGAGGAGGAAGTAGAGGTTCTCGACGCGTACCTGCAAGGCTCACCCGCCCCGGAGGTCTGCGAGCGCCTCGTCTAGCTTGGCCGGGCTGTCGAACCAGTACTCGCGAAGGAGCGGCACGATCTCGTACTCGACGATGCGTCTGAACCACGCCTCGTCGTAGGCGTCGACACGCTGACAGAAGTAGCTGTGGCCCACTCGGAACCCAGGCCCCAGCGTGGGATCCGACGCGATCCGCGCGTTGAGGGCGGTGAGGCGCTCTTGGATGGTCTTGCGCAGAGATGCCTCGACACCCCGCCGGGTGAGGTCAGCCTCGAACCGCTCGGTCCCGAACGCCGGTTCGAGATCGAAAAAGACGAACCGCCGACGAAGCGCGTAGTCGACGAACGCCAGCGACCGATCGGCAGTGTTCATCATCCCGATCACGAACATGTTCGGCGGCACATGGAACCGCGGCTCATCGTCCCGGGCATAGGCGAGGGTCACGCCGTAGCGAGGGTCGCGCTTGTCCGCCTCGATGAGCGAGAGCAGTTCTCCGAGGATCTTGCTGACGTTGCCTCGATTGATCTCGTCGATGATCAACACGTAGGGGCTCGCCTGATCCTCGAGCGCATCCTTGCAGAAGCTCAGGAGCGGGCCGTCCTTGCGGACGAAGCCGCCGCCTTCGACTGGACGCAGCCCCTGCACGAAGTCCTCGTAGGAATACGAGGGGTGGAACTGCACGCGCTGGATCTGCACCTCGTTCGTGCTGCCGATGAGCAAGTGCGCGAGACGGCTTGCAGCAAACGTCTTTCCGACTCCGGGCGGCCCCTGGATGATGATGTTCTTCTTGTAGCGGCACAGCTCGACGAGCTCGCGCAGCTGCTCGCGCGCCAGGAAGAGATCCTTCTCTGCGTCCTCGAACGCGTAGGCCGGCGCGACGGGCTTCTTGATGACCTCGACTTCCTCGTCGACCTCGTCATCCGCACCAATCGCCGCTCGGATGTCCTTGAGGAGACCAGGGTACCTCCCGATCTCCGTCAGCGTCTTCATCGCGAGGGCCTTCTCGCGAGGCTTCCACTCTCCTCGGCCGAGCCATTTCACGTCGCGGACGTTCGCGAGGGGGCGCTCGGCGTCGTGGCGATAGCCAGAGGTGATCACGCCGTGGCCGACGATGAAATGGCGGCCTCGCTTCACGTAGACGGTGTCGCCCTCGTGCATGTCGTGGGCGAACTGCCAGCACGCGAGGCCGGCGTTCATTGGGTCTACGTCGTCCTCGCGTCCTTCACGAAGCTTCGCGCGAACTGCGTCGAGCGATGGATACTGAAGGAGGTCCCCGAGTCCGTTCCACCCGATCGCGATGATGCCGTCGCGGTGACACGCCTCCCACTGGTCGGCGTTCCGCCCCAAGGCGATCAACCAGACGCGCCCCGTCGTGGCTTCCTCCGGTTCGTCTTCGTCTGGCTTCGCGGGCGCCGGAGCAGCGTCGTCACGCTGGGTCCAGCGAAGGAGCGACTCGAGGTCCCACGAAGGCACGTCGAGCGCCTTCTGGAGCTGCAGGAACGCCTTGCGGAACGCGAGATAGTCATCTGCGACGTCGAGACCGGTCGAGTCGTAGAGGCCGTCGGCTGCGAGAGCGGCACGGGCGGTTTCGTAGAACGGGGGCCACTCCTCGGGCTCCTGCACGTGCCAGAAGCTGCTCGCGAAGAACCGAAGCCGTCCGTCCTGCGGCAGCTTGGAGCCCGACGGCGCGCTGGCGCGCGCTGCCGCCAGGTACGCCACGAACGCTCTCAACGCCGCGGCCGCGGCGGCATCGTCCTTGGGCTTCGCGAGCAATGCCTTCAGCTCCGCGTCGGCGCGCGCGACATCGGGCGCGTGCTTCGCAAGCTGGTTCAAGACCATCGCTCCGCTCAACCCCTTCGCGCCGAAGCTTGCCCACTCGCGCCTGGTCTTCTGGTCGAAGATCGAGCGGAACTCTTCGAGGCTCGTCGCGCCGCTCACGTAGCGCCCAAGCACCTCGAGGATCTCCGGGCGGATCTGCCGTCGTGTGGCGTTGGTTGCCTCGCGATCCGTCGCCCAGGTCGTGTCGGCGCGGAAGGCCGCCAAGCGGTCTCGCCACACGACGGCTTGGTTCTCCTCAGAGATGTCGGTGATGCGGGCGACCTCGTCTTCGGTCAGCGCGTTCGGGTGGGCCTGCACGAAGGCACGGCCGGTTTTCGTCAAGCGCCACGTCCCGAACGTCGAGCTCTCGGAGAGCCCGGCACGCTTGAGTCGGTCGTGCGCCCATCCGTTCCGGTTCTTGAACGCGGGCTGCTGACCGCTCGGGAGAAGCTCGACCTTGTCCGCGTCGGACAGGCCCAGCCGCGTAGCGACCGCCTCGTGCGCGGCAGCCGTTCGTAGACCCTCCGGGCTCTCCGCGAGAACGCGGAGCAGCGGGTCAACGAAGGTCTGGTAGGGCGGGACGGGCATCTGGACGGCGATTCTACACGTTCGCTGTCCCGGCCCGACAGGGACTCATCAGGGCCGACGATCGCGCGTCTGGCCGGCGGTCCCGCCGATCTGCTGCCCCAGGGGATGGGGGGGATGGGGGAGAGGGATCCCGGAACCGGGCCTCGTTCCCACCCTGGCTTCCGCCATCCCCTCACGCCCGACGCTGCCTCCTGTGCTCGCGGATGAACCGCGGGCCGCGAGGAGAGCAGCCATGCGTACCACGTCCACCAACACCACCGACTGCCGTTGCAAGAACTGCCAGGCCCTGCTGGCGAAGCACGACCGCGACGGCCTCAGCATCCGTCGCGGCGACATGCAGACCACGGTGACGGGCGCCGACTTCACCGTCGCCGTCACCTGCTACCGCTGCAAGACGCTCAACGTCCTCGCGTCGCCGCGCAAGCCGACGCCGACGCCCACGTCCGCGCTCCCGAGGGCGACGGCCGCGTAGCTCGCGGCCTGCCCCTCACCTCAAGTCCACCGAGCGCATTGACGCCCTGAATCGGCCACCAAGGAGCGCCTGACGCCCGCCGGAAAGGCGGCGCGTCATGCGCGCAAGCTGGGAGGCTCTGCACGCGGGCCTCGATCGTTCCGTTCGTACTCTTCAGGCAGATCAGGCGTTCCAACAGGCGAAGCAGCAGGCCCCGGCGCTCGCCGGGTTCGACGAGCCCAAGAAGCTCGTCGCGCACCTCACGAGCAAGGCCGGCGACCTCGACGAGAAGGACCGCATCCTCGGCACCCTCGTCACGCTGGTGCAGCGGCGAGAGCACCACGAGGTCGCGGGCGCGCTCCTCTGGCTCGGGCTCTGGCCGGGGCTCGACGCCGTCTATCGGCGCCGGCTTCGGCACTTCCGCGACCAGCCCGACGAGCTCGTCGCCGAGCTGGCCGAGGCCTTCACCGCGCTGGTCGAGCGCCTCGACCTTACCGCTGTTCACCGCGTGGCCGCGACGCTGGTGCGCAGCACCGAGCGCGACGTGATGGACCACCGCAAGCGCCGGTGGGCCGAGGTGAACCATGGCCTCGAGGGCGAGCCGAACGAGCCGCTCCGCGACCTCGAGGGGGACATCTTCAGCGCGAGCTGGTTCGACAAGGCGTCGCTCCAGCGCTGGGCGGCGTCCGACCACGACCTGCCGAGCCTCTCGTTCGACGAGGACGTCGCGGTCCTGCGCGCGTGGCTCGAGCCGATCGTCGGCGCGGACGCCGAGCTGCTGCTCGCGGTGCTGGTGCTCGACGAGACCCAGCGCGAGGCCGGCGAGCGCCTCGGGCTCTCGCACGACGCCGCCCGCAAGCGCTTCCAGCGGGCGCTTGGACGGCTCCGCGAGCACCTCGCGACCTCCCTGTCCCACTCCGGCCGCGAAAGCCGCGTTTGCCCCCCACGCAACCGCTGAACCGCCCGGAGGAGCCCACCGACATGGACCACGCGCAGCCCATCACCAGCCCGACCGACGACGACGACTTCGTGCGTCTGCCGGGCCTCTTCCGCCGCTGGGAGCTCGAACAGGTCGTCGAGCCCGGCACGGACTTCCACCTCGAGGAGGCCGGCGAGGCCTCCGACGGAACCCCGCTCTTCGCCGTGTACCGGCGCGAGCGGACGCAGACGAGCAGCACGAGCAGCAGCACCCCCAACCCCAAGAAGGAGCAGTGACCAATGGCACCGAGCATGTGGCAGCAGACCGAAGAGATGGCGAAGAAGCACGACCAGGGCGGCAGCCTCTGGCTGAAGCTCGGGAACGACGGCGACAAGGCGGTCGTCGTGTTCCTCGGCGAGCCTCACCCGCGTGAGGTCTGCTTCGTGGACGGCAAGTACATGCCGTTCGACGAGAAGCTGAAGGCGCAGGGGCTCAAGCCCTCGCTGCGCGTGGCGCTCAGCGTCGCGCTCTACGACTCGAAGGAGGTGAAGGTCCTCGAGCAGGGCGTGATGTTCTTCAAGGACCTCGTCCGCGTCCGCGAGAAGTACGGCCTCGAGAAGTGGGCGTTCGAGATCCAGCGCCACGGCGCCGCCAAGGATCCGAAGACGACCTACTCCATCCTGCCCGAGCACCAGCTCTCGGCCGAGCAGCAGAAGGCCTTCCAGGCGCTCCCGCAGCACGACCTCGAGAAGCTCTACGCGGGAGAGAGCGAGAGCAGCGGCAGCGCGCCGCTCGGCAGCTACGACCAGAAGACCGACGGCACCGTCGATCCGAAGGTGGCGCAGGCCATCGCGACGCAGCTCAAGGCGCTGCCGCGCGAGGCGGTCGATCGCTTCCTCCAGAAGTTCGGCGTCCAGCGCATCAAGGACCTGCCCGCCGCGCAGGTGGAGAAGGCGCGCGCGTTCGTCGAGCAGCTGCAGACCGAGCTGGCCGCGCCCGCCGCGTCCGAGACCGAGGTCGATCCGTTCGCCTGAGCGCCCGGCGCGAGGAGCCACCCATGAATGACTACCTCTCCGAGGTCTTCGGGGACGGCGGGCTCTTCGCCTCGCGGTTCCCCGGGTACGAGATGCGCGAGGGCCAGGTGGCGCTCGCCCGCATGGTCGACGAGGCCATGCGCGGC
>Ga0172373_10012085_pt1 | contig 10185 bp, 8 predicted proteins | sample Lak10m_2_FD_114546 | JGI IMG/M metagenome (GOLD analysis project Ga0172373, IMG submission 114546) | Freshwater microbial communities from Kabuno Bay, South-Kivu, Congo - kab_092012_10m | ecosystem: Environmental > Aquatic > Freshwater > Lake | place: Democratic Republic of the Congo: South-Kivu...
AATCACCTATTTTAACAGGAGGTCTTCTCGCCAAAATATTTTTATTTTCCAAAACATACTTTTCAGTGTCAAGATTATAGTATTTGAATACAATATCAATAAACTCTTTAACCTTATGTGCCTCACTAGTGGCAACAATGAAATCGTCTGGATTATATGCCGCCAGGATTTTCTGAAAGGCAACAACATAATCTTTTGCATAACCCCAATCAACACGGCTGGTTAAATTCCCAACTTCAAGCTTTTCATGGGATCCGTTTGAAATACGAATTGCAGTCTTTATGATTTTCGCTGAAAGAAATCCAGGCGCACGCAGATGTGATTCATGATTATAAAGAATCCCTGTCGAAGCAAATACCCTATGGTTTTTTCGAAACTCACGACAAAGTTGAATCCCCTCTGTTTTGCTAATACCATAGAAGCCCTGAGGTGTGAAAGGCGTAGTTTCATCTTGCAGATCACCATTCTCTCCACTAAAGACCAAAGAAGAAGACGCATAAAAAAGTCGCGTTGCTGGAGATTCTTCAACAATCGCTGATAAACAGTTTACTAATCCACTGACATGAATCGCTTGTGCAGATTCAAACTGAATATGCAGTGGTATTTGTAAGACGCCGCCTTCAGACGAAACGTGGTGTGCAGCCAGATAATAGATTTCATCTGGCTGAAAAAGCCGCACAACATCATAGACTTGTTTAACATCTCTAATGTCAGTGATAACATCAGAAGGGAATCCGGTAGGATAAACACAGGTTAACCGACCTATCCCGATAATTTCATCACCACGTTTTTGAAGATCACGCACAAGAAGTGAGCCATCCTGACCGGCATATCCAACAATAATTGTTTTTTTTGCTCTCACAGCAGTCAGACTATTTCAATTTCAGGCATAGGGAATATTAACTTCCCGCCAGAAGCCAAATATTCAGATTCCCGCTGAATAATGTTATCCCTGAAGTGCCACGGCAATACCAGCATATAGTCAGGCTTCATCATTTTAACCTCCGTCTCGGACATAATAGGAATACTTGATCCGGGTGTAAATGCGCCAAATTTATCAGGATTAACCTCCGCAATAAATGGAATATCTTTCGATGTAAAGCCACAAAATTGTAATAAAACATTACCTTTTGTCGATGCCCCGTAGCCCATCACAGTTTTCCCGTCATCATTTAAATCGCGAATAAGTCTTTTAAGATTTTCGCGATGCTCGAAGACCCGTTCTTCAAATTGCCTGAATGGTCGAGGGGTATGCAGACCCATCCTCTCCTCCTGATCAAGCATCCAATTTATGACAGTATCATTAGCCTTTAACGTTGACTGTTTACGTGCTGCAGTAACCGCAAAACTCCCACCGTTAATCGAATTCATTTGTACATCGATAATCTTCATATCACAATTTTCAAGCAATTTCCTGACTACGCTCAATGAATAATATTCAAGGTGTTCATGGCACACGGTATCATAGGCATTCATACGAAGCATAGTTGGCATATAGCTTTGCTCGAAATGCCATATGCCATCAACATCCAATATATCGTGTATATCCTGCACGAAACTTGTTGGCGACTCAAGATCATAAAACATTGAAATCGAAGTAACTATTTTAGCGGATTTTTTTTGCACGGCAGTACGATAAACTTCCGCCGAAAAAAAGTCTGGAATCAGACGAACATCTTCGGAATAAAAATCGCGAAACTTGTTTCCTGTCGGATCAATACCTACCCGTATAATACCTTGGCCATCATACGCCTTCAGCAATGTTGCATCGTTGCTTCCAATATCCACGACAATATCGCTAAATTGTACTGGAAGAAAACGTTGAAGGTGTTTAACTTTTTGATGAAGGTGTGCAACCATTGACCGGTTCAAACCTGATCGATAACCGTAGTTATCTCCATACATTTCCGACAGATCATAAGTGTGCTGTAGCTGCAATAAGCCACTATCCGGACACCATACCAATTTTAAGGGGCCCGATGTAATGGAATCATCAACATTTTTGGGGAATACACCGGTAAGGGCCTGGAAACCTAAATCCAGCACCGTGATTAAATTGCTGCTGCCACTGATACGGCATTTATTTATTTCAGTAACGTTCATTTTTGGCCTATTTTATTTATAAACAATAAATCATGTTGCTTTCATTTTCCTCGTATCCCCAATGATACGAGCAGGAATGCCTGCGACAATAGCATAATCAGGAATATCCCGTGTAACTACAGTGCCCGCAGCAATTATAGCGTTATCACCAATTTTAACCCCACCCGTAATAATTGCTCCAGAAGCAATCCATGTACCACGTCCGATGTAAATGTCATAACCAGATGAAGGCACTTCCAGGTCTCCCCCCCCCCATGCTGGACCATTAATCACATCATCCAAACCGGCACGTTCTCCATTAATATAATTATGTCTGCCGGTCAAGACCATCACATTCTGACCAAATATTGTATAATCACCGATAGTTATAGAGCCACTGGAGAGGTTAAATAAGGTATTAGCAACCGCAACTTTTTTACCTACAAGTAATCGACCAGAAGTCCCTACTGTGTAGGACGTTTCATAAAAATAATAAAGAATAAAACGTACAACTGGTCGCAGGACCGGCCTCAGCTTACCCTTCAAAACAGAAAAAAAGCTCATTTCACCTGTTTGTCTATAAATAACATATCAGCCCACAATAAACACTCTTTTGGATGCTGTAGGGATACATCCGAGTCATTTTACAATGTACTATCCTGTAATAATGAAAGAAATATCATGACCATTCTGGTGAATATGGTATTAATTTGTAAATCCTATGTGTATTGTAATTGATTTAATAGAACATGGGATTTAAGAACTTGCCTACGGATAAAATGTCGGCTTTACTTTTAAATGCTAGGCACGTAGCGGTACAATATAATTACTCTAAATCAGAATTAGCAATTAAATGATTTTGTTGAATGTCTTTATGCAGATAGTCTCCCAGTCTATTTCCATACCAAACTACTTCTCTACTCCATTCATTATAATCCTCCCAATATAAAACAGTCTTGTCTATTTCATATAATACATCTGCATGATCAAGGGATACCGTTTCACCAACTAAGGCATGCTCATACCAGTTTAATATATTGTATTTACATGATAATGATTTTTTTAATCTATCATTAGGGATTTTCAATAATACCTGATTTAACAAAATCGCTTCTTCGATAATCTCACTTATTTTATTATTATCTTCTTTGGACGCAATAAATAAACCTAATATATCTCTCGCCTCATTATAAAATGACATAATATCCCCGTCACTCACTACATTCATCAGCATATATTCATCGGATTTCCAATAGCTATTTAAAAACTTTTCCGATAAACAATATTCGATTTCACCATTTTGAATGCCAGTAGCTTTATCATCAAAAAACTTACTGATTTTGTAAAATATAGGCTGACTTTGAGAAACAGACATAAATAGCTCAATTAAATCCTGAAAACATTCGCCAAAGTGGCGATGGAGAAGCATTAATGGTATTTGCAGTGTTTTATCAAAATAGAGCAGATCCGTCATCCATGCAAATGAACGAATTTTTACCCAATCCTTCTCTTTTGCAGAGTTAGTCCCGACTACTAAATATTGATATTCATCAACATCATCAGCTATTTTTTCTTCTTCTCCGTACACATAAACTAATTTATTTTTTACTATTTTAATTCCATTCAACAACTGATAGGACGGATCTCCGAATTGCGCATTTGGCAAAACCGTTAAATTATTAAACCTAATTCGGTTATGCTGCCCATTTGCAATTAAGTATTCAATTCCATTTTTAAAACTTGTATATGTTTCGCCAGGCAAGCCTATTATTAGATCGGAATAGGTAGCAATTTTTTCTTTTGAAAACTTATATTGCAATACATCGAATACTTTTTGATCGATATTATCGCGATTTATTAACTTTAGAGTCATTGGGTTAAGACTTTGCATTGATAATGAAACCCCCTTGCTAAGTCCAACTGATGAAATTATTTTTTGTGTTTCAAATGACTTTTCGGTTGAATTTTTAGTACTTTGAACTGAAAATATATTTGGGAAACCTGTTTTTATTTTTTTATCCGCAATATATTTAACTATATCGAGATCTCTTTGCAATATCCCAAAGTTAGCGTCACAGCAATAGATGTATTTGATTTTATTATTTACAAACCATTCAATTTCAGCAAACAGTCTTTCTATTGAATATTTCCCTATTTTACTTTTCTTATTTGACCCCCAATCACAGTAAGCGCAAGAAAATGGGCATCCACGATTTGTTTCCCATAATGCCGTCCAATTCTCGTCTGGATATGCTTTCATTAAAGGATCAAAAACCCCAGAAAGGTATGGGGATGCATAACAATCAAGATTATTTTCCCTTTCAATGTTTTTTGTTTTAATATATTCCCCTAAACTGTCGATATATGAAACCGAAGGTAAATTTACATAATTTAGCGGGCTTGGATTTTCCAGGAATTTTGAAAATACTCTCTCTCCTTCACCATGAATAACTAAACTTATGGCTTTATTCTTTCGTAGAAACTCACCACTATTATTTGGAACTTGAGGTCCCCCTGCAATAATTATCGTATTGGGTGATTTTTCTTTAATTCTCCTTGCCAATTCAAGAGAGATTTGTTCATTCCATATATATAAGCTTATCGCTATTATATCAGCACCTTTACATTTATTTTCTAATTCTTCGATAGGCTCTCGCTTATAAATAGGCAATAAAAATTCTAATTCAGATGCATTAAAAGCGAATTTTTTAGCGTTCGCTTCCAGCAATCCAGCACTATATGGAAAATAGCTTTGATTTGAAAAGCTATTACTGATCTGAATAATTATTATTTTCATTTATCTCATAGGTTCCTTAATTTGAAAAAAAATATCCCAAGCCTGAAACAGCGTAATTATAGGATAATATCGAAAAACTTAATTTTAGTGCGCAACCGCCCATTTACGATTTATTTTTTAGGCCAGCATATTTTCGGAGATTCTCTATCATAAATCATATCAAACAACCGACCGTATTTTCTTTACTTACCATACTCCCCAACCACCATCCACCACCAAATTCTGCCCGGTCACAAACCGTGACATATCACTCGCCAGGTAAGCAATCACACCACGAAAATCATCCTCGGTTGCCATTCGACAAAGTGGTGTTTTTGCTCCATACCGTTGCACAAAAACGTTTGGCTGGTTTCTGAATACCCCTCCGGGCGAAATTGCGTTGACTCGAATACCTGGAGCAATCGTTGTAGCCAACCATCGGGTGAACTGAATAAGTCCCCCTTTTGATGCTCCATAGGCAGCTGGGTTGCTCATGGCTGTCCCTTCGTAGAGAGACCAATCTGGACCATACATTCCGTAAATTGATGCGATATTGATAATATTGGCACCCTCTGATACCCTGAGCGATGGTGTCAACCCTTTTGACAGGTCAAACACAGCCGTAAGATTGACTTCCAGAGCACGGCGCCAAGTTTCAACAGTTTGTTCTTCAAAGGGGACAGCCCAACCCTGTAGCTCAGAGGTGCCGGTAAATGCTGCATTATTTATAAGAATACTAAGCCCTTTATCACTGCTGTTAATCTTTTGAATCAATTCTGCGCGATCCTCCTCATCTTCCAGGTCACATACCTGGTACTCTATATTGCCCCCCCATCGATGAATCAGCAGATCTGTAAGACTCCTGAAATCAGAAGCTGGCTGATCAACAAGCACTATATCTGCACCGAGTTCAGCGAGAACATCAGCCATGATCCTCCCGAGACCTCCTGTTGCTCCTGTAATCAGTGCTCTTCGGCCTTTAAGATTCATGAGCTCTTTAATGGTGCTCACAATTTCTCTCTTTTTATTGTTAAAAGACATTCAGCAATCTGAAAATCAAGCAGTGTATCAATATCAATCGCTCGCTCCGGGGGAACATATACGGCACGAACTCGTCCTTCAAACGTCGAGTTATGAGTCAAAACAAACTCCGGACTTGCTACATAGGCAACTGTTGCCATGTCGTAGACAACTGGCGCTTGCTGGCGGCACGATATTGCTGATGATGGCGGTATGACCAGCGAAATCGTCCCGTCTTCCGCGACTGTAACCATATTGAAGAAGGGGCTACGATGTGAATCGCTTACTGTGATCACCACGTCTGCATGCCCTTTTTCATATTCGTCCAGACAGTTGTCCAGATCTGCCGGCAGACGAAGGGGGGCTGTAGCCGGTACTGACACCATCGCATCCGGCAACACTCCGTCGGTCTCTTTCAGGAAGTTGAGTGCATGCCTCCATGCCAGCCATTCCGGACTCTTATCTCCCGCCAGCTCTGCTGGACGCTTAAACGGCACCTCAGCACCATATGTCCTTGCCACTTCAGAAATCTCAAGCGAATCGGTTGAAACAATGATTCGATCGATTCGACCAACTGAGAACGCCTGTTCTATAGACCATGCTATCAGAGGCTTTCCTCCCAAGAGTCGAATATTTTTACCCGGCAGTCCTTTTGATCCTCCTCGTGCAAAGATAAATGCGATAGCTTTCATTCTTTTTATTTTAAGCTGGTCTCACTTTTTTTGATCAGAACCTGTAAACCTGATACAGATGATCGCCGGGCCGCTTCAATTATATCTAAAACATGTAAAGCATCCTCTCCGGTAATCATCGGAGTTACTGAACCATTTATACAATTCAGAAAATGATGCCATTCAGCCAGATAACTATCATCTTGCTGCTGCTGATACTCAAAAAGCTTTGTCCAGCCATGTTCACTATCTTTAAACTGTTCTACCAAACCGGTTAATCCATTCCATCGAAGAGAACCTTTCTCGCCAATTACTGTACACATCCGGGTTGTATCGTGACGAACGAAGTCCATGTTGAGCGTACCGATAAGGCGTGACTCATCAGCAGCAGGCATGAATCCAAGTATCAGATGAGCGGTATCCTCTACATTGATCTCAAGAGTACTCTGCCTGCCAAGTGTGGCTCTGACCCAGTCAACTTCGCCAAAAAGCCAGCGCAGATAGTCAAGCTCATGGCTCAGTTCAAGCAGTACGCCTCCTCCAAGTTCGCGAAGTGCTGAGACAGAATACCGATAATCAGTAGCAGGTCGCCAGAAAGGCAGATATTGACCTGTTTCACATCGAAATGATAACACCCTGCCTATTACGCCTTTACGCAGCAGGTCCCTGAAGCGCTGAAGTGAGGGTGAAAATCTAAGATTATATCCCACAGTCAATACAACACCCCGTTTATGACTTGTTTCGAGTAATGTCGAAACTCCCTCAGGCGACGCTGACAATGGTTTTTCAATCAGAAGGTGCACTCCGGCGTCAGCCAATGGCAAAGCCGCACTGATATGCCTTGTGGCCGGACTGGCGATGACTGCAAGCTCGGGAGCAAAGGCAAGTGCATGCTCCATTCTTGAAAATATTCCGTCTGCATATTCTGGAATAAGCAGAGACTCCTGATGCCGCAAAACACGAATATCCGCTGAGGGATGAAGTGTTCTTGCAATTCGCAGATGACGCTTACCGATACTTCCAAGACCTATGATGAGAATACGACTAATCAATACAGAACCTTCGAAGAATCTTTAGCCCAACCTCACCACTTTTCTCCGGATGAAATTGACAGCCCGTGACTTGATTACGTCCAATCACCGCAGGTATTTTATGGCCCCCATAAACACAATCAGCAATACGATGTTCAGGTCCATACGGAACCGCCATGAAGGAATGGACAAAATAAGCAGCATCTCCTATTTTGTTATCTTGCAATAATGTTCCATACCAGTCACTTGAGAATCCTGACTGTAGCAATGAAGACCAACCAATATTCGGTATTTTCTGGAACTCTCCAGAAACCGTTCGTTCAGGTACTGGTATTACTCTGCCCGAAATCAACCCTAATCCTTTTGTCAAACCAAATTCCTCACTTTCATCCAGGAGCAATTGCATACCCAAACAAATACCAAGTAAAGGTGTGCCTCGCTGCGCAACTTCACGAATAACAGAAACCAATCCAAGCATATCAAGTGCATGCATAGCATTACCAAAAGCACCTACTCCCGGCAAGACAACCTTATTTGCAGCAAGTATTTTTTCTGGTTCGGCTGTAACCATAACCTTGGCGCCGCAATGCTCAAAACCTCGCTGAACACTGAGCAGATTTCCTACACCATAATCAATAACAGTAACTTCAGGTGCGCTCATAATGCCTCACTCCAATACCAGTAGCTCCAGCTACAGATCTTATTTCACTAATTGTCGAACGGTTATAATGCAGAATGTCCGCCATAGCAACCGCATCTGCACCACCAATAGCTACAACATCAATCACATCTTCCGGATTACCCATACCTCCAGATGCTATAACGGGAATTGAAACTTCTGCGCTGACAGCTTTGAGCAATGCAATATCAAAACCTTTCCGCGTACCCTCCCTGTCAACAGATGTAAGTAAAACCTCTCCAGCACCCAAGGAAACACCTCGTTTAACCCACTCGATAACATCCAATCCAGTTCGCTCTCGACCATTATCGGTATAAACCTCCCAGCGATTTTGAGCAATCTGCTTGGCTTCTATGGAAAGGACCATACATTGGCTACCGAAACGGCGAGAGATTTCGCTTATAAGATTCGGATTAGATACAGCAGCCGTATTTACTGCCACCTTGTCTGCCCCCGCTCGCAGAATCTGGGTAGCATCTTCAACTGATCGAATCCCCCCGCCAACGGTCATAGGTACAAAAATATTTTTTGCGGCAGATCTGATAATATTTCCCAAATGATTTCGGCCATAGAGGCTTGCCACACAATCCATGTAAATCAATTCATCAGCACCTTGCTGATAGTAGCGTAATGCATACTCATTAGGGGAACCGATAACACGCAAGCCTTCGAGATGAATGCCCTTTATCAGATTCGGGCCTTTAATGTCAAGCCGGGCGATTAAACGAATATTTCTCAATACGACAGGCTTATTGGTTTTCAAGTAGACCAGAATGGCGCAAATTCCACTCACCATTTTCTTTATACCACAAGTGAGGTGATCGAAACTGATCTGTCAGTACACGAAAATACTCTCGATCCATTATCGATTGCTCAAACATTTTACTCGCTACAGGGAACTCTTTTTCAGGCAGACTCAAATATTTAAATAACTCATCAGCAAACCGTTCAGGAAACTCATGATCAAAACGCTTGACAAGCGCCACACCCTCTTCACGATTGATATCTCCAGAACGAATTTCCTGTGCGGCATCATAACTGGCACGACCTATACCAAACTTTGTACCGGTCGTGTAGTAGTGAAGATCATCAATCCGATCATCAATGCTGTTATACTTTGAGTATGTCCCGGGTGTACGCTCGGGTGAAGCCTGAAAACCTCCATGTTCAACTGCATAGTAGTAGCAGGCCTGCGGATGCCACTTTAAATAATAACCAAGATAATGGACTTCTACTCCCTGCTCTGCAATCCTGCTTGGATCTGCGGGTAAATATGGTTGTAAATCATTTTGGTCGACACCAAACTGAGATTTCAGATCAGCAACTGAAACGCCACCGAGATATATTTTGGATTGATCCTCCGAAGTAAAGTAAGACCAATCTCTTTTCGCTGTATCGGTATCTCCAATCGGATTTCCATATTCAGCCTCATTCTCGCCGTAAAAGACCAATGGAATATTAAATAACAGGGCCATTTTAGGGGCTAATGATTTCTGACCAAACATGAATGCCTGAAATGGATGAAAAAGCAATTCCGTTGATAGTCTGGTCAAAAGCCGATGAATACGACCATTTGGAGTCATTAAATAGTTGTCATGACCGGCATGAATCCATGCCTGGAAATTTTTCAAGCCCCACTCTGTATAAACATGGGGAGCCCATGTAACAGTCAGCGGATGCATACCGTATTTAGTTTTTAATATATGAGATGCATAAAAACTATCTTTTCCACCGGATCCAGGCGTTATACAATCGTATGAACCATCACTTTTTCGGTATTTATCGCATAGTTCACGCAACTGTTTTTCACGATCAACCCAATCAATAGTATGACGCTTGCGCTCTGTAAAGTTACATGCATCACAAACACCATTTGCATCAAAATTGATCGTCTCTTTTTTTGTTTCTTTGGTATGCTTGTACTCT
>Ga0172373_10012090_pt1 | contig 10182 bp, 7 predicted proteins | sample Lak10m_2_FD_114546 | JGI IMG/M metagenome (GOLD analysis project Ga0172373, IMG submission 114546) | Freshwater microbial communities from Kabuno Bay, South-Kivu, Congo - kab_092012_10m | ecosystem: Environmental > Aquatic > Freshwater > Lake | place: Democratic Republic of the Congo: South-Kivu...
CGTAACTCAGTTGGTAGAGTGTCAGCTTCCCAAGCTGAATGTCGAGGGTTCAAGTCCCTTCGCCCGCTCCACGTAAGTCGCGATGAGGGCGCGACTTAGGGCGACCGAGGCGGTTGCGGCATCGTAGGAGGGGCTACCTTGTGGCTCTTTAGTGGCTGTTGATCGCGGCCGCCACGCGGGGCCTGGAGCGTCAGCCACCGGGGCCGAGACGGGCGTGGGCCGGCCGCCTCGGACCAGGGGTTGCCGCGGGAAGCCACCCGGCCGACCCCGCACGGCGACCTCCGGGACCGTCCTCGGGGTCGCGCCAGGCCGTAGCCGGCCTTCTCACCCGATCTGTTGAACGCGGCCGCCACGCGGGCCTGGAGCGTCAGCCATCGGGGCACGGCGGCGAGTACAGGGGCGGCTTGGACCAGCGGATGATGTCGCGCCAGTCCGTGGCAGGCGTTTCCACCCAATCACTTGAACGCGGCGGCCGCGGCAGCGCGAGATGTCTGGCCAGCGGCGTTCGCTCCTGTGCAAGCGGAGCTTTCAGGCCCGAGAGCAGGACCACCTATTCAGGTAATCTTTCATCCTGTTCCGGAAACAGCAGCTTGTAGAGCGGCCGACTAACCAAAGGACGTCCGATTTCGTTTTCAAGACGAAGAGTCATTCCCCTTGACCATTGCTCTACCGTTTCGCCTTTAAGCTCGAGATCAATAGACAAGAGCATCTGCTCCCCAGGCCGCATCCTCATCCGCCGAACTTGCTTCCACACATCCGACTGCGGCAATCCCATTTGCGGCCCGATAGGGACAACGTCATCTTCAACCGCCACAATGTCGTCGAGTCGCTTCGTCCAAAACTCGCCAAATCTCTGCGGCAAGGCGTCGGCAACCTGCGGATCAAGAACAATTGCATCTATTGCATGCGGCTCAGGAGACATCATCATCACTTGCGTCTGCACGACAAGATTGAGCTGAATGTATTGTGTACCCTCTTCGGGCTTGACCCAACCTTCCCTTAGAATCAGTACAGGGTATGGCTGGCCTGCCTCCTCTGGCACCAACGCCGCAAACTCGATCTGCGTCCATTCTCGGAGGCCAGAGGACGCGATTGTCTCGACCTCCACAGCCCAACGCGCAGAACCTTGACCTTCCTGGCCTTCACGTTGCAGCTCTGGTGGGATCAGGTTAGAAATCGCAACGATTTCAGCCGTCTTGCCTGGCTCTACCACATACAGGAGACCACTGCCCGGCCGCTCTTCAGGGAAGAGCTCCCAAGCGTTTTCTTGAGCAAGAGTACCGCTATCGGAAAGTGGCCCGATTCGTAATGCCCCGACTGATCCCTGTCTTTCGCCGTGGTTTGAGACTGCAAGAACGACATGCTGGTCCGAAGAGCTACACCGAATCAACTGAATCGATAGGTCATCTCTAGGTTTACCAAGCACCGATGTGAGAATCGGCACAACATATCCTGCCACAGAAACGAGCGCGACGAGCAGAGAGAGCGTTGTCGTGCTTATGCCTAGATAGGCTCTCCACCCAGACTGGTATGCCTCGCATTCTTTGCAGTATTTTGCACTAGTAGGCATTAAGCTCTTGCACAGGCGACAAGGCTTTATCTTGAGGCGCGACAAGATCCTTGGCCGACCTAGATTTCCAGCACCAGCGCCGCCGATTTCGAGTTCTTCTGACATTATGGGAAACCGGCGCATCTTGCGCCAACTGTGTATGGACAGGCTCGGCACGCTTCATCGGAACACAACCAACCTGGGCAGACTCTTAGCCGGGGGCGGGAACCACGGGGAGATCTCGCGGGAGGGCCTACTGTACGACGCCAGGCGTCGCGCTCGGTCATGCCCCTAGCCATGCTCCTCGCTCCTCCACTTCTTGTGCAGTCTACTCCGGGCCAGGCGTATCGCCACCCCTGCGGAGACCAACCCTAGCAGCCTGTGGTGAAAGTGCTCATTCCGGCCGCGGGGTTCATGCTGCGACCGGGACCCGGGCCGGCTGAAGGAATCGTGGCCGTAGGTTCGCCAGATGCAAAACGAGGGTCCGGGCGGCAGTCATCACGCTCAGGCATGCGCCCTCGAGCGCCCAGACGGCTTCCATGCGGCTTCGCATGCCCCTCGGGGTGCCGTTTCCGAAGAGCGTTCGCATCAGGAGGCCCAGGTTGCACGCGGCGACGTGCACGAGGTAGCGCTTCGCGATGTTCTCGCACCGTCGCAGATGCACGCGTCGCATGCCGCCGCTCTCGAGGCAGTGCGCAAAGGGACGTTCCAGGTACTCGCCTCGTCGTCGCATGAGCGCCTTGCCGCGCTCACCGTTCATGCGTCGCCGGTTCGCGTACACCGCGTCGCGTGTTCCGCTGTCGCCGTGCCACTGCCTGCGACCTCGCTTCGGCTCGGAGATGTAGCTGCGTGTGCCGATGTCGGCCAGCGCGCTGATCGTTTCGTTGCTGTGGTAGCCCTTGTCCGCGACAAACTCTGCGCAGGCTTCCGCGCTGATCTTCCCGGCAACCGTGGGGTCTTTCAGCAGCGCGACGACGTTCTCTGTCGCAGCCGCCATCGTCGCGTACACGCTCGTCGTGTCCCCGGTGGCTCCCGGTTGAATCGTCACCGCCAGCACCGCACCGGTCTCCATGTCGACCGCGTGCTCGGCCTTGTGCGCGAGATGGGTGCTGCCGTCCTTCATCTTCGTGATCTGCGCGTCGGGATCGTGCGGGTTCTTCCACTCGTCGTTCGAGCCCTTTTTCGCGCGTCTCCGGTCGATGCGCGCCAGATCCTCGCGCGTGGGCGTCTCGATGCCGGACGCCTTCGCCAGCGACGTCAGGAAGTCCTGGTAGGCCTGGCCGTCGTCGCGACGCACGATGCTCTTCATCGCCGCGCTCGCTTCGAGCGTCGTCCCATCGACCCTGATCGTCTTGCCGCTGATGAGGCCGTGCTCCGCGAGCAGCTTCAACACGAAGCCGAAGATCTCCGCGTGCGTCTCCAGATCGATCAGACGACGCGTGCGAGAAACGGTCGAGTGATCAGCCGGGCTCTCGCTGAGGTTCAGCCCCAGGAAGCCGCGCAGCGAAAGCGAGTCAGAGCAGCGCCAGGCGATCCCGCGTTCCGAGTCCAGACCCTCGAAGTAGCCAACCAGCAGCATGCGCGCGTACACGCTCGGCGCCAGACCGGGCCGGCCCATCTTCTCCGCGTAGAACTTCGCGCACCGACCCTCGACGAATGCGTCGAACCCCGCCGCAGCCAGCAGGCCGTTCACCCGCTCGTAGAAAGGATGGCCAGCCGAGCGGGTCAGCTCGCTCGTCGCCACCCACAGGTCTTCCTGCCTCGTACTCTTCCGCTTGCCGATCGCCACGGGATGTCCTCCTTGGTCGCCTCAGGCTATGGTCGCGGACGATCCAACCTCAAGCAGGCGCCGGACTTTCACCACGGGCTGTTAGCGTAGACCACCCAGGGCATCTCGTACAGCGGCCGCAGGTAGGAGTTGAAGTCCGAGCGCGTGGCGATCGCTTCGAGCGAGCCCGTGAGTGTCAGGAGCGAGCGGGCGAAGGCTCGCTTGAGATGGTGCAGGAACTTGCCGCGAAAGAGCGCGCTCATCACGCGCACCGGCAGGAAGAAGCCGTCGCGGCACGGGACCCAGTTCTGGCCGTCCGGCGCGATGCCGCCGCCCGTCACGACGCAGTGCACGTGCGGATGGTGCTCGAGACTCTGGCCCCAGGTGTGCAGCACGGCCAAGACAACAACCTACTTGCCGCCGTAGCCGAGCCGTTCGATCTCCTCGAGCTCGGCCGAAGTGGGCTCCTGGGAGCCGGTGACGAAGGTGGCCTCGAGCTGGGCCAGCTCGCCGAGGCGGCGGCGTTCGAGCAGGCGCGCCAGGAGGGCCTCGACTCGTGCGGGTTCGCGCGCGGCGAGGTCGCGCGTCTCGCCGGGGTCTTCCGCCAAGTGGTAGAGCTCGAAGAACGGGCCCGCGAGCGATTCCAGCAGGAGGTCGAGCTCGGGACGGGAGGCGATCACACGCGCGACCTCTTCGTCGTTCGGGAAACCGTGGGCCAGCTCGGGGGCGATGCGTACCAAGGCTGCACGGTCCAGGCGCGGGCTCGTCACCTGCGTCTGGTAGCGCGCGTAGCGCGGACGCGAGGCGATCAGCTTCCAGCCGTCCTGCTCGAAGGAAGCCTGCTCCATCATGCCCCACTCGGCATAGGCGGAGTTGCGCGGGGCGTCGGTGCCGCGCAGCAGCGGCATCAGCGACTCCCCGTGGCCGCTGGCCCGACGCTCGCCGAGCACGGCCTCGACCAGCGTCGGATAGAGGTCGACGAGTTCGACCACCTCGGAATGACGACGCCCCGCGCCTTCACCGCCGGGCAAGCGCACGAGCAGCGGCACGTGCAACGTGTCCTGATAGAGCAGCGCGTGGTTGAAGTAAAATTCGTGCCCCGTGGTCGACTCGCCGTGGTCGGCACTGATCACGATCAGGAGTTCGTCCCACAGGCCGCGCTGCTCGAGGCCCGTGAATAGCGTCGCCAGCGCGGCGTCGACCTCGCGGATCTTCTCGTCGTAGGCGGCCACGATGGGAGCGGTGGGCAGGGCCTCGGCGCTCGCGCCAGGCGAGAACGTCACGGCGACGTGCTCGGGGATGCACCCGTAGGCGAAAGACACGCCCTGGCCGACGGGCACGACTTCGCCAGGCTGACGTTCTGCGCCCTCGCTGAAGGCGCCCTTCCACGGGGCCGTCGTCGTGTACGGCGCATGCGGATCGAAGGCCTGCACGAACAGGAAGAACGGCTCGTCCTCGGCGAGGCCGTCGAGCCACTCGAGGGCGCGTGGAACGGTGAAGCGCAGTCCGCCTTCCGGATCCTCGAGCGGTCGTTCCGCCGCGGCAGGGTCGAGCAGCTCGAAGCCCTGCTCGAAGCCGAAGCCGCGAGCCAGCCAAGGGTTGTCGACGAAGGCCGCGGTGCGGTGACCGTTGGCGCGGAAGAACTCGGCCATGGTGTAGCGGTTCGGGGCGATCTGGTGCAGCTCCCAGGTCTCCGGCATGCGCCCGGGCGCTGTCTCCCAGGTGAGCATGTGGGCCTTCGGCAGTAGCCCGGTGAACTGGGACATGTAGCTCGGGATCGTCCACGGCGCATTGGCGCGCGCCTGCTCGAAGACAGCGAACTCCGAGGCACGGCGCACGAGCTCGGGCGTCGTGTCGCGTGGATAGCCGTACAGCGACATGTGCAGGGCGGAGAGCGTGTCGATCGAGACGAAGAGCACCGACGGGGGGCGCCTCTGTCCCGGACGCGAGCGGCTCAGGTGTTCGATGCGCAGTGGCGCCTCATCCGAGCGCCAGCGCAGGGTTCCGCGCAAGGGCGCCCGCGCGGCGGGCAGTGCGAAGCTCGCCTCCGTGGTGTCCGCCGGAACCGGTCTCACCCACCGTGTCGGGGTGCCCGCCGTGCCCACGGGATCCAGCTCGGCGAGCGCGAGCTCCAGTTCACCTCTCGATCCCGCGGCGAGCTGCACGTCGAGCTCGCCGGCGAGCGGAACTTCCAGCTGGAAAACGAGGCCGCAGCCCGGGGGCAGCACGTAGGCCGTGCCGTCACGTGCTACTTGTCGTGGAGTCGTGGAGTCGTGGAGTCGTGGATACTCCACCCGCGAGAGCTCCCAGAGTTCCGCACTCGAGCCGCCGACTCCGTTGTCGAGCGAAAATTCGAGGAGATTGGTGCCCTCGTACCACTGCTCGGCCCGTGTCGTGAACGAATGCGTCGTTTGCTCGGCACCGAGCGTCATCTCGCCGAGACGCTCCTCGTTCAGCGCGACCTGCACCACGACGCGCTCCATGCCGCGCGGAGCGGCCGCCTCGATCGACAGGGCACGCGCCGCGCGCTCGGTGGCCTCAAGGCGTAGCCCTGCGCTCCGGACGCGGGCGTGGGCCAGCTCGCCCTCGAGCCGCCAGCCGTCGTGGAAGGCGTCCGCCCATTTCCCCGCCCGGGCGCTCACGACACCCCATTCCTCGATAAACCCGTCCACGAAGACGACCGCGCCAGGATCGGAGGTCTTGCCCGAGCATCCCGCAAGCACGAGGCACATGCCTATGATGGACAGGCAAGAAACGAAACCATGCGCCAAGTGCCAGTAGAGGAGCCTGGTCATCCTGCTCTTTACCCTCTTATCAAGGTTGAGACTCGCTAATATCGGATCGACCGTCTCCATCTCCGTCCGCCAAAGTGTACTTGGCAACAAAGCAATCGGGTCTTCCACTGGGCAAGGATGCAGAGGGGACAGCGGCGGACAGTGTGGCGTCAACACCGTCCGTACTTCCCAAGAAGCAAGTGTCCTCGAAGGAGCCAACGACGATGCAGGAAGCAAGATCTCCAGCTCTGTATGGGGCAAGAGCAACCGCAGCAGCCGAGTCCTCACGAATTCCGCCGCCTGACACCGACCAGGTCGGCGTTGGCAGAGGCACGGCCGATGTGGTCAGGACTGGGTATTCGGCAAGGTAGTAGTCCTGTCCTCCCCTGGACACGAGATGGGTCGATGCTGCCGCAGTCAACGGAAGGCGAACGTCGAATCCCCCACAGATAACGCTACCATAGTGAGGTTTGATCTCAGCGCGCCTTGAAGGAATCGGGAGCGCTCCCAAAGGGGCAATTCCGCGAGCAGTATTGATCCCCCCTAGTGAGTATTCAGCAGTCCAGATGGACTCCGAAGGGCTGAACAAGCTAGAGCCTCCGAAATCGACGGTTCCAGCTCCAGATCCCCAAAGAAGAGCGGTCTGGAGTCCTCCAGCTCCGGTCTTCACTTCGATCGCGAGGCCTCGATCTACAAAGGGGCTTCCGCCTGAACCGGCCCACTGCACTACACCCTGCCTTGAGATTTTGGCGACAAACATGTCGGTCTCACCCTTAGAGACAAGGATCTGCCCTGCCAGATCCATTGATCCACGAAATTCGCCTGCCACTACGCATGACCCATCTGCAAAGAAAGAAACATCCGAGCAAAAATCAGCCTCCGGGCCACCGATCCGTAGGGCCCAGAGGAGCTTCCCCCCAGGCACGGGAGTCTGCGCTCCTGCGTTAGAGCCGATCCACGTCACCGCCATAAGCAGAACTCCGGGTTTATAGATCATAGACCATACCCTCCAGTCGAAGGCTAAATACAGCGGACGGGACGTTCGCGGAGACAGGGATGCGAACGAGAAGATCTGCGGACTCTCCGGTGGCCACTTGCGGGGGAACCACTATCCCATTATTGAAGGAAATGTTGACGGAGTCAAACTGAACGGATCTCCATCCCCCAGATCCCTGGGTCGGATAATTAAGGACAAGAGGAGATGTAAAAGCAGGTTCATCTCCAAGCACTGTAAGGGCATACCTGCACAGAAGGGAAGCAGTGGACCCCGAGGGAAGTGTATCATAGAGTGGGCTAGTGAGTGATACTGGCTTGCTCTCCACCCCCGTGAACGTGTAGCTGCCAGCTATGACATAAGAGCTTTCGCCCAGTGCGAGCACATCTCCATCCGACAAATCCGCTTGCTGCCCGGGGAGTAGGTTGCTCATCAATTCAACGCTAGTGCTCCCTGATAAGGCGCCGCTGAAGCCGACGGACAGCCGGCCGACCAGAGGATGCTTAGGATCCAAATACTCAATGGTTACGAAGCCCTCGAATACGCCCGTCGAAAGCTCCTCCCCCGCAACGCCGATGGCGTCAAAATAGAGGTATGGAGCTTGCATTTTCTTGCCTTGTCTTCCGCCAACACTCACATTCGGAATCGCAGAACATGCGATAAGACGCAAGCCGCGATCCTCCAGACAGGGATTGGATCCTTGAGGCGCCTCCCACAGGGCATCAATTCGTCTGGCTTTGACCAGGCCGTACCCGGCCTTCAGCGCGGTCTCCGCATTGATCAGTTTTTGCTGGGCCCCGGAGACGTTCTTATCTGCAATAAGCGTTGATGCAGCATCCAGGAGACCCTCAGCAGCGTTTGCAGCCAGCGTCAGAGCCTGGGGCGGTGTTCCAGTGGTCATGACGTCGCGCAAGCAATCAAGGCGAAGACGAAGCCTATAGAGTCTGTCGGGAAGGGGAAACAGTTCTAGAGGACCGGCAGGAGTAGGAGTCTCCGCCTTCCAGGTTGCAATAATTTCAGACGCACGGATCACGGATTCGTACCCCCGCTCTCGCGTGGGGACGACAATTGTAGATTCAACATGGTCGTTGAATGTGGCCATAAATGTTGCACTGGGAGCTCCTACGCTCGTAGCGATCAATGGCCATTCGTCGCTCATTCTTGCCATCGTTTCTCCTTGCGCAGTCACGGCTGGGGTAAAGTGCTTTTCTCCCCGCCCTCTTGTTACCGACCTGTGATCGTCAAACCCAACTGTGAAGCTCGGCATATAGATGGAAATGCTAGGCCACCCAGAAGGGGGGATTGATGACAGCAGGTCTCGACATCCCGGGACATACTCAAAGCAAGGCGCAGCGCCGGATTGAGCCATATTTACGCTAAGGTCGCCTTCAACTAGCCGTCGAACGTATTCACCCTGATCCAGCGGTGTACTAAAGGAAGTGGTTGAGCATTCCCGGGCATCTTCCACGGAGTCCGCATCATGACAGCAGGTCGGAGGGGCAGTCGGTAGTACGACTCCGTCGCAAGGGTGCTCCACTTGTTGAAACCCGAAAAAGCCATCCACCCGCTGCAAAGCAGGCCTGGGGGTATTTGTCCCGGTGGCGCAGTCGTGAGTATTTAGCAGCCTGGGATCCAGGTACCCCGAGATGTCGCCTTCTCCGAATCCGCCAATCGAGCGTGCCAAGATGAGCGGACTGGGTCGAGCCCCCGGAATAGAATCAAGAACACCTCTAATATACTGGATGTCAATGGGGTCAACAAAAGACAACGCGGGATTCCCATTTGTGGCGTACCTGCCAATAACGTCAAAAATTGGCAATAGAGGCTGGCCTTCTAGCTCTACGCCATTAACCGACGATATATTGTCAATCGAGTATGCGATATCTCGGGCAATTGAGCCGAGGTAGAGGTCTCGACACAGGGACCCATACTTGGTTGCGTATGGCTCATTCCAATACACACTATTGATAAGATGCACACCGACGTCTATTTGCAGGTGCATCTGCGCGCCAATTGCTGCCAGCTGTTGGATGGCCAGTGTGACCCGGTTTACAGTTGGATCGACACCCAGGTCTAGCGTAGGAGGACACGATCCTTGATACCATGCTACGCCTGTGCCGCCCCACTCGCACAGAAAGCCATCGATTCCCGCCAACTTTGCGAGCAGCAAGTGATACTCTGCAAGGTGGAGATCGAAAGAGTCGTAAGGCCCAATGGTCGGGTAGTAGGAGGCAACCAGATCCTGGAGGTTGGGCGCGAGATACGCGCCCCCGCTGAACCTCAACTCGGGGAAGAAATCGTTCGTTCTCGGGTCGCCGTCGTCATCAGCCTTTGGATCGTCCCATGCACCCCACGGCCCGAACGCATTTGACAGCTTCGGGCGATTCATATAGGGGATATAGTCGGCATAAACCTTTTTCTCCCCTTGGGCGGCCGATGGGCCGTTGAGACAGAGGAGCGCTACTAGAGATCCGATGCTCCTAGCGCTTGCATACATTGCGCTTTTACTCACTTGGCATCCGTGGGCATCTTGTGTAGTGTTCATCACTCATTTTCTGAATCGGGTCGAGCAGCGGCCGTCCCCTCGTGTTCGTTTGACCAGGCCGAAGAAGCTCGAGTGCATTGTAAGATCGCCTCGCGCACGAACGAGCGCTGGGCGCTCCTCGAAGGCGGGGCTGCGAGCGCTGGCTCGATTCCATCCTTCGGCCGTTCGGTTGAGGTCCTTCACCGCCCCTCCGACTCTCCCAATGTGGGAGGATCCTGTCAAGGTCCCGCGCTATGATTCTGTCGCGGCTCGTCCGTCCGCCGGCAGATCGGGTGTCACAGACTGGGCTATCAGGTCCACCCGTAGATCGGCCAAGCTGGTCCACCCCCCGCGCGGTGATCTGAGGTTGTCCGGTTCGGCCAAGCTGGTCCACCCTGGTTCGGCCAAGCGGCGCGAGACGCGACTGATCGAGCAGTCCTTGTCCTTCGTGTGTAGAGCGCCAGGCCAGGATCGGGCTACGGCGACACGTAGTGTTACGAGCTGTGTCGCCTGAAAAGGCCGCCTGAGAGGGTCCCTCTGTTGGGATCCCGGGATGGCCGGGAAGCTCGACAA
>Ga0172373_10012091_pt1 | contig 10181 bp, 12 predicted proteins | sample Lak10m_2_FD_114546 | JGI IMG/M metagenome (GOLD analysis project Ga0172373, IMG submission 114546) | Freshwater microbial communities from Kabuno Bay, South-Kivu, Congo - kab_092012_10m | ecosystem: Environmental > Aquatic > Freshwater > Lake | place: Democratic Republic of the Congo...
ACGCATAATTATATGTAACATAAACGGTCGCACCGTCTGCAATCGCGCCGCCACCAACACGAGTAATCGTGCCGTTTGTGGTGTTTGCAGTGTAATCTGTACCACCACCAGTTAAGTTGGCCGAAGCCATCCCAGCCGAGGCACGCACAGCAACGTTGCTAACATTTGCGTAAGTTAAATTTGTTGCTGTCGTACCATTGAGAACAATGGCCTCGTCAACAACAACACCGACGCCTGCGGTTGCTTTAGAATTTAGAAAAATACCACGGGTGTTTAACCCTGTGGTTGCCGCAGCAACAAGCCCTGTCGAAGCTTGCTGCGCAACTTGGCCTTCTCGAAATAGAGACGCTTCAGCGACTCGGAAATCACCTGGCCGATCTGGAATCGTAGAACGATTCCAGTCAATCCCCAATCGGTGGAACCGTCCAACGAACGACTCCATACGAGCACTTGTACTAACAAATGGCATTTTTTATACTCTCCCTAATAATTGCTGGAGCTGCTGACCAGCTCCAACCCCAGCGAGCGCTGAGCGAATTTGCGTCTGAACAGATGAACCTTGAGTCTGCTCATTTGAAACAACGGCTCCTGCTAACGCGGGTTGATTACCGTGAATAGCAGCGCTCCGTGCCCGTGCTGAATAATCGTCCTCTGAATAAGACGATTGGGGTTCGACAGCGGGATAGTTTGCAACTAATTTCATTACATCAGCTTCTGCTGAGGCAAGAAAATCGTCTGAATAAGATTCGTAAGAAGCTGCTTTTTCTAACAATTCCTGAGCTAGTATCTCAAGTTTTGTGTCAAATAACTCAGCCGCAATACGTGCAGCGTGTGATGGTTCGAGACCATCAAACCAAGTCTCAGTCGCGTCATCCAACACTCGCGGTGTTGTAAGTGCTGCGATAATATGTTTTTTAAATTTTGATTCTTCTGCGCCGACAGCCAATCGATTAACCGCTAAAATAAATCGACGCTGATTTGCCGCAAGGGCACCATCAACAGCCATTTTTTGCTGCAATTCAGCTTGTCGCTTAAGTGTCACCAAAGCAGTCTCAACCTGAGACGCTAACACCGATTTAGGTGCGGCTTCACCGTCCATTGTTGAATCCGCAACAGATTCATTTTTTACAGAATTATCAACAATACGTTTTGATTTTTCCCGTTTTGGCATTTCATTAGCATATTCAGGCTCACTCTCCGTAAACGATGAGCTTGGTTTTAGACCTAAATCGTCGTCATAAGGATGCTCAAAATCATCTTGAGCCACACCTTTTGGCATTGCTTGTTCTGCTGGATCGTAAGCTTGTGCTTGCAGCCGGAAACTCGTAGCTGTTAAACCAACAGAAAACAAGGAAGCTGCAATTTTTCGTGCAACAACGGCACGATCTTCTACCGAACAATTAGGTTTCAATCGAGCAGTAAATTTAAGTACTGGCACGCCTTCTGGGGTACAGATTAAACTTTCGCCTTCTTTTGAAGGCTCGCGAATATCAATGACCCAATCTTTATATGCCTGTTTATATGCCGAGCGTGGCGCCGGGCTCTGCGGTTGTGCGCCTGGCATCATAGACCCTGGTGGCATGTCGGGTGCTTCAAGATCACCAGGTTGGCCTTGTGGCTGCGCGCCTGGGGGGCCTGGTGGGTTAGGCGGCATTGCATTTGGGGCAACGGGATCAAGATCTGGAGAGTTCTGATCATTTTGTACCGCAGGCTGTACGACAACAGCTTTGCCTGGCGGAGCTTGGATATTCACGGCATCAGAAGGCGGCGGCTGACCGCCAGGAGCAGTCATACCTGGAGCTTCGGCTTGTGCAACAACGGCACGCGCTGAAGCAGCGTTCCACAGGCCCGCGTATCGACCTAAAACCTCTTCCGTGAGTGGCGCGTTAATTTCAAGCTCACAAAACTCTAAATTTTGCGCACCCCCACTTTTTGTGATAGCCTCATCAAGAGTACGCCCAGCAAATTGCTGAAGTGCGTTACCTTGAGGGCGCACGATAAATAACTTATTTTTCATTTGATCCTCTGGGACTTGTGCGGCCTGCACAAGCAACCCTTGTGAAATGGCTCGTGGGTCGGCGGGATTGCCCACCCGAGAATACTCTTCGAATTCCACGGCATGACAATGTTCGAATCCGCGAGCTATGCGCCATCCATCAGCAACAGAAACTAAATTGCTGAATTGTTGCGGGTTGAATGTTAAATTGCCTGCTGAAGCGAGCTGTTGGGCTTCGTGTGCTGAAATCTTTTCCCAACCATTAGATTTTGCACTTTTTAACCACAGAGCCCCTTTTCCCGGGCTTGCTACGTGCTCACAGAATTCTTTAGCTGATTTTGCAATGTTACCGCACACGTTACATACGGTGCGTTCACATAGACAACCCATAGAGCCTTTATTGGCGTGCCCTAACTTAACACTCTGCCAATAAGCCGGATCTTTTGTGGTGTCTATACCTAAAAGGATCTCGACATACTCATTTTTTACAGGTGTAAGGCAAGCAGCACAATAAATGCCATCACTTGAGCGTGCAGCGTCAGCACGAACGTCTAAACCACAACCTGGGCAGTTAGGTGTGCACGCAGCGCTATGGTTGTAATGGGCATCGATAATAATACCCATGGCTTTTGTCGGATCTGATGATTTGTGATCTACGTGGTGTGGTTTACCTTCGTAGGTTCGATAAACCACTTTACCAACCTTAAAATTAGTTGATAATAACTCAATCTTAGGGAAAGCATCGGCGTTTTGATTAGGTACGCCAGTAGTATTTGCTAGAATCGCTTCAAAGGCGAAATCACGGGGATCACTAGAAATTTTATATGCAGAGGCGTAACGTTTCAATAAAGCGCTGAAATCGAGTTTCGTAGCACCGTCACTCAAATAGTGAGAGCTTTGTGCATTCGCACTTGCGAATTTTTGTATTCCACTATCTGTGATCAGCCCTAAAGACTCGACCGTTGCGACTTTTCGAAACATTATTTCTTGACCGGCGCAGGCTTAGGCGCAGGTTCTTGAGCTTGCGGCTGAGGTTGGGCGTCAGCAGGATCTATGACCCCGAGTGATTCGCCTTGCGATGTTTTCTTGAATGCCACACGCTTAAGATAGTGCGTGGGCCAAGAAGAATTTTAAAGTGAGCTGTAGAGGCTAGTCAATTAAGAAGGAATATCGTGAGGTTAGTGTAAAACTGTTGCAGTTGCAAGCTCAGCTTGCAGCTTGAAAGTTCGCCAAACCACGCTTATACAAAAGCGATGCCAAATCCTCATTCTTGAGTGCGGCACGGAGCGTAGCTACATCGATGGGTCCTAGCTGCTTAAACATAGACAGATAATGACCAAGATCGAAATGACGCGAAAGATCACAAACAACGCTAACTTCTACCTCGCTGAACACACGATCATCGAAATAAAAGTCATCATCATCACAATCACTGTCAAAAAGTGAGATAAATTCGGCTGTCGCCGCGTCATCCGGTAAAAATGTATGCCAATACTCACCCTCATGCTCATTGTGTTCTACGAGACATCGATAATTCATTTATTCCCCCTTAAATTCGACGCTTAGTGTTTCATAAAGTTTGCGCCGCTCCTCTTTTCTTTTTAGAAAGTCTTGTTCTCGTGCGCGCTGCAATCTGGCCTGCTCGATCAGAAGCAAATCTTGTACACCCTCTTCGACGCGCTGATGGAAAGCAACACCATCGTAATTTAAGACCCAATCAAAGTCTTGGGTTTCATAATCCACAATTTCTTGGTCATCCCAGAATCGTTTTTTGAACTCTTCTGGTGAAGTTGGAATTAGCACGCATTCTTTAAAGCGCCCATCCATATGTTGCCCAATGGCAAAATTAAGCGCTGAAGCTTCGTCATTAAAAGTTTTGACGTAGCCATCATCACTCTCGTCATTGTATCCTGCGCAGTGTATCTGGAATTTCATTTAATGACCTTTGGTGGAAAAGCTTTTGTATAAGCCCACGCGATTTTGGCCCGAGCTTCGTCTAAAACGGTTGAACTATTAGTAGAATACATAAGCATCGCCTGCAAATACTTATGCAACGCCTTTAACTCTTCTGTTTCCAGAGACAAGTTGATTTGTTTACTTGGCATAACCTGCGGCATAACATGTTTGTTGTTTTTTTGCGCGGGCCGCACGCCTAGCATGCTGAGCGTCACGTTTTTCTTTGGCAAAAGCCAACCGCGCTTGCTTTACTTCCTCCGGCTGATCAATTTTATCTTTGTGAGCTAACTTTAGCAAAAGTCGCCCAACTGGGCTCATCCAATTGATCTGGTCAAGCTCCTCAGCGGAAATGGCTGTTACTGCGGCAAGATATTGCAATACTTTATTCGATGGTTTCATATTGTTCCAGCTCCTTTAATTGTTTAGCCGTCCACGGCGAACCTGCCGTGGCGTAACGACGCAAAACTTTTGCATATTCACTTGGTGGACCATGCAACACCATTACAGTGTGTTGTACATCTCTTACCCGATTTGCTGCTGCGTCCACCACAGAAATCAGATCGAGTTCGTCTTCGGTCAAAGACTTGTAGGATACCTTATCCACGGCGCAAGCTTGAATACGCGCCATATAAGTGCGCATCGGATTTGTTCCATGCAGCAATGCGCCGAAAATATCAGCAACAACAGGCGTAGGCAGAGACTCCCAAGCTGGGTCTTGGCCAATCAGCCCCTGAGTCGTCAGGGGTTCTTGACTCTCTGCTAGTCTATAAAGGCTCTCCATCCTATGGCGCCCGTCAAGAATTACATACTGTTCTGCGGGCGTCACAGACTTGTACTCAGTCAGTGGTGTCGCGCTTGTCTCTCCACAGCGCGCAAAAATGAAGTTGCCGATAGGCCAGCCGCGCAAGAGTGAGTCAGCAAAATCGAGCACTTGATTCTGACTCCATGACCAATCACGTTGTTGTGAGGGCACAAAATAGCGACCTTGCCGAATTGAGCGCATTAAATCTGGTGTACGTCCAACCCAGTGCTCGGTCTTCATGCTCAAACTGTAACCTCATATGGCAACAACTGCAAGCGAAATTTTTTAGCTTGCGTTTATTTTGTGCCTGCGCTACTGTTTGAACATGGACAAAAAAGTTCGCGCCGTGGTAAAGGTCTCTAGGGCAGCGATGCCCAGTAAATGCCGGGGTCAGTATGACCGGGTGGCAGTGATGCTGATGGAGGAGGGAGCCCCAGCTCCTACAATGATCTCTGACCGCGCGCGGGGGTGCTTAAAAATTGTGCGTGTGTGGGAAAAATGTTATAGTGGTGGTGAACGCAGCGCCTCTCAGCGAGCCCAACGCGACGCTAAAGCGTTGGCGGATCAAATCAACTCAGGAGAGATTCATGTTTAATCTTGAGCATGTCCGAGTTGTCAATTTCATGGGTTTTGCGAAACAATCGTTTCAGTTCGATCCTCATTGCTCTATTATTGTCGGGGCCGCAGGTAAAGGTAAATCGGCTGTATGCGAGCTGTTTAATTGTTTGCGCGATTTATTCGACGGTTCCGATGTGTCTGGTGTGTTTCTACCGGAGCACTTCTACGCAGGAAGCAAGTTCATGCGCATCGAATTACATGCCCGTATGGACTCGCTTAAACTCCACTATCAATTGGAGTTAAAACGACTCAAAGACTCAACGATCATTGAGCACGAACAACTTGATGTCCGTGAAAAAGATGGTGCGCCGAGTACACATTTTGTGTACTCAGACCAACTTAAAGAAAGCTCAATTCGCAGAGGGCTAAACTTAGCGGAGGTACGCATTCCGATGACCACTCCTATGAGTGCGTTGACGATGCTTACGCCAGAAAATGTTGTCTCATCGCAAACTGAAGGGCCCTCATTTGATTTTGTGCGTGAGATGCGCAAAATCGTAGTATTGGCATATACTGAGCCCCATCTCTGGATTAACCAGACAGATCATCATCTGAGGTATGACTGCACGAATTTTTGTTCTTGGCTCTTTGGGCGAATCTCAAATGATGCGGAAAAAATGGTAGACTTCCGACGCAAATTAGCTAATAGTGCTGATTTTGACGGATTAGCCAAAATTCGATTTAAACACGATGGTACTGGTAGCCGCGTGATGCATTTCGAATTTGTCCGTAATGGTCATTATGAGCTGACGTTCAATCAACTCAGCACGAGACAACAGCGGATGGTTTTTAACGAAGGGCTCAATACATTCTTGGTCGATAAAATTTTGATTATTGACGAGTTTATTAGCCCAGAACTTGTTGAGCATAATCAACAAGTTATTGCAACTTCGTTGGAGAGCCCAACGGAAGATTGGTACGAGATTAGCCTGTGAAAATTGTAGAATTTCGGTTTGAAAATTACCGATCGTTTAATTCCGAACAGGTTTTATCACTTCAGACGAGTAAATTTCGAACGCCACATCCTAAAGCGGTGTTGCTCCCAGCAATCGGCATTTTTGGCCAAAATGCTGGCGGCAAAACAAACGTAATTCACGCTTTTTCTTATATGTTAGGATGTTTAAATAATCGGGAAATTCCATTCCGCGATGGTTTTGAGCCTCGGGCTAAAAATACTGAACCAAAAGATTCAATATTCATTCTTACATTTATGCTTGACGGCGTAATGTATGAATATGGTTTTGTACTCTCAGGTCTAAGCCATCGAACTTGTGACGAGGTTATTGAAGAATGGCTTTGGACCTGGCCGAAAGGTCGCAAACGCACTATTTTTTTTCGTGACAAGTGTTTTGTAGGCGGCAAAGGGATGAAAAAATTTGCAGCCTGCGTAAAAAATAAAAAGCTTATTTTAACGATGGGCGCCTTGATGGGCCACCCAATTCTTGAAAAGATTTGGGATAGTCTAACTAAATTACTCGGGCCTGTTGTTGAGTCATCGAGTTATGATTTTTTGCTCCGTGTACTACAGATTGTTGACTGCTCAATTACTGATGTAGACATGAAGACTAAGTATGTCATTCGAGATAACATCGGAACGTCCGTTAACACTGATTCCCGCAGCGTTAAATTATTATGGCAATTTGCCATGACTCTCTGGCCACGATTGCAAACCGGCGATCCAGTATTTATTGACGATTTTGGCGATGAGTTACATCCGAATAGCGTAATTAAATTACTTGAGTTGTTGACCCATCCAGACGTAAATCCACACGAGGCACAAATTATTTTTACAAGCCGTTGTATACAGTTATTCGATGTTTTACAACGAGACCAAATTTGGTTGGTAGAGAAAGATGGACTAGGCAGCGACCTCTACCCATTGTCAAACTACAAGAGCTGCAAAAATGAAGATGTGGCAAAAATGTATTTAGAAGGACGCTATGGGGCCATTCCATGAATGTAAATGATTATTGTTCAATCCTTACGCTGAAGGAACTTGACAAAAGCTATCAAAACTTTTCACAGGAGCCTCATGGTATTCTGCGTGCTTTTGAGTGCGACAGTAAGTTTTATCCTGATTTTTCTTGCTGGCAATTACCTGGGTCAGCTCTATGGCGCTTAAAAGGTTTTCGTAAAAATCTTTGGCGTTTCGATCCGCAGCGCTGGCAATTACAGGCGGCTGTCACCATTTTAAGTTTTGATGCACCTGAATGGGTTCAGCAGGAAGAGTTTTTTGCACTTGCTGAAAACATTGGAATGCAGCTTGCTGAGCGAGCCAAACTTATCCGAGATGAGCGGGCGCTTTACTTAGGGCAAATTATCCCATGTGTGTTTTGGCCAAGCGCCTCTATTGAGGAAAACGCTCAGCAGAAGCAAGCTCAATTTCAGTTGAAAATTGCATATCAATGGTTAATTCAAGTAGCGCCCGAACCCGAGGCGAGCAAGGGCTAGCAATTCAGCCCCCCCCACGCCTTGACCTTCTGGCCACTTTTTCGCTTGCAATGGACATCGAGCTGCGCTAATGTCTGTGCATGGTGAGCAAACGAATCAATTGTGAAAGGGCCTACGGTCGTGGCCGTAGCTACAAAACCGGAAAGCGCATTGCTGTGCTACGAGAGCGTGCGCTGCGCCGGGCGGAGCGCTGGGAGGCTCGTTACGATGCAAACAGTTGCTAGTGGCTACCAATCCAACCGTAAGCACGATCTCCGCGTGCTTGGCCATCTCCAGCCAACATTCGTACGTCCTCGACAGCTTTAGTGCGATGGGCCCGCAGGCGCTCTAAAATGCTCCACAATCGAGGATGGACGCGAAGTACGTCTGAGCCTCCGCGTCTCGTCCTCATTGATTTGTGCTGTTCTCTATGATGTTTGAATAGTCTTCGAAGGTTTTTTGTCCGCAAATATCGGGCCGCAACATATGCTTGGCACTCAAGATCCCAAAGTTTTAATTCTTGAGGTAAAGTTTTCCAGCCAAAAATCCGCTCAAGCGTACGTTCTAAAGGCTTTGAAGAGCTTAAATCGCTTATTCTGCGCTGGATAATTCTGTCCATTTATTTAACTCTAATTCGTCACAAAGCGCGCCATGTGTTTTCATATACTTTTCTTGTGTGCCATTTTTGAACTCTGTTATGAACACTAAAAAGTCTTCAGCCTCAATTATGAAAGGGCCGACTCGCCAACGATGCCATTTAACATCGTCTGCACTTTCGATTGCGTCAATACGACAAATTATGTCACCAGCCCCACCATCCTGGAATTTCCAGCGCTGCCCAACGGCAAGCTTAATTGGTCCCGTATACTGCTTATATTGCATGCTTATCCTCTGACCTTGGTTTTTGAAACCCAGATACGCCGCCCGCCGGTGACGACTTCACTTGGAAATTCGACAAGCACCTTCTTCTTAGAGAGATCGTGACGAACTACGCGAACATGCAGCAGCCCCGGCTGCAACTCTGGTCCGATGTCGCCATCCACCATCCCGCGAGGTACCCAAGCCTCGTACCGGCGATTAATGCCGTCTACGTAGATGCTTGCCTGACTTTGCAATCGAGCTTCTTTGCTTTCATCGGGGCCTCCAACGCATCTTGCATTTTACGCTGCTCTTCAAATTCTTGCTTGATTCTGAACAATTGCCTGTCAATTTCCAATAATTCTTTGTTTTCTTCTTTGGAAAATCCAAGCCCGCCTGCACCTGCGTCCATAGCGCCGTCAAGTATATTAAAAAGAAGTTTTGCCTGTTTCTCAGTTAACCCAAGTAATTTCCTCACAGACAGTGCAGCCTAAAATGAGTGATAGCCTGTTGACCACAAGCAGTAACACGTAGTGCGATTACGCTATATTCACGTAAATCAGCACAAATATCAATTAAATCACCTCTTAAACGATTCCAAGATCGGATGCTAGTCGTTGCATCAGCCCAATGATAAATAGATTCTTGAGCAGAATCTACGTTGATGACGCGAATTTCCACCGGCGCCAAGCTTGAAACTTCAAGAAGGTCGTTGGACGGCTCAATTTTTATGCCGTCTTGCCATAGCTCAAATTCGGGTGCCCGTATAACGTCGTTGCAACCCAGGTCAAAAATGGCGGTACAATGGACATTTTGTGTAAGAACAAAAGATAGAGGCTCACATAAATAGGCATGTTCTCCATCCCAACGTACGTTGGCAGAAGGTGCTAACTGAATGACATCACCTGCCGATAATGTCTGCACACATACGCCTGATGTACAATCTGCGATCTGCTGGCCATTTCTAGAAATACTAACATTACCATTACCTTGGCCTCGAATATCGAGTGTAAAGGTATATTCAGGTGCAACAGAAGGTTCAAAAATTGCGGTACAATGAGTTGAGCTATTAACACTCAAAACAATTGTTGGATTTGAGCCTGAACAATCAGAAGAGCCTCCAGCAGTAAGATCGCTAACCCACTCCTTAAAATGTCCGCGCTCTGGATTTTGAACCTCTAACACAACATTGCCCCCCAACTCAAACTCATAAGCACAATTTGCCCGAGTGCATAAAGCAGATACCTCACCGCTCTCTGCATAAACACGAACATCACCATGATCCGCGTTAACGAGAAGTTTTGTGAATATACGAGCTTCATAAGCACCATAGAAATCCTCTGTTAGCGTTTGTATCTGGTAATATCCTTCTTCAGGCCCTAAGTGAAGATCATTAAAATCAATTCGGATAGTGCCTTCTCGCTCCCAGGAGAAATTAACAGCTCGTGACTTTATCCGTGTGTATACTGAATTAACAAAATTTATTTCACCTACAGCTTCTGGGTCTACGTTATCACACCA
>Ga0172373_10012095_pt1 | contig 10177 bp, 6 predicted proteins | sample Lak10m_2_FD_114546 | JGI IMG/M metagenome (GOLD analysis project Ga0172373, IMG submission 114546) | Freshwater microbial communities from Kabuno Bay, South-Kivu, Congo - kab_092012_10m | ecosystem: Environmental > Aquatic > Freshwater > Lake | place: Democratic Republic of the Congo: South-Kivu...
CGCTACCAGGCTTCTCCGGTCGGATCAAAATCGGCGCGTCCATCGTGCCGTGGCCTTCAAACTTGAACCGCGCATCGTTCCATGCTCCATCGGCGGCGAGCACGAGTTGGTCACCCGGAGCAAGCGTTCCCGAAAGACGGTTCACTTCGTCAGCCGAGCGCACCACGTGCGATGTTCCGGAAAAGAGTCCGCATCGCGAAAGATCTCCCGTTTTGAGCATCGCGAGCCTCGGGTCGATGGGACGCTGCAAATCGAGGCGCAGGTGATTCTTCATCCCGGCCTCTGCGATGGTCTTCGCGAGTTGATCAGCAGGATTGGAAGCGAGAAGCCGGAACGTTTGCGTCACCGGCTCGGCTGTCTGCACGCGGGGCTCGATGCCGCGGCCCCATTGCCAGGCGGTGACGGTGATCTCGACGGGAAAACGCGTGCGCGGTGGCACCGGGGTGAGCTTGAGAGCATCGCCCTCCGCCGTCGCGGGTCCGGCGACAACAAAGAAGCGCACTTTCATGCCGGAGTCGGCCTTCGCGACGAGCGGGATCGTCCCGATGTCGGCGTGCTGATCCGCGATGGGCTCGAAGTGGATCTTCTGCGGAGCTCCTTCGCGGTTGGGCACGAGCTGGAGATAACCCGGCTGCACCACCTCGCGGATTTCCGGCGTTCCCCGATGCCTCAAGGCCACGCAGACCGGTCCGTGCGGCCAGGTCCGATCCAGCGCGATGCGGAAGCGTCCCTCTCCCGACGGTGCCACGGAACCACAGATCCTTTCGACCGCGGGTGTGCCGGGTGCCATCGACAGTGGTTCTCCCGCGCCGACAAACCCCGCCGGAATCTCCGGGAGCAAACCGCCCCGGATGTCGAAGGTGATGCCGTCTTCGCCGGTGATCATCGGCACAGGTTTGGTGATGCCTTGATAAAGCATCGGCACCGGCTTCCCGGCCGCATCGAGGAACGCGGGGAGCTGGCTCGCCGCATTCCAGTTGATCGCCGCCAGCTTCCGCGCATCGCGGGCGAGGGCCGCATCGGGATACCACGGCTTCATCCGGGTCTTTGACTCCGCACTTTCGGCGTTCGGCAGCGGGAGTCCCTCCTCAACTCCTTCGGCGATGGAGATGGCACGCAGAGGTTTCCCCGGCCCATCCGGCAGCCTCGCCTTGGCGATCGCGCGGATGTAATCGGCAAAGTATCGGGCCATCACTTCCGTGCAGTCAAAGTGACCACTGCCACCTTCCACGAGCAGAGTCATCGGCCATGAAGGATGCTTCTGGCGCTCGCGCAGCAAGGTGTCGTAGAACCCGAGAGCCTGCCACGTCGTGCGGATGTCCTTTTCGTTCTGAAACCACTCCTGCGCCGTGCCCACCGCGACGAGCAGCGGCGTCTCGCGGTTTTGGCACAACGTCAGCGATACCGCGTTCTTGATGCAAATGCCCGCGATGCAGCGCTGCGGTGCCACATTCAGCAGGTGATACACCATGCGCAGGTGCATCGACTCGCCCATTGGAAGCCATGGCACCTCGGCGACTTCGTCGTAGCCCGAGGTTCGTGCCAATCCCTCGAGCAACTGCTGGAGAAAGGCGACATGCTTGGCGGAGTCATCAAGCGTCTTCACGCTCATGAACCTCGGCGAGCACCACACGATACCCAGGTCGCTCGCCTCGCACGCCGCCCGGATCGCCGGATGTCCCACGAGGCCGTGCTCGGTGACGTTTTCTCCGAGGATGAGCAGGCCGCGGAGCCGCTCGCATCGTTCGGGAATCCACAGGTAGGCCGTGGTCTTCACCATGTCGTCGGGGGCATACTCCATGGTCCCGCTTTGCATGAACTGGAAGACCTGGTTCTCCGGCGAGCGGACCTCCGAAAGAGCCGGGCGCACCGCAACCATCAGCAGTAGAGAATAGATCAGTAACGGCTTCATGGTGTGAATGAGTCAGTTCACGAAGAGGAACTCATTGCTGTTGAAAAGCACCCGGCAAAGCGCCGCGTAGCCGTTCTTGTTGGCAAACGTTGCGAAGGAATCCAACTCTTCGGTAGTCGGATCGCGGAGCCAAATCCGGCGCACGGCTTCTTCGGGTGATTTCACCTCTTTGCCCAGTTCGCCGCTGAAGTGGAGCACGAAGCGGTTGTTGTAGAGCGCCAGCGATTGCAGCGCCGAGGCGGAGAAACCGCGCGTCGGGGCGAGCATGCCGAGATCGGGGAAGTCGAGCGTCTCCATGAAGGGATCGGGCACGCCGCGCCAGACGAAGCGGTAGATGCTGCGGCGGTGTTTCGGCAGCGAGCCCCAGTCATAGGCCTCGTAGTTCAGCGTCGGAGTGAGCTGCACGGGCGGTCCGGTGACGAATTGCCGCACGCTCGGACCGCCCGTCGCCGGGTCGAGACGGTCACTCGCCGCGAGCACGAAATCACGATAGCTGTCCGCGTCGAGTCGGAGGCGGTTCATGCGCCAGAGGAGACGGTTGTCGCCATCGAGCTTGGCCGCATCATCGCGATGATCGCTGTTTTGCCGGTAAGCGGCGCTGGTGACGATGAGGCGATGGAGATGCTTCAGCGAGCCGCCGTGGTCGCGAAGCTCGCAGGCGAGCCAGTCGAGCAGTTCGGGGTGCGAGGGCGTGCCGCCCATGCGGCCGAAATCGTTCGGCGTTTCGCAAATCCCCCGGCCGAAGTGATAATGCCAGACGCGGTTGGCAATGCTGCGCCAGGTGAGCGGGTTCCGTTCATCCGCGAGCCAGTCGGCCAACGCGGCGCGGCGCGCGGCTTCGTCGCCTGCCGCATGCGCGTCTTCAAACCGGGCCGGCAGGGCATAGATCGCGCTCAAGGCACCGCTCCCGGCCTCCTTCATCGGCTTGTCGAACTCGCCGCGCTTGAGCACCTGCACGATTTTTGGTTTCGCGATGGTGGTGGGCGTGCCTTTGCCCACGGCGAGCAGCACATCGGCCTTTTTCGCGGCGGCATAGACCCGCGCAGGCGCGGGCAGTTTGGAAAGCTCGGTCGTGGCCACGAAGCGCAGGGCATGGGCCGCGAGCGCGATCCTCTGGGCTTCGCTGCGCTGATCGGCGGACAGGGTCAAAGCCTCCTGCGCCGGCATCGGCATGGCGGCGGCGCGGGCGGCGGGTTCATTGGTGACGGACAGCTTGAAGGAGCCGATGAGATGCGATTTTCCGGAGAGCTGCTTCAGAGAGAGCGTGAGTTTTGCGCCCGGGTTCACGGTGACGGGTTCGGCGAGCTCAAAGACGGCATGATGCGATACGCCCACCGCCGGATGAATGCCCCAGCCGGTCGCCGCATTGCCATCGATCGCCATCGCCGAGGTCCAGCCCTTCTGGTCGAAGTCCGCCGTGGCGCGGGAAAACTTCAGCTTCACCGGCTGCGCGGTGCCGGGCTCAAAGAGCTGCGCCTCGATCTCGCTGAGCGTGAGATTGCCATTGTCCTGACGGCCCGGCCCTTTCATCGGCAGGGACGCATCGGCCAGCAAATCGAGCCGCAGGGCGGTGATCTTCGTGAGCGGCACGCTGCCGGTGATGACGTAGGTGTCTTTGTCAGGCTTGGCACCGGATGAAAGGATCGCCTCCCCGTTGCGTTTCAAGACGGACCCCTCGGCGCTGACAAAACTCTCGCAGGTGAGCGCTGTCCACTTCACCGGAGCACCCTGCGTCTTTTCCCATTCGGCAACCAGGGCCACGTTCTCCGGAGCGAGGAGCACCGTCTTGTCCGTCGCCTCGGCGGCGGTGAGCAGCGATTGCCAGCGCTTCCGGGCGTGTCCGACCGTCTTGTCTTCGTCGTAGGGAATGTCGCCCTCGATCAGCCCCGCGAAGACCGCCTGCAGCGCGTAGTAATCGTCCTGCGAGATCGGATCGAACTTGTGCGCGTGGCAGCGGGCGCAGTTCGCCGTGGTGCTGGCGAAGGCGCCCATCGTCTGCGTCACGAGATCGTCGCGGTCGAGGTAGTCGAAGTTCGTCGGTGCGGTTTGATACGCGCTGTGATCGAAGACACCGGCGCCGAGAAAGCCAAGCGCCGGGATGAGTTGCGGTTCATCAGGGAACAGGACATCCGCCGCGAGCTGCTCCCGGATGAAGCGCGGCCAGGGTTTGTCGGAATTCAGCGCCGTGATGACATAATCCCGGTAACGCCAAGCCTGGTCCCGGGGCAGGTCATGGCCGCAGCCATGCGTCTCCGCGAAATGGATCGTATCGAGCCAGTGCCGCGCCCAGCGCTCGCCATAACGCGGCGAAGACAGCAGGCGGTCCACGAGTTTCTCATACGCCTGCGGGTCCGGATCCTTCGCAAGGGCCTCCACCTCCGCGAAGGTCGGCGGCAGGCCGTGCAGATCGAACATGACACGCCGGATCAGAGTGCGCCGGTCCGCCTCCGGAGACGGTGTCAGTTTCCGCTCCGCGAGCCGGGCCCGGATGAACCGATCGACCGGATGATCCACTCCGGCGACTTCCGGCAACGGCGGTGCCACCAGCGGCTTCAGCGACCACCAGTCCAGATCGCTGGGTTGCTCCTCGGTCACGCGCGGATCGGGCGCCCCGCGTTTCACCCATTCCTCCAGCAGGGCGATCTCCGCGGCGGGCAGCTTTTCCTTCGGCGGCATCTGGTGCTCGTCGTCGCTCCAGCGCACCATGCGGATGAGCAAGCTCTCCTCCGGTTTGCCCGGCACCACCGCCGGCCCGACATCGCCGCCCTGTTCCCAGCCGGAGCGGGAATCGAGCGTCAGCCCGCCCTTCATTTTCGTCTCGTGCGAATGGCACTCGAAGCAGCGCTGCTTCAGGAGGGGCTCGATCTTCGTGGTGAAGAACTCGTCGGCTTGAGCGACACCGAAGGATGCGAAAAAGAGGTAAAGACAGGGGAATGGGGGACAAGGGAATCGTGGCTTCCGCCATTTCATTGTCATCCATTCCCTTGTCTTCAAACGAATCGGTTTCATCCCCGCAGCCTCCTTTCGATGTCGCGTGCCGTCTGCATCACCTCCACGGCCACGGCGGAGAAACGTTCCCGCGGCATGCGCCCGGCCACGGCCGAGGCCCACACGACGGCGAGGAGGTGGTTCGGTTGGTCAAACACCGGCGCCGCCACGCAATGGATGCCCTCGTCCGCTTCGCCCCAATCGGTCGCATAGCCCTGCGCCACGACCGCTTCGCACTCGGCGCGAAGTGCCTGACGATCGGTGAGGGTGCGGTCGGTAAAGCGCTCCAACCGAAGACGCCGGATCGTCGTCTCACGCGATTTCGGATGCTGGAAAGCCAGCAGCACCTTGCCCGGGGCGTTGTTGTGGAGGCGGAAGCGCAGCCCGATCTCCACGCAGATGCGCACCGCCTGGGTGCTCTCCACCTGCTCGATGACGACGCCCTCGTCGCCGATGGGAATGCCGAGCTGGACCGTCTCGCCGACGGTATCCCGCAGCTCCCGCATCGGCCCGAGGGCGCATTCGACGAGACTGACGTCGGCGAAGCGGGGTTGGCCGAGGCGCAGGAGCTTCCCGGTGAGCCGGAATCGCCCGCTGGACTCATCCTTCACGAGGTAGTCCCGCGCGATGAGCGTCTGAAGCAGGCGCGCTGCTGAATTTTTCGGACTGCCGACCGCCGCGCTCAACTCGGTGAGGGTCATCCCCTCGGAATTGCGATCGAGAATTTCGAGGATCGCGAGTCCCCGGTCCAGGGCGGGTGCCGGGCTGGGCGATGAGGCATCCACTCCGGACTTGGAATCGGATGGTTCTATATTTGGAACGAATTCTACCGGTGTCACGGAACTGGGTCGTTCATCTGGACTCCATTACAACCGAATTCGGGCGTAGAGCGGGTTGCGTGATCGCGCGGCACGCGATGGCGAGAGTAGGGAAGAGAGTCGGTTCGGAGAGTGGGGAGGGTTGGGTCACGCCCCCACGATCTCGCGCAAGGGGACGCCGCCGTCCGTGACGAGGCGCGGGCGCTGGATCGGATCAAGGAACTCGCGGCGCGGGTCGATGCCTAACAAATGCAGGATCGTCGCGGCCAGGTCGGGCGGACGCACCGGTCGATCCTTGGGGAAGGCGCCGATCTCGTCGCTCGCACCGATCACCTGTCCCTCGATCCCGGCGCCGGCGAGGGCCACGGAAAAGACGCTGCCCCAGTGATCGCGGCCACCGGACTTGTTGATCTTCGGGGTGCGGCCGAATTCGCCCATCACCACGACGAGGGTTTCCTCGAGCAATCCGCTCGCGGTGAGATCGGCGAGGAGCGCGTCGAAGGCCTGGTCGAATCGCGGACAGAGGCGCTCGCGGAGATTCTTCGCGTTGTTCTGGTGCGTGTCCCACATCGGACTGCCGGACGACTCGTCGCCGTCGCGCGACCAGTTCACCTGCACCAGCCGCACCCCGGCCTCGACGAGACGACGGGCCATGAGCACACTTTGACCAAAGGAATTCCGCCCGTAGCGATCGCGCGTCGCCGCCAGTTCGCGGCCCAGATCGAGCGCGTCGCGGCTCGCTTCGGAGTGCAGCAAGTCGTAGGCCCGCTGGTGCATCAGGTCGAACTCCGCGGCCGCGGGCGAACCTTCGATGGATTGACGCTGACGTTCGATCGTGTCACGCAGCCCCATGCGATCGTGGAGGCGGGAAAGGCTCAGTCCCTCGGCGAAGTCGAGTCCCTCGATCCGGACCTGCTCCGCGGACGGATCGCATTTCAGCACCTGCGGTTGCCAGGTCGGCCCCATGAAACCCGCCGTCTGGCAGGGCCAGTGGATGTTGCCGTTGTTGTAGATGAGCCCGGGCAGGATCACCGAGGAGAGGGGCGAGTCGGGATTGGGATTCAACGCCCCGATCGTCGCGGCGAGGCTCGGCCAGTCCTGCGCGCTCGGCGGCACGTTCTCCGCCTTGTTCGGCGGCAGGTAGCCCGAGAGCATGAAGGCTCCGCTCGTGGAGTGCGAGTGGATGTCCGTCGTCATCGAGCGGATCAGCGCGACCCGATGCATCTGCGTCGCGGTCCGCGGGAGGAGTTCACTCACGTGCAGGCCCGGCACGCTGCTGCGGATCGAGCCGATCGTGCCGCGGATTTCGGCGGGCGCGTCCGGTTTCGGGTCAAAGGTGTCGTGCTGCGGCGGTCCGCCGCTGAGGAAGAGCAGCACGCACGACTTCGCCCGGCCGAAGGACGAGCTTTTCACCTGACCGCGGCCCGGTTCCGCCCGGAGCAACGAAGGCAGCCCCAAACCCAGCGCGCCAAGGCCGCCGGCCCGCAGCCATTCGCGGCGGGTGGGGACGGAAGCGGGTGAAGCATTCATGCGATCGCGGTCTTCTCGCGGGGAGAATGACGGGATCTTACCAGAAAGCGGAGATGCCTTGCGCTGGCGGATTTGCGGGTGGGGGGAGGATCGGCGGGCGAGAGTGTTCACTCTCTGTGAGGGGTTCCCCAGGTGAACCTCCCGCAATCGGACGCAATGACGCGGGTGAGAGGGATTTCATGGTGACAACTCCACGCTCGATCCGTTACGATGCGCGGAAATGAAAACGCGACCGACATGGATTTCATCACACGGACGGGCGATGCCGTTGCTGGCGGCGGCGGCGATGGTCCCTTTCCTTCTCGCTCAGGAAAAGACCGGGGGACGCGAGAATCTGCTGAAGAATCCCTCCTTTGAAAACGGGATGGAGGGATGGGAATTCTCCGCATGGGACAAGAAGGGCGTCTCGAAAATCGAAGAGGGAGAGGCCCGCGACGGGACGAAGAGTTTCATGATCGAGAACGCGACGGCCGACGACAGTTTCCTGCGTCAAACCGTGACGGTGAAGCCGAACACGCTCTACCGGCTCTCCGGAGTCATCAAGACCGAGGACGTCGAGACGAAGAACTTCGGAGCGACGCTTTCGTTGGAGGGCACCTTTGAAACGACGAAGTCGATCGAGCGGTCGAAGAGCTGGACGCGGGTGGAGTTCGAATTCGACACCGGACCGCTCGCCACGATCAAGGTCGGCTGCCGGCTCGGCCACAACTCGAGCAAGGCCACGGGCAAGGCGTGGTTCGACCAACTGGAATTGGTCGAACTGCGGGCGGCACGAAGGTGAGTGGCTGGGTGTTCGTAGTCCGGTGGTTTTCGCAGGATGGTTTCGAGAATGGCTTGCCGCCCCGGCGATCCTGCGGCACGTTGGGTCCGGGAGAAATCCGTATGAACGAACTGATCTTTGTCGTCGAAGAGGCCCCGGAAGGAGGCTACACCGCTCGAGCCCTCGGGGAATCGATCTTCACCGAGGCCGACACGATCGAGGAAGTCAGGAGCCGCATCCTCGATGCCGTTCGCTGCCATTTTGATGAAGGCAACGGTCCCAGGATCGTGAGGCTCCACTTCGTGCGGGAAGAAATCCTTGCCGCCTGAATCCTGATCGTTCGATGCGGCTGCCGAGAGACATTACCGGCGATGACCTGGCAAAGGCTCTTCGAGCGCTCGGGTATGAAATCACCCGTCAGACGGGGAGTCACATGCGGCTGACGACAATGCAAAAAGGTGAGCACCATGTGACCGTACCCCGCCACGACCCGCTGCGGATCGGTACGCTCGGAGGGATTCTCGCCGATGTTGCCGCTCATTTTGCGACGACACGGGATGAGATCGCTGCAAGACTCTTTTCCTGAGTCTTCACGCTCCCAGCCCCGCCACCCGATCCGAAGCCGGATCGAGCAGCAAATCCCCCGACACATTCTTCGGCAGCGAGGTGAGCAGGACAAAACTCGTCCCGGTCGCGGGATCGGCCCAGGCGAGGGTGCCGGTGGAGCCGGGGTGGCCGAAGGCGGAGGGGGAACAGCCTTTGCCCAAAGCCGCGCCGAGCTGGAAGCCGAGGCCGCGGTCGGCGCCGAGTCCGGGGGTGTGATTCCGGATCATCTCGCGGGCGGTCGCCTCGCGCAGGATCTTTCCGCCCGGGGCGAGAAACTCGCGGAGGAGGATGGCGACATCTCCGGCGGAGGCATGGGCTCCGCCCCACGGGGCGGCGAGGTGCCGCCAGTAGTCGCTGTTCCAGTCCCAGTCCTTCGCGGAGGGATCGCCTCCACCGGCCTCGGGCGCGGCGAGGTCGGTCTGTATGAGGACGAGGTCGTCTTTCTGAAAGGCGCCGACGCCAAGGACGGAGCGTTTCATCCCGAGGGGAGCGAAGACGTTTTCGGCGAGAAAGGCGGGCAGAGGTTGGTTTGTCAGGCGCTCGACGATCTCGGCGGCGAGGAGGATGCCCATGCTCTGATACTGGTATTGCGTGCTGGGCGCGAAGGAGAGGCGCGTGCGCACGGTCGCGGCGACAAACTCGGACAAAGGTGCGTGCCGGGCGCGCATGGCGTTGTTGTCAGGCAATTGATCCGGCAGGCCCGAGGTGTGGGTGAGGAGGTGGGCGATCGTGACCTTGGACCGGTCGCCCTCGGAGAACTCGGGCAGGTATCGCATGGCCGGATCGGAGAGCTTCAGCGCGCCCGGGTTTGGGCGGAAGCGGTGGCGGCGGCGGTGCCGAGGAGGCAGGCGAGTGATTCGCGGCGGTGCATGGTGGGGGCTGACCAAGTGGCAAGACAGGAAAACATTACACCGGCGTAATGCTGCGGTAACGATCGTGTCAGGGTGTTGTGGTTTGATCAAGGTGAAAGGAAGAACCTCCCCTCATGACGCATCCCCATCGGCTCCGTGTTTTGATCCTTTGTCTGCCGCCTCTCTTCGGAGGTTGGATCCTGTCGCAGCAGCCGTCCCGGCCGCAGATTCGCAAACCCAAAATCACCGATGCGGTTCGGGCGAATGTCTACGCGGACAACTGGTTCCAGCTCTGCATCAACGGTCACCTCGTGGCGGTGGATTCGATCTCCTTCATCCCACACAACGTGGTCTCGGTGGAGATCCTCCCGGAGTATCCCATGACCATCGCGGTGATGGCGCGCGACAACGCCGACCCGGTGACCGGGCTCGAATACAACAATACGCAGATCGGCGACGGCGGTTTCATCCTGAAATTCGCCGACGGAACGGTGACCAATGCGACGTGGAAGGCAAAAAGCGTCTTCCATGGTCCCATCGATGGCGACCAGCAGCATCCGAAAACACGGCACGAGGCGATTCCGGAAAACTGGTTCGCGGTCGACTTCGATGACAGCGCCTGGGAGGCGGCCGTGGAACACAGCGAAGAGGCGGTCGGTCCGAAGGAGCCCTTTTATCAGCATGATTTCGACGGGGCGAAGTGGATCTGGAC